>Ga0308393_1000586_pt1 | contig 18795 bp, 18 predicted proteins | sample Hotspr2Sampleee2_FD_202364 | JGI IMG/M metagenome (GOLD analysis project Ga0308393, IMG submission 202364) | Hot spring phototrophic mat microbial communities from Mushroom Spring, Yellowstone National Park, Wyoming, United States - 20050630_ee2 ... | reverse complement strand
AACAACTTTATTTTCATCGCGGCTTTGTGCGGCGGAGCCGCATGGAGGGCTAACGTGAACATAGGCTGCTCACCTACGCGCATGCGGCGCTGACCCCCCTCCTAACCTCCCCCCGCCGGGGGGAGGAGCCGGACTCCCTCCCCCCAGCGGGGGGAGGGCTGGGGAGGGGGGCCGTCACCTTGCTCGCGGAGACGCGGGGAAACCCGGTTTCCCCATCCCCCCACCCGGTGGGATGGTCGGGAAGGGCAAAGCCCTCCCAGGAACAATCGTATGTTCATCCCGTCGGTGTGCGGCGCAGCCGCATAGGGCCTCACGTGATGATGGGACGCGGCGAGCCGAACAGGGAGCGAGGCCCGGCTGCGTAGCCCGGTGGGATAGCTAGCATACCCGATCAGTGACGACGCAGCCGGGGCGCGCCGCCAGTTTCGCCCGCCCGGCGCGTGTGTTTCTTTCGCAAGGGCAGGTGGCAGACCGTGGACAGAACCATGCGGATCCTCGTTTTTACCTCGTACAACAACCTCTTACAGAGCGTGGCGGCGCTTGCCACGGCCTGCCATGCGGCGCGACGCGGCGCGCGGGTGTTGCTGGCCTCCGTCGGCCCCGGCCACCTCGTTGGCGCGCTGCTGGGACAGAGCCTCGGCTCGCGCCCCCTGGAGCTGGAACCACACCTGGCGGCCATGGAGATCGACCCGATCGAGGAGATCGGCGGGCGCTGGGATGAGGTGCGCGGCACCCTGCGGGGCAACTTCGTCAACCGGCTGCGCGAGATCGGCTCTGAAGAACTGCCCGCCTTCGCCGGCATGGATGCCACCGCCGCGTTGCTGGTGGCCGACCGGGCGCGGCAGACGGGGCGCTTCGATCTGCTCATCTTCGACGGCCCGACGCCTGATACGCTCATCCGCTCCATGGCGCTGCCCGATAGCCTGCGCTGGCTGCTGCGGCTGGTCTTCGGGCTCGACCGCGGCCCCGGGCGCTCGCGGCTCTCGCAGGAAACCGCGCTCATCCCGGCCACGTTGATCGCGCCGAGCGCGCTGGCTCCGCTCCAGGATCTGCGGGTGATGCTGGAAGAGCAACGCGCCCGCCTGGATGGCGTGACCGGTACGCGCGTGCGCATGGTCGTCACTCCTGAGGAACTGCACCTGCCGGCCGTGCGTCAGGCGCTGATGGCCCTGGGCTTCCACGGCCTGGCGATGGACGACCTGATCGTCGCCGGCGAACTGAGCGAGGTAGACGAGGCTTCGCGCCGCGAGTTCTCGCCCGAGACCGGCAACGTGCGCCCCCATCTGCGCGTGGGAGCGCTGCCCACTCGCCCCGCCGACCGCGACACCTGGGCGTTGCGCGGCGCGGTGCTCTATCGCGATGGTGACATCTACAGCCCCACCGCGCCGACCCGCCCGCCCGTGGGTGAACGGGAAGTGCGCCTCTACATCCCCTTTATGGACCCCAAACGACTCGACCTGGCGCTGGTCAGCGAAGAGGTGGTGGTGCGGCTGGGTGAGCAACGCCGCCATATCTTGTTGCCGGGCATCGCCGAAGGGGGCCGCCTGCGCGCGCGGGTGGAAGGCGAGATCCTCCGGCTCTGGGTGGAGTGAGCCGCCGTTCCGGCGTGTCGCCGGACGCTACCGAGAGAGACGGCCATGAGCGTAACGTCGCGCGTGACGCCTACCGCCAAGTACACCACCTACAAAGCCGAGGTGGAGGCAAAACTTGCCGGCAAGCTCAGCGCCAGCGAGCGGAAGCGCCTGGAAGGCGAACTCCGGTTGCTGGAACGGGCGCGCTTTGTTGACGTGCGCGGGGTGACCCATCATTACATGGACGTCGGACCTGCCGACGGCGAACCGCTCATCCTCGTCCATGGATGGGATTGCTCCTCCTACTGGTGGCACCATATCGTCGATCCGCTGGCCCAGGCCGGCTACCGGGTGATCGCCTACGACCTGAAGGGCCACGGCTTCTCCGATAGCGACCCCGCCCGCGATTACACCGTGGCCGGTTTCAGCGCCGATTTGAAGGCCCTGACCGAGGCCCTGGATCTGCCTCCGCAACACGTGGCCGCCTTCTCCCTGGGGGCCTTCGTGGCGCTGCATTACGCCGCGCATTACCCGAACCAGGTTCGCTCCCTGGCTTTCTTCAACTTCGCCCTCTTCCAGTACAACAAGGTCGCCTCGGCGCTGATCCCGGGGATGCTCGATACGGTCTTCAACCGCATCCTGCGCCCGATCGAACGGCGGGGTCTGTGGTGGATCCCCTACATCTACGCTCTGGCCGTGCTGTCGAAGAATACCGCCCCTGTCAGCGACGTGAAACTGGCCACCCTGAGCCTGCGCTGCTGCGACCCCGAGGCGGTGCGCGTCTCGGCGCGGGAACTGTCGCGCCGGGAGGTGCTGGAGGCGGTGGGAGAGCAGATTGCCGGCGTGCGCCGGCCCATCTTGCTCGTCGCCGGAGCGGGGGACCCGATTATGCGCCCGTCGGGCGGGCGCAAGTTGATCCAGCTCGCGCCAGGCGGCCAGTACCTCGAGGTGCCCCGTTGCGGGCACCTGATCCTGTTCGAACTCCCCGAACAGGTCATCCAGATTATGCGGCTCTTTTTGCGTGGAGCGCGTTAGCGCAGAGGCGGAGATCGGCTATGCAACTGCTTCTTCGAGCCAATGGCCAGCAGGTGGCGATCGACATGGATCGCGCCGGCAATCAGGTGCTGATGGTTGGCGAGCACCGCTACCAGCCCGCGCGGATGGCGCGTAAGGTGCGCCGGCTTACCGCTCAGATGTGGGGGGCGGCGATGCCTCCCGAGATCCTGAACGAGCGCCTGACCTTCGAGGCCCTGGAAGGCGGCAAGCCCTCCGGTCCGTGGGCCGATAGCGGCAGTTTTTCGCCGCGCAGCGGGTCATTCGTCAGCCTGGGCCGCTGGGACGAAGATGGCAGTATCGGCATCGCCCTGCATGAACTGGCCCACGAGATGCACCTGCGCGCCGGGGGCTACGACGAGAGCGATGGCGTGGTACGCGAGGCGGTCTCGCTGCTCGCCGAACGCGAGGCCGGCCTCATTCGCACCTTCGAGCGCGAACCGTACTACACCGCCAGCAACCTGGTCGCCCAGCTCTGCGCCCTGCCGGCCTTCACCCACCAGCCCTTCGAGAAACGCTGGCACGAGATGATGCAGATCACCAACGATGTGGGCCTGGTGGACCTGGTCAATTACTACCTGGATAAGAGCGAGCGCCTCGGGCTGGCCCGCTGGCTCAAACGCGCCATGGACAACCTTGACCTGCGCGATGCGCTGCTCAATAAACTGGCCGTTACGTCGCTGCGCTATAGCCTGGAGCTGCGACGGCAGTTGATCAGCAACCTGGTGCGCTGCGACCCGCAGACACCGCCCGACCAGGTGGCCTACGTGCTTGACGCGATTGTGACCCTTGACCGGCGGTACCCTGGCGATGATCTGAGCCAGATTATTGATTTCTGCTTCGCGCCGTATCTTCGCCAGCGCCGCCGTATTTTCGCCCTGGGCTAGCAGCGTCTGGGCCGACCACGCGCAGGCGCGCCTGCGCAAATGATGAGAGGAAACGTCTATGGCCGACAAGTATGGTTCTCCGAGCGGCTCATACAGTTGGCTGCCCGACTTCGTGCGGAAATGGTTGAACCTTGACGAAGAGGTGCCTGACTATGGTCCCGGCGCCGAGGTCAGCGCCCCGCTGGCGCCGCCCCCGGCGCGCCCGGCGCCCGGCTATGGCGCCCCCGCGCCCGCCTATGGCGCCGCCCCCGCTCCGGGCTACGGGGCAGCCCCCGCGCCCGGTTATGCGCCGAAACCCGGTTATACCCCGCCCACGCCGACCTACACCCCGCCCACGCCGACGTACCGGGCCTTTGCCGCCGGGGGGCCTTCCGAGCCATCGGCTCCCCCTCCACCCGCGCCACGCCCGGAGACCGCGGTGACCCCCGGCGCTCCGCTCCCTCCGGTCGAAGGCGTGGTCCAGCCGATCGGTTACCTGATCCGCTCCTACGTGCGTGGGGCCCTGCCACCCCAGGGCCTGGAGCAGTTCACCCGCGAGGCCCGCGCCACCTTCACCGATGTCTGGAAGTTCTACAGCTATTGGACCCGTTTCCAGACCGATGAACTGTTCCGCATGGGGCGCGAACTGACCGACGCCCTGTTCGGCGGGCGTGGCCGCAGCCTCGAGGGTGGCAATGGCGGGCGCGAGCAACCCCGGCGCATCCGTGTGACTACCGCGAACGGCCCCGAGGAGACAAAGAAACCCGTCCAGAGCAGCGCGCCTTCGCCCCCGTCGAACGCGCCGCCCTCCGCGGCGGCCAGCGCCGCGACCGCGGCCGCCGCGAAGGCGACCGAGAAGACCGCCGAGGCCGCCGCGAAGGCGACCGGGAAGACCGCCGAGGCCGCCGCGAAGGCGACCGAGAAGACCGCCGAGGCCGCCGCGAAGGCTGCGGAGAAGGCTGCCGAAGCGACCGCGAAGGCCGCCGAGGACGCCAAAAAAGCCGCGGGCGAGACGGGCAAGCAGGGTTAGGCACAATACGTTTTTAGGTGACTGCCCCCTCCCCAGCCCCCGCCGGGGAGGGTGGGAGGGGGGCGACGGCGCCGTATGCGCTAACGTGAACATGGGGGAACCAGGTTCCCCCCTACCCCCGCCCGTGGGAGAGTTTGGGAGGGCGTAGCCCGTGCGCAGGGGGATGGGGAACCCGGATTCCCCCTACCCCCGCCCGTGGGAGAGTTTGGGAGGGCGTAGCCCGTGCGCAGGGAATGGGGAACCCGGGTTTCCCCCCTATCCCCGCCCGTGGCAGGGTCTGGGAGGGCGTAGCCCGCGCGCAGGGAATGGGGAACCCGGGTTTCCCCCCTACCCCCGCCCGTGGCAGGGTCTGGGAGGGCGTAGCCCTCCCAGGAAGGATGTTCATCCCGTCGGGGCGCGGCGCAGCCGCATGAGCGAAGCCACGTCTCATACGCATCTGCCCCCGGTCCGAAACTTTTGCGAAGGAGACCTATGCAGCGGCCGATCGTGATTGTGGGAGGATGGCTCTCATCACCCAACGACTACTTTGGCATGGCCCGCACCCTGGCCAATCCCCCCTACGGGCGCATCGTCTATATCACCGATTTCGGGCGCATCGCCTGGGCCTCGCTGCGTGATCCCGACTTCACGCCCGTGCTCGATGTGCTGGCGCAAACGGTGCAACTGGCGCTTGCCGAAACCGGCGCCGAGCGCATTGACCTGATCGGCCACAGCGCCGGCGGGCGCATCGCCCGGGCCTATCTCGGCCACCTGCCCTACAACGGCAAACGCTACGACGGGCAACGCTTCGTCGCCACCCTGACCACCCTCGGCACCGCCCATACGACCTACGAGGTGTGGGTCAAGATCTTCGCCGGGTTGGTGAACGAACGTTACCCTGGCGCCTTCTACTCGCACATCAGTTACCGCTCTGTCGCGGGGCGGAGCGTGCGCGGGCGCCGCTTTGGCACCCTGGAGGAGATCGTCGCCTTCCGCTCCTACGAGGTCTCCTTCGGCGACGGCAACCAGATCGGCGATGGGATCGTACCAACACACGCCTGCTACCTCGAGGGCGCCGACAACATCATCCTGGAAGGCGCGCGCCACGCGCCCTACAATGCGCCCCGCACCTGGTACGGCGCTCCCGAGGTCATCCCGCTGTGGTTCGAGGAGGTGGTCGTTCCCGCCTGACGTGAAATGGGGGAACCAGGTTCCCCCATCCCCCCGCCCGCGGGAGGGTTCGGGAGGGCAAAGCTCTCAAGCGGAGGGATGGGGAAACCGGGTTTCCCACGCCCCCGCCCGCGGGAGGGCCTGACCGGCACGCAGGGGGAGGGGGAAACCGGGTTGCCCCATCCTCCCGCCCGGTGGGAGGGTGTGGGAGGGCGACGCCCTCCCAGGAACGATGGTCATCCCGTCGGGGTGCGGCGCAGCCGCATGGACGGCTGCGGTGACCATCGCGCGCAGCGTGCGGCCCCCCTTCCAGCCTCCCCCCGCCGGGGGGAGGAGCCGGGTTCCCGCCCCCAGCGGGGGAGGGTCCGGGAGGGGCGGTGCAGCACACGACGGTGGCATCCCGTTCACCGGGTAGGAGGGTGTGGGAGGGCTTCGATCTCCCAGGACAACCCTGGTGATCCCATCGAGGTATGTTCAGCGCACAGAGTGGATAGACGTATGCGCCCACTGGTCCTGATAGGCGGCTACCTGACCGGTCCAGGCGATTTCGCCGGCCTGGCAGCGACCCTGGAGCAGCCGCCCTATGGCTATCGGGTATTCGTTGCCCCCATCGGCCGGCTGCGCTGGGCGCTGACCCGCGACTGGGACTTCCGGCCCGTGCTGGAGATCTTGCGCGCCACGGTGGCGCGGGCACTGGAGGAGACCAGGGCCGACACAGTGGATATCCTGGCCCACAGCGTTGGCGGCACGGTGGCGCGGATGTACCTGGGCGAACAGCCCTACCTCGGGCAGGTCTACGGCGGACGGCGCTACGTGCGCACCCTGGTGATGCTCGGCACGCCGCACCACAGCCAGGAGTACTGGACGCGCCGGTCGGTCGGGTTCGTCAACCGGACCTATCCGGGCGCATTCTACGATGATGTGCGCTACGTCTCGGTCATCGGACGGGCCATCCAGGGCCATCCACGCGGCACCTTGCGCCAGCGCATGGCCCGCAAGAGCTACATCATGGTCTCGGGGGCGGAACACGAGCGGGCCTGGGGCGATGGCATCACCACGCTGCACTGCGCGGCTTTGCAGGGCGCGGAATACCTGGTGGTGGACGGCGTGAGCCATTCGCCGCTCCACGGGCGCCCCTGGTACGGCGACCAGATGGCCCTGGCCCGCTGGGGCCGCGTGTTGAGGAAAGAAGCCTTAACCGAGACGCCAGTTGTTTGAAATACCTCTCTTTTGTACTATAATACAAAGGCATGCAGACGACGCTTGTGGACCGCTACATTCTCTACGTGATGGCCCTGGTCAGCGGTGTATCGCTCGCCTGCTACACTGCGGTGGTGCGCCTCTGCAGCCAGGAGGCGCGGGAGCACCGGCCCGAACGGGCCGCGCTCCGCACGCGGCTCGCCAATCTGGCCCACGTGCTCGACTGGCTGATGAATGTGATGGTAGCTACGGTCGGTATCGGACGCCTGTTCCGTGAAGAGCGCTTCGGCGGCCAGTATCAGCCCCGCTGGTTGAAGGTCTACTTCAAGGTCAGCGGGCCACTGCCCACCATCGGGATGGTTGGCGCGATGATCACCGGCCATCGCTGGGGGCCGCGTCTCGGCAGCGACCCGCTGCGCCGGCGCATCCATCGCGGCCTGGCCTGGCTCGGCTACGTGAGCTGGTGGTTCAGTTATCTGCCCATCTTCGCCCAGCCGCTGCTGAACCGTCTGAGCAACGAACGGAACGAAGCGGTGGAGATGGTGGACGAGGCGTAGGCCCCGCGACGGGCATCGAGCGTTGTGTAGCAAGAGGACCGACGGTTATGACCAGCTCGCAGACCCAGTACCGCTGTTTCCCGAATTGCCGCTGTATGCGCGACGACGAAGAACTCGCGCGGGGTGTGGAGCGGGCATATGAGATGGTCTTCAAAGGCACGGTGGATTTCTTCGTGATCAAGGCCGCTTCGGACCTGGGCCTGTTCGAGGCCATGGCCAGCGGCCCGCAACCCGTCGCCGCGCTCGCCGAAGCCACCGGCACCGTGCCGGCGCGCCTCGAACGGCTGCTGATCACCATGGAGCAGGTGGGCCTGGCCCGCGCCCTCGAGGGCGCCTGGCGCCTGACACCCTTCGCTGAGCAGTTCTTCACCGCTCAGGACCAGCACCGCAACATGACCATGGTGCCGTTCGTGAGCTACATGAGCGATCTCATCCAGAGCTACTACGCCAACCTCGCCGATGTGACCCGCGGCAAGCTGGATTTTACCAGCCAGGTGCCGCATCCGCCGCGCACCCGCGAGGATAGCGCCTTCTATGAGAATATTCATCGCTCCAACATCCACTTCGTGCAGAAGTTCCTGCGCGACAAGGCTCGCCTGGAGGGCGTCAGGCATCTCATCGACGTCGGGGGCGGCATCGGCGACATCGCGGCGTCGTTGTGCGACAAGTACCCGGACCTGCGCGTCACTCTGCTGAACCTGCCGAGCGCCCTGGATCTGGTGCGCGAGAATATGGCCGCGCGCGGCCTGAGCGAGCGGGTCACAGCAGTGGCCGTGGATATGTACCGTGAAGCGTACCCCGAGGGCGACGCGGTGCTCTTCGCGCGCATCCTCTACCCGATGAACCGCCAGTTCTCGACGATGTTGCTCAAGAAAGCGCATGACGCGCTGCCCAGGGGCGGGCGCGTGATCATCCTCGATATGATCATCAGCGACCCGGCGCGCCCGAACTATGACTATCTGACCCACTACCTCTGCAGTATCGGCATGAACTTCTCGGTGCTGGAGTTCAAGGACCACGCGATCTATCCCGAGTTGCTGCAGGAGGTAGGCTTTGGCGACGTGACATGCGACGAGGCCTACGACCACGTGCTCTACCAGGCGGTGAAACAGTAGGAGGAACCAGGCGCCAGAGAAACGGGTAAGGCCATCTGCCCTTCGTGTTCGCCGGTGGACGTAGGGGAACGTCCCGTCCTGTGATAAAGAGCCGCCACGCCGATGATCACAACCTCTGAAAAGCACGTCCCGCTGGGCAAAAAGATCCGCGCGCACATTGAACTGGCCGATCCGGTGACGTGGATCTCTCCCTCGATCGTTACGCTCTGCGGCGCGCTGGCTTCGGGGCAAGACATCGGCTTCCAGTGGACCAGCCCGCGCGACTGGGGCCTGGCGCTGCTGGGGGCGCTGATGTGCGGCCCGCTGGGGACGGGGTTCAGCCAGAGTATCAACGATTACTTTGACCGCGATATTGACGCCATCAACGACCCGGAGCGCCCTATCCCCGCCGGCCTGGTGACGCTGCACGAAGCGCGGCTGAACTGGATCGTCCTCGGCGCGGCGACGTTCCTGGTCTCGCTGGTCTTTGGCAACCCGCTCATCCCGGTGCTGGCGGTGCTGGGGATCATCCTCTCGGTGATCTACAGCATGCCGCCGATCAAGCTCAAAAAACACTACTTCCTCGGCCCGCCGGCGGTTGGCCTGGGCTACGTCAGTATGAGCTGGCTGGCCGGGCATCTGATCTTCGCGCCCCTCACCTGGGAAAGCGTCATCGTTGCCTGGATCAACGGATCGCTGGCGGCGGGCCTGCTCTTTCTGAATGACATCAAGAGTGTCGAGGGCGATCGGCTGCACGGGTTGCAATCGCTCACGGTGGCGATCGGGGTGCAAAAGACGCTGATCATCGCCTATCTGACGATCAACCTGTCCGAGGCGCTGCTGATGGGGCTGGCGCTCATCTGGGGGTATTACTGGGTGGCGGCGTTTATTCTCCTATCTATCGTGGTGCCGATCCGTAATCAGATCAAATTGTATCGAGAGCCGAACCAGAAGAACTACGTGCGCTATCTGCTCTCGAGTAATCCGTTTGTCGCGCTCATCCAGTTCGTGTCGGCGTTCATGGTCGGCGGCTATTTTGGATAAGGCATGGTTCACACCTACGGTACCGTTGGCGGGGCGCGAGGAGGCTGCGCCTCCCCGCATCTCCCCCAAACCGGTACGTACCAGGCCGCGCAGCGAAACCATGTCTTACGTTCTGGAGCGGGCGCGGGAGCGCCCGGCTGGGCGTCCGGCACACCGTTCCATCGCATAGCAGTGCTCTGCGAGCAGACAAGGGAGGTTGGCCATGTCGGAAACCACAGGTGAGGTGCGGGTGCGGACGGTTCGCACACGCAGAAGCGACAGCTTCATGGAGTCGGCGATGGAGTTCGGGGGTGGGATCGTGCGCCTGGGCTTCTCGATTTTCACGCTGCCCCTGGCGCTGCTGCCACCCGAATCGCGCACGCATATGCGCAACGCAACCCAGGAACTGATGTACGCCTTCGCCAGCCTGCCGCGCGATTTCGCCGAGATCGCCGGCGAGGCGATCGAGGCCTGGGCCGGCGAGCCATCGGTGCCGGCGGCAAGCCACACCAAAGCGCCGAAGGATGAGATGTCCGCGAACTAGGAACCGCTCCGGATAACCCGGCCGGTGTCCGCGTCAAGCGACAGGGTTATTCGGACAGGAGTAGAACCGGCGCGATGTTTCGCGCCTGTAAAGGAGCACTTCTATGAGCGAGACAGGGACCAGCATCACGCGCACCGAACGTGACGGTCTGTTTGAACTTACCGCCGTGTTCGTTGGCGGGGCGGCCCGCGTGGGTCTGTCGATTGCCTCGATCCCCCTGGTCTTGTTGCCAAAGAACTCGCGCCGCCGCGTGCGGCGGGCAATGGCTGAAATCGCCCGCGCCATCGTCGCGCTGCCCAAGGAACTGGCCGGGGTGTCCGAGCGGGTAGTTGATGACATCTTCACCGGACCGCCGCCGAGCCTGCCCAATCCGCAACAGCTCGGCGATCGCGCCCGCGCCTTTACCGAGCGCCTGGCCCGCGCCGCGGACGAGTTCGGCGCCAGCGTGGGTCGCGCTGCGGGCCGCGCCGCCGATCAGGTCGAGCGGACCGCCGCGAAGGTGGACGAGTGGGTAGAAAAACCGCCGCAGACTCCCTCCGCATAGAGGGTTCGTTCGGACGGCAACAAGAGGGAGCGCACGGGCCAGAGCGCGTGGAAGCGTGGGAACCGCACGGGAGGATCGGTCGGCTGAACGCCGGCCCGATGCTGCCGCTGGTGGTTCCTGCGTTTCTGCGTCACCGGGGTTCGGCGCTCCCCCTCCCGGTATGGCGCTCCGGAGGCGGCCACGCGATGGTGGGGGGCGGTTTTTTTGATTCCTGTCGCGAAAAGCGTGGTATGCTAAGAAAGACAATGGTTGCGCCGGGCGGGCCGTCTGGGGGGCCGGTCGAGGGAGGTGGGCTGCGCCTCCCCGCGCTTTCCAGACGGGAACGCAGGTGTGAACCAGGTCTGAGGGTATGACCATCGCAATCCTTTTCGGCCTCTGGGCAGACATATGCATATCGTTATTCTCGGCGCCGGTTACGCCGGCCTTCGCGCCGCCCTTGACCTCGACCGCCTGTTGCGTGAGCACGGTCATTCCGATCAGGTCACCCTCGTTGACCAGCACAGCTACCATCAATTGGTCCAGGTGATCCACCGCGTCGCAGCCGCGGCCATGCCGCCTGAAGCGGCGATCTACGACCTGAAGACGCTGCTGCATCATCACGCCATCCGTCTTGTCCAGGGCGCGGTGCGGGAAATTGTGCCCCTGCAGCGTACCGTGTGTCTCGAAGATGGTCGCACGCTGAACTACAACCGCCTGGTGATCACCCTGGGCGCCGAAACGGCCTATGGCAACGTGCCCGGCGCGCGCGAGCATAGCCTGCCCCTGCATACGTACCAGCACGCTCTGCGCCTCCGCGACCATCTGGTCGCGCAGTTCGAGGCCGCCGCCAGGTGCAGCGATCCCCGCGAACAGCGCATCCTGCTGACCACTGCCATCGTCGGCGGGGGCTACACTGGTTGCCAGTTCGCTGGCGAACTGGCCGAGTGGGTTGACGATCTCTGCGCCCAGACCGGCGCGCCACGCCGCGAGGTGCGTATTGCCCTCATCGAACGCACGTCGCTCCTGCTGAGCCAGTTCGGTGAATGGGCCACCCGCGCCGCCGAGCGCATCCTCGATGACCAGGGGGTCAGCGTCTACCTCAACACGATCGTCGAGGCGGTTGAGCCGCAACGCTTGCGGGTAGCCGGGGGGCGCATCCTTCGCGCCGGCACCATCGTCTGGGCCGGCGGCATCCAGGGGCCGCCACTGTTGCGCGCCTCGGGGTTGCCGGTTGATGCGGCCGGACGTGTGCTGGTGGATCGCTACCTGCGGGTGCGCGATCAGGCGCTGATCTTCGCCGCCGGCGACTGCGCCGCCATTCCCATGGGCTATAATGGCGGCACTGTTCCGGCAACCGCCAGTTTCGCGATGCGCCAGGGCGAGCATCTCGCCGAGACACTGCTCGCCGAGGTGGAGGGCCGGCCGCCGCGCACCTACGAACCGCTGGTGCTGGGTGAACTTGTCTCGCTTGGCCATCACTATGCCGTGGGCAACCCGCTCGGGGTGCCCGTCACCGGCTATCCGGCGGTGCTGTTAAAACAGGGCGTCGAACAGTACTACCGCGCGATGCTGGAAAGTTCGCTCGCGTCATAGCAGGGTGAGGTGTCACGCGCCGCAACCCTGGCGGCACAAGGGGGCGCGCGCCCCGGGAGTAGTGGAATGATTGTTCAGGAAGAGTGGGTCTCGATTAACACCACCCCCGATGTGGTCGAACGCTATGTGACATCGCCAGAATTGATGAACCAGTGGCGCTCGCCTCAGGTCGTGCTCGAACCGATCCAGGGCGAGTTGATGAGCCCTGGCAGTATCCATAAAATGCGCCTCAAACCGCTCGGCCTGGCCGGCGCGGATTATACCGTCGTCGAACGCGACTCGGGCAAGATTCTCATGAAGATCGAAGGCCTCTGGGAAGGCACCGAGCTGTGGCGCTGGTTCCCCGACGGTAACCGCACCGTGGTGCAGAACCGTGTCGAGTACGAGGTCTCGAACCCGGGTCTGCGGGTCTTTGTGGTCGGCATCGGTCGCCTCCTGGCCAGCCTGGATATGCGCATCCAGCTCGAACGCCTGCGCCAGGCGATTGAGGGCCCGCCCCCCAGCATGGCCGCGCTCTTCGGCGGCGCGACCAGCACCGGGCCGCGCTCCCAGCGCATTGATATTGAGTCGTAGCCGTTCCCATCCGGTCTGCCAGGGGCACGGCCCCATCCCCGCTAGCAATCCTGAGGAACGTTACCTCCTCTGTGGGGCAACCGCCGGGTTGCCCCACTCCTGTTTGCATCACCTGGACATGGTTCACCCCTGCGTTGGGCACCCTGCGGCTCCACCGCACACCACGGGGAATGAAGAGCTTTGTTTTCTGGGTTGTTCCTGGGAGGGCTTCACCCTCCCAAACCCTCCCGCGGGCGGGGGCGGCCCGCCCGCGTCGCGTCTCCGCGGGCAAGGTGACGGCCCCCCTCCCCAGCCCTCCCCCCGTTGGGGGGAGGGAGTCCGGCTCCTCCCCCCAGCGGGGGGAGGTTAGGAGGGGGGTCAGCGCCGCATGCGCGTAGGTGAGCAGCCTATGTTCACGTCAGGCCACGCAGCGCAACCATACCTTGCAACATTTATGCAAAACCCTTTTCCTCTAGCGAAAATGCGCCCCCTGTGCTAGTATGGCGTTGTTATACCAGCCGTCCATGCGATTCGCGCACAACGCCGCGATGAACATCGCCTGGGAGCGCGGGCGGCCCGCCCGCGTCGCGTCTCCGCGGGCACGGTGACTGCCCCCCTCCCCAGCCCTCCCCCCGCTGGGGGGAGGAGCCTGCTTCCCTACCCCGGCGGGGGAGGGTCAGGGAGGGGACGGTAGTAGTAGGAGGGCCGCGCCCTCCCAGACCCTCCCGCGGGGTATTTTCTGCAAGGAGGTCTCCTATGGCACAGGAAGGTCGTCGGTTCAGTCCCCGCGATGAAGCCTATCTGAACAGCACGGGCTTCGAACCCTACATGGCCGCCGGAATAGTGTTCCTGGCGATCCTGACCGCTGTGTTCATTTTCAGCATCAAAATTCACTTCGCCTGGTTGTTCTGGCCGGGGATGTTCGTTGCGGTCCTCGGCGGGTACGCGACCCTCAACCGGCTCGAACGCCGCGAGTACCGGCGCAAACTGGCCGAACTCGAAGCTGAGGCCGCCCAGCGCGACGCGATCGAGGCGTAAGGGCGTCGGACACCAGACTGTAATCCGGCGTTTATGTTCCTGTCATCCTGAGGCGATGCCGCCTGGCCTGCGCTGTGCTAGGCTATGGCTACGTCGTGACCTGCTCAGGAGACAGCACCATGGAGACCCTTCGCAGCCTCCGTTCTCGTCACGCTCTTTCGTTGCTGGATCTCGCCGCCCTGTCCGGTATTCCCGCCCGCCAGATCGCTGAGATCGAGTATGGCCTGCGCCGGCTCAGCCCCGAGCAACGTGAGCGTGTGGCCCGCCTCTTCGGCCTGCGCCCGACCGATTTCACCGGGCCGCACCGGCGGCTGACCGGCGCCGCGGTGGCCGCCGCGCCTCCGGCCGAGCAGCGCGCTCTGCAACTCCTCGCCACGCTCAGCGTGGCAGCCGCACTTGCCACCGCCGGGGTCATGCCCGAGGTCGCTGTCCCGTCCTGGAGTGTCTCGCTGCAACCGGCGGCGCGCACAGGCAGCGCCCCGCCGCTCACCAGCGCTCCGCCCCCGGCGGCCAGCACCCCCGCCCCGGTCGCTACCGGCGTCCCCGCCACAGCGCCGAACAACCTGCCCGCGGCGCGTCCCACTGCCGCCCCCCTTCCCACGGCGGCACGCCCCGCTCCTTCAGCCGGTCCGGCTCCGACCACACTCCCTATGCCCCTCAGCCCCGCCTTGCTGGCCGGCCCGCCGCCCGCCGAGCGTGTCGCCCCTGCCCCTCTACCGACCATCGAAGCCCTCCCCCCCTTTCGCCTGAGCGACGCCGGTCCTATCGGTTGCCCGGTTGCGCCCACCCGGGGGCGGGTGGTGCTGACCCAGGGCTACGGGGTCGGCACCCACGCCCCTGCCGAGATCTGGGGAGCGGTCGACCTCGCCGTGGATGGCGATGGTGACGGGTACGCCGAAGAGTGGGCAAGTTGGTACGCGCCGATCGTCGCCACGCATGACGGCTACGCCACCGTCACACCCAACAGCTATCCCGGGGGCAATTACGTCTCTCTCCAGCACCCCGGCGGCGTCTGGCGGACGGGCTACGGGCATCTGGCGCTGATCACCGTGGTCAGCGGGCAATTTGTGCGGGCCGGGGAACAGATCGGGTTGATGGGCGAGAGTGGGATGGCCAGCGGCCCCCACCTCGACTATCAGGTCTGGCGCAACGGGGTGAACATCGACCCGACGCTCCTGGTGGGCTGCTAAGCGGTAGCCTGCCATGCGGCTGCGCCGCAGACTGATGGGGTGAACATACGGTCCTTCTTGAGAGGGCTGCGCCCTGCCACACCCTCCCGCAGGCGGGGGGTGTGGGGAAAGCGGGGTTCCCCACACCCCGCTCCAGGAGCGGGAATTACATGCTCACTAGACGGGCTGCGCCCTCCCACGCCCACTCCTCCGGCAGGGGCGCGGCGAAACCTGGCAGATCGACGGCCCTATGGCAGCAACGCGGCCCCCAGCCGGCTCAACTGGACGCGGCGCGCGGGCGGCTGGTCGGGGTGCTCTTCGAAGCGGCTGCGCTCGAAGTACTGCACGGTCAACGTGCGCCCGCCTTCCACCGCTTCGGTCAGCGGCTCGCTGAGCGGGTAGCCGAACGTCGCCAGGCCGCCGTTGCGCTCCCAGAAGGCGCGGAAGGGCGGGCAGAGGCTGTGTTGCGTTTCGGGGAAGTAGCGGCAGCCGGGCCCGGCCCCGCTCACCGTGGGCAGGCTGCGCCAGTCAATGCCGCGGCGCGCCAGGTATTCGACCCCGAGCAGCCCGCTGAGCACGTCGTTGGGCGGCGGATTCTCGGGGTGGTACTCCAGCCGGTTGCGCTCGAACCACTGCACGCGCCGGTCGCGCCCATCGGCGCCTCGCTCCACCCGCTCCGGCGTCAGCGGCAGGCCAAAGACGCTCAGCCCACCGCCCCGCTCCCAGGCCGCCAGAAACACCCCGCTCACCGTGAACCCCGTTTCGGCGAAGCTGCGTGACCGGCCGGGCGCCATCTGGCGCAGGTACACCGGGCGCTCCCCCACACTGAAGCTCGCCACGCTGCCCGCAAGCGACTGCTCGGCCCCATCACGCTGGATCAGGGCCGCGCTGCGCCCCGGCGCTAGCGGCAACTCGACGTCGCACCGCTCGCCGAGGCTCCAGAGCACCTCAACGCTGCCGCCGTCGGGCTGGACGAAGCGGTGGTGGGCCAGACGGCCGGGGCGGTGGGCCGGCCCGGTTCCCTCGTAGCGCGCGAACTGCAACTGGGCGACCAGCGTGCCGTAGGCCAGGTAGGCCGGCCTGGGGTTGAGGGCGTCGTCAATGATCGCCGCCGGCCCCCAGGGGTGCTGCGCGCCGTTGAACTTGTCCTCGAGCTGAAAATAGCTGACGTGGGGAATACCCGCCGCCGCCGCCAGCACGAAGGTGCGCACCAGGTAATCGGCCTGCTGATCGAGGCTCCTGGCGAACTGGGGCGCGCAGGCCTCGCCGCAGACGCTCCAGCCCACCTCGGTGATCCACACCGGCTTGCCGCCACGGGCCGCCCAGCGCTTCGCCAGCTCCAGCCGCCCGGGGATGGTCACATCGAAGCGCTCGCGGGGATTGATCAGCGCAGGATCATCAGGGGCGTGGTCAATCAGCCAGGGGTGGATGGAGAGCACGTCAAAGCTCTCCCAGCCCGCCACCTCGACCACCCGGTCCATAAAGGCATGCTGGCCGACCGCGTCGAAGACGTAGACCCCGCCGTTCAGCACGAGCGCGGTCGGATCAGCCTGTTTGACCGCGGCATAGGCCTTGCGCAGCATCACGGCGTAGGCCGCCGGGTCGGCCTGGGGCAGCCAGGTGCCGTCCATATCCGGCTCGTTCCAGATCTCCCAGGCGGCCACTCGTGGCGAGCCGGGGGCGTCGTTGGCGCCGTCACCGTCGTAGCGCTCGACCACCTGGCCAACCCAGCGGGCGTAGGCGTCCATATCGGTTGGCGCGCACCAGTACGCTGGCTGGTTGGTGGCTCTGGCGTGGGCCACACAACCTGGATCACGGAACTGCTCGGGCGTGGTCAGGAGCATGCCAATGATGCCAATGCCCGCGTCGGCGAGCAGGCCGATGCGCCGATCGTAAAACGTGTTCGCGGCCTCCCGGCCCCAGCAGGCCCAGCAGATCTCCTCGCGGGTCCAACCGGCGCCGATGCGGGTGGCCATGGCCACCAGGGCGGCGGCCTCGGCATCGCTGCGCTCGCGGCCGGTGATGTACATGTTCAGACCGAAGAGCGTGGGCGGTCCCGCGGGTTGCCGGGGAGCGGCGCCCGCCGGCGGGGCGCCTGGAACGAACGAGACGAACAGAGCCAACATCAGCATTGCAGCGATCGCGGGTCGCAACATGCTCAGTTCCATTCCTCAGGCATGGTTCAAACGCACTTGACAGTTCGCCTCGACACAGGACCACGGGGGTGGCCGTGGCGGGGCCAGGCCCCTCCACACCTCCCCGCCGGACGGTCAAGCCCAAACCGCAGGTTTTGAAGCATGCCTTAGACATGGTTCGTAGGAGATGTACCGTTCGCAGCGTTCTGCCCACGTAAGTATTCACATGTCTCCCGGGAGCGCGGGCATTATGGTTATTGAGAAATTCATCCGGTATGTCGATCTGGCCGTGGGGCTGAAGCCCTCGGCTATGGGATGCGAAGCCCGCCTGCGCGGGCGAGAGCGGATGAATTGCTCAAAGACCATCTTGCCCGCGGCGACGCGACGCGGGCGGGACGCCCGCGCTCCCGGGCGCGTGGGTTACCCCGGGCGTGAACGATTACCTGCCCCCCTCCCAGCCTCCCCCCGCTGGGGGGAGGAGCCGGGTTTCCTATTGTAACACCCGCCCTTGACCGGTGATGCATCCCGGAGTACTCTATTCGTATGAATACCACGCATAAACGTATTGTGCTCACCGGCGCGACCGGATTGATCGGCACAAAGCTGTTCAGCGCCCTGCGCGAGCGGGGTTATGAACTGGTCATCTTCTCGCGCAACCCCGTGAAGGCGCGCGCCACCTTGCCCGGCGCCGCCGAGTATGTGGCATGGTCACCCACCGAAAGCGGCCCCTGGGCCACCGCCATTGACGGGGTGCATGCCGTTATTCATCTTGCCGGGGCCCCTATCGCCCAGGGCCTGCTGGGGGTGCGCTGGACGCCGGAGTACAAGCAGGAGATCCTGAACAGCCGGGTCATCGGCACGCGGGGGATCGTCAATGCCATTGCCGCCGCTGAACAGCGCCCTGCCGTGCTGGTCAACGCCTCGGCGATCGGCTACTACGGCTATCGCGACGATACGCCCCTCGACGAAAGCGCTCCTCCCGGGCGCGACTTCGTCGCCGAGGTGTGCATCGCCTGGGAGCGGGAAGCTGCCCGCGCCGAGGAGCACGGCGTGCGCGTGGCCCTGATCCGCACCGGCATCGTGCTGGACCCGGAGCGGGGCGCCCTGGCCCAGTTGCTGCTACCCTTCCGCCTCCGCACCGGCGGCCCGATTATGCCCGGCACGCAGTACTACTCCTGGATCCATCCTGACGACGAGATCGGCATCCTGCTCCTGGCCCTGGAAGACGAACGGGTGCGCGGGCCCATCAATGCTACCGCGCCCAACCCCCTGACCAATCGCGCCTTTTGCGAAACCCTTGGCGAGGTGCTCGGCTCGCCCTCGTGGCTGCCGGTTCCCGAGTTTACGCTGCGCATCGCCCTCGGCGAGATGGCCGATCTGGTGACCAGAGGCCAGCGCGTGCTCCCCAAACGCGCCCTGGAACTGGGCTATTCCTTCCGCTTCTCGACCCTGAAGCCTGCGCTTCAGGATCTGCTAACGTGAACATGGGGGGAACCTGGTTCCCCATACCCCCGCCCGCGGGAGGGCCTGACCCTCACGCAGGGGGATGGGGAAACCGGATTTCCCCATCCTCTCACCTGATGGGAGGGTCTGGGAGAGCTGCGCCCTCCCAGGAAAACCTCGTTGCGCCCCTGCCTTCGCGCGTCCGCGCTCTCATCCAGTTCTTACATCCGCTTAACCTCATCCTTAGTCGTATGC
>Ga0308393_1000572_pt1 | contig 18943 bp, 21 predicted proteins | sample Hotspr2Sampleee2_FD_202364 | JGI IMG/M metagenome (GOLD analysis project Ga0308393, IMG submission 202364) | Hot spring phototrophic mat microbial communities from Mushroom Spring, Yellowstone National Park, Wyoming, United States - 20050630_ee2 ... | reverse complement strand
TGCGTCCTGCAAACACTTCCGCATTTTGAGTGTGCAGTTCTTCTACTTCTTCAAGGAAGAATAACCGCTCACAATAGGCGAGGGCATGGAGAGCCGAAACACGGATAGTATCTCCAATCTCTTCTAATCTCAAATCACCTCTATCAAGTTCCAGTGCTAACATATTCAATTACCTCCAAAATTACTAAAGAAACTGAGCGAAAATAAAGTTTGCGCCTAACGGCATCAGAGGTAAAAAGTATTAGCCTGTACAAAAAACAGAGAGAAAAGCGATTAACCACCTAGCGAAAAATCAACTCTATCATATAAATCATTCATGTTAATTTCTAAATCCACCAGCTTTAGCTTAATCACCTCTTGCAGTTGCGTATATTCTTGTAACAACCATTGGCGTTCTGCTTGCTTGACATAGTGCATCACTAAATGTTGATCCTGCTCAATCAATAGATATTCTTGAAAACAAGCGATCGTGCGATAAGCCGCAAACTTTTCGCCACAGTCATAACCCCTTGTGCCTTCAGACAGCACTTTAGCAATCAACACAGGATTTATCAGCGTATCTGACCGTCCTTCCTGCAACTGCAATGGTTCCGCCATTACCATTACATCAGGATAGGTATAAATTTGGCGATCAGGAATCCACAACCTTTGATCAGTGACAAAAGCACGATAGGGCTGACGCTTGAGGGCAAAATGCAATACAGATGCCAAATTCAAAACAATTAAATTGTGGTTTGGTTTACCACCTGTCATCTCTCTAATTTCTCCATTGATATATTCATGACGAGTGTCTGACATCACCTCCTGCACCAAATATTCACTCGGTGTGTAGGTTTTAGTTATTGATTTCTCTAGAGTTTGCATGGCTTGATAGCTCCAGATTGGTTACAAGTTTTAGCAATATCAATTATGCCGCTAACTACCACGAATTTCTGTCCAAGATGATTGAGGTGGAGTATTTCCACTAGAAGAATCTTCTAAATGGTAGCGATCCCAGCGAGTTCCCTGCGATCCCACATGATCCACCCAGTAGGGCAGAGTCAGCAATCCGTTTTCATCTTTCTTCAACCAATATAATTCTGTAGTTTCAGATTGGAATAGCTGAATGGAATTTACCAGATCGCGACTCTCCCCTAAGCACAGACCACCAAACCGATTCACCACTTGGGGGTCAGCGAAAGCCTCCCTTAAACGCTGGGTCAAGTTTGGCTGTACTGATTCCGTCTGAGAATCCACACACACTACAAACCGAATGTCTGTTAGCAATTCCTGATAGTCAGGACGGGCATTGTTGCGATAGCTTATCTCCCTTTTCTTGAAACGCCGAAAAGTGCGAATCACGGTGGACTTCTGAGGTTGAGAAAGCATAGCGATCGCCAACTTCACGCCAATATGTCTAAAGCGATTCACTTCACCCACACAGGACAAGAGCATTCCATAGACGGTAGCAGGGGGCGGTACAGGATAGGTCTCTGCATATTCGCGAGCACGGGACTGCCGAAAACAGGCGATCGGTACTTCCACCAAAAGAGCAATCTGTTTAGTCATATTTCTGTTGTCCTCTTCGCAATCTCTCGTTCCAGAATGGGAATCAGTTTAGGCAAATGCTCCTGTGCGGTCTGTCAAACAACTTTTAGGCTAATGTCATCATAATCATGAATTAAGATATTTCTCATACCAATAACCTCTTTCCAAGGAATATCAACTATGGATGATTGAGTTGCTTGAGAAATGCGGTTAGCGGCTTCGCCAATAATCTCAAAGCGTCTGATCACGGCATCCTGCAGAATGCCTCCTCATCAGTATCTTGTAGATACCCAAGAGCTAGTTGAGCGGAGTTGAGCATATCAAGTAAGTACTGTGTTTCTCTGTTCATAAACTACAACAGCAGATGATAAAATCGCCTCCCTTCTGAGATAGTTAGCACTTCTTTCAATACCTTCCCGCAAAACAAGATCAACCTCCCGTTTAAAAATAGTTATCAATTCTTCTTGCATCCTCACTAGGTCAAAAAGTGTCGTTTTTGCTTCTTTGCTCAAACTAATCAGCACATCAACATCACTATCGGGACGAAAATCATCCCTAAGCACTGAACCAAATAGGGCAAATTCGATAATCTGCCAGCGATCGCAAAATTTGATTATTTCAGCGATCGGTAGAACGATGTTTTGCTGGACTTGGGGTGGAATTTGAGCGATCAGCATGGTTAAACTCCTAAGTCTTCTCGAATTCTAGATTTAATGTCTTCCACAGCAGGTTTTATACCCTGAAAAGCATTGACCCCATATTCCTCTAACTGTTCTCCAGTCTCTGTGTTCAGAATCGCTCCTGCAACCCATAACTCCTTCGGGTCAATGTCACCAGCTTGAATACGACGCAATAGATCGGGGGCAGAAATCTCACCATTTTCTTCCACAAAGCAATAGAGCAAACGGGGTGAGAAGTCATGGGTCCAGCGCAAAACCATACTGTCAGGAGCAAAATCATAGAGAAACCGCGAATGATTACCACCAACTTTGGATAGAGAAGTCAAGCCATCCAAAACAGCATGAATACGAGATTTGTCTTTGAGGCGATCAGGTGTCAGGGCAAAGCCATACTGATAGCGAGTGGCATGAACCTCGGTGCCATACAGGGAAGTTCGTCCCTTCTGCCCACTAACGGCATTGAAAGTAACATCTCCAGCAAAAGGCTGGGTAGAAACTGCACGGGTAACTTCCAATACACCCCGCTTGACCGTTGCTGTTCCCTTAGGGGCAGACTTTTTCTTCTTCTTGCCCTCTGTGGGTTCCTCTTCATCATTAGCTTCAGACTTTGCCGCCTCAGCCCGCATGAAGCCAAGCACATCATCATCAATGTACTGCCTATCATCAAAGTTAGGGTTCTGCCAGAAATTATCATTCTGAGCATCGTCCCAATGACGATTAACTTCATACTGCCCGCAAGTCTGCCAATAATACCGCAGTGCCCAGCGAATTGCTTCCGCCGAAACTGTGGAATGTACTTCGCCCTGCCACAGAATTTTTTGCAGAGTAGTAATGTTCCCTCCATTTTCACCGCGATTATTTGCCGCAGTGCCGTAGTTGGTCAGAATGTTGCCAAAAAGATGCCAAGTCATAGTTTTTTACCTCAAAAATAGATTGTTTGATTGTGTGTTCTTACGCCGATGGGCATCTGAGGGGAAAGCTTTCACAGAAACAGAATTTGGTTTTTTACTTGCTCAGCAGTTTGAGTGTTGAGAATAATCAGAACCCTTCGTAACGCTTCACCGATAGGTAGTTGCGGTGATACTATGATACCATAATGTTCCTGATTTTTGATCACGAACTCATTGTGTAAAATCACAAAATCTCGTACATTAAAGCTCATTAAACATCGCTCCTGCTTGACAGCGAGTTCTAGCTGTTCCCGATCACTAAATCCTTTGCGATTGAGTTCTTGAACATGAACTGCATCGAATCCTCGCTTACGCAGTGCCTGTGCTAGAGTTACATAAACATCTTCATCAAGCAGTAAACAAATTTTCGTAGTCATCTATTGACCGCTTGGGGATGACAAAGAGCCTGTGATCTCCACAATTGCACATCTGAAGCATTCATTGAATCCTGATCCACCTCCTGTTGATGATCAAAATAGTAAGCAAGGGCAGAATGTACCTGTGAAGGTCGTAGGTGAGGGATAGCAGTTAAAATTTCATCTACTGTCATGCCCATTTGGTAATAACCAGCGATCGCTCTCACAGAAATTCTTGTGCCTTCAATGATCGGTACACCTCCTAAAATCTCTGAGTTACTTGTGATGTGGGGATAGATAGTTGTATTAGTTGCCATAATCTAATCCTCCTCTTCAGCTTCATCATCATAATGATCAATCATACCTAAACTGTCATCCTGCTCTGATTCATCGGGTTGCTTTTCCTGTTCACTGCCCTTGCCCTTGTAGCTGGCTAGAGCTAGCAAAGCCAAATCCCTAGCGGACTTCCAGTCAGTCATTACCAAATCCATTAACTCGTCCCAATGTTCTTTGAGCGTTGGCACATATCTTGCCCTTGCCCAAAAATCAGTGATAAATTCACGGAAGGTGCTAGGACTTTTGCACCGCCCTAGATCAGTTCTCAATTTCTCATTCAGTTTGTCAAAGCGAATCTGTTCACCCTCTTTAGTGCGCTCAGCTCGTTGAGCATAGGTGCTCCTGATTGCCTCGTGGCAAGACTGAACGAATAGGCGTTCCCGATCGCTCCATTGTAGATTTGGATGTTTCACCATTTTGTGTAATCCCTCCCTTTCATAAGTTAGTTTTTCGAATAGCTCACGGCTATTGATTTTCTCAGACAAGCCAGCAAACCAAGGTTTACCTCTTGCGAGATTGTCGGCAATGATTTCTCTGGCAAAACTAGGGGCAATCCAACTGGTGTTTTCTTTTTCCTTGACAACCACGCGATCGCTCAAACATTCTCGACAAATGCGATAGTTATTGCAAAGTTCTTGAGTGGCAGTAACAGTATAAAGATCGGTGCGTGTCTTTTGCTGAGATGCCCATGGCACCGAGCCTAGAGTAATGACTTGACAAGTCTTGACCTCGTTCTCTCTCAAGATTTTACTAGCAGTTTCTATGGAAAGAAATCGTAAACCAGCATCCCCCAAACTAGAAGTATAAAAGTCGCGAAAGCCCAGGTTTCGCAACTGAGGATTCTGCCGATACCGAGCATATATGGCAAGGTCTGTAACATCAGGAATAATCAAAGCAAACTGAGCGCGTTGATCTCGCAGTTTAGAACGCAGAGCAAAGTAGTAGCAAGCAACGGGAGCATACGCCAAAATCAAGGCACTAGGAGCAGTCTCTTCAAAGGAAGTATCAGCCTTGAATATCTGATGTTTGACCACCGCACCAGGGTTGAGCCAACCAGCGATCGCTATGGGTTTGTGATACAACTTGCCAGTTTTGGGATCGCAAAGAAGTTTCTCCGCAAAATCTTGATAAGCATACTTAGACAAGCCTTTGTACTTCACCAGCATTTCTGGCTTACCGTCTTCAACCAAGAAACTACGCTCTTGAATGCCCGTTGCTGTATAGGTCTGATTATGTTGCAGAAGCGTTCCTAGAATCCCTTGGTGCATCATTACCAAAGGTTGAATATCCATTGTCTTGGCATCTAAACCCCGCAGAGCAATTAGCCCATCCCGGAGTTGAAAAGACTCTTTGAATAGCCAATCAAGCACCTCAAAATCGTTCCCATCCCAAGACAAAGACACCGAGCGATCGGTCAGTTCCCAAGACAAACCACCGATAGTTTGTACTTGCTCTTTCTCAAGTTGCTTTAGGGTCATGTACAATCCTGCCAAGCCCGCCCGATGGAGCAAAGTCATGTAGGGATCAGCCAGATCAAAATGCAGATGGGTTCTTTGTTTTGATTCTAAAGCTAGTGTTAGTTGCATTTTTCTTCCGCTCCTGTAATTTCTGAATAGTCAATACACTCGTCGGGTACTATGTAATAGAACTTAAATCGTTTCCATTCCGAACGACATTTCATTAACCGCACAGGTACTGTCCAGCGCTGAGCTTCGTGCATTTTCGCCTGTGGAAAGGTCACATTTGATGTTCTGGCACGCTCTGCGGCGGCTTTCTCAATATCTGGCATGTCTCTTGCCAACAATACTGTCATAGTGTAGCCTCCTTGACGCAAAGGAATGGGATAGGTGCACCAGTTGTCATCTAGCCAAGCCGATCGCACTGATTCAGGCACCGATGCACTTAAATTCGCAGAGACCCTTGCTAAATCCTGTTGAGAAATTGTAGGATTAGCTTGAAGTTGCTGGATCAGTTCTAATCCTGTGTTTATTTCCACCCTAGAGTAAGGATGCAATTGCTCCCAAGGATAGAAAATCGCTGGACAAATTCCGCCAGATGCGAGTTGAACATTACCCGAACTATCCTCAAATACATAGCGATTCAGTCTGCCCATGCGTTGAATCAGAGATGCGGCAGGAGCGATCGCACTGACTAATAAATCTGCACTGAGATCAAGGGACATTTCGCATACCTGCGTGGTGATTACTAGACAGGGATCACCAGATCGAAAAGCCTCAATTACCTGCTTGTGGTGTTCCAAGCGATCTTTGTAGCGATAGCGACTGTGATAAATCAGCAGTCTCACATTGTGCTTGGATATATTTTTGAGCTTATCTTCAGCTTGGCGATAGCGGGCTACGCAGTCTTTGACTGTATTTGTTACCCATAGAACTTTGGAGTTCCTTTCTTTACTCTGCAATGTCTGCAAAACTAACTGCCAAACCTCATCCAAAGCATTGGCATTAGGGATATATTCCATCTGATAACGGGGAATGGTCTCTAACTTTTGCTCTCCTTCTATGATATTCACTTCTTCACCCAGATCGTGAATGACTTGACAAATTTCCTGCTCTTGCTCTTTGCTAAGACTGGCACTCATCAGTAAAATAGGAGCACCACGAAAGGCTTTTAAGAATCTCAATAGAGCACCAAAGAGTTTTTGATCAAAGGCGTGAATTTCATCAAAGACGAAAGCACCTTGAGCGATCGCAGGGAAAGAAAATAGCGGTTTGCGATTATTCTGCATTAAACCTAAAACTGTATCAACTGTGCAGACAATCAGTTTAGCCTGCCATGCCGCCAATGCCTCCAAGCGAGATTCAATCTCTTCTGAACCATCATCTTCATGGGAAACTAAAAGTTCTTCCAAATCGATCGCCGCTCTAGAGTGCATCAGCCGTGATTCAATTTCTGTCTCTGCCGCATAGTCCAAATATCCTTGTGATGCAGTGCCTGTGGTGGGATAGCAGAAAAATAACTTTCTGCCTACAGCCCATTTTTTCGCCCAAGCATAGGCACCAATGGTCTTCCCCGTGCCGCAACCTGCTTTGACGATGGTAACTCGCTTGGTGGTGTCAGCGATTTTCTGCTGAAAGGGTCGCAAAGAATTTCCCCGCAAACGCTGGTCTATCAGTTCCTGTAAGTCTTGCTCTGATAGGGTTAGGCGTAACACCTGTTCAATCCATTCTTCTAGTTTTTTCTCTGCATTTGGCAGAGCAGACCCCGCTAAATCAGCGGCAATGACAGTGGCTTTGACTGCCGCTAGAAGCCTTTGTTGAGACTCGTCAAGACTGAAGGAAAAATCCACACATTCTTTTTTGAGGGAAGCGATCGCTTGTTCTAGTTCATCTTTTGTCCAGCGCTCTTTGGGCAGAGTTTCTGGGGGATCAGGAAGATCAAGGTACTTTTTCCCCATCTTAAGCACTCTGGAAAAATCTTTATGTTGAGTGTAGATGCGTAATTCTGAACCTGTCCCGTCAGGAATTTCCGCTATTTCCCCCTTGGGTTTATCATCTTTCCCCAAACCAATCTTGAGATGATGTCCCATAGCTGAAAAGATAGCCATCATGGGATTTGCATCTTTACAGCTCCCAAGCCATTCTTTCAAGGGTGCTGTTCCCGCCAGAATGGCACTGATTACTTCATGGCGGAGCATTTGTCTCTCACCATGCGCTTTCCAAGACTTAGAAAGCTTGTTCTTAAAATCTTTAACCGTGTTATCCTTTGACTTAGTGATAAATTCTGACTTGAGATAGACCATCTCTTGGAAATGCTGACTGGCTTTACCCCAATCATGGAGAAAAGCACCAAGCATCACAGTATTGCGAAAATAAGTATGGCTGACTTCTATTCCCAATTGATGCTGGATGCGATCGCCAATCAAATCCAGAATTACCTTGGCTGAACGCAAAACTGCGCTGATATGTCCTGTATAGGTGGCATACTTTGCTGAAGGGCTTTTTGGGTCTAAGGGATGGGTTTTGGCAAGCAGAAGTTCAAACATGATTATCCCCCCTTTACTGGAATAAAAACACCGCAACCCATGTGGCGTTTGCCACCAAGTCCGCAGACTTGGAGTTTTAGGGAATCCTCCTCACTTAATCCTCTTACTTCTACTGTGAAACCAACCACTGTGAAGCGTTTGATTTTGATTGTCTTTCTGGCAGGCTGACCATGGCGATCACTTGGTATCAGCAGTTCTCCCTGAATCTCTAGAGCCTCTAGCTGGCGTTTTGCCGCCGCTAAAAAAGATGTTGGCTCTTCATAACCCTTGATCACGACGAGGCGCGATCGCAGATGACGACGAGGTTTCAGAGTGTGAATTGTGGGAATGCCTACCTGTACCTCATGCACCCCTAATCTCAAGTGTTTTCCTGCCAGTGGATAGATCATAGGAATCTTGGTGACAGGCACACGCAGGCGAAAATGGGAATGCTCAGTCAGCAGAATTTTCCCTTCTCGATCGCCAAATCCAGCTGTTGTCAGAATCCCAATATCGTGATGTTCTTTAATATTGGGAACATACTTAGCGATCGCCGATAGAAGTGCATAGCCATGATCCGCAGGTAGCTGAGAGCCACGCACAGGGAAAGCCAAGTCGACAAATGGCTCTACTGAATTGCTAAGATCAAATTGACGGCTTTGTTGTACATAAGTACTCATCATTGGTTCTCCTTAGTGAAAAAAGATTTAGAGCGCAAAACACCCATGAGATAAGAAAGAACTTCCTCGACAAAGTGATTTCAATGATTTGTTAGCTAAACCGCTGGGAAGCCCCGCCCTCTGTTTGTAGGACGAGGGTCGGGATGAAATGAGAGGTCAAGACTTCTACAATAGTCTTGGGCGCACGATGAGCCAATCTGGCTCGCCTCTTTACAAAGAGATGCTTTTTGTTTAGCATGGTGACTGGCTTTTAAGTTTAGATAGGTGGAGTAACTGAGTGTTACCCGCCTTTTTTTGTATCATATCTCTAGCTTCAGTATTTGTCAAGCACATTCACCATTAGTACCATAAAAACTTTTGACATAAGCTCAAGTTCGTGTAAGTCACGGGGTAAAACGCTATGGGTAGTACTTCTGGAGAATTTTTGACTACATATATGGGCAACGAATTGCGTGTGTATCAGAATATCGCCTTACGGCATCTGAGGTTGTGGGGCAGTTAGCTGAGCTAAAGCTAGACTGCCATACTTGGCATTACCCAAAGGCGATCAAACATTGACCATAAGTACATGCTCAACGCCTGACGGCATCACAGTTTGAGTAGCATCATACCACAGACTGGGATGAAGCTACTGCATCAAGTGAACTCAATAATAATGAGCTGAGTACCTACCAGAAGCTGTTGCGGGAATTGTGCGGTGGTTGCACCAGAGGAGCTGTTAGGTATTCTGCGGAACTATGAGGAAAGGAAAGAGGCAGGGAGTAAATAGGGTTGCTTGTAAATAATAGCTAGCTTACGATAATGGCCCTTTACGCAAGCGTTGATATATAGCAAGTAAAGCTACTCCCAGTTCGGTTATAATACTGTCAGCTCTACTGGTGGTTCCTATGCCCTTAAATGTTGGCGATCGCGCTCCCGAATTTACTCTGCTTAATCAAAACGGTGAGCCTGTTTCCCTTGCAAACTACAAAGGCAAGACGGTAATTCTCTACTTCTATCCCAAGGATGACACCCCTGGTTGCACCACTGAAGCCTGTGGTTTCCGTGATTTGTACGAGCAGTTCACGGCGCAGAATGTGGTAATTCTGGGTATTAGCGGGGATTCTACTAAGTCGCACCAAAAATTTAGCACTAAGTTTAACCTGCCTTTTCCCCTGCTAGCGGATACTGATTTTGCGATCGCCACCGCCTACGACAGCTACGGCAAAAAGAAATTTATGGGCAAGGAGTACTTTGGGATTATGCGCCACACCTTTGTTATCGACCCAGAGGGAAGGATTGCCAAAATCTACCGCAATGTCAAACCTGCCCCCCATCCCGCCCAAGTTTTGGCTGATCTACAACAAGCCGCGGTAGCGGACAAATAGCAAGATCACCGCCCACGACCCCAGCGCCACTTTGATAGCCACCAAGACATTCAAAATCGGGATAAAACTGCCACTGAACAAACTGCCAAACTCTCCACGGGGCAACTCTACCCCAGATAGATTGATAGCAGTGAGCACCGCAAAGCAGATTACCGCCAATTTTTCCAAGGTGTTTGCCTTCCAGCGCTGGTATAGCACCTGCATCTCGGCAATGGAAGCGGTAACCGCCACCAGACCGATGGCTGTACCGCCCGCCGTCCCTGCCGCAAAGCCACCCCCTGGGCTGAGATGTCCTCTGATTGCCAATTCAATGCTGATGATAGCTGTAATTGTTGCCCCCACCCGCGCCAGCACCACTGAGGGAGGATCGGCAATGTATTCCACCTTGGGGCGGGGCTTTTCATTTTGCAATAGATAGCTTGCCCCGAGAATAGCAATAGTAAAAACTACTACCTCATACAGAGTGTCGTAGAGGCGGTTGCGCAGAATAATCCCCGATACAGCATTGGGAATACCAGTCTCTTTCACAATCTGCCAGACGATCTGGGCTTGCTCTTTTACTAGCAGAGCGTTGTCAGTTACCAATACTTTGATGGTGAGAGCAACGGTGGCTATTAGATAAAACCATTTCATGGCTCTCGCTCCCGTAAATCTAGCAATTGGGCGTTGATCGGGCTATGTTTTTGCATAATTTCATAAAGGCGTGGGATACGGGTCTGGATGCTGTTTTCCCAATGGATGGCATGAATTTCTTTGCTAGTAATCGCCTTGTGCAAGGAGTCGTAATCTGGGTAACTGTTTACCTCAACCAACAGGTGGTAGGGTTGAAACACTGCACTTAGTTTGGAACGCATCTCGGCGATACTCTGTTCTTCTTCCTGTAGCACTCCCACCCGCACCACTAGTGAAGAGCGCATCGCCACTGCATAGAGGGTAACTGCCAGCATAGTTCCCATGAGCGCTTCTGTAAGGGCAACATCCGCCGCTCCCAGCACTGCATAGACCAGCGTTGATACTGCCCCAAATACCCCCCTTAGTACTAAGGCATTATAGGGATTCTTTTGCCATACCACCACTAAAGCAGTGATAGGCAGTAGGGCGACAATAGGGTAAATGTACAAATCCCTCATCAGTCCTGCCCTTCAGCACAGTAGGCTAGCACATAGCTCAGCATGGTATTCCACAACCCCAGACAGATGATCGCCAAGATCAACAGAGGGGTAGCGCTGGGAATTTTGAATAGCAAGCCAACAATAATTATGATAGAGCCAAGGGTATCTGCAACCGACAGAGAATGAAGTTTACTCAGTACCGAGTCCCTGCCCAGCAAGTGGGTAGTACCCCACAGCCAAAACCAGACCCCTGCGCCGATAAACAAATCCTGCAATACATCCACTGCCATAATCTACTGCATCCTTTTGATGATCTGCGCAATTAACATAAACCCTGCATTGCCCACCCCAAGCATAAATATACCGACAATTCCCATCAGCCAATCATCCCGCAGTACTGAGATAAATAGAATAATCACCCCCACCTTGCCAGATACACTAGCCAAAGCTAGCAGTTTCTGCCAGATGTTAGCATCAGCTACCGATTTGTAGATGGGAATCAGTAGAGCTAAGAGCATAAAAATTAGAAAAATTGGCAGTAGGGACATAGCTAATCTTCGGGACGGACACGATGTACAGCATACCCTTGCTCAGGGTCGTAGTTAGTTACGATGGTTTTGGGGGTAAAAGTAATCTGGAAAATATCCATAAATACCAATTCTGGACAACGGTTTGGTTTGATCTCTTGCACTATGATCTCTTGTTTTTTGTGCGGTTTTAGCATCATCTGGATTGCTTCAATGTAGGCGAGGGGAACCGACCATCCAATTTTAGCGATCGCCAATAGCCATTCCTTAGCGCTCCCTTTGATGCGAAACCCATTGGGTAGTACTAGAGCGATCGCCACACCCAAACCTATGTTAATCAGGCTGAAATTAGCCGTTAGCAAAAACCAAACCAGTAATCGGAACAGGAAATTAAAAACCGTAGTCATTGACTGCCACCCAAAATAAAACTATAGCTACCAAAATCATCATCCCCATTAGATGCTCAAAACTTTCTAGTTTGCGGGGTAAATTTAGGGAAAATTGTGAAAATATCAAATAATAAATCGACCACCCTGCGAAAACTATGGCGATCGCCTTGAGCATATTTTCCAGATTATAAGCTTCAAGGTAAGCCACATTGGCTACTAGCAAACCGCCCAACAGAATTCCTACTGCTACCCAGAATCCCAGCGGTAATTTTTGAGGGACAGAGTGATGGGGTAAAAATACAAACTTTGCAAAAGCTATTGCTGTCCCTACTGCTACTAGATTCATCACCCAATTCTGCCAAGGTAGTAAGTTTTTCATAGTCAATACCTTGGCTCCAAAGCCAGACAGTAAAGGAAAACCAGAAATGGAAAATCCTGCCAGAAGTATAGCTGACCACAGCTGATGGCTAATGGGTTGTCGTGCCAGTTCCCCGAAACTCCGACTGGGCAGTGCCCCTGCCAGAATGAACAGACAGGATTTAACTAAACCGTGGGTCAAAGCATAAAAACCCCCCACTTGTGGAGCAGATAAAATAAAGCCAAGTTGGGATATGGTACTGAATGCCAGTAATCGCTTGGTATCTTGGGCAAATATGGCATAACACACACCAAACACCGCCGTTCCCACTCCAAAAAAGCGGATAACTGGATTTATTTGCTCCAGTAACAAACCACACCGCAGTAGGGGAAATAGTCCAGCTTTTACCACTATCCCCGATAGCAGAGCAGACACAGCCACTTCTGATTCTGCATGGGTCAGGGGAAGCCATAGTCCCGATAAAAACAGCCCCCCTTTGGTAAGTAATCCCATAAAAATTAGGGCTAGAGCTTCAGGGGGAGCGGTATTGATACTGCTAAAACTGAAAGTTAATGCTGATTTGTAAGCTAAAACTGCCCCGATTAGGTAGAGCAACATACACACATTGCTTACAAATAAGTAGCGCAGAGCAATCCATATGGAGCGATCGCTTCTTGGGTAAGCAATTAGCAAAGCGGCGGCAATACCACTTACTTCTAGAGCTACATACAGATTGATAAAATCCGTACTGACAAAACAGGCATTTATACTAGCGTGTAATATCATCAACTGCCCATAGAAAAAAGCTGACTTGTCAGTCGACCAACAATAGCAAATCACTGCTAAAGTAATCAGAGCATTAGTTAGCATGAAATAGCCGCTTTGCTCATCCACTGATAGAGTAACCCCAAAGGTATCTATCAGCTTTAGATTAATCTGTGTGCGAGTAACTAGTACGAATAGGCTATATAAACCGCTACAGATTGCTGTAATAACACTCAAATAGCGATCTAATCTAGGCAATAGGAAAATAATAAACCCCGAAATAAAGGGCAAGATCAAACAGCTAATCGTTAGAGTGTTCATCATTTCTGGGCACTTTCTATTTCTGTACACTCCAAAGTAGGATGATCCTTAGCCAGTTTCATAACACAGACTAACATCAAAGCCTGAATGGAAAAACCAATTACGATCGCTGTGAGAATAATAGCCTGTGGTACGGGATCAGCATAGGCTCTAGTTGATGTGTCGTTGGCGATGGGGACAAATACTCCCCTGCGGGCGGCCATCAGCACAAAGTAGGCAACCACCCCACTACTCATAGCATCCATGGCAATTACTTTGTTTATCAAGTTGTTTTGCCACAAAATACCCAGAAAACCGCAGAAAACGGTAGTTAGCACCAAAAACTCCAGCATTGTAAAGACCCTTTATCTAGCTATTTTTCAGCATACACCTAGTTGACAACTTAAGATAGTTTTTCTGTACCCTGCCCCTAGCGATCGCTTCCAACGGCAAGTCGACCCTTGCACGAAGTTTTAGTTACTATTGGCAATTCCTAGCAAATTGCCCAACTGTGCTTGCAATTACTCCTAAGCCCAATTTGGGTGCATTCTGTTATGATAAACTTTTGCCTCAGATTGTCACTATTTCTACCATCAGAATAGCTTGATACTCATACCCTATTTTCTGCTATGGACATCCTATTACAGCCCCTACAGTACGAGTTTATGCGCAATGCCATGATGGCAGGTATTCTAGCGGCAATCCTCTGTCCAGTGGTTGGCAGTTATTTAATTGTGCAAAGAATGACCTTACTGGGTGATGTCCTAGCCCACTCTGTATTACCAGGTATGGTACTAGCATTTTTCTTGCGTTTCGAGATACTGACTGGGGCTTTGCTCTCTGGTTTGGCTAGCGCTGGTTTGATTGCTTGGGTACGCACTCAAACAAAAGTCAAGGAAGATGCGGCGATGGCAACTATCTTTCACAGTTTCTTTTCTTTGGGAATTGTGCTAATTACTATGCTAAAAATCCGCATTAACCTAGAAAGTTTTCTCTTTGGTGATCTATTGGGTATTGATCGCAGTGATGTATGGCGCACTGCCATAATTACCCTAACTATTTTAGGGCTAGTCAGGCTCTTTTATAAAGAACTACTGTTCTATACTTTTGATCCCGTTGGGGCAGAAGCGATGGGTTTACCTGTGCGCAGTCTATATCTGGCTATGATTACAGGGATTACAGTCACCATAATTGCCAGTATGCAAACTATGGGCGTGATTTTAGTGGTGGCAATGTTGGCAACCCCTGCCCTAGCGGCGTATCTCCTAGTAAAAGAACTGCATCACATGATGATTTTAGGCAGTGTGATCGCCATTTTAGGGACTATTATTGGTCTGTACCTCAGCTACTATTTAGCCCTGCCATCGGGCGCTACCATTGTGCTAGTTAATTTTGCCATTTTCTTTGCAGTCCTGTTATTTAGCCCCAGCCAAGGGATTCTAATTAACTATCTGCAAAAGTAATTCGTACTCCCCCACTAGTAAATCCAAACTTTCTTGTTTGTTCAACACTCCTTGAAGCCCAGAAGCCCATTCCATCACCTCTGACCGCACCCAAAACTTGCCTAAAAAAAATTGAAACCCTTACCAAAATTGAGCAATCTGTAAGCCATCCCCTTTTGTCCTAGGATTATAGGAATATCCACATTGCCATTGAACCATGCCAGAGCCAGATAAATACTCCTTTTTGCGCCAAGAAGCAAAAGCTCCCTACCGCCCCCTGCGCCGTTTCTTCTATCTTGCCTGCGGCTTCTCGGGCTTCCTCGGTGGTCTAATTGCCCTCCTGCGTCTCTTGGCAGGCAGAGGTGCACTTCCTGATAACCTGCAAAATCTTGCCCTACAGGTGGCAGTTACCGCTGTGGTGCTCTGGCTGTGGCGCAGAGATCGCTAGCCCCCAATTTGCAAATACTCCCCCACCGCTGGAGTCAAAGGCAAAAGCGTCAGTAGCATCCAAAACAGGGCAAAGATGCCCATGGCATCCCGATCGCCCTCTGGTTCAGACAATTCATTGAGCATCGGTGGTTCCAAATTTCTCAGCAGGAGCAAGATAATCGCCCCCCAGTACAATGCCAAAGGATACAACAGCCCAGCGATCGCCAACAGCACCAAGCTAATCGAAGTAGTCCAACTGGCAGTGCGTCTGCCGTAGATTGCCTGTACAATCCTGCCCCCATCCAGTTGACCTGCGGGCAACAAATTCAAAGCAGTGATCACCAGTCCAATCCAACCCAAAATCACTAGCGGATGAATCACCACTAAATCCAGATGCAGGCGATCGCCCAGAAATAGCTTAGCCATTAGCCCAGCCAACGCTGAAGCTTGAAACACTTGACTGGGAACTTCCACAGTGCCGTAGTCCATGGCAGACAAGCCCAGCCCTATGGTCAGAATCAACAGAGACAACCCCCCACTGGCAACAGCAGGGGCGATCGCCAAATCCAACAGCACACTGCGACTAGGTATCACCGACAAAAAGCGGGAAAAACCCCCAAAAGCCCCCAACTGCAACGAAGGCAAAACATAGGGCAAACTCAGCACCACCCCGTACTGATGCGCCTTCCACCGCAGAGCCAATTCACGCACCGCCAAAATCAACAGCACCCCTCCCCCTATCACATACCCTGCCCCAATGGTACTGCCCAACACAAAGGCGGCTGTGGCACTCAACCCCACCAGCACAACGGCTAAACCCTTCTGCCAAAGACTAGCGGGTGCTGGGGTGCGAGAGGGCAAAACAATCACCAGCGGTCGGCGGTCATTGCCCTCCACCAAAAACAGGTGATACCCCTCCCCTAACCCATGGCGCAAAGCCTCTGACAGTCGCTCATGGGCTGTCTGGGGATCGCACCGCAGATTCCCTCTGACAATAGCCCCGTCTTGGTAATTACTAATGCTAGTGGCATAAAAAGTATCAATGCTGAATATCCCCTCTAGCTTCTTCAAGGTGTCGCTAGACATGGTGATTTTGGGTGGTACGGGAACGGGGTTCGTGGGTTGGGGATGAGGGCGCAACCACTTCCCTAGCATTATGTAGCCTAGCCCTGCTACCCCTAGCCCAATCAACAGCGGTAACAAACTCACTTTGACTCCCAACAGCAACCACATGGTATAAATTACTAACGGTAAGCTCAAAACTATGCTCTGCCAACTCCCAGAGTTAGGGAAACTGCCATGGCGGTCAACGGCATCACAGGAACTAATTGCATCATAGCCAGCAAGGGGTTCAGATTAGGGACACAAATATTATTTTCTCCCTTCGCCCCTGTAGCAAAGCCAATAATTTAAGTTTTTTGTTAGCTTAGGGTGGGTATCAATTGCAAAATACCTACCATCTCCTGCCTAAATCTGTTATATTGCCCTAATCAACGGTAAATACTAGGTAAATCAGGGGATTATGGGTATCAAAGTTGAAGGAGTGACCAAACGGTTCGGCAACTTCGTAGCGATCGACCATATTGATCTAGAAGTCAAAGCGGGATCGCTAGTAGCTCTTTTAGGTCCCTCTGGCTCTGGCAAATCCACCCTCTTGCGCCTAATTGCGGGATTGGAGTCCCCCGATACAGGCAAAATTTACCTCACAGGCGAAGATGCCACCACCCGCGATGTCCGCGATCGCAACATTGGTTTTGTCTTCCAGCACTACGCCCTGTTCAAGCACATGACCGTCAGGCAAAACATCGCCTTTGGTCTAGAAATTCGCCGCGTCCCCCGCGCCAAAATCAACGCCAAAGTAGAAGAACTATTGGAACTAATCCAGATGAAAGGCTTGGGCAATCGCTATCCCAGCCAACTTTCTGGCGGACAAAGGCAAAGAGTAGCCTTAGCAAGAGCTTTGGCAGTGGAGCCGCAGGTTTTGCTCCTAGATGAACCCTTTGGCGCATTGGATGCCAAAGTGCGTCAGGAATTGCGGGCATGGTTACGCCGTCTCCACGACGAAGTCCATGTCACCAGCGTGTTTGTCACCCATGACCAAGAAGAAGCCATGGCAGTCGCCGACCAGATTGTAGTCATGCACCAAGGGAGAATTGAGCAGATTGGCACTCCCGCAGAAATCTATGACCATCCCGCCACCCCCTTTGTCATGAGCTTCATTGGGCCTGTAAATGTGCTCCCTGCCCACAGCGCCGTCCCCAACCTAGAGCGCTCGCTGAACCACGGGCAGGTGTATATCCGTCCCAGAGATATTTGGGTACAAAGGGAAGCCAATGGCACTACCGTTCCTGCCCGCATCCGTCGCCTAATTCATTTAGGTTGGGAAGTGCAATTGGAACTGGTTATGGAAGATGGTCAGACCCTGATGGCTCACCTGTCAAGGGAACGCTTTGACCAACTGCAACTTTTGCCTCAAGAGCAAGTCCACATCAAGCCCCTAGATGCCCGTTCTTTCCCTCTGCACTACTCCATTTGATAAGCTCCAACGCATCTGATGCAGAATTCCCCTGAGCATATTTACTTCGCTAGCACTCAGTTGACAGCGCTGGAAGATATGGCGCAGTTTCTGCATGCGGGCAAAGGCAGTGTGAGGATAGAGAAAGCCAATCTGCAACAACAACTCCTGCAAATCCGCAAACCCCGCCTCCAACTCCTCTGTAGTCGCCAGCGGTTCCCGAGGGAGTGGGGGGGTAGGGTGTGAGCGCTGTTGCGATCGCCACTGATAACAAAAAATAGCCACCGCCTGTGCCAAATTTAAGGACGGCGCTTGGGGATCAGTATCTATGGTCAACACCGCAGGAAAATAGCGTAACTCCCAATTGCTCAACCCCCGATCCTCTCTGCCAAAAACAATAGCAGGCTGGCTACCTCTCTCTGCCAACCAGCGACAGCCCTCCTCCAGACTAAGCACAGGGCGATCGCCCCGCTCCCTCCGTCCCACCGTCGCCAGAATGCGATCGCAGTCTTGGAGTGCCGACAACAAATCTGGCACCACCCTTGCCCCTACCAGAATATCTTGGGCATGGACTGCCATCTTCTCCGCCTCTGGATCATCGAGACGGCACTGGGGATTGACCAACACTAAATCCTTCAGACCCATGTTTTGCATCACCCGCGCCACCGCCCCCAAATTTAGGGCTCCCAAAGTTTCCACCAGGACAATGCGAATCCCTCTCATTCTCCTCTGCGGGCACTGTTACGGCTCAGAGCATGATACCCTAAAAATGATTGATCCATTTACCTAGCTTTCAATGGCTACTGAACCCGTCTCTGACTTCAAACACACCCTCAATCTGCCCCAGACCGATTTTCCCATGCGTGCTAACGCCAAAGAGAGAGAGCCGCAAATTCAGGCGTTCTGGGAAGCAGAAGCAATTTATGCCACCTGTGCCCAGAATAACCCCGATGCCACCTTCACCCTCCACGACGGCCCCCCTTATGCCAACGGCTCCCTGCACATGGGACATGCCTTGAACAAAATTTTGAAAGACATTATCAATCGCTATCACATTCTCAAGGGGCACAAAGTGCGCTTTGTCTTGGGTTGGGACTGCCATGGCTTACCCATTGAACTCAAAGTTCTGCAAAATCTCACCCCCGAAGCCAGAAAACAGCTTACTCCCTTACAAATCCGCCAAAAAGCCAGAGACTTTGCCCTGCAAACCATCCAAGAGCAAGCGCAG
>Ga0308393_1000563_pt1 | contig 19104 bp, 19 predicted proteins | sample Hotspr2Sampleee2_FD_202364 | JGI IMG/M metagenome (GOLD analysis project Ga0308393, IMG submission 202364) | Hot spring phototrophic mat microbial communities from Mushroom Spring, Yellowstone National Park, Wyoming, United States - 20050630_ee2 ... | reverse complement strand
TTCCTACTTCTTTCTCCTTTTCCACCCCTTCTCTGACCGCTTCATTCCTGGTTTCCTTCTCCGGGGAATTTCTCGTTTTTCGCAAATCTCCCTCCAGGAAAAGTCAGAAAGGGGGATTTGCGAAAAAATCTCCTTCGCAAAAGCTCCTCCGAAAAACTATCGATACCCCAGAAACCGGGTTACGACGTACTTTCCTCAGAATTCCCTCCTTTTTCGCAAATCGCAGAAAGGGCTTCAGAAGAGGCCTCAGGGCTTACGAGAACTCAGGATGCGGAACCTTCCATAACCAAGACTCCCCTTTGCCCCTAAACCCTCCTTTTCAAGAGCTTCTTTCAGCCAACCGCACGCAGTATCGAGAAGGTCCATAACATCGAAGGGTTCCGAGTCCCTGCTCAGGAGGAAAAACAGAAACTCTGTTCCACTATCGACGGTGAGAAAAGGGATGGGAACGGGAGAAAGCCAGTCCCCCGGAATCTCCGGGTTATTTTCATCCTCGTAGTACTTTGCATAGTGGGGATTCATGATATCGAGTTCGCATCTGAGGTTACGGACAGGGTAGGCGTCAAGGAAGATGACCCCTCCTTCGTGCTCCTGAGTTCCAAATACTGCAACCGCTTTTTTAAACTCCTCTTGAGTTTCTTCGCCGATTTCCCACCTTTCCCGCTCCTCCAGCACACCCCTTTCGAGGGAACTCACAAGATACTCCAGGATGTCATCCCACTCCACACCACGGTTTTTCTGCCATACCTCTTCTCCCATCCGCCACACCGCCCATTGCCTTGTGACGCCCTTGACAGCGCTCCCGGGAATATAAGGAATTCCATACACGTGATGGAAAACCATCGAAGTCTCCTCAGGGTGAACTCCTCCAAGCCCAACCACCAGTCTGGAAACAGTTTCTGCCGGTACTTCACAACTCTTATACCCCACTTCTCCGAGTCCCCCAACAAGGTCTCTCACCCTCTTTTCCAGATGCCCGAGAATGTCGCCCCTCAGCACATGCTCCAGCTCTCTCTGAACAATTCCCAGATGCTTCGCTTTGTTTCCCTTCTCTTCGCTCACAGGGATAAACTTTGAGAAAATCAGGGCCACATTTTTTGGGAACGTGTCACGAAACCGAAAACCCTCCTCGTCAAAGAGTCCTCTTAAAATCTCCTGGGTATCCGAAGGGTTCAAGAAAGCCACCGCCCGCTGACCTCTTCTCTGCTGATCTGTGGGTCTCATATTCACTCACCCTCTATGAGTGCTTCGGCAAATCTCCCCAACCAGCTCAGGAACGCCAGGGCTTCGTTCGTCACCTGCCGGTAGTCCTGGGAGTCAAGAGAAATAACCCACTCGCAGAGGTCCCTCCCCTCTGGCATTCTTATCGAAGGACATCGCTCTGAAAAGTAAATACTGAGCTGCCTGTAGACCAGATCATAGGCATTCTTCTCTTTCCCCTCCTTCTGTCTCTTTGAGGCAATGAAGGCCAGCGTCTGGCCCAGACCGTTGACGAGCACCATGGAAGGAAGCTTCCTGACCCTCGACCTGTAATCTCCGTCCCTGTATCTCTTCCCATCGATTTCTTTACCAGCAGCTATATCTCTTCCCTCTTTGGCACATCTGAAAGCATATTCCGCTCTTCCGGCCTCAAGCTTTCTCACGCTCATCTCCACGAATCTCTCCCTCCTTGTAGAGCACCAGCCTCACAAAACCCTTTCCAACCGTTTGATTCCCACCGACCTGGATGAAACGGGGGAGATTTTTGCCAAAAAACTGGGCCATCTCCTGAGCCTTCATCCCCCCAGCTTCCTGGGCACTATCCGCAACCCTTGCCTTGGTAAACGCCGCCACGGCGTACATAATGGTGTCCTGGGGGAGATACTCCTCCGTCCACAAACCGCCCTTTTGCACCGTCCCTTTAACCGAGTCAATCTTCGTTCGCGTCACAACCTCGGTGGAGGTCCTGACAAATTCACCGAAATCCCCGTCAGGCAAAACGACAAGGCTTCTGGATAGCTTCTCCTTCCAGAAAGCATAAGAGGAATCCCCGAAAACAGCGTTGGCGAAAAGATTCGCCATCTTGCTCGTGCCTGCATGCTCTCGAACTTCGAAAGCAAACTCTTCAAGGATAACCTTCGACGAAACAAAGAGCTCTGATTTTTCGGGTACCGTCCCTACCAGGGACGAAAAGCTACTGATTTCGTTCAGAAACGGGAATGATATCGCAAACGCAAGAATGTCTCTTTTGAACCGCTCAAGCACCATGGGACAGGTGACCCAGGCAAAGACTCCTTTCAGGGATTTCACCGGGAAAAACAGGAGCCTCGCATCGGTGAGAATCATGGCACCTGCGTGCTCTGCGCTCTCCTCAGGGCCAAAGAGAAGCGAAATCTTTGTCCTGTAATCACCGTCGTTTTTTCTCGACTCAAAACTCTCTCGAATACACCCCTTGAGGCTTGACCCCTCAATCTTCGGGTACCCCGTGTGCCTCTCCCTCTGAATCGGGAGGTCCACTACCCCGATTTCACTCCCACTCCCGGGATGAAGCGGAGACTCTGCAACAAGAAAAAGCAACCTCGACACTTCAAACATGCATGACACCCCTCTCGAAAGTTTTCCTGTCAATCCTGTAGGTCAGGTTACACTCCGGCAGGTGCTTACCGAGCCTTTTAAACCTCTCCACATACTCACTGGCTCCACCGGCGTTGTGGACCTCGTCACCGATGGCTATGTCCGCCACCCGGATAACTTCCTCCACATTGTTGTATTTCCCACTCCTTTCCTCAACCTGGTACAGTACCCTCACCTGCAGACCGTTCTGTGTGTGCTTGAAGACCTGGTAACCCTGGGGTAGCTGGATGGTCAGGGAGTGGTGCAGATCCGGGTGGTTAGGGTTTTCACGGTACCGCTTCTTCAGCTCAAGGAGAGTCCTGTCCACAATATCCCTGTTTTTTTCCGCCTGTTTTGCGACGCTTTCGGAGACACAAAAAATCTCAAATCTTTCCCGATACTTCCCCCAGAGAACCTCCCCCAGGGGATTCAGAGCCACCAGGTTGTCGACCTCCTCGAGGAGCGAGGCAATATCCGGGTTCACCTCCTCCTTTCTCACCTCCATTAACCCCTCCCTCTCCAGCCTGAAGAAAAACTCCTCGTAATTCTCAAAAACCTCCCAGTCCACGCTGAGAGGGCAAGAGGGGATCCTGATGAGTGTCTCGGCGTCTTCAAAGATATAGTAGACGGGACACCTGTTGACCTGCCCCAGCATGGAGAGGTAAGGAATGGTTGACTTGAAACCACCAGTAATGTTGATAACCACGTTCCCCCAGTACCCCTCACCAACCCGGTAAATTTCCCTGATGAGGTTCCTCACGCCCATGATGAACCTTTTCCTATCGGCAACCTGAAGGTCCCTAACGACTACCGGTGGCCGTAGAGTTATACCCTTTAAGGGTTTCGCTTCTTTCAGCTTCTCCCACAGGATTTCTCCGGCAAGTCTGCCCAGAATGGTGTCGGAGCACAGGAGGTACACTTCCAGGTCGTCTTTGAGCTCTGACTGAAGCTTGATAAGACTCTTGACCTCCGCGCAGGTATCTTCTTCCCTGGAAAGCCTGAACTTTCTTTCCAGCCAACCTATAACGGCGTCCTTAACCCTTTTGACCCGTTCTTCCTCCCCTTCATAACTTCCACCGGCAGAGCCCAGATCCCCCAGTGCTTTGTAGTGGGTTTCCATTCCCTTCACTTCAGCCACACAGTTCTCCAGGAGGGAAATCCCCACGGTGGTGATGACCTTCTTCATCGCCCCTACACTCTCCCCACAAGACTTAACCCAAATCCCTCCTCCGGATCGATGTCTGAGATGTTCTGGAAATGAAAGGTCCGTATCACCTCATCCCATCTGCCGCCAAGAAGCCGGAAGTAGTACACCGAACCTGCCGGTACCGCTCTGCGGACCTCCTTAGGGGTACTCCTGGACATATCCCATCCTCCAACAGGGAGAGGTTTGCCAACCGCCGCCCCCAGAAGCTGGAGCTCTAACCCTTCCTTCTTTCCCCTGAAATCGTCGCCTATCCACTCAGGAAGGTATCCTCTCCTGAATATCGCCGGGGTAACCAGGTAGACCTTGAAGATTTCGGAATCCTGACATTCTCCCGAATTCCAAAAAGACCCGAGTCTTTCCCTCAGGTTCCCTTGCACGCTTTCCAGAAAAACCACCTTCCCCTCTCCTCCAAGCCGCAGGATACCTCTTTTTGGAAAATCCTGAACCCCCTCAACCTCAAGGAGCAACGCCACACCTTCCTCCAGCCTCACCATAGGTATCCTGTAAAGATAGCCTTCTCTGGCGGTGAGGGTCTGCCGGTCCCTGGCGATGCCAATCCTGGGCTCCTCCCTGAAGAGTTCCCTACCATCCCTGAGTTCAAGGTCTTTGACACCGGTGCCACCTTGCAGGTACGTTCGGAGTGAACATTCCTCGAGCCACCCCTCCGCTTCCTCGGCTATTCCCTCTCCTCTATACACCAGCGTACACTCCGTCCCCCAGTCAGAAACGAAGACCTCCCGTTTCAGCTCCTGGAGAGCCAGCGGAACGAGTTCTTTCTTCCCCCCTTTCAAAACCACCAGGTCCCGGGGGACGGGGAAGTACAGGTTCTCCTCCCGGGAGAGCAGAGGACCACGAATGACCATTTTCCCTTTCTTCTCGGGGGTTCCAAGGTCCTCCTCGTACTTTCCCCCGTAGAATTCCTCCAGAGTCCCCCTTTGAAAAATCAGGAAGGTCCTGAGGGCACCGTACAGGGTTCTCGGGAGGGGAGGAAAGAGACAGTCTGCCCAGCTCTCGCTCCCCATGGTAAAGGGTCGCCCCGTCCGAAAAAACAGCGTATCAGAAGGCGTTAGCCTGACAACCACTCACTCACCCTCCTTGACGGTGAAAACCACAATGGCCAGGAAGTTCACAAAGGTATCGATATTCTCCTCGAGATCCCAGAAGAGAGGATTCAGTATCCCAAAGACTTCGTCAACGAACCCTTCCTTCTCCTGTTCCTGCGTTCCCGGAGGGAATTCGCAAGACCTTCTGAGAAGCCTCTTCAACAGAGACTCAAAGAGTTCTTGGCTCAGCATAAGGGTACCATTCTTTTCCTTCAGACGAGAGAATTCAGCGGCAACCTTTTGAACAAAGCGGGTCGAGAGCACTCCCTTGCCGTTTCCTCGAAACACTGTTTGCAGTTTCTCCAGAGCCTCCATAACATCGGGGACTCCTTGCCCCCTCCAATGGGCTTTTGCCACCCTCTCTTCTCCGGAGCGCCTCATGAAACAGATGGCAAAGGCGTTCTTCCCCTGAAGACCCTTCGCCTGTCTCTCCATTGCAAAGGCCTTCCGGATGACAAGCTGGAGAGGGGTTTTGTAGTGAGCAATGACCACCCCCATGGACCCCGTGGCTTTTGGACCCATGGTGAGGAGGTATCTGCCATCCTTCTCCACAAATCCTGAAGTGTTATCCCGGTCGACCTCAATTCTGCCGTCCTTAACCCTGATATGTCCGGAGAAGGCAGCCCGCAGCTTCCGCATGATCCTGAAAAGGTCCGTCAGAGGAACGAAGGCCAGAACGTCGTCTCCTCCGGAATAGACTAGCTTCCCAAAGTGTTCCTCTTCGACAATCTTTCCCACGAATTCGAGCGCAAAGTTTTTCAGCGCGCGGGATATCGAGACGTGCACCATTGGGGTGAGCAGTCCTCTGGTGAAGCCATCGGCATTTCGGGGGAAATTCTCTCGAATCCAGTCCTTCAAGGGCTCAGGGAACCCCTCCCAGATTCCAGGAGCGTAGGTTGACTCAATGCTTGGAAGGAGAGCCCCGGAAAGCCACCTTCCCATGTCGTCCCCGTCAAAGGTGATGACGGCATAGTAGGAACTGGGTCTGGTCGTTTCGTAAAGGGTTTTCAGCGCTTCTCTCAGGGTCTTCAGACGTTCTTCGTCTACCGATATCCCGAGCTCCTTTTCAATATATGCTTTCCGCAGGTTCTCCTCATAAAACCACTCTCCCTCAAGGTTTTCCAGACCCCGAAAGTCCGCCTTGAGTTTAGGAAGAGGCTCAACCTCCTGAAAAGCCTCTCCAAAAAGGTCCTTTGCCTTTTTGAGATACTCTTGCAGTTCCTTCCGCTTCTGGGACAGCACCTGCCTTTTAAAATCGGCACAGGCAACCTCGGCCGTTGAGGGGAAGGCAAGTTTGTCAAAAACCGATCCGCTCACGCTCCCCCTCAAGTACACCTCGAAGGCGCGCTTCACAAAACACACAGCACAAAGACCCTCTCCGTCGGCAAGAAACTTCAAAGAGACTCTCTTCCAGTCAGTAAGGTCAAGGAGAGGGACATCGTAGCGGGTAAACTTCCCCTTGTTCCGGCTCTCACGGAAGAAAACGACGTCCCTTTCGCCACAGACGGAACACTTTCTCCCCTTCTCCAGGACCTCTGGCTGAGTAAATTCTCTCAGATTCTTTCTCGCCCCCATAGACCGCTCAAGGGCGGAATACAGGAGTTCGTATGGAAGGCCTCCTATGCCTCCGGCAATTTTCCTGTAAGGTTCAAAGTTTTCAAATAAGGATTCAAACTCATCTACCCCCACCACATCTTTCCCGTCAGACCTCCAGGGGATAGCTACCCAGTGGAAGTAAGGAAATTCCTGAAGCTGAGAATTCAGCTTTTTCTTGACATCGGAGCCAGGCTGGATGGCAAATGCTTTGAGGATTGCCGAAGCGGCATCCTTCCAGGATTTCCTTACCTTCTCTACAAGGAGCTTTGCGAGTTCCTTGATCTTGTCACTCTCGACCGTGGGGATGATGGCCACAAAACGGTTAGGAATGGTTGGAACGAGAAGCGTCGAATCCCTGAAAGACTCCACCGTTACTCCCTTCTTCCGCAGGAACCAGTCCATGAGGGGTTGCCGGTGGAGATCCGGATAGACTATCGAAACAGGCCCATAACGGTCAATGACCCCCTCAATAGCCATAAACGTCAAATAGGAGAGGATGTAGCTTCCGAGATAGAAGTCCTGGGTTTTTCTTGCCTGGGCGATAAAGGATTGCACCGGTCCTATACTAAAAAGGAGCAGAGAACAGTTGTTCTCCAGAGCGCTCAGTATCCTGAGCCTTTCCCATACAGCATGGTTTGGCGCCCTTGTATCGGCAGGGAAAAGCGGGAGGTATTTTTCCCAGGTTGTACCCGGAGATTTCTCCGCGATGACCTCCTCGAGGTTCCTCCAGAGGTAAAGAAATTCCTGTTCCTCGCTGAGCCCTTTGAACCTCTCGCCAAGCTCCTCGTAGGCATCCTCAAATATCTTCAAAATCTTGTCTTTCTCCTCATCAATATGGACTTCGAGTCTTCCTCCACTCAGCGGGTGCCTGAGTTCCCCGAAAGGCGATGGACGAATTTCCGGAGGGAAAGGAGTCTCTTCCACAGGAGGAATCCATGCTTCCCCCTCCCGAACACCCAGGAGCTCCCTGTAGTGCTTCGCCCTTTCCATATACCCCTCAGGGTCAATACACCTGTCAACAGGTTCGTAGAGGAAGGCGAATAGTTTCTTCCCCCAATTGCCCATAATGATCCCCCCTATGGCACGGAGCACTTTAGACCATGCTTCCCAACTCTTTCCAAAAATCGTCAAGCATCTGCCGTCCCACCGTACCCTTCCGATCCCCCATCTTTACCTTTCCACCGTCAGGGAGAAAATCCCCGGAAAACCTGAGGGCCATCCAGAAGAACCCTTTCTCGGGAACCTCCAGCACCTTGAAAACCAGGGGAGAAGCCCGTCTTCCATAGTTCTGGTTCTCCGGTTTCACAACACCACTTCTGTGGACTACCGGAAGGCCGAAGATGGCACTCTCGAAGAACTTATCCCTGTGTTTTTCACGAAAGGATTTGTAGAGCTTGCCCACCTCGTTCAGGGCTTCAAACCAGTAACGGCAGGGATTTTTGGAAACGAGGAATTCACACCCTGAGAGGTGAGAATACTTTGCGGCTTTGGTATCCTGAGCACCGAGCTTCTCTCGAGCCGTCCTGAGGTTCTGACAGAGCCACTGAGAAGGGTCTCCTCCTGAAAGGCGGAAATCGGGGATTCCGGTCAATTCCTCTGGCTTTCTCAATTCGACAACCTGAATGTTGCCACCACCTCTCCTCGAACGCAAACCAAATCCCCCAAGGTACAGGGCAGCCCAGAGGGCAGTGGTTGCCTGCTCGAGAGCACTTTGATCCTCACTACCGAGGGTGACAGCAAAGGACGACCCCGCGTCGATATACTTTTTCCCTGTCGCCACCGAGTAGAGAAGGTAGGCTATGCCTTCGTGGGGACCACTTACGGTACGCTTGCTCTGGTCAAAGTTCCAGGAAAGCCGACAGGCGGACCTAAGATCTTTCTTGATGACCACATTTTTTGCAGAGATGTGCAAACAAACCATGCTCTTCCCCTCACCTTCCCCTACTCCGCCAAAAATCTCAGCCTCCTCCTTCCTCAACCGCCTGACGTCAGGATCCGCCTTCAGGGCCCTCCACCAGAAGCGCATCATGCCCTTGAATGCAGAGGGACGGAGCTCCGGGGTGTCTCCTAAGCCATACATGAAAAGAGGAGTCACTACCTTGCAGCTGAGTTGAAGCTCGAACAATTCGCTACCACCTCCTCCTTTGGAGTTTTCACGAGCTCATGAAGACAACCAAATAGGGGGTTCGAGAACATGCCCTCCCCGATCTTCCAGCTAACTCCCCCCTTCCCTAGGAGAAGAAAAAGCCCCATAGACCATAAGGTAAAGCCCCTCCACCATGAGAAAAAGCGCTACCAGGGCAATCACCACCGCAAAGGTCTCCCGGGCACTCATCTTACTGCTCAGGATTACCAGGAAGACTGCCAGGGTAAAAAACGGGGCCACAAGGGAGAAGATGGTGTGGTAGACAAACACGCTTCCTATATTGAGCCCCAACGCCCGGCAGACCACAAGGAGTACTATGAAGAGAACAACCAGCGAGGGAGGGAGGTATCCCTTCCCGAGGAGTTTAAGGATGTTCACTATGACTGTCTCGAAACCGGTCAGCCACAGCCGCAAAACGACCGGCACGATTTCCTGCCACTGACCCCGGAGCACCTCCTTCCATCCCACTCTGAGGATGATGAAAACAGCCAGAGAGAGGTAGAAGGGGACCATGAAGAGGTAATACACAAGCTTAGTTACACCCCCGATTGCCTTGCCAACGGTCCTGAAGAGAACAAAGGCAATCAGTGCCAGAGAAGCAACTCTCTCAGAAAGCAATCCCTCCGTAACCAGGCCTCCGATAAAGAGCACGATGGCAAAATGGGTAAGAGCATCCCGGAAAAGCTGGCCGCTTTCTTCCTGGCCTCTTGGTCCTATCGCAGGAACCACCCCCTCCTTCTGAAGACCTATTTGTTCCTGGGAGAAGCTCAGAACTTTCCATCATCCATGCTGAGGATCTCGGAAGCTGTCCGGGCAATTTCTACCCTCACCCTTTCTTCGAAGCGCCTGTCGATCTCGCGCAACGACTTTGAGAGGGCCGCGGATTCCTCAGGAGTCAGGCGAGCCATTCTTCGCATTACGCCCCTCGCCGTACACATGTAACCAAGGCCAGCGAGAGCAAATATTATCGAGAGGACGAGTGGTGCAGGAAGCAACGCTGCAGAGAATGCCCCCAGAATTGCTCCATAAATCGAACCAGCCAAAGCTGACGTAACAATATCACCTGGCCCGGCCTTTCTCCCCGGCTCGGTTTCTCCGCGGCTACCCGAACGACCCTCCATCTCAGCTATTATACGGTCAGAAACTTCACGCGTATCCTCAAAAAACGGCGCATTCAACGCCTCTAAAATACCAGATGTGATAGCACCCACAATGAGTCCAAAAATGGCAAAGGTTTTTGCTGCGGCACCGGCACTAACCGCTTTCTGAGACATCACCAGGTATATCCATATACAGAAGTTAAAAATACCAAAGGTAAACCAGAATACGGAGTTAGCCCTGGCCCCTCTGTATTCCCTGCTCTTTCGTGCTTCGTCCCGCCGCGGTTCAAGAATCGCATCGTATGAACGCTGCGCCTCCCGTTCTTCCTGTTCTCTATCCTCTTCAAACTCTGCGCGAATGTCTATGGTTCTGTTCTTCCTGGAGGCCTTTTCCTCCCTGTACCTCCTGGCAAGAGAGGAACCCGGATGCCTGGCAACCCACCCCTTCATGAACGCATCGTACCGCTTGAGGACCAGAGAGGCATCCCATGTGCTGTCTTCCTGGTTCCTGAGGGCAAAAGAGAGAAGAGCCCGGACGTTTTCCTCGTCTACCTCTGAACTCTCCAAAAGGGAAAAGATGAGCTCGTTTAGGGAAGCCCCCATGTAGTACCTCAGCCAGTAGTTCGCTTCCTTCAGGTCGAGGTTCTTCGCCTGCCTTCTCAGGAGTCCCCGGAACTCGTCAACGCTCCTTGCTACCTCTTCTCCAGACTCAAACCCCTGCCCCAGGGCGTAGCGGAGCGTCTGGGGGTCCAGTCGTTTGAGAGAGCGCCACCATTCCACGCTCTTCTGAAGCTCAGGGAAGCTGTTCGCTATCCAGAGGGAAAGCTTGCTATGCGGTCTCTGGAGTTCCTCTAAAAGCCGGGATTTTGTACTGTCATCGCATTTCAGGAGTTCTTCCGGGTTTTGAAACCTCTGGCCCTGGAAAATAAAGTAGGGTGACTGCAGGGCGAGGATAATGCGGTTGAGAGCACCCTCGGGAGGAAGTCCTTCTTTAAAGAATGTTCGAAAGGTCTCTGCTTCTTGTCCGAAACCCCTGGCCTCAAGGAAGAGGTAGAAGGAAGCGCTGGAGTCCTGGAGTTCCTTCGAATAGTGCTCGAAATTCCTTTCCAGACACTCGGCAAGTTCCTCTTTTGTAGTGCAGCAGCTACCATCCACACCCCGGAAGGGCTTTTCGGGGTCGATGATGTAGAAGAACCGCAGTAACTTCGTCGTATTCTGGCTTTTCCCCACAAGTTTTGCGTACTCCTCAAGGTACTTTTCCAGTTCTTCCTCCTTCCTCCCCGTCAACTCCTCGTAGACCGTCAGAATTCTCTGCAACCGGCCGTCGTCCAGGAGGGCTATGATTTTTTTCTCTCCCTCCGCGAGTCCTCCGGTGAGCTTCTTTCCAAGGATTTCCGAGAGCCTCTGCGGGGTGATGGTTTCCCCATAGAGTACAAAGGGCAGGGACCCGTGCAGAGTATAGACAACCCTCACCACCATTTCTTCCGGGCTCTTGGAAGTTGCCACGACATCGTCAAGCCAGATAACCCTTCCAAGGTCGTTATTCTGAGAACACCAGGTTTTGAGGTGCTCTTTCACCAGGTGCCTTGCGGCGTGCTCAAAACTTTCGGTGTTTTCCATGAAAGCCAGGGTAAGCTCCTCGAGGCTACCGTACGATTTTCCCATAAACGGGTAAGGAGTACCATACCGTACTTCCTTTTCTCGTTTCAATCCCGCGAACGGTCTATGAGGATGTCAAAGAGCACGTCTTTCCTGAAGTTTGGGAGAATTATACCCCAGTTTTATCTTCTCCGCAAGGGGGTCTTTTCCTTGTGGGAAGGGACACGGGAGACGGTGGAGAGGGGATTTTCGAAAATCGAGGGAGTTTTCTTTGCCAGATCCTCTCTGCGCAACGTATGGAGGGGAAGAAATCCTTGATTGTCAAGGAAAACCGAGAGAGAAAAACTTCGCAAATCCTTTTTCTTTCTCCTTCCAAAAATCGATTTTCGAAAATTCCTACTTCTTTCTCCTTTTCCACCCCTTCTCTGACCGCTTCATTCCTGGTTTCCTTCTCCGGGGAATTTCTCGTTTTTCGCAAATCTCCCTCCAGGAAAAGTCAGAAAGGGGGATTTGCGAAAAATCGATCGTCTCTTCCTCCCCTCTCTCCTCCCTCTGAAACCCTCAAAAATCCCGGTATGGTGGGCATTTTTCCAAACGAAATCTCCTTTCGCAAATTCTCCTTCCCAGGGGAGCCTCGGCGCCACCTTTTCATTTGGGAAAAAACCCCGCCACCTTTCCTGCTGGTGGATTGTTCAGTTTAGGTATTCTACAGCACTGGTCGTACACAAGCAATGTCTTGTCAGTTCCGGCAGAACCGTTCCACTCAGGGGCATTCCCCTTCAAGAGCAGCCCAGCCATACCTAACCAACCCCGTGCGCCAGCACGCTGCCACCATGCTCCGGATGAAGCATGTCTAACAACGCTTTCAGAAGTACCCCCCAGGAAATGGGCCTCGATCGCCTTGACCAGACCCTTACGGTTATCAGGGAAGACCAGATCCGCTCCCTTAATGACGGGCCTTGAGCCAACCGAGAATTCCGACCAGCTCGCCTTCGATTCGTCCCCGCCAAGGAGGAGGCCTAAACCTCTTGGTGTTAGCCTTAACTCATTCCAGCAGCGACAAGTGTGATTAGCCAATCTAATCCTTGAAATCGTCAACGACTTACTGTTTCAGCGCTGGTATTTCGGTGCACGTGTTAATCTCCAAGACTAAGGAGTTGAAGGCGGGAGAAGCCACAGCCTACTCGCGCTTCTCAGGTAGTACCTCAGGCGTCGTTTCTGGGGGGTTCATAAGTTCTTCCAGTGGTACGGTGGTCTCTCGAAGCCCCAGGATTTCCTCTGGAGGAACAACGATCTTGTAGTAGTGGGGATAGAACCTCTTCCCGACCTCGTAGAGCATCTCGTAGGTTACAGGCCTCTTCTTTTCTTTGGCTTTCTTTCTTCTGCCCATAAGCTCCTCAGCCTTCCTTCCTCAAAAAGCTCAACGGCCTGCTGTACAACGTCATCGGTGATCTCCCACTGTCCCCTGTCGAGGGTAATTCTCAGGGCGTTGGAACAGATGAGGACAGCATGCCTCGGGATGCCGAGGCTATAAAGGAAGACGTTCTCAAGCTGTGACTCGGTGAAAATGAGCTCGTCGCACCCAGCAAGGTTTAGGCGGAACCTGATCATCCGCTTCATGTCCTGGAAATCAAAGGGAGAGAGGAACGTTGGGAAGACCAGACGGTCCCGGAAGGCCGGAATGCAGTCGAACTTGCGGAAGACCTCTTCACTTCCCAGGAGGACGAACTGGATGAGCTTAGTTGAAGGGGTCTCGATGTTTGAGATGGTCCTGAGCGCTTTGAGGGCCTGGAACGGCGCCTCCTGGAGTTCATCGACGATGAAGACCAGACGGATGTTCTGCTCAGCCTTGTGGTAGAGGATCTCCTTAAACGTCCGCTCATGCTCCGCCATGTTCCGGTGGGGTTCCTCCCCGAAGACAGTAATGATCCTCCGGTACACGTCAAGGTACGACCCGAACGACCCGGCGCTCTCGATGAAGTGCACCTCCCAGTGGGGGCGGATCTCAGGGATGTTGTGGACGAGGTAGTAGGCAAGAGACGTCTTCCCAAGCCCTATAGAACCCCAGATGGCCGCAAAGGCACTCCCGGAATCGATGCTGTAGATCGCCCTCCGGTAGGCCGTCCGGTACTGCTCCGTGAAGTACAGGTACCGTGGGTCGGGTAAAGCGCGGAATGGATATTCGGTGAAGCCGAAAAAACCTATAACACTGGGCGTAGCAATCCTCTTCTAAATCGGCAAAAGTTATTTTGTCACAATCCAACAAAGCTCCCTCCTTCAAGCTTCAGGGCGGTTTTCCTCTATTGTACACCTCTTCCGTCCACCTTTTGAGGTGGAACCTCATGGTTGCAAGGTCCACCTCCTTCTCATAGTGCAGAGAGAACCCTCCCGGAAGGTCCGGTTGCACCGTTCCACCATTCCGCGGATGTGGGAGATCTTGGAGGAAGGACGAAGAGCTTGATGCCATATCCTTGCAAGCCTCTTCGAATTCCCGTAGAATTCACTCCCTCAGTCACCTCTTCGCCTGCACCGGAAAGAGGTATTTCCTGAGGAGCTCCTTGAGGAATACCCTGGCGAGGCTGGCCGTGGCCCTCAAATGGAGGGAGGAGTAGGCCCACCTGGCGATAAGATCTCCAGCAGGAACTTTCTGCACACTTCTCTAAGGATTGGAGTTCAAGGTATCGACTGTCACAAGATTGCCAGAAGATATGTACTTCCCCTACCACCGACCTTCATTATACGACCTCGCAGGCTCCCGGATACATTTATTCCCTCTCCCAAGAAGATTAGACGTCTAACTTGACAACAATTTGACAACAACACCGAAAAAAAGTGAGGGCATTCCACAATACAAAATCCAGATTTTAAGAGGCTTCCTGGGATGTAGGGGGATGCCATAATACCTATGCCCAAGACTTACAAGCAAGGGGCCAGAGGTTCAAGTCCTCTTTCGCCCACCAGTGTTTTCAAGGCTTCCGGCCACCTGCGCACCCCTCGAGAAACCCTTCGTTACGGTAATTTTACGGTAACGCAGAAGAGGTCCATTCTCGCCTCTGTAATGAGAAAGCCTTCTTACTTTCTTTTTGGTGCTCGCTTGACTCTGTTCCCTTTCATTATAGCCTCTACCCGGGTAGGGCGAAAGGTGCTCCGGCGTTCCGCGACTGAAAAACACAAACCTCTTGGGTTTTTCTTCTCTGGGTCGGGATTTTGGTATAATCTCTCTGGGAAGGACAGTGTTTCTCCCTTAGGTTTCCAAGAAAGGTCCTGGACTGGTGGGGCAATCCGGAGAAACCCCGGGAGGCCTGGGTATGAGGCTTGAGGAGTTACTGAAGACAAAGCGTGAGGAGATCCTCCGTGTATGCGCAAGATACGGTGCTTATAACGTGCGCGTTTTTGGCTCGGTGGCTCGCGGTGAGGCCACCGAAGAAAGCGATATCGACCTCATTGTTGATTTCGAACCGGGCCGGAGCCTTCTCGACCACGCCGGGCTGTGGCTTGAACTCCAGGAGCTTCTGGGAGTCAGGGTGGACGTGGTGAGTAGTCGTGGTATCAAAGCCCGCATCCGCGAGCGAGTGCTGCAGGAGGCCGTTCCCCTGTGAGGAGTGCAAGGGAGCTCCTGCAGGACATTCTGGATGCCATTACCAGAATCGAGCGCTACACGGCCTGGGGACGAGAGACGTTTGAACAGGACGAACTGGTCCAGGTCTGGGGAAGCCCACCCCAAGGTACCCTGGCCACAGATTGTCGCTATGCGAAACTTGCTCATTCACAGATACTTTGGAGTGGACCTGGAGGAGGTCTGGAAAACGGTAGAAAAGGACCTCCCCGGCCTTAAACAGAAGATCGAAACACTTGTGAGGAAGCTGGGGGAGCCGGGGTGTGGAGAGTAAATTGCGTCTCCAGGTTCCCCGCCTTACAAGCAAGGGTCAGAGGTTCAAGTCCTCTTTCGCCCACCAGATGCTGGAAGCCTCAAACGAAGCTCTTTCCCGCTTTGTAACATCGATTCGTTTTCTCTAGTTTTCGAAGAGTCAGGCGCTCGGCGTGAGCGTTAGGAGAGGCCGGTTTTCTATAGCTCTATCCCCGTTTTAAGGATTGCCTCGATGAAGGAGTTCTCTGTGGCTTTCATGGTTTCAAACTCCTGGGGAGTGTAGACGAGGGGTTCCACGGGAAGGTCGGTGGGTTCGAGAATCCGCCCGATGCGTTCAAAGAAACGTTCCCGAAAATCACCTACGATAACCAGGTCGATGTCGCTTCCTTCGTGAATTTCACCTCGAGCAAAAGAACCGTAGAGATAGATCTTCTGGATGGGAAAGAGAGATTTGAGCTGGGCGGCAAAGGCTTTTATTTCTCCAATAAGCCTTTCACGGCCTGCAGGATCGACTCCGGAGTCGAGACATTTTTGGGCATCCTCCTCTTCGTAGAATTCCGCCGGGGGAAGCTCTCCCCCAAGGCCGTTGGGGTATCTGGTGGGAATGGAAAACATATCCAGGTATCTCGCTTCTTGAGTGATACTCTGAAAAGCATCGTCGAGTTTCAAACATTCCCGGACAAGTTCTTTTGAGAAGATGCGTCATAATGGAGGTGTACCCTTTTTCATAGAGATAGGCTTTGAGGGCTTTTTCTCCGCTCTGTTGCACCTGGAAGTAGCTCCATTCATAATGCTCGTTCCGGTAACTATCCCGGGCCGCCTGGAGGTCAGCTTCGGCCTGTTTCCACCACTTCAAGGTGATGTCTCTCATAATTTCATTGTATCAGAAAGTGCTATTCTAAAACATTCTTAACTTCGAATTCTTCAAAAACGGAGAGTGTCAATAATTTTGTATATCGCATAGTTCGGTAATTTTTGCTGTCTCCAGATATTTGATCCTTCTTGTGGATAAGAGTTCCTTCTGCTATCCAAAAGGAGGTATTTTCTATGAATATCCATCATCTTTCCACCTCATTTATACACAAAATTACTCTCCACTACCCTTTCCAGGGGTATCCCCACCCTGCTATGCAGCATCTGTTCCAGCATCCTTTTTCTTGTAGAATTGGGGTCAGCATGGATCCTCATGGCCATCGCGTTCCTCGCTGCCTTCTTTACAGAGGTTCCTGGTCAACGTGGCTTCTACCGAAAACGTACCCCGGTGATGATAGCCACCATCCAGCTCTGTGATGCTTCATACTCGCCGGCAGGAACAACGAGAATGATAAGGACCGGAGTTCCCGGATAATTCGTAACGAGCATGGCATAGTTTTCATTATTCTGGGTAAAAGTGTAAATGCGCACTCGAGCAGTTTTAAGAAGCGTCAAGGTTCGTTTCGGCGTGGAAGTCTTTTCCGCTGGCCACCCCCTGGGCGGTATTATCTCTCCATTGTTGGGGCTACGAAAACCACTCCATTCTGGATATCCCCCTTTTTGGTTGCTCCTTCGGGGAATGTAACTTCGAAAACTCCTCCAGGGTCCTGGTAGATTCCTATCGGTTGCAGCTGCGTTCCGGGGAGGTCTGGTTCTACTTTACTTTCGCCCTGTATCGAGATTGAGGCAAGTGCTTGTTTGAAAGGAGCTTCCAGGCTCGGGAAACCAACGGCGGTGCTGTAAAAAAAGAAGGAGTAGACCTGGTTACCCAGGATGACGAAGGGAACCCTCCCGTGCATCTGCTGGCCGTCGGAAGTGAAGAGGAAATCATGACGCAGGGCCGAAAGGCCGGCCAGGGTGGTTTCGATGGTCTCCTGGGGAGTATACCCTGGAGCTGAGGAGAGTTTCAGGCGGTTCTGCTTTACAAACTCAAGATATTCCCGCAAATCCATGGGGGAGGGAAGTTCTTCACGCATCGCCACGTACTCGGCCAATACATCTCCCTGGTTATTGGTCAGCCAGTAGTAACCGATCTCGGTAGGATCTTCGATGATCTGGGGTATGGGTATCCCCCTGGTGGGGGATTGACTGTGAGGCTCTGAGGGGAAGAGGGGGTGGTGGATTGGGTAGTTGGTACGACCGAAGGTACAGGGGTGGCCGCCGTCATCTGTGGTGACGGTGTGGGAGGACCACCCGCTTCTATAGATGCAGAACTTTCCTTCCCGGCCAGACCATAAAAGAGGTTGATGTCGAACCAGAAATCCCGACTCTCACCGGTCTTGTGGTTTCTGGCTTGCAGGTGGTCAAACCATTTCCCATTCTTGTTCACCAGCTCCTGGAATTCCTGTTCGAACCCCAGCACATCGAGGACGGTATACTCCTCTTCAATGCTAATGACTGTCATAGCTGTCTCAGGGGTTTTCCCATCACCAGACTCGATGATCGAACGGACCAGTTGAAAAAAGACTTCATCATGGAATTTTTGTTTCTCAGGATTGTTCGACTGTTCGTAGACCCTGGCGAGAATGAAGTGGGTCATACTCCGCAGATAATTCTTCTCCAGAATTTCATTACCAAGCTTGAGGGCCTCTTTGAGTTTTCCGTCTTTATAGGCTTTCCACATGGCATTTTCCTTTTCTCGTAGCTTTATCAGGTCCCGGTAGGGATTGTATTCCGGGAGTTTGGCAAAGAGCATCCGCAGCTCGGTAAAATTTATGCTCGTGTCTCCACTCTTTAATCGAGAAAGCCAAGACCGGTAATCCTGCGCAGGTTCCTGCGCCACCACGCATGTCAGAGCGAAGCAGCACATCGAAAGAAAAATAAGAGAAAGCACGACACACCGCAAGCGCAAAACCATGTTGACATTCCCCTCCTCGCATGATGTTCGTAGTTTTTTTCTACTCTACACTGGTGGTGCAAAAGTAAAGAGGCCTGGGGAAATTTTTCACCGCACAGGCTTCATCATGCGGATAAACGTGAGGACCATGCCCCGGTGTGAAAATCGTGATTCTCCGATGTCTTGGTATTCCAGGTGGCGGTAGAAATCGATGGCTCTGAGGTTATCTCCGCTCACGTCGAGTTCCACACAAAGGCAGCCTCGCCGGCGCGCCGTGTTTTCGGTGAAGAGGAGTAACTTTGTCCCGATGCCCTGTCCCTGATAAGCAGGGTCGACGGCGAGGTTACTGAGATAATATCCCTGGGGATGGAACGTTCCGGTTACAGCGCTTAAGTTTTGCCAGAATCGCAGGTGATGCAGGAAATGAAATCCCGCTTGCCGGAGGAGTAAAAATCCGGTTCGTAAACCCTCTTTTCGCCTCGGTAACCATTCGTACCCCAGAACCATTCCGGTGATGGTTCCCTCTTTTTCGGCAAGATGGGTATGGTTAAAACTGAAAAGGTTACCACTTCTCTGAAAAAGATGGATAAAGATTCTCTGACTTCTCGTTTCTCCACCCAGGATGTCTCCGAGAAAGGGTGCCGAGAGGAAGAAAAACCTGGCGGCCTCTCCGGCATCTCCGGGAAGAGCCTTTCGGATAGCAATATCGGCGTTCGGCACGAAAAGCCTCCAGAGTTGCCTTCCTTTTATTCAAGTGCTCTTTTACGAATCAGGTTTTGGTAAAAATAGAAGCTCTTTTTGGGGATACGACGGAGGGTTACATAGTCGGTATAAACCAGGCCAAAGCGCTGGGTAAAACCAAAAGACCACTCAAAGTTATCCATGATGCTCCACACGAAGTATCCCTTCACCGGAGAGCCCTCTGCGATGGCTCGGGAGAGTTGCAGGAGGTGGTTCCGCAGATAGCCGATTCTTTTATCGTCTTCAACGGACCCTTGGGGAGAAACGACGTCGAACGAAGCATACCCGTTTTCGGTGATATAGATGGCCTTGGGAGCATAGTCCCGGGTAACCCTCTGGATGA
>Ga0308393_1000559_pt1 | contig 19133 bp, 15 predicted proteins | sample Hotspr2Sampleee2_FD_202364 | JGI IMG/M metagenome (GOLD analysis project Ga0308393, IMG submission 202364) | Hot spring phototrophic mat microbial communities from Mushroom Spring, Yellowstone National Park, Wyoming, United States - 20050630_ee2 ... | reverse complement strand
CGTGGGGAAACCCGGTTTCCCCACACCCCTCTTCGAGAGCCTATGTTCACGTTAGAACCGGCAGGTCAGCGGAACATCCAGATGCGCTCGCCGTAGGCGCCGGCGTCGGGGGACACCCGGGCCGCGTAGTCGCGCACGGCCTGGGCCATGGCCGCGGCGCCGCCGAAGAGTGTGTCGAGCTGGCTGGCGTAGGCTTCAATCGCCCCGATCTTCCGGGTGAGGGTAGCATCAATACTGGTGACGAGGGGCAGGAAGCGGTCAGGGCCTCCCAGTTCGGTCAGACGCCGGTCGAGGGCAGATTCGCCTCGCGCGTAGGGGAAATCCTCGTAGAAGGCCACGCTGGCGCCGCTACGGCTGAGCGCCTGAGCGGCGGTGAAGGTTGCCAGATGATCGACGTGGCTCCCGACGCCCAGCGGCGCGTAGATCACCGCGTCGGGGAAGAGGTTGATCAAAGGCTCGAGGCGCGCCTGCACATCGCGCGCAAGCGGGTCACCTTCGACCACCTGGTCGAAGAGCCGGTCATCATCGGTATACGCTTCGGGCAGGCGGTAGATGGCGTCGAGCAGGTCAAGGTGAAACGCATCGGCGCGCAGGATCTCGAGGGCCTCGGCATCCTCGCGGAGCCGGCGGGCCATAGCCTCATCGGCGGACAGGTTCCAGCGGCGATGCATCAAACTGGCGAAGGGGCTGAGGGGCGCCCCGGCGGGTGGGGCGCCGGTGCAGATGTTGACCACCAGCACGGAGGTGCCCGCGGTGGTATGCTGGGCGATCGTGCCGCCGCAGGAGAGGGCGGCGTCGTCCAGGTGCGGAGAGAGGTAAATGTACCGGTACGGAGCGCTCAGTTGGTCCAGCCGGGTATAATGAACAGGCATAGACGCTTCCGTATGAACGGCGATGCGCCGGGAGACAGGCGTGGCTCACAATTCATCGAGGGAGAGTTCGGCGAGGGCCTCGTCGGCGGCCTGGCGCCGCGAAAGATCCCTCGAGCGGGCCAGGCGTTCGAGCACGCGCCGGGCGCTTGACCCACCCACCTGCCCAAGGGCCCAGATCGCGGCCAGAGCGATCTCGACGTCATCATCGTCAACCAGCGGCAGCAGGGCGGGCAGCAGCGGGCGCCCCTCTTCGGCCAGTTCGCCGACGGCGCGGGCGGCCTCGTAGCGCAGGGCCGGCGAGGGGCTCTTCAACTCGCGTTCGATGTAGGGGAACCAGGTAGGGCGCATCGAGCGCCCCATCGCCAGCAGGGCGCTCTCGCGCATAGCCAGGTCGCTATGGGCATAGGCCCGGCCAATCTCCGTCTGGGCCTCCCTGGAAGCAGCGAAGTAGCCCAGGGCCTCCACGGCGCGCCGGCGAACTTCGAGCGGCTGTTCGGGATCGGTCGCCACGCGCAGCAGCACCGCCAGCAAGCGGGCGCCCTCGGCCGCCGACAGGTCGCCGATCTGGCAGAGATAGGCAAAGCGCGCGAGGGCCAGGGTAGCCGCCGCGCGCGCCACCCCGGCCTCATCGTCGAGCATGGCGATCAAGCGGTTCATCGTCGCCAGGCTCTCGTCCTCCCACAACCCATTGATGGCCGCGGCGCGCACCTCGGCATCGGGATCGCTCAAACAGGCCCGGAAGACGGCGCGGAAATCGAGATCCACATTGTCTTCGGCAAGCTCATCCAGCTCGCGGACGATTGCGAGACGGCGTTCGGCGGGAAACTCGCGCCATGCCGCCCAGAACGCCTTCAGCAGTTCGGGGCCAAGGTCCGAGAGGGCCTTGAGTTCCGCGTGGGCGAGGGGGCGTTCCAGGTCGCCCAGCCGGGCCAGGTGTTCCTCAAACGTCATGCCGGACCTCACTCGTCCTCATCGTAGCGTCCGTAGCGCTGGCGCAGCGGCGGGCGCTCCTCCAGCGCCTCATCTTCTTCCTCCTCGACCTCACCGGCGCTGGCGCGAGGGGCGGGGGCATAGTAGTAGAGACCGGGGGTCGACTCATCGGCGCTGAAATCCTCGCCGCGTTCCAGCAGCGCCTTGAGATACGCGCGCGACCCGGGCCGCAGCACGTTAAAGGCGACGTAGAGATCATCGAGGGTAACGGCGTAGCGCGGCGCTGCCGGCGTGCCCACCTGGTCGCCGATGGTCTCGCTCACGTGTTCAAGCATGAGTTCCGCCTTGCGGCGCTCGCCCATCGGGAAGGCCTTGAGGCGGTTCAGCCGCCCATAGCGGCTCTGAGCGGGCAATTGTTCTTCATCCACCACGCAGTAGAACGAGACATTGGCGAAGGCGAAGCGGTTCTTCTTCTCGTCGAAGGTAAGGAGGCGCTCGGTCTGCTCGGGGCCTTCCTCGTAGACAATATGGAAGACATTCGGTTCCCCGGTGCGGGTGATGGTGATCAGGGCGCCGGGGGCCACATGCTCGCGGAAGAACTCCTCCAACCCCTGGAGCCAGCCGCCGCGATTGCCGGCGGGGAAGCGCACCTCCACCAGATAGGTGGTGTAATGCTGCGGCGACTCGAAGCGCAGCACCGCGGTGCGCTGGTCGGGCAACAGGGGGGGCGGCAGCAGCGCGGCGAGACCGGCATCGAGGGGCAAGACGCCGTACTCCCACTCGAAGAAGGTGAGCAGCCGGGTAACACTACCGCTCTGCCTGACAGCCTCGACACTCTGCAGTTCCGAGCTATCGTCGTAGCCCTCGACCAGGTAAGAGGTGATCTGCCCCATCTCGGCGGCCTTGACGCGCTTGCCACTGGTGATCGTCAACCCCCTGGTGGCCCAGAGGTAGGCCCCCTCCACGCCGACGAACTCAAAGTCCTTCTCACGGTGCAGGCGATAGTTCAACGAGAAGCGGAAGCCCTCGTAGTCGGCCTGGCGCGGGTTATGGTAGTAGAGATCGGCGATAATCTCGGTGTCAAGCAACGGCTCATTCCGCTCGAGAATATAGTCGCGGATCTTGCGCAGATCGTTCTTGCCGAAGCTCGCCAGATTGGCCTCGGGGTAATACTTGCGCCCAAAGCTCACGATGCGCTGCAGCGGGTCGCGCTCCAGGCGTTCCGCGAGCACCTGGGCCAGCAGATCGCCATACTCGGCCATGATCTCATCAACTGGCCGGCGGAGATCGATCGCCGTGCCATCGCTGAGGGTGAACACGGTGCTGCGGGGCGGCTGCGCCGGTCGCGGGGCCGGCGCCACAACCGGCGCAGGGGCCTCGACGACAGGGGCCGGAGCAGGGATTTCCGGCACCACGGGGGCAGGTTCGGGGGCCACTTCCTCGACCGGGGCCGGGGCGGGCACTTCCAGCGCCGCGGGGGCAGGTTCGGGGGCCACTTCCTCGACCGGGGCCGGGGCCGCTTCCGGCGTCAGCGGAACTTCCTCGAGGACCGGTTCGGCGACGGGCGCCGGCGCTTCGGGGGCCGTGACCGCCTCAGGCTCAGGCGCGACCGGAGCGGCCGCCAGTTGCACCTGCCAGTAATCCGAAATATAGACCGGCTCGACCGTCGTGATGGCCGGGCGCGAAGTCGAGACAACCACACTGATATCGTCAATCGGAAGCGGATGCTCTGGATCGTGCAATCGCTGCTTGAAGCTGTGCGTATCGGCATCTTCACGGGGCACATAGGCGCCCTGGCGGGTGGTCACAAAGCGCACCTCGCCGTCCACGACCTCGCGGATGAACCGGCTATCGGCGCTCAGGGCCAGATCAATCGCCGCCTCGAGTTCGGCGCGATCGCGCCCCTCGCGTCGCGCCAGAAACGCGGCGAGACTGGCCAGCGTCTGGCGGATGGGCGTGTCCATGGCGAACATGGCGCCCTGCGCGACCATCAAGCGATAAATATCCTCGGCCAGGCGCTGCTGGTCGGCCGGCAACGTGGGCGCAGCGGTCATTCGTTCTCCTCCCTCACCGCCTTGCTCAAGATTTCCAGATACTGTCTGACCAGGTCCATAATATCCTGGGGTTGGCCCGTCGCGCGCAACCACTGGACCAGGCGGTCAATGGCGGTCTCGCCAAAGACGATCACTTTTGCGTCCATAGTTCCCCAGACTGCCTCTCGGGAAGGGGCGGGAGCTTGCCGCTTCCGCCCGATGCCCCTTTCCGGCCAGGCAGCGCCGCGCCGGAAAGGGGGAGCGGAGGGGCTGCATCCATGCGCCTGCCCCCTACAGCGAGAAGTCTCACACCATGCAACAACGAGCAGAGAGGTCGTTCCTCCCTGCTCAATTAGCCCAGAAAAAACTCATTTCATTATAGCATTGCGTTGCCAGGGGCGCAAACCGTGTGGCTGGCGTTATGTGTTCACACCCGGGGTAACCCACGCGCCATGGAGCGCGGGCGTCCCCCCGAGTCGCGTCCATAGCGGTTCTCAGAAAGGTTGAACCTTTTGGGCAAGGTTGCACAATGACCCTCCCGCAGGCTGCGAGCCTGCGGGAGGGTGGAGCAGTACCGCAGACGTCCATGCGGCTGCGCCGCGCACCGACGGGATGAACATCCTTCCTGGAAGGGCGTAGCGCTCCCAAACCCTCCTGCGGGCGGGGGCGTGGGGGAATCAGGTTCCCCCACACCCCGCTCCAAAGGACCATGTGTAGCGGATTCATTTCTCAAAGACCATAAGCCCTCGGCTATGGAATGCGAAGCCCGCCTGCGCGGGCTAGAGCGGATGAATTTCTCAAAGACCATACTGCCCGCGCTCCCAGGCGAAATGTGAACTCGTACCGGCTGGCGCCTGCGCCCGTTGGCGTTGGCCGTCGGATGTCCTATAATGTACTCAGTTTTTACGAACAGGAGGTACGCGGTCGCCTCCCGGCGGTAGCGCTATGGGCGGTTCGCCAGGCCTCCTGGCCGCCGCGGGCGGGGAAGTGGGGGGTGCGGAGAGGCTGCGCCTCCCTGCCCCCCCCATCGCGTAGGTCTTGTTACAAAGTCAGCGGTGCGTGTATTATGGCCCGTCGCCTTCTGCGCCTGAAACCCGGCTTTGATACCGCGCTGGCGCGCAAGGGCTACAGCGTGCGTGGCTTCGCACGCTTCTCCGGCGTGCCGCATCAGACGCTGTTCGCCTTGCTGCACCCCCAGCACCAGGCGAAGGAACGCGCGCTCGGCGGGATGCACCTGCGCACGGCATGGCGCATTGCGCAGGCCTACGCCACGCTGGCGGGCATGAGTGAGGATGAGGCGTACGCGGAGTTGATCGCCGAGGAACATCCGGCGCCGGCTTCTGTGGTAGATTAGGTGACGGTTATGGTTGCTGTTCAGGCCGCTGGCACGCAGGCGGACCTTGCGTTTCCACGGTCCGCTCTGGCGTACGGCTTCGCGAATGAACCGGTCGGCACGCATATCAGCCGGACGCTGATGCTCGCCGACCTGCGGCGCTTGCTGGCCGCTTGCCCGCCATCGGCCGACCCTGCGACCTACGCAGCGGCTGTTGTGGACGAGAATGTGTTGCTGAAGCCGACCGTGACGACGCGGCGGCAGTCGATCCGGCGTCTCAAGGAACTGTATCGTCTTGACCGCAAGGTGATCCTCTTCCGCGCGCTGCGCGATCTCTGGGATGCCGATACGGCAGCCCAACCACTCCTTGCCCTGCTCTGCGCGGTCGCAACCGACCCGCTGCTGCGCTGTACCGCCGACCTGCTCCTCTCGCTGCCGGTCGATGCCGAGGTGACGCCGCAGCAGTTCGAGGCAGTGGTCAAGGAGTCCTTTCCGGGTCGCTACAGCCCTGCGTCGCTCGCAAGTATCGGCCGCAATGTCGCCTCCTCCTGGCAGCAGTCGGGGCACCTGCGCGGCAAGCTGCGTAAGATTCGCGTTCATGCAGTGTGTCGGCCCCCGGCGCTGGTCTATGCCCTGCTGCTCGGCGCCCTCCAGGAGGTGCAGGGCGAGGCGCTGTTTGCCACGCTCTGGTGCCGCCTGCTCGATACGCCTGGCCACGTCTTGCATAGCCAGGCGGTCGCCGCCTCGCAGCGTGGCTGGCTGGAGTACCGGCGCGCCGGCAGCGTGACCGAGGTCGGCTTCCGCTATTTGCTCCGCGAGGATGAGGAAAGAGCCGATAGCCGATAGGACTGCAGCGGACTGTCACCCCGAGCGCAGCGAGAGGTCTTCCAGCCACGAGGATGGCCACTGTCACTCGTCACTATCGGAGAGCCGCCTGTGAGCGAAATCGAAGGGTTGCTGCGAGCATATGAGCAGTTTGTGCGCCTGCCCTGGGATCGCACCCTGGCCGGGCCGCAGAAGGTCTGGTTTGCGATCTACGACCCGAACCAGGAACGGCGTCTGCGCCTGCGCGTGCCCGAGTTCAAGGTGGCGACCGAGAGCGCCGGCCATGGCTGGCACGCGATAGATCTGACCGACACCTTCGCGGTCTGGATGGCGCAGCACGAGTATCGAGATAGCTATTTTGAGCAGCCCGAAGATCTGGAGCTTGCCCTCGACGACTATGCCGCCTACGTCGCCGACCTGGTGCTCCAGGAGTTGCAGGCGCCAGCGGTGGATGCTAACACCGTCGTGGCGATTGTCGGCATTGGCTCGCTCTTCGGCCTGACCCGCGCCTCGGCCCTGCTCGAAAAGGTGACCGCGGCGATCGCCGGGCGGCTCCTGGTGTTCTTCCCTGGACAGCATGATGGCGCCAACTATCGTCTGCTCGACGCACGCGATGGCTGGAACTATCTTGCCATCCCCATTACCGCAACCAGTGAGAAGTAGCGCTATGGCATGCAATCGCGACATTTTTCTCAATGACCCTCTGCAGACGACGATCCCCAATGATGGTGTGGCCCAGGTTGTCGAGCCGGAGAACGACCAGCAATGGGAGGTATTGCGCCACGAACTGCGCTCGTTTGTCTGCGACGGCGAGTATCTGCGGGGGATGGAGCGCATTCTGCATAGCTACCTCGATCATCTGAGCCAGCCGAAACAGCCGGCGGTCTGGGTGAGCGGTTTCTACGGCAGCGGTAAGTCACACTTTGTGCGCGTGCTGGAGTACCTCTGGCGCGATGTCGAACTGCCCGGCGGCGTGCGCGCGCGCAGCTTGCCCCAGAACCTGCCGACCTCCGTGAACGATCTGCTCAGGGAGCTCTCGACTGCGGGCAGGCGCGAGGGCGGGCTCTGGTCGGCCGCCGGTACGCTCGGCGCCGGCGCGGGCAGCAATGTGCGCCTGGCCCTGCTCGGGATCATCTTTCGCAGCGCCGGCCTGCCAACGAAGTATGCCACGGCCCGCTTTGTGATCTGGCTCAAGCAGAACGACTACTACGCTGCGGTGAAGGCCGGGGTCGAGGCGAAGGGCAAGCGCCTCGCGACCGAGTTGCCGAATATGTATGTCTCGCCGGTGCTCGCGGAGAGTCTGCTCGCCGCCTATCCGAATCTGACTGATAACCAGCGCCAGGTGCGCGAGCTGATCAAGACCCAGTTTCCGAATGTCGAGGATATCACCGACGAGGAACTGGTCGAGACGATCGGTACGGTGCTGGCGCTGCAGAGCGACAAGCCGAGCAAGATCCCCTGCACCCTGCTGATCTTCGATGAGTTGCAGCAGTTCATCGGTGATGACTCGAACCGCACCAGCCATGTGCAGAATGCGGTTGAGGCGGTCTCCTCGCATTTCGGCAGCCAGATCCTGTTTGTGGCGACCGGCCAGGCGGCGATCACGGCGACCGCCCAGTTGCAGAAGCTGCAGGGGCGCTTCACCGTGCGGGTGATGCTCTCGGATAACGATGTCGAGCGGGTGGTGCGCGAGGTGGTGCTGCGCAAGAACCAGGCCCGCGTGCCTGAGCTGCAGCAGGTGCTCGATCGCACCAGCGGCGAGATCAGCCGGCACCTCAACGGCGCACGCATCGGCCCGACGGCGCAGGACCAGCGTGATCTGATCGCCGACTATCCGTTGCTGCCGGTGCGGCGCCGCTTCTGGGAGCGGGTGCTGCGCGCGATCGATACAGCCGGCACCGCCGGCCAGTTGCGCACCCAGTTGCGTATGGTGCACGAGGCGGCGCGCGCGACGGCGAACGACCCGCTCGGCACGGTTGTTCCCGGCGATTTTATCTATGAGCAGCAGAAGCCCGGTATGTTGTCGAGCGGCGTGCTGCAGCGTGAGCTGGCCCAGTTGATCGAAGAGCAGCGCGACGGCACGCCCGACGGCGAGCTGCGCGCCCGCCTCTGCGCGACGATCTTCCTGATCGGCAAGCTGCCCAGTGACGGCCCCTTGGCCACCGGGGTGCGCGCCACCGCCGAGATGCTCGCCGACCTCCTGGTGACCGACCTGCCGGCCGGCAGCGCGGCCCTGCGCCAGCGCATTCCCCAGTTGCTGCAGGAGCTTGTCGACCAGAGCGTGCTGATCCTGGCTGATGGCGAGTATCGCCTGCAGACCCGCGAGAGTAAGGAGTGGGATAGCGACTATCGCAGCCGCTATGCGCGCATCATCTCCGATGATGGCCGCATCGCCGGCGACCGCAGCGATGCGCTGCGCGCCGCGGTCGAGGAGACGCTGAAGGGGATCAACCCGGTGCAGGGCCAGAGCAAGACCCCGCGCAAGTTCGACCTGCATTTCGGCACCAATGCGCCGCCGACCGATACGGCCAACATCCCGGTCTGGGTGCGTGATGAGTGGTCGGTGACCGAGCGCACGGTGCGTGACGACGCCCAGGCTGCCGGCCAGGAGAGCCCGACGGTCTTTGTCTTCCTGCCCCGCGGTGATGCCGAGGCCCTGAAGACGGCCCTGGCCCGCTTTGCCGCCGCCAATGAGACCCTCGAGACCCGCGCGATGCCGACGACGGAAGAGGGCAAGGATGCGCGCAGCGGCATGGTGTCGCGCCGTGATGCCGAGCAGGAGACCTTGCGCAGCCTGATCGCCGCGATCATCGCCGAGGCCCGGGTCTTCAAGGGCGGCGGCGAGCTGAGCGAGGGCACGCTGCGCGACTCGGTGGCGAAGGCGATCGAGGGCGCGCTGGTGCGCCTCTTCCCGAAGTTCACCATGGCCGACCACGCCAACTGGGGCCAGGTCTTCAACCGTGCCAGCCAGGGCGCGGGTGACCCGCTGGCCGCCATCGGCTACCACGGCGATGTGGATAAGCACCCGGCCTGCCAGGAGATCCGCGCCTTTGTGGGCGCCAACGGCCGGCGCGGCAGCGAGATCCAGAAGCGCTTCCTGGGCGCCGGCTACGGCTGGCCGAAGGATGCGGTCGATGGCGCGCTGCTGGCCCTGGTCGCCGGCGGCTTCTTGCGCGCCACGCGCGGCGGCCAGCCACAGAACGCGACCGCGATCAGCCGGGCGCAGATCGGCCAGACCGACTTCTTCAGCGAGGGTGTGACTGTCACCACGACCCAGCGGGTCGGCGTTCGCGGCCTCTGCCAGCAGGTGGGGCTGCCCTGCAAGGCCGGCGAGGAGGCCCTGGCCGCGCCCGAATTGCTGCGGCGGCTGGCAGAACTGGCGGACGAGGCCGGCGGCCCGCCGCCGCTGCCCGCGCCGCCCAACAGCGATCACCTTGGGCACCTGCGTGCGCTGGGCGGCAATGAGCAACTGGTTGAGGTCTACAACCAGCGTGACCGGCTGCTCGCCGACTATCGCCAGTGGTCCGAGGCGCGCGGCAAGCGCGAGCAGCGCCTGCTGGCATGGCGCCGCCTCCAGGAACTGCTGCGCCACGCCGATGGCCTGCCCGTGGTCGGCGAGCTTCAGCCTCAACTGGAAGCGATCGAACGCCAGCGCAGCCTGCTGAGCGACCCCGACCCGCTGGCGCCGCTGACCGCGCGGCTGCTCGACGCGCTGCGCGCGGCGCTCCAGGAAGCGGCGCAGCGCTATGGCGACGCGCACCGCCAGGCGCTGAGCGAGCTGGAGCAGGCGGCGGAGTGGGAACGGCTTGACGCCGAGCAGCGCCGGCAGATCCTGGCCGCCCAGAATCTCGACCAGCGCCCGACGGTTCGCACCGGCAGCGATGAGGAGCTGCTGGCCACCCTGGAGGCGACACCGCTGATGACCTGGGAGACGCGCCTTGCCGCGCTGCCCGAGCGAGTTGCGCGCGCCCGCGAGGCGGCCGCTCGTTTGCTCGAACCGCGCGCGGTGCCGCTGACCCTGCCGAAGCGTACTCTGAAATCACGCGAGGAGCTGGAGCAGTATCTCGACGAGGTGCGGGCGTTGATCCAGGCCCGGCTGGATGAGGGTAACCCGGTGATCGTCTGACCACAGCGCGGTAGAATGGTAGCGGCAAAGGCGTATTTCGCCCTCCTGGCAACAGGACTGGATGTCCAACTGTAGCTTGCCGGATGGCGTGATCGGGCTGAGATGAGCGAGGCGGACGAGTGGGTTCGTACGGTACGAAAGCGGGAATGGCGTGACCACTATCCCGAAGGATGATCACAGTGGAGGTGACCAATGCGTCTACCCGATCTCCTAGCCGATATCCATGCGCTGGAAGAAGATATCCTGGCCTTCGAGCGCAAGTATGGAGTGCGCTCTGAAACCTTTTATGCAGCGTATATCAGTGGCGAAGAACCCGCTGATGACAGCTGGGTGCTTGACTTTAGTGAATGGGCGAGTGCCTATCAGACCTGGCTTGCGCGCCAGGCCGCGTACCGTAACGAGGTACAGCGTCTGCAACACGGCTCTCCAAGCCTCGCAGGCTTAATTCGAGTGACGGCATGATGAACCCGTTGCGCACGCCAGAAGATTACGAGCTGTTTGTCTATACCTTGGCGGAGCAGTTCTCTTCGATCCGCCATTCGAATCTGATTTTTGTGCGCTCCGGCGCAACCCTGGCGCGGGTTTCCGGCGAGATTGCCTTTGATGCTGATCTCCGGCTGAGCATCCGTGAACGGCTCACGTTCGAGCGCTTGCCCGGGGTCATTGATGGTTATGGCTACGAAGTCTGGCAGGCTGACCAGAAGCTGTACTGGTACGATCCACAGCCGCATCCCAACGACCCGGCGCTGCAGGAAACACATCCGCACCATAAGCATATTCCTCCCGACATCAAACATCACCGGGTGCCGGCGCCAGGCCTGAGTTTCACCGAACCCAACCTGCCATTCCTCATCCAGGAGATTGAGGCCCTGATCGAGCAGCAAGCACAGGACGAAGACGGACAAGACCCGGCTGATGCTTAATACCAATTGGAATTGAGCAACCCGCATAGGTGTTACCGTCAGAGCGCATTGGAACGCCATGCGCGGCAATCCACAATCCAAAATCGGCAAGCCAAAATGGTATAAGGAGTCCCCGATGGCGCCACTTGACGACACTCTGCGCCGCGCCTTCGAGAAGGCCGTGATCAACGCCCGCGACGCCGCCGAGGCCGCCGCGCGCACCGCCCTCACCGCCCTGGCCCTTGAGCGCGAGGTCGCCCCCGCCGGCTTCGGCGTGGAGCAGCGCCGGCTGCGCAACGCCCTGCGCGCCCGCGCCCGCCAGCTCGGCAATGGCGACATGGCCGCCGGCACCCCGCTGCTGGTCGAGGAGATCGCCTACGAACAGTGGCATCGCATGCTCTTCGCCCGCTTCCTGGCCGAGAACGAGCTGCTGATGCACCCCGCCGGCGCGCCGGTGAGCCTGCAGGACTGCGCCGACCTGGCGCTGGAAGCGGGCGACGGCGACGCCTGGCAGGTCGCCACCGGCTTCGCCGCCCGCATGCTCCCCGGCATCTTCCGCGCCGACGCGCCCGCCGCCCAGGTGCGCCTGGCCCCCGAAGACCTGCAGCGCCTCGAGCGCATCCTCGCCGCCCTGCCGGCGGCGGTCTTTACCTCCGACAACGGCCTGGGCTGGGCCTACCAGTTCTGGCAGGCGAAGAAGAAAGAAGAGGTCAATCGTAGCGGGCGCAAGATCGGCGGCGCCGACCTCGCGCCGGTGACCCAGCTCTTCACCGAGGACTACATGGTGCAGTTCCTGCTGCACAACTCGCTCGGCGCCTGGTGGGCCGCGCGCCACCCCGCCAGCCCGCTGGTCAAGGAGCTTGAGTACCTGCGTTTCCGCGACGATGGCACCCCCGCCGCCGGCACCTTCCCCGGCTGGCCACAACGCGCCGCCGAGGTGACCGTGATCGACCCCTGCTGCGGCTCGGGCCATTTCCTGGTGGCCGCCTTCGAGCTGCTGCGGCGCATGCGCATGGAAGAAGAAGGGCTGAGCGTCGCCGAGGCGACCGAGGCGGTGCTGCGCGACAACCTCTTCGGCCTGGAGCTAGACGCGCGCTGCACCCAGATCGCCGCCTTCGCCCTGGCCCTCGCCGCCTGGAAGGCCGCCGGCTACCGCCCGCTGCCCCTGCCCAACATCGCCTGCTCGGGCGTGCCGCTGGCCGGCAGCCTGGAGGAGTGGACCCGCCTGGCCGGCGACGACCCGCGCCTGCGCAGCGCCCTGGAGCGCCTCTACCACCTCTTCAAGCACGCCCCCGACCTGGGCAGCCTGATCAACCCGGCCGACCTGCCGCCGAACGAGCGCATGTTCAGCGCCGACTACCACGAGGTCGAGCCACTGCTGGAGCGCGCCCTGGCCCGCGAGCGCGGCGACGACCCGGCCGCCGCCGTCTTCGGCGACGCCGCCCGCGGTGTGCTGCGCGCCGCCCGCCTGCTGGCTCGCCAGTATACGCTCGTGGCGACGAATGTGCCGTATTTGGGGCAGAAGAAGCAAGAGGGCGTTATCAGGAAGCATTGCGACATGCATTATCCAGCAGGGAGGGCTGACTTAGCAGCAGCTTTCGTTTACAGATGCCGTGCTTTCGCAGCCACTAGCGGAACCTACGCGGCGGTTACGCCTCAAAGCTGGCTGTTCTTGTCGTCGTATAAGGGGATGAGAAAGCAAATCTTGGAAAGCCAAGTATGGCACCTTATAGCGAGACTTGGGCCACGAGCATTTGGCTCAATTAGCGGTGAGGTTGTCAACACTGTATTGGTGATAGTATCTAATACCATCCCATCCGATGGCGAAAGCCTTTTCGCCTTGGACGTATCTGATGGACGAAATACCATCGCGAAAGCAACAGAGTTGCAACACAGGGAAATGATTTACCTATTACAACTCAAGCAGTTGCGCAATCCGGATACACGCATCGTGCTCCAGGAAATTAATCATAGTACAATGCTGGAGGTTTACGCCAACAGTTATGCGGGCATTCTTAATGGAGATTCGCCCAAGTTTCAGAGACTTTTCTGGGAATTGGGCAGTACTGTTGATTATACTCAAATTTATGGTGGCAGAGTGAAGATGATATATTTCGATGATGTAAATGGTCATTTACGTGAGGATGCAACAATACGCCGTGAACGGCTGCACGACTCAGATAAGAGAGGTAACTTGGCGTGGGGAAAGCTGGGAGTAGCAGTCAGTCAAATGGGAAGCTTTCCGGTAACTCTCTATACCGGTGAGAAGTTCGATTCCAATGTTGCTGTTATTCTTCCAAAAAATCCTGTGCATATCACTGCCATATGGGCGTACTGCCAATCTCCAGAGTTTTCTTCAGAGGTGAAGAAGATTGATAAGAAGATGAATGTTACCAATGCTACATTTGTCAAAATCCCCTTCGACCTGGCCTACTGGCAGCGCGTGGCCGAGGAGGCAGGGCCATTGCCCGAGCCGTACTCGAACGACCCGACGCAGTGGCTCTTCAAGGGGTTGCCGGCGGATTCGACGGCGCCGTTGCAGGTGGCGGTGGCGAAGCTGCTTGGCTATCGCTGGCCGGCGGAGGATCAGGGGCAGGCCGAGCAGATGGGCGTAAAGGTCACGGCGGAGGAGCGGCGGTTGCTGCGCGCCCTCGGCGAACTGGCCGACGCCGACGGCATCGTCTGCCTGCCGGCGGTGTCGGGCGAGCGCCCGGCCCACGAGCGGCTGCGCGCCCTGCTGGCCACGGCCTACGGCGACGGCTGGTCGGTGGCGGTTCAGGACGAGCTGCTGGCCCAGGTGGGCTTCGCCGGTAAGTCGCTGGAGGCCTGGCTGCGCGACGGCTTTTTCAAGCAGCACTGCGAGCTGTTCCACAATCGCCCGTTCATCTGGCATATCTGGGATGGCCTGCGCGACGGCTTCGCGGCCCTGGTCAATTACCACCGGCTGGACCGGGCGCGGCTGGAGAAGCTGATCTACACCTACCTGGGGGCCTGGATCCGCGAGCGGCGCGCCGAGCGCGACGCGGGCCTGGCCGGGGCCGAGGGCAAGCTGGTGGCCGCGCTGGAGCTGCAGAAGAAGCTGGAGGCCATCCTGGAGGGCGAACCGCCCTACGACATCTATGTGCGCTGGAAGCCGCTGCACCAGCAGCCGATCGGCTGGGAGCCGGACCTGAACGACGGCGTGCGGCTCAACATTCGCCCCTTCGTCACTGCCGGGGTGCTGCGCAGCAAGTTCACCATCCACTGGAAGAAGGACCGCGGCAGCAATCCCGACGGCAGCGAGCGGTTGAACGACCTGCATCTGAGCAATGAGGAGAAGCGACGGGCGAGAGCGATAGCCGATAGCCGATAGCCGATAGCCGATAGCTGCGTGGGCCTGCAATGCGAACCGATTTTCTCGACTCACATCAACGCCACTGGGATGATGCGGAGCAGCTCTATGGAGCATCGCGCTGGGCGAATGCGGACCATCTGTATGGTATGGCGGTAGAATGTGGCCTGAAGCGCCTGATGATTGCCTTTGGGATGCCAATCGCAACCGATGGCGGGCCAGTACAACAGAGTGATCGCGTTCACGCCGATCAGGCCTGGGATCGCTACGAGACCTACCGCTCGGGCCACGTTGCGGGCGCCAGGTATGCATTGCCAGCGAACAACCCGTTCCTCGACTGGCACATCTCTCAGCGCTACGCGCACCAGAACAATTTCGATCAAGCACGGGCGACCGGGCATCGCACTGGAGCCGAAGCGGTGTACAAACTCGTGATCAAGGCGCTCGTGGAGGGCCTGCTATGAGCACCTTTGACCAGATCGTGCCCACCTTAGCGGCGATCTTTCGCGATCAGGGCGCGGCGCTCAACCGCCTTGGCCCGCTGGTTGTCAACCGCGACCTGAACGGTCGCGTGCGGCTGATTGTAGGGGCAGCGATCAAAGAAGACGCTGAGGCGATGTTCACATTGCAGGCGATTGTGCAGCAGATGGTCGAGCGTCTCGGCCCTCACGCCTTTGCGCCGGATCGGGCGGTACTCTTTGAGGAGCAGCCAGAATCTGTGCCTGGCGGGCTGCCAGGCTTCACCCTTGATGGTCTGAAAGATATTCGCGTGGTTGACCGGCTGGCGACGGAAAGCAACTGGGCCTCAATTGCGCCACCCACAACTGGCGCGCCCAGGATCGTGTTCTTCTCCATCAAGGGTGGGGTGGGGCGTTCGACGGCGCTGGCCGCTTCCGCGTGGGCGCTGGCCCAACAAGGCAAGCGTGTGCTGGTGCTCGATCTTGATCTCGAATCGCCTGGTCTCTCATCGGCGTTGCTGCCAGACGAGCGCCGCCTGGATTATGGCATCGCCGACTGGCTCGTGGAAGACCTGGTAGACAATGGCGATGCCGTGTTCGAGCACATGGTCGCCACCAGCACACTTTCCCGTGACGGAGAAATCTACGTTGTATCGGCCCACGGCCGTGATCCAGGCGAGTACGTCGCGAAACTTGGCCGTGTCTGGATGCCAAAGGTGAGCCGCGAAGGTGCGCGCGAGGGCTGGTCACGCCGCCTGCAACGACTGATCGATGCGCTGGAGACACACTGGCAGCCAGACGTGATCCTGATCGACTCGCGTGCCGGGATCGATGAGGTGGCCTCGGCATGCGTTACCGATCTGGGCGCGAACCTGGTGCTACTGTTTGCCGTTGATAGCGAGCAAACATGGGCCGGCTACCGCATCCTCTTCCGTCACTGGCGCGCGGGCGCCGTGGCGCGGGCCATCCGTGAGCGTCTGCAGCTTGTCGGCGCGATGATACCTGAGGATGATCGGCTCGCGTACCTTGAGGGCCTGCGCGAGCGTGCCTGGGTGGTCTTTGCCGAAGAGCTCTACGATCTGGTACCGCCCGGCGCTCTAGCGGATGATCTGTGGAGCTTTGACAACGCTGATGAAGCCGCGCCGCATGCCCCATGGGCGGTGCGCTGGCACCGCGGTTGGGCCACGGTGCGCTCGCTGCATGGACGGATTGAACGCGTTGATGCCACCGAGATCGATACTATTTTTGGCCCGCTTATTTCCGGCATCGGCGCCGTCGTAGATGGCGGGGAAGCGACGAATCAATGAGGACCCCTCAGGACATCCGGCAGGCAATCATGATCGCGCTGCCGGTGACAACCTCAAACTACGGCGAAGAGCCTGACCGTCGCCTCGTGTATGTGCCCCCGGCACACACAAAGGCGCTGCGCCTGGAGAGCAACCTGGTGGTTGGCGCTCGCGGAGTGGGCAAATCGTTCTGGACCGCAGCACTGCGTTCTGCGGCCCTCCGCGCGCTTCTCGGACAGGAAGTGCGCGAACTGGAGCGCACAACGGTCCGTATCGGTTTTGCCGTCACACCAGACATTGACGCCTTCCCTGACAGCGACGTGTTCGGACAGTTGATGGGCAACAGGATACCGGCCTACGATGTCTGGCGCGCGGTCGTCGCCCGTTGGCTAGCAGAGCCGGCAATAGAGACCGTACCACGCGACAGTTGGTCAGCCACCGTTGCCTGGGTGCAAGCGAATCCTGAACCATTAGCGAGACTGGTGCAGCGCGCTCATCAGCAATGCTCAGAAGGGCAACGCTACCGGCTGATCGTTTTCGATGCGCTGGATCGCACCAGTGCTGATTGGCAGACAATGGATAGCATTGTCCGTGACCTGCTCAGGGTCGTTCTGTGGCTCAAGTCCTACCCGCGCTTGCATGCCAAAGTCTTTCTGCGTGAAGACCAGTTTGATCGGACGGTCACAGATTTCCCCGACGCCTCGAAACTCCTGGCGACCAAAGCGGAGTTGACATGGGCGCCACACGATCTCCACGGGCTCCTCTGGCAGATGCTCTGCAACGCACCGGGGGTGCATGGAGAGTCGTTGCGAGCGATCTATTCCCATGCCATTGGCACCGCGCCGCGCGAGGACGACGGCGTCTGGCAACTCGCCGATGAAGCAAAACGCGAGAGCGCCAAACAACGGGCATTATTTGCGGCATTGGCTGGACCATGGATGGGCACCGACCGCCGCCGTGGCGTGCCGTATGTCTGGTCGGTGAGCCACCTGGCGGACGGGCGAGGGCGCACATCGCCGCGCTCATTTCTGGCAGCCATTCGTGCTGCCGCTGAAGACTCCTTCGAGAGATATCCCAGTTACACCTATGCGCTGCATTACGAAAGCATCAAGCGAGGGGTGCAAAGCGCCTCAGAAATTCGCGTGCGTGAAATGGCTGAGGACTATCCCTGGGTAACGAACCTGATGGAGCCGCTGCGCGGGTTGACCGTCCCGTGCGCGTTTGAGACGATCGCAGAACGCTGGAAGGAATCGTTTCCACAGGGGCCCGGAGCAGCCGCAGGCAATCGTCTCCCTCCCCAGCATGCTGAACTTGGTTGGGCCGGTGTGCGCGACGATCTCACGCGACTGGGCGTGTTCGAGACCATGCGCGATGGGCGGATCAATATGCCTGACCTCTATCGAGTTGGATTTGGACTCGGTCGGCGTGGGGGCGTAAAGCCCATCAGATAGCCGGAGCAGGCCAGCGGACCAACGGCCCGGCTGCGCTGTATGGTCGCCCGCGCCCTGCCCGGCTGCCTGCCACTGGGGTAGCGATGCCAGCACACTGCGTTGACGTTTCCTGAACAGTTCCTACAATGAAGGCAGACCGTCATTGAGCGGAACGATACGACAATGCGATTTGAATGGGACGAGGCAAAGAATGAGCGCAACATTCGGCGCCACGGCATCGACTTCGCCCACGTTCCGAGCATGTTCAGCGGCCTGACGGAGCGACATAGCAATACCATCTGCATCATCTCAAGCCCCTGGCCGAGCTGCAGTACCGCAACACGATCTGGACCCACCGGAACGGCAACAACTGGATGGTCAACTCCTTTCTTCGTCGCTCGACCGCGGTCAGCGAGAGCGGTACAACGACCACGCTGACCGCTCGGCTGACCCGGCCGGCGCCGCCGCGGTCGTCGGGCTGCGCGCTCCCGGTATGGGATCGCCGTCGCCACAAACGGTCCGGTCAGGGTATACGAAGCCGGCCTCGCCGGCTCGCGAGGCCGCGCAGGTGGCCTTTGCAGGCGTAGCCTGGAGCTTATGGTTATTGAGATGTTAGTCCGCTAAAAACAGTCCCCTGGAGCCGGGCGGGGGAAACCCGCTTTCCCCACGTCCCTGCGCACGGGCTGCGCCCGCCCACACCCGCCCACGGGCGGGGGGCGGGGGAAACCCGCTTTCCCCATGCCCCTGCGCACGGGCTGCGCCCTCACCTTCCCGGGGGCGGGGGCGTGGGGGAACCAGGTTCCCCCATGTTCACGTCAGGCCCCATGCGCGGGGCGCACAACGCCTGATGAACATGGCCCGCGAGCGCGGGCGGGACGCCCGCGCCACGGCTCCGCGGGCACGGTGACGGCCCCCTCGCTGACCCTTCTCCGCTGGGGGCGGGAACCCGGCTCCTCCCCCCGCTGGGGGGAGGCTGGGAGGGGGGCTGAACGCGGCGAACGATGGTCACTTCGGTCAACGTCATCTGAGAAATGCTGTAGGCGGGCAAGCTGCCCGCGCTCCCAGCCGTCCATGCGGCTCCGCCGCACAACGCCGCAATGCACATACGGTTGTTCCTGGGAGGGCTGCGCCCTATAGGCGCGAACGTAAGCACCTGAACCATCGAAGATTGGACCGGCAGGTCACCTCTGCTATGGTACTGGTCGTTCTCCGCATTCCAGCCCCCAGGAGGAGACCATGCCGGTTCGCTCCCATCATACGGCGGTCGCCGCACCTGCACAACCCCTCGCCCTGGTCGAGGAGACCTGGACCACGGAGGTCCTGCCCCACCTGCCCGCCGACCTTGCGCTGCAGGCCCGCGCCCACGGCGCCTGCATCCGCCACCGCGGCCTCGCCTGCGCCAGCGACCTGCGGCGCGTCCTGCTCGCCTTCGTCCGCGCCGACCATGCCACCCGCTCCCTCGGCGCCTGGGCCGTGCTCACCGGCGTGGCCGACCGCTCCGAAGCCGCCTGGCGCACGCGCCTGATCCGCAGCGCCGCCTGGCTGGGCTGGCTGCTCAGCGCCCTGCTGGCCGTCAGCCCCGCGAGCCCCCCGCCGACCCGCCGCCG
>Ga0308393_1000552_pt1 | contig 19256 bp, 16 predicted proteins | sample Hotspr2Sampleee2_FD_202364 | JGI IMG/M metagenome (GOLD analysis project Ga0308393, IMG submission 202364) | Hot spring phototrophic mat microbial communities from Mushroom Spring, Yellowstone National Park, Wyoming, United States - 20050630_ee2 ... | reverse complement strand
GGGCTAAAAACGCGCTGCTGCCCACCGATAATCCCCGTCGGTGGACGGCATGGAAGCAAAACGCCTGTTAGGGATGATAGGTATAGCCGCAACGCTGTGCATCGCGCGCGCCACGACGCGCGAATGGCTTGCCACAGCGCACGACTACACCGTGCAGGTCAACCAGCTACGGCTGCAGCACAACCTCCCCCCCCTCAAGCTGAACGCGCAGCTGTGCGACGCGGCGCAAGCATACGCCGAGACGCTGGCGCAAACGGGCGTAATCGCGCACGCCGACGCGCACGGACGCCGCGCCGACTACCGCGCCAGCGCAGCAGGCTACTTCTACCACCGACTGGGCGAGAACCTCGCGGCGGGGCAGCCCACTTGGGAGCGCGCCCTGCAGGCGTGGCTCAACAGCCCCGACCACCGCGCGAACCTACTGACCCCCGACTACCGCGAATTGGGCGTCGGCTTCGCCGTAGGCGCGACGCGCTACCGAACCATATGGGCGCAACTGCTGGGCGCACGGCGCACGGCGTACCCCGTTATCATCAACTTGGACGCTTTCGCAACCGACTCGCCTCTGGTGTCGGTCTATGTGCATGGGGCGCGCGAGGCGCACGCGATGCGCTACCGCATCAACGACGGCGACTGGAGCGCGTGGCAACCGCCTGCTGAATGGCTGGAGTGCGCGCTGCCCCACTGCGAAGGCTCCCACACCGTCACAGTGCAGTTGCGAATCGGCGAGCGCGTCTTTGAAGCGTCCGACGAGATTTACCTACAGGGCGGCGTCGTCCTCGCGCAGGTCGCGAGCGACGGCGAGCGCGACCACCAGCGACGCCCCTGCCTCCTTGAGCGCACGGGCGCAGGCGTCGAGCGTGCTGCCCGTCGTGAACACATCGTCCAGCAGCCACACGGCGCGCCCGCGCACCGAATCGGGGCATACAACCTCGAACGCATCGCGCACATTCTTCAGTCGCTCGGCTTGACCCAGCCCCACCTGCGGACGGCGATAGAACCGCCTGCGGAGCCAGCCCACCTGCACGGGGACGCCTGAGAGCTGGCTAAGGTGCGCGGCAATTCGCTCCGCCTGATTGAACCCGCGCATCGCCCGCCGCACAGGGTGAATCGGCACAGGCACAATCGCGTCCACCACGCGCCACGCCGCGCGTTCAGGCAGGCGCAACGCCTCCCACAGCAACGCCGCCAACGGCTGCGCCGCGCGCTGCCACCGCCGAAACTTCAGATGCACAATCGCACGGCGCACGGCAGAATCGTACACCGCCCCGCACACGGCGGCATCGAACGCGAATGCACGCCCCAAGCACCGCCGACAGTCGCCCAGCGTTCGACGCGGCGCGCCGCAGCGCACACACGCAGGCGGGCGGATTGGCTCGAACCGCGCGGCGCATCGAGCGCATACTGCCTGCGCATCGAACCGCCCGCACGCCACACAGCGCGACGGATAGAGCCACGCCCAAGCCCGCTGCCACACGCTTAGCGATAGATCAGGTCAATCACCACATCGCGCACGCCTGGACGCTGGCGCAAAATGCGGCGGATAATCTCCATCTCGGCTTGTGGATCCACATTATGCCCGCGCACGCCACTCACCGTGCCCCGCAGGTACACCACGCCGTGAAACACCTGCACATCCAACCGCGAGGTATCCAAATGGCGCTTGCTAATCTCGCGTAGTACCATACGGCGCACCTCAATATCGGCTGCCATCGCATACACCTCCTGCCGTAGTATACCCCCTAAAGAACCCACGACGCCCTGCCGATAATAGCCCACAGCAAATTTGCGGATGAATAACCCGCAAGGGGGTCGATGGAATGAGTCTGCGGATTAATACGAACATCCAGTCGCAGAATGCACTGCGGAATGTGAGCCTGACTTCGGACATGATGGGGCGCACGATTGAGCGTCTGGCGTCGGGGCTGCGCGTCAACCGCGCCGCGGACGACCCCGCAGGGCTGATCATCTCCGAGAACCTGCGCGCCCAAATCACAGGGCTGCAGCAAGCGGTCAACAACGCCCAAGACGCGGTCAACATGATCAAAACCGCCGAAGCCGCGCTGGACGAAGTGCATAACGCCCTGCGCACCATGCGCCAACTCACGCTGCACGCCGCCAACACGGGCGTCAACGATTACGCCTCGCTGCAAGCCGACCAGACTCAAATCCGCGCCCTGATCGATAGCATCAACCGTATTGCCGAACAGACCTCTTTCGGTACGAAACGGCTGCTCGACGGCACTTCGGGCATCAGCGCGGCGGTCACGAACCCCACGCGCATCTCGGGCATCTTCATCGGCGGGCTGTTCAACAACTTCCCCACTGCCAGCGGCGCAGTCACCCTGCAAGTGACGACTCCCGCCACACGCGCTGCCGTTGCAGCTGCCAACTTGCGCGAATTCCCCGCGGGTACCACCTTAGCAAGTCTGATGGGAACACCTGCAGGCAGTGTCGTCATCAACGGCTACACCATCACGGCAGAAGCCACTGAGACCCTCGCCAGCTTCATCGACAAAATCAACGCCGTGAGCCATATCACGGGCGTCATCGCCCAATACAACGACGCCACGCGGCGCATCGAACTCCGACACCGCGAGTACGGCTCCCAGTTCCGCGTGAATGTCCAAGACCAATTGGGTATTATTTTGAATGGCACGACAAGTGTGAATGTCACAGGTACAAACGCCGTCGCCACTGTAATCGCAAACACGGTGAACGGCGTCCAAACGGTCACCTTCACAGGCGGGCTTGCTACAGGCGATTCGGGACTGCGCTTGCGCGACAACTTCGGGAACATCATTATGCTCACGGAACAAGGCAACGATGATTCACTTGCCGCCGCCCAAGTTGCCATCGTGACGGCGGGACTGCTGCAGTTCCAAGTGGGCGCGAACGCAGGGCAGTTCGTGCGCTTCTCGCTAATAGATGTCAACGCTTCCAAGTTGGGCACAACGGTCATTCCTGGGCAGAGCCTGGCTACGATAGACATCACACAGCCCAATTCCACAGACAATGCCTTGCGCATCATCGACGCTGCTATCGGCGAAATCTCCAAGATGCGCGGTGACATGGGCGCGTTCCAACGCTACATTCTGGAAAGCAACATACGCTCGCTCAATGTCGCCAGAGAGAATGTCATGGCAAGCGAGTCAACCATCCGCGACGCCGACTTCGCGGTAGAGATTTCCACCTTCACCAAGCAGCAGATTCTGATGCAGTCGGGCATGTCGGTGCTGGCGCAGGCGAACGCCGCGCCGCAGACGGTGCTGCAGCTCCTGCAGCGGCTCTAATCGCCCGATTCGCGCGCCTTCTGAAGCGCCGCGTGCATAATCGCGTGCAGCGGCGCGTTCGCTTGCTGCGCCAACTGAGCGCAGTCCTCATATTCGGGCGCGAGGTGCAGCACGCGCGCGCCGTCCCGCGCGTATTTGACCCGCACTGCGCCGTACTCCGTCTGCACGGTCTGCACCTCGCGTTGCAGGCAGCGGCGGTTCATCAAGCTGTAGCGCACGCCCAGCGTCGGCGTCTCCTCCAGCAGCAGACGCATCAGCGTGTCTGCCTGCTCTGGCGACGCCAATAGCGTAATCAGCACACCAGGGCGGCTTTTTTTCATCTGGATGGGCGTGAAAAACACATCGAGCGCGCCCATCGCCAGCGCACGCTCCATCATATACCCCAACTGCTGCGGCGTGGCGTCGTCCAGGTGGGTCTCGATCTGCACGATGCTCTCCCAGTCGCCTGCGGGCGTCTGCAGCGCATCCGCCGACTCGCCCACAAAGACGCGCAGCAGGTTCGGCAAGGGTCGGTTGGCATGCCCTGCGCCGTAGCCGACGCTCTCCCAGCGCATAGGGGGCTGCACGCCGAACCGCTCGCTTAGGGCAACCGCCAACGCCGCGCCTGTGGGGGTGACCGTCTCGCCCTGAATCGGAATGCCGTAGGTAGGTACGCCGCGCAGCAGTTCCACGACCGCAGGCGCGGGCAACGGCAGCGACCCGTGCGCCGCCTGCACGAACCCGCGCCCCATCGGCAACGGCGAGCAGACCACGCGCTCCACCCCCAGCCGCTCCAGCCCCCAGCACGCGCCGACCACATCCAGTATCGCGTCCACCGCGCCCACCTCGTGAAAATGCACGCGGTCGGGCGTCGTGCCATGCACCGCCGCTTCCGCCTCCGCAAGGCGCGTAAACACCGCGCTCGCCTGCTGTTTCACCCGCGCCGAGAAGTCGCCCCGCTCGATAATCTCCAGCACATCGCTGAGGTGGCGGTGGGGCTGGTCTTCATCGTGCGTAATGTAAACGCGCCGCGCGAAGATGGCTTCAACCTCCACGCGCTCGCTGCGCCACTGCCAGCCGCTGATGGGCAGCGTGCGCAGCGCGTCCAGCAGTTCCGCTTCGGGCACGCCTGCCTCAATCAGCGCGGCAAGCGTCATATCGCCCGCAATTCCGCCGATACAGTCCAGATAGAGCAGTCTCATAGCGTCGTGAGTACCTCCTGTGCGGCGCGTTCGCCCGATTCGATTGCGCCGTTAATATACCCCATCCAGCGGGTGGCGGTCTCTGTGCCCGCCCAGAAGATGCGCCCGACAGGTTCGCGCAGCGCACGCCCGAACTGCGTCCACACGCCAGGCGGGAAGTGCGCCCCGTAGCACCCGCGCGACCAAACCTCCGCGCTCCAGTCGTGGTCGAGGTACGCTTCGGGCTGGCGCGCCCGCTCGCCGAACAGCCGTGCGAAGCACTCCAGCACGCTGGCGCGGCGCGTTTCGGGGTCTACCGTGCTCATCTGCCGCGCCTGCGCGCCTTCGATAAACCCCAGCAGGATGCCGCACGAGGCGTCAGGCGGCGAGTTGTCGAACACTAGATGCACGGGGTCGCACTCGGCAACGGCGAAGCCGCTTAGCCCCTGCTCGCGCCAGAAGGGGCGGTCGTACACTGCGAAGCACTTGATGACCGCGCCGTTGGGCAGCCGCTGCGTTAGTTGGTCGCGCACGGCGGGCAGGGGAGGGTCGTACTCGATGCGCCCTGCCAGCGTCGGCGGGATGGCGACAATCACCGCGCGCGCCGCGTAGGTCGCCCCTGAGCGTGTCGCCACGCACACCCCCTGCGCCGCGTGCTGGATGCGCACCACAGGCTGACCCAGCATCACCTGTTCTCCTAACTGCGCCGCCAACCGCAGCGCGAGGCTCTGTGCGCCTTCTACAAACCGATCCTGCTGTGCCCCGCCGCGCGTGTTGGTCAGCGATTCGAAGCCCCCGCCTGAGTGGATGTAAAACAGCGCGTGCAGCAGCGAGAACTCGCTCGGCTCGGCGGCGAACACCGCCTCCGAAAACAGCCGAATGCCCCAGCGCCCCAAGTGCGTGCGCATATGGTGCTGCGCCCAACTGCCGAGCGTCTCAGAGTCCCACGCCTCGGCGTGCGGTGCATTCCACGGGGCGTCCAAAGGCACCTGTTTCGCCATCCGATCGAGCTTGGCGACCGCGCTGCCGAAATCGAACAGCGCGCCTATGCCGAGTTTCGGCACGGTTCCCGCGTATCGTTGCACGCGCCCGCCCAGTAGCGCGAGGTTCTCGCCCTCCGTGTAGGTGGGGAACAGCGTCAGCCCCAGTTCCCGTGCCAGCGCGTAGGCACGCTCCTGCGTGGGTCCGAGCCACTGCCCGCCCAAGTCAATCACGACCGAGTCGCTCAGCGCGTGTCGAAGCAGGCGTCCGCCGACCCGCTCGCGCGCCTCCAGCACCAGCGTCGTCAGCCCGTGCGCCTGCATGCGTTGCGCTGCGACCAGCCCCGCCACGCCCGCGCCGACGACAATCACATCCGAATGGTGCGTCATCCCTAAGCTATGCGTTCGCCACTGCTTCGTCGCTTCCTATCGCGTCCGATCTGCCACCTTAAACCTTCAGTGGTTCGCCCTCCATGCGAGCGACATGGTTCCAGACGATTTCCAGAATCTTGTCTGGGCTTACGCCGTCAGCGTCCGCCTCGAAGTTCAGCAGTACGCGATGTCGCAGGGCGAGCTTGAGCGCGCGTTGCACATCTTCACGCGCTACATTGTAGCGTCCATCCAGTAGCCCAAACACTTTGCTTGCTAAAATCAGTGTCTGCGCCCCGCGTGGGCTGGAGCCGTAGCGCACATATTTGTTCACTTCAGGGGGCGCGAACGGCGAGCCAGGGTGCGTCGCCACAATCAGCTTGAGTGCAAACTCCTGCACAGGGCGAGCGATCGGTACCTCGCGTACAAGGCGCTGCATGCGCAGCAGTGTCTCCTTGTCCGCCACGACTTCGGGCTGCGGCGTCTCGGCGCCTGTCGTGCGGTCGACTATTTCGCGTAGCTCGCCCAGTGTCGGATAGCCAACCAGAATTTTGAAAAAGAAACGATCCAGCTGCGCCTCTGGGAGCGGGTAGGTGCCCTCCTGCTCGATGGGGTTCTGTGTCGCCAGCACCCAGAAGGGTGGCTCTATCGGATACCGCTTGCCTGCGACCGTGACCGCCTGCTCCTGCATCGCTTCCAGCAGGGCAGATTGCGTCTTCGGGGTGGCACGGTTAATCTCATCTGCCAGCAAAATGTTGGTGAACACAGGTCCAGCGCGGAACGCGAAGGTGCGTGCGCCTCCCTCGCTCTCTACCAAGATATTTGTGCCTGTGATGTCGGCAGGCATCAGGTCAGGCGTGAACTGGATTCGCGCGAACTCCAGACGGAGCGCTTGTGCAATCGTGCGCACCAGCAGTGTCTTGCCCAGTCCAGGCACGCCTTCTAGCAGAGCGTGCCCGCCTGCGAACACCGCGACCAGTGTGTTCTCAACAACCTCCTCTTGCCCGACCACCACGCGCCCAACTTGAGCTCTGAGCGCGGTGTAGGTCTGGCGGAACCACTCCGCCGCTCGCTTACCGTCCTCCATAGGTACGCCTCCAGTTCGGCAAGTCGCCGCTCAGCTCGATTAGCGCGCTGGCGTTCGGCTTCCGCACGCGACTGGTGTTCTGCCTTCGCTAACCCTGTCGGTGTTCATAGCGGAAGTATACCTAATGCTTGGCTTTATGGGGCACTCGTGAGGACGGGTTTGGGGTGGGCGCGGAGAGCCAAGGGACGGTGGGCACGCAGAGGGGAGCAGGGTTCTGGCGCGAACGCGAAGGGGGGCTCCGTTGCGTGCGAAGACGCGTGGTCTGTCTGGTCAGCGTTGGACGGTGAGGATGTCGGTGTACGGAGCGGGTACACTATGCTACTATGCAAGCAGCGTATGTGGTTGCTGCGGTACGCACCGCAATTGGCAAGGCGCCGCGCGGGAGCCTGCGCAATACGCGCCCCGACGACCTCGCCGCGCGCGCCATTCAAGGCGCACTTGCGCGTGTGCCGCAACTGGAGCCGAAACAGATCGAAGATGTCGTGCTGGGATGCGCTGTACCCGAAGCTGAGCAGGGCATGAATGTCGCCCGAATCGCCGTGCTACGCGCGGGGCTGCCTGTCGATGTGCCCGCTGCGACCGTGAACCGTATGTGCGCTTCGGGGCTGGAAGCGATAGCCATCATCGCTCAACGCATCATGACGGGACAAATCGATGTCGGGGTCGCAGGCGGCACCGAGAGCATGTCGATGGTGCCAATGGAAGGGCATGTGTTCCGCCCGAATCCGTATCTAACCCAGCACTCCCCCGACGCTTATCTGGGAATGGGTATGACGACTGAGAACCTCGTAGCAGAATATAGCATCACGCGCGAGGAAGCCGACCAGTTCGCGCTGGAGAGCCACCAGAAAGCGCTGCGCGCGCAAGCCGAAGGCGCGTTCGATGGCGAAATCGTGCCTGTGGAGGTACACGAGAAGGTCGTCAAGGACGGCAGCGTCCACGAGAACCGCTTCACCTTCGACCGCGACGAGGGTCCCCGCGCCGACACCAGCATGGAGGCGTTGGCGAAACTCAAGCCCGTGTTCAAGGCGGACGGCACAGTGACGGCGGGCAACGCCTCACAGCGCAGCGACGGCGCAGCGGCAGTCGTGCTGATGAGCGAGCGGATGGCGAATCAACTCGGCGTGCAACCGCTGGCGCGATTCGTCGGCTACGCGGTCGCGGGCGTGCCTCCAGAGACGATGGGCATCGGACCTGCGTATGCCATCCCGAAACTGCTGCAACGCTTCGGCAAAAGCGTCGAAGATATTGACCTGTTCGAGATCAACGAGGCGTTCGCAGCGCAGGTGCTAGCAGTGCTGCGCCAGTGTCCCATCCCGCGCGAAAAGCTGAATGTGAATGGTGGCGCGGTTGCGCTGGGACACCCGCTGGGCGCGACGGGCTCGCGCATGACCGCCACCTTGCTGAATGCACTGCGCAAGCGTGGTGGCGTGTGGGGCATCGTTAGCATGTGTGTTGGCGGCGGGATGGGCGCAGCGGGACTGTTCGAGCGCGTATAGCATCACCAACTGCTGACCGACTGTCTGCGTTGAGCTGGGGTGTGGCGCGTCCTGCCCCAGCTAAGTTGCTCGCGCTTACAGGGCAATACAAGTCAGGTGTTCTACGCGGCATACCTAACTATCGACAAGCGTGCTGCGGGCGCCATCGGTCAACCATGCGAAGCGGATGTCGCTCGACAGCAAACTGCAGTCGCTATAGCAGCGGTCATTCTGCACACCTGTTGGGTATACTCAAGCCGCTATGTGTGGTCTTCATCTTCCTACGGGGCAACCTGTGCAGGCGCCTGTGCTCCACGATCCGCGCGAGACGCGCCTGCGAAATGTGCGCCAACTCACCTTCGGCGGCGAGAACGCCGAAGCGTACTTCTCCTTCGACGGCAAAATGCTGATTTTCCAAAGCACGCGACCGCCCTTCAAAGCCGATCAGATGTTCACCATGCGTATCGACGGCACAGAGGTACGCCTCGTGTCCACAGGCAAGGGACGCTGCACCTGCGGCTACTGGTCACCCGACGGCAAAAAAATCCTCTACAGCTCCACCGACTGGCTTAGCGAAGAGCCACCGCCTCCGCCCGACCGTTCGCAGGGGTATGTGTGGGGACTGTTCCCGTACCGTCTGTTTATGGCAAATGCTGACGGTTCTGACCGCGTTGCGCTCACGGACGACGACTCCTACAATGCGGAGGGCTCGTTCCATCCGCGTGGCGACCGTGTGCTGTTCACCACAACGCGCTGGGGGAACATCGACCTCGCCGAGTTGAACCTGCGCACCAAGCGCATCCGCCGACTCACTACCGAAATCGGCTACAACGGCGGTCCCTTCTACTCGTGGGATGGACGCTACATCGTCTATCGCGCCTATCACCCCAAAACGAACGAGGAAATCAAGGAGTTCCAAGACCTGCTGCGCCAGCGACTGGTGCGCCCCAGCAAACTGGAGCTGTGGGTCATGACCGCCGATGGCAAGCGCAAGCGATGCATCAGCCAGCTGGGACAGGCAAACTTCGCGCCGTTTATGAAACCAGGCAACCGCCAGGTAATCTTTACCAGCAATCACCACGACCCGCGCGGGCGAGAGTTCGACCTGTTTCTGATGAATCTGGACGGCACAGGCGTACAACAGATCACCCACACAGGCGATTTCGACGGCTTCCCGATGTTCTCGCGCGACGGCAAGCAGCTGGTGTGGGCGTCCAACCGCACGGCAAAAACGCGCGGTGAAACTAATATCTACCTCGCCGACTGGGTAGAGTAGCTCAACACGCACGATGGAGGACTTCCCCTTGTGAGCTTATGGAACCTCGTATGGTAAAATCGAGGGGGAGTTCTCCTTTGGGGGAACCAGTGCAACTGTAGACCGTCTAACGGATGGAGGAAACGCGATGTCTCGTAGAAACTTACTTATCGTGTTTGCTGGAGCCGTGCTGCTGGGTGCTGTTCTAAGTGCATGCGGTGGTGGCGGCACTATTGGCAACGGCAACAACGGCGGCAACGGCAACAACGGCGGCAACGGCAACAACGGCGGCAACGGTGGAAATCAACGGCTGCTGTCTATCAACATCGCGAACGCATCTTGGGTCGCTTACCAAGACGGTTCCGATGCCAACTGGCAGACACTTGCATCCACAGGCGGCTTCAACGGAACTGTGCCCGTGAACTCGACCGACGGACGATACAGCCTGGCTTTTGTATGCGAAGGTGAGAAAACGACTGTGTACACAGTTCACGCCACCCATCAAGAGATCCCGCAAGTAATCTTCACCTGCAGTGCGCCCGCAGCCGAAATCACGGTGACGGGTAATGTTTCTGGGCTCGAAAACGGCTCGGCAATCATCTCCATCGGTCAAGCGTCCGTCCCTGCGCAAGCGGAGTACACACTTCAAGTGCCGCAAGGTCTCCAGGATGTCATCGCTGTGCGATTCGCAGGTGATATTCCCAACCGAGTTTGGATTCACAGGCGTGCCGAGTTCACAAGCGGTTCTCCATACAACATCGACTTTTCTGGGCAGGGCGACTCCTCAATTCAAGTGTTCGATGTCGGCTTAGGTAATCTGACAATTTTAGGAAGGAATCTGCAAGAGAATGAAGAAAGCACGGTTCGCCTACTGCTGGAATCCGAGCGGCGGTTAACGCGCATAGGTGTTCAGAAATTGCTGGTGAACCTAACTTTGAACGAGGTATTTAGGTATCCGATTTTTCCAGAGGCATCGCTAAGCGCGGGCGAGCGTTTCCGACTGCTTGTAGAAACCTCACAGCAGCGCGGAGTTGTCCAAGTGTTGACTGGCAACCTTCCAAGTGACCTCAAACTCCAGCTGCCAGAGGCGTATGTGGCGCCCACCCTCAGTGTTAATGCGGTGGGGGCGGTTCAGGTGTCGGTGGATGGTTTCTCATACAGTGAGCCGCCTCTAGGCTACCAATTGACTATCTCACAAGCCAACGGTTCACGCGTGTTTCAGCAGCTTATCACTCCGGGTTGGCTTCTTGGCAGCGCGACAAGCTATACCACCCCTGTTCTCGAAACGCTTAGCAATTGGAGGTCCGAGTGGAGTTTGGTGCGGGGTGAATCACTCAGCGTAGGGTTGCGCGTGTACACATCGCCGAGTGGCGCAACGCCTCAACAACTGTGGGAGTATCTGGCTCTCCCCAACAGCACACTGCCTGACAACTTCACCCTGCGCTACGCCACGCGCCTGCAGACACTCACCCCCTAGGAGGCGCAACAAGCGCACATCGGGTATAATGCGTATGGTGGGCCTGTAGCTCAGCGGCAGAGCGGGCGGCTCATAACCGCTTGGTCGCAGGTTCGAATCCTGCCGGGCCCACCAACACATCATTAGCCAAGAACTCGCCTTTGGGCGCGGCATCTCCAGGAAAGGACACGCGCATGAGCAACGAAAACGCCTTGGAGCAGAAACGGCAAGAGCTTACTGCATCGCCGTTGTTCAATCTGGCTTTTATGCCGAGCCTGTTGCTGTTGCCCGATAGCCTGCACATCTATCGAGCGACGGACGCCGCAACGCGCATCTTAGGCTATTCCCACAACGAACTGCAGCAGATGGCTCTGTATGACCTTCTGGTAGAGTCTCGGGAACAAGTAGATACTGCGCTGGAGCGAGCCTACACGCAGCCACCGTTCGTGCTAACTGTCCGACGCCCTGACCGTGAAGAGCGAATCCTCGAAGGCGTTCTGCATCGGCTCGAGTCATACCACCTGCTGCACTGCAGTTTCATCGACATAACCGATACGCATCTTGCTCGGCGTGCGATACGCGAAAAAGTTGCAATCAGTCCTCGCCATCTTGGCTACAGTTATTTGAGAGAGTTGGTGTGCGCTATGTCGCGCGCCTTCGGGGGGGCGCATGTCTACATCGGGCGACTGGTCGAAGCGGAGCGCGTGTCAGGAGTCGCCTATGCAGTAGACGGAACACTGCGCGATGCTCCCGACTACCCTTTGCAAGGAACTCCATGCGAGAATGCTGCCGCGCGCGGCTATTGCGCCTACCTAGCGAATGTGCAACTACTGTTTCCTAACGATCAAGAACTGCGTGCCATCGGCGCCGAGAGCTACATTGGTGCGCCGCTGCGCGACTCGTTGGGGCGCACCATTGGCATCGCTTGGATTGTGCACACAAAACCCCTTCGGGCAAGCAGCGCCGTTCAGGAGGTCTTCCAGCTATTTACCACGCGCGCGGCGCACGAACTGCTGCGCGAGCAGACGGAGCGCGAGCGCGAGCAGCTACACCTGCAACTGCTGCAAATTCAGAAAATGGAGAGCATGGGGCGCATGGCAGGCGGGCTGGCGCACGACTTCAACAACCTACTGACCGCTGTGCTAGGCTACATTGAACTTGCACAGGGCGCACTGCCCCTTGACAGCGCCGCGCGAGGCTTCCTCGATAACGCCATCACTGCCGTCGAGAAAGCCGCCAGCATCACACGCCAACTCGTAACGCTGGCGCGACAGCAACCGATGCAACGCCGCGTTGTAAACCTGAACGCAATCGTGCAAGAAGCTGTGCGTATTGCCCAAACTTGGATGCCCGCATCCGTGCAGATGCAGACCTACTTGAGCGAATCGCTCTGGTACACAGAAGCAGACCCATCCCAGTTGATGCAGGTACTGCAAAACCTGCTGCTGAATGCCCGCGATGCAATTCCCCCTGAAACAGGGGGAGTTATCACAATAGAGACGCGAAACACCGTCTTAGACACTGAGTATGCCCGTACCCACTATCAGGTGGTGCCCGGCGAGTATGTAATGCTCATGGTGTCTGATACAGGCGTTGGTATGAAGCCGTTCGTGCGCGAGCGCATCTTCGAACCGTTCTTCACCACGAAGCCACGCGGGCAAGGCACCGGATTGGGGCTCTCCATCGTGCATGGGATTGTGAGTCAGCTGGGAGGGCATATCTGGGTTTACAGCGAAGAGGGCAAAGGCACGACCTTCAAAATTTACCTGCCACGCGCTTATGATCGGGTGCGCTCCATAAGCGAGGCATGCACCCCACCTGCTGAGCTGCCGCGCGGGCACGAAACGCTTTTAGTGGTGGAGGATGAGTTGGGCGTGCTGGAGGTCGCTGCCGAGTCGCTGCGCTTGCAGGGCTACACGGTGCTAACCGCGCACTCGCCCGCCAAAGCGTTGCAACTGGCTCAAGAATACGACAAGCCTATCCATCTGCTCATTACCGATGTCGTGTTGCCTGTGATGAGTGGGCGCGAGCTAGCAGACTATCTGATGCGCCTTCACCCACAGATTCGCGTCCTCTATGTGTCAGGCTACACCGAAAACACCATCATTCACCACGGCGTGCTGGAAGAGGGGGTTCAACTCCTGCCGAAGCCCTACACGCCTGCGCAGCTAATTCAAAAGGTGCGTGAAGTGCTGGACAGCGACTGAGACGGTATCCTCTCCACACTCGTTTCCAGCCTCCCTGTAAGGGGTTGAAGCCACGCTTGCGGGGGCGGCTCCACCCTTCAGCGGAAATGGGTACAATCCCTTATATGCCAGACAAGGTTGACACACGCACGCTGCAGCAGATGAAGGCACAGGGGCAACGGATTGTCGCTGTCACTGCCTACGATTATCCCAGTGCGCAGTTGGCAGAGTCGGCAGGGGTGGATGTGATACTGGTAGGTGATTCGGTGGGCAACACAGTGTTGGGCTATGAGACGACGCTGCCTGTGCGCATGGAGACGATGCTGCACCACCTGCAGGCGGTGCGTCGGGGAGTGCGGCGTGCGTTGCTTGTGGCGGATATGCCGTTTTTGAGTTATGGTGTCTCGGTGGAGGACGCGGTCTACAACGCGGGGACGCTGATGCAAGCGGGCGCGGAGGCGGTCAAGGTGGAAGGCGCCAGCCCGCGCGTGCTGGACTCGATTCGCGCGATGGTGGGCATCGGCATCCCCGTGATGGCGCACCTGGGACTGACTCCGCAGTCAATTCACCGATTTGGCGGCTACCGCCTGCAGGGGCGCACTGCGTCGGAACAGGAAGCGTTGCTGCAGGCAGCACATGCGGTACAAGAGGCGGGCGCGTTCAGCCTCGTGCTGGAGGTCATCCCTGCCAGCCTTTCCAAGCGCATCACCGAAAGCATCCAGATACCCACCATCGGGATTGGCGCGGGTGTCTACTGCGACGGCGAAATCCAAGTGTGGCACGACCTGCTGGGGCTGAGCGAGCAGACCTACAAGCATACCAAACGCTACGCGGAGTTGCGCGAGATAATTCTAAATGCGCTGCGCGAATATGCTGATGAGGTGCGCCAACGCCAGTTCCCCACCCCTGCACAGAGCTTCGAGGTAGACAAGTGAATCTACAGGAGTTGGAGTCTGTCGGCGCAGTACTGCGGGGGCACTTCCTGCTGACTTCAGGCAGGCACAGCGCGGTCTACTTCGAGAAGTTTCGGCTGTTGGAGCAGCCCGCGTTGTTGGAGCGGCTGGTGCGCACGATGCTGATGAACCTGCCACGCGAGACAATCGCGGTTGCACAGGCGGTTGTAGGTCCCACGCTGGGGGGGGTGGTGGTAGCTTACGAGGTAGCGCGACAGTTGGCGATTCGCGCCCTGTACGCCGAGCGCGAGGGCGACGGGCGCGCCTTCCGACGCGGCAGCAGGTTAGACCCCCGCACGCCCGTGCTAGTTGTGGACGATGTTCTAACGACAGGCACTTCCATTCGCGAAGTGTTGGCGTTGCTAGAGCAGTATCAGGCGCAGGTGGTGGGCATCGGCGTGCTGATTGACCGTTCCGAGTCGACGTTGGCATTCGGCGCACCGCTGATGCGTGCGCTGCACCTGCCTGCCGAGACCTATGCGCCTGACGATTGCCCCCTCTGTCGGCAAGGCGTGCCCATCACAACACGCGGCAGTCGCAGCACACTTGCCCCCGAATCGTCAATTTAGGGCGCAGAGGGTTGCAATTTCGCCAACGCCCTCGGGTATACTTTCTTAGCATCACTATCGGGATGTGTGGTTCACCCGTTTGCACAGCCCGGAAGGAGGTTAGTATGGACATGGGTAAAGTCAAATGGTTCAACGACCAGAAGGGCTACGGTTTTATCGTAGCGAGCGACGGTCGTGAAGTCTTTGTGCACCACTCTGCAATCATGATGCAGGGGCACAGGACGCTGTACGAAGGGCAGTCCGTTGAGTTTGAAGTCGTGCAAGGTCCCAAGGGCTTGCAGGCGCGGAATGTAGTCCCGAAGTAAAGCAGTCTTAGAGACGGAAACGACCACGCGGGGGATTTTCCCCCGCGTTTTTGCCTCGAAAACACTACTTTCCTGATACGATGCCAGTCGCTTGCATTTTCTGACATGCTGGGTATAATTATCGCCAGCGCGTTAGGCGCACAATACACTTATGAGGAGGTTGACATGAAGAAATTGCTTACACTGGGTCTTTCGCTGCTGGCAGTGATTGCTGTGCTATCGCTGAGCGCATGTGGGCAGCAGCAGGGCAGCGACACTGGAACGACCACTACGGAGCAGCCAGCGCAGCCTGAGACTGGCGGTGGTACGAACGAAGGCGGGGCTGGTGGCACAGCCGAAGGTGGCACTGGCGACGGTCAGTAAGACGCCGAGCTGCCTAGCCGTGCGAGGGAGGGAGGCAAGTTGCGCTTTCCCTCCTTTTTGCTTACAGATAAACCTCCCCCCGAAACACACAATTCGCCTGCCCCGTCAACACCACTCCGTCAGGTTGCAGGCGCACCTGAAGCGTCCCCCCCTTGGAGACGACGTCAACCTCCGCGTCTACCCAGCCTGCACGGTGCGCCAGTACCGCCACTGCCGCCGCGCCACTACCACAGCCCAGCGTCTCGCCCACTCCACGCTCCCAAATACGCACGCGAATCTCGCCCCGCGAGGCGACCACCGCCCACAGCACGCTCGTGCGTTCGGGGAACATCGGGTGCGTTTCCAAGCGCGGGCTGACCTCCAGAAACAGCGCGTCGTCGGGCAGGGTTGCATCGAAAATCACGGTGTGCGTCGTGCCCGTGTTGACGCACGCAATCCGCAAGGCATGTCCTGCAACCGTTATCGGGTAGTCTTCAATGCATTCGCTCTCGGCAAGCGCAGGGATGTCGCGCGGGTGGAAGCGTGGTGGGGGCAGCTGCGTGCTAATCGCCTCCACTTCCCACTCCCGCAGGTGTATCTGAACGGGTACGAGTTGCCCGCCCAGCGTCTCGATAGCGAACGCGGGCGCGTCCACGAAGCCCTGTTCGAAGGCGTAGCGCGCGGCGCAGCGCAAGCCGTTGCCACAGAAGTCCTCCGTGCCGTCGGGATTGAACATGCGCATCCGCACGGGCGCACGCGCGCCGCGTTCAATAACCAGCAATCCGTCTGCGCCGATTCCGAACGGGCGATGGCACAGCCGCTGCGCCAGGTCGCTGTAGTCCAGCCCCTGCGCCGCGTCCGCCTCAATCAGCACAAAGTCGTTCCCGACGCCCTCCATCTTGTGGAAGGGCAGCACGCGCGGAGTCATCGGCGCGATTGCTGTAGTCGTCTGACTTCCGCCTCCAGCGTCGCGTAGCTGGTCTTGCCTGACCACGCCTTCACGCGCTTGCCCGACTTGTCGTACAGGTAGAAGCGGGGCACTTCGCCGCGCCACTCCTTGTCGAAGCGGTCAGCAAACTGGTCGAAGTTCTGCTTGACCACCAGCACGGGGTACTCCACGCGGTTGCGGCGCAGCACGGGCGGCACGGTCTGGTCGGCGGTCTCCTCATCGTCGAACGAGACGCCAATCAGCTCGACGCCGCGCGATTTGTAGTTGCGGTAAAAACGCGCCAAGTCGGGCAGCTCTTCCATACACGGACCGCACCAAGTCGCCCAGAAGTTGACAATCACCACCTTGCCCTTGTGGCGTGCGATGCGCTGTTGCAGGTCGCGGGCGTTGGTGCGGGGCAGGCGCGGTTCGGCAATCACACTCATCCCAAGCGCCATCAGCGCGGCGCACAGAAGCCATCTCATGCGCATAGTGGGGCTATTGTACCTCACTCAGGGTCGCGCCAGACGCCATCCGCTTTTAGCAGGGCGATGAGTTCCTCCACGCCGCGCTCGGCGGGAATGTCGTTTTTGACGAGTTGCCCGTGCCGATAGAGCGCGATTTTACCGCCCCCACGCCCCACATAGCCGTAATCGGCGTCCGCCATCTCACCCGGACCGTTGACGATACAGTTGTGCGTGAGCGCGAGCGAACCTGTGTAGGTGTGCGCCTTCGCGACCTCCAGATTGTAGACGACGCCCGCGTAGGGCGCGCGACGCGCCGCGCGCACGGGCAGGTAGAGGTACTGCGCGTCCACAGCAAGTCGTCCCGTGCGACGGCGACTATCGGGGATGTCGAGTTTGTAGCCCAGTTGCTCGGCGAAACGGCGCAGCGCGTCGCTGCCCGTGACCGAGACGGTGTAGACAGGTTGCTTGCCGCGTGGCGTGCGCCGTGTCATCCCTGCGGCGATGCCCAAGCGCAACAACATCTGATGCACTTGGAATGCAAGCGTCGGCGAGACCGTGACATACTGGGCGCGCGGGTAGCCTTGCACAGCGCCGCAGTAGCCGTCGCACCGCCAAAGCGTCGCCAGCAGGTGCGCCTGCTGCGCACGCGGCAGGGTCAGCATCCAGTCGGGCATGCGTTTATTCTCGGCGCGTCGCCCGAACAGGCGTTGCATGCGCTCTGCCCACTCGGTGGAGTGGCACAGCACCTCCAGCGTGTTGCGCCGCGTGCGCGTGCGTGCAGGCGCGCCGTGCGCTTGCAGCGCGTCGCACAGCCGCCGCGCCAGCGCGACCTCGCCTGCGCCGAAGGTGAAAAAGACCTGCTGCGCCTTGCCCTGCGCGCCGCCCAGCGACCCCTCCGCCAAGTAGCAGGCGGCAATCGTCAGGAACGCCTCGTCGACAGGCACATCGGGATACTCTGGCAGTCGCTCTACCGCCTGCTCGCCCTGCACAATCGGGTAGAGCACGACCATGCCAGGCGCGAGCGCGTCGGCGGCGTACCAGCGGGCGGAGTCGGGGAGTACGGCAGAGCTTGCCCCCCCTCCTGCAGGTTCCCCCCGCTGCGCGAGGGGAACCGCACGCGCTTGGTTCCCCCTGCTTGCAGGGGGAACCTTAAGGAGGGGGTCAACCTCTGTCTTCGGTATCGCCAGCACAGGATGGTTCGGCGTGAACTGCACGGGCGGCATCCCTGCGCAGCGCAGTTCAACCAGCTCGCCCGTGAACTCGTGCGTCTCCGTCTGCAGCACGGGCTGGAAGTCGCCCCGATCGGTCAGCACAAGGTCGCCTGCGCGCACCTCACGAATGGGACGCAGCCCCTCGCGTGTCATCACGGGCGAGTCGGGGTGCAGGCAGCCCATCACCGCAATATCCAGCCCCACAAGGTGCTTCGTGGCGTCGCGCACTTGGTTCAGCACCGTCGGCAGGTCGAACTTCGTGCGCCCGCAGGAGGGGCAGGCGATATACTCCACCTTCGTCTTGCGCAGCCCCAACGCCTGCAGGATGTCGTAGCAGACCTCGATTTCGTTGATGGGGTCTTCCGCCAGCGAGACGCGAATCGTGTCGCCGATGCCCTCCGCCAGCAGCGTGCCAATCCCAATCGCGCTCTTGATACGGGCGTACATGCCGTCCCCCGCCTCCGTGACGCCCAAGTGCAGCGGGTAGTCCATGCCCTCCTCGTCCATGCGCTTGACCATCAGGCGGTTCGCAGACAGCATAATCGGCACGCGGCTCGCCTTGAGTGAAATCACCAAGTTTTTGAACCCGTGCGCCTCGCAGATTTTGAGGTACTCCATCGCCGATTCGACCATCCCGACGGGCGAATCGCCGTACATGACCTTGATGCGCTCCGACAGGCTGCCGTGATTGACGCCGATGCGCATCGCCAGCCCGCGCTCCCTACACGCCTTAATCACGGGCAGGAACGCCTGCTCGATGGCTTCCAGTTCCTGCTGAATCTCGGCGGGGCTGTACTCCACGCGATTGGGGTCGGGCTTGCGGAACACGAACAGTCCAGGGTTGATGCGCACCTTGTCGACATGCTTGGTGCATTCGAGGGCGATGTCCATGCCTTGGTGATGGACATCGGCGACGAGGGGGATATGCCCGTAGCCGCGGCGGTTGAGTTCTTTGCGGATTTCGCCGAGGTTTTGCGCCTCGCGCAGGTTGGGCGCAGTGATGCGCACGATTTCGCAGCCTGCTTCGTAGAGTTGGATAATCTGTGCGACCGCCGCTTCGGTGTTCATCGTTTCGGCGGTGATCATCGATTGGACGCGGATGGGGTTGTTGCCGCCGATGCCGATGTCGCCGACCTTGACCTCGCGCGTGCGACGACGCGGCTTGCTCAGCGGCAGCTGCACTGCCGTCAGCGGGACAATCGGGTTCATAGCAGGCA
>Ga0308393_1000548_pt1 | contig 19271 bp, 17 predicted proteins | sample Hotspr2Sampleee2_FD_202364 | JGI IMG/M metagenome (GOLD analysis project Ga0308393, IMG submission 202364) | Hot spring phototrophic mat microbial communities from Mushroom Spring, Yellowstone National Park, Wyoming, United States - 20050630_ee2 ... | reverse complement strand
CGGTGTCAGCCCGTTTCAGTGCTCTTCAGCGAGCCGAAAATTCCTCAATTCAAGCATCGTCTGTTCCAGCCAGCGCCGCGCTTCTTCCTCGTTTCAGTGCTCTTCAGCGAGCCGAAAATTCCTCAATCCCTCGACGAACGCGCGCTATATTGTGTCCTGGCCCGTTTCAGTGCTCTTCAGCGAGCCGAAAATTCCTCAATTCGATCACAAACTGCACCGTGCGCCGCGCATCCCAGCCCGAGTTTCAGTGCTCTTCAGCGAGCCGAAAATTCCTCAATTGTTTCGACCTCGCGCACGTTCGGGCGCGAGTATAGTTTCAGTGCTCTTCAGCGAGCCGAAAATTCCTCAATTGTTTCGACCTCGCGCACGTTCGGGCGCGAGTATAGTTTCAGTGCTCTTCAGCGAGCCGAAAATTCCTCAATCAAAGACGCAACGCAGATGATGATCAAACTGGGGCGTTTCAGTGCTCTTCAGCGAGCCGAAAATTCCTCAATCTTCCGCCACTGGAACGACGCGCTGGGCGACGCGGCGTTTCAGTGCTCTTCAGCGAGCCGAAAATTCCTCAATATAGACACCGGCCAGGGACCCCCGTAGTGAAACACATGTTTCAGTGCTCTTCAGCGAGCCGAAAATTCCTCAATGCTGCTGGGCATAGTCGTTTCCTTTCTTCGATCAGAGTTTCAGTGCTCTTCAGCGAGCCGAAAATTCCTCAATCAAGCAAGGTCATCGGGAGCCGCACAAATCCCAACACGTTTCAGTGCTCTTCAGCGAGCCGAAAATTCCTCAATGGTACGATTTCACCGATCCCGCGTCGGGCTGGTCGCGTTTCAGTGCTCTTCAGCGAGCCGAAAATTCCTCAATCTAGAGGTGCGCTATGGATTGGCTCGAGGATGCTGTGTTTCAGTGCTCTTCAGCGAGCCGAAAATTCCTCAACCAAAGACGCGCAGCGCCGGTGTTCCCGTCAGCGTTCGTTTCAGTGCTCTTCAGCGAGCCGAAAATTCCTCAACTCATACGCCCGCTCGCCGTATCGTACTACGTCCACTGTTTCAGTGCTCTTCAGCGAGCCGAAAATTCCTCAACCGAACGGGCTGACGGTGTTCGTGCCCGCGCCGTCCGCGGTTTCAGTGCTCTTCAGCGAGCCGAAAATTCCTCAACCGCCGCTCTCGACCGCCTTCAGCGCCGCGCCCGGCGGTTTCAGTGCTCTTCAGCGAGCCGAAAATTCCTCAACGCATCCCTCAGCGACGCCCACCGCCCGCGATGCACGCGTTTCAGTGCTCTTCAGCGAGCCGAAAATTCCTCAACTCAACGAAAACGATCCCGCCAGCGCGCGCGTCGCTGGTTTCAGTGCTCTTCAGCGAGCCGAAAATTCCTCAACGAACCGTTGCGCTGCCAGAACGCGACCAGCGCGCGGCGTTGTTTCAGTGCTCTTCAGCGAGCCGAAAATTCCTCAACGACGGCGCAGATCGCGATTGAGATTTCCGCGTTCCCCGTTTCAGTGCTCTTCAGCGAGCCGAAAATTCCTCAACGTTGCGAAACACAGCGCCGCCGTCGTCGAGGAACTGTTTCAGTGCTCTTCAGCGAGCCGAAAATTCCTCAACCGGTCGTTAGCCTAGCACACAAGTTCCCGTCTGTCAGTTTCAGTGCTCTTCAGCGAGCCGAAAATTCCTCAACGGAAGCCGCGAAGTGCTACTCGCGCGTTCTGTCGGTGTTTCAGTGCTCTTCAGCGAGCCGAAAATTCCTCAACTATAGTAGAGACGTAATCGATAAGCACTCACTTACGGTTTCAGTGCTCTTCAGCGAGCCGAAAATTCCTCAACTTTGCGCCGTCGGAACCTTCGAGCAATTCTATTATCCGTTTCAGTGCTCTTCAGCGAGCCGAAAATTCCTCAACCGCGAAATCCTCAAGCGCTACGCGCCGTCGAGCGAGTTTCAGTGCTCTTCAGCGAGCCGAAAATTCCTCAACTGGTGCATCAACAACGGCGACTGGCTTGCCGACGCGAGTTTCAGTGCTCTTCAGCGAGCCGAAAATTCCTCAACCGAAACTACTCTCCTTCGCAAAGAATGCGAGCGCAAGTTTCAGTGCTCTTCAGCGAGCCGAAAATTCCTCAACTCGCTTCCCGCGCTGCGTGCGGGACGTGAACTGATGTTTCAGTGCTCTTCAGCGAGCCGAAAATTCCTCAACGCTTGTCCAATCGCTCAATGACTAAACGCTTAGGGCGTTTCAGTGCTCTTCAGCGAGCCGAAAATTCCTCAACGCAAGAAACTGAACAGAGTTCCGATTGAGCGCACCATCGTTTCAGTGCTCTTCAGCGAGCCGAAAATTCCTCAACTGATCCGACGTACAGCGTATGACCACAACCCCGTACGTTTCAGTGCTCTTCAGCGAGCCGAAAATTCCTCAACGATAGACGCGCCGCCGATCCCGGTTGATAAACGAGGTTTCAGTGCTCTTCAGCGAGCCGAAAATTCCTCAACGCACGTTCATTTTGTCACTCCTCGAATAATTGCGTTTGTTTCAGTGCTCTTCAGCGAGCCGAAAATTCCTCAACCGTATTCGGCGGAAGGCAACCGCACCCCGCGGCCTGCGTTTCAGTGCTCTTCAGCGAGCCGAAAATTCCTCAACCCCTGTGTGCCGTCGGCGCGGCGATCTGGTACATGCGCGTTTCAGTGCTCTTCAGCGAGCCGAAAATTCCTCGACCCGGCTATGGTTGGCGCGCTACTATCCTGGTGACTAACGTTTCAGTGCTCTTCAGCGAGCCGAAAATTCCTCAACTTACTTCGTTGCAACGTTTGTTGCTGAAGATGACACGTTTCAGTGCTCTTCAGCGAGCCGAAAATTCCTCAACCGTTGCGAAACACAGCGCCGCCGTCGTCGAGGAACTGTTTCAGTGCTCTTCAGCGAGCCGAAAATTCCTCAACAGTTTTTACCGAACGCGCGGGTATTGAAGATTACGGGTTTCAGTGCTCTTCAGCGAGCCGAAAATTCCTCAACGGTAGAGTACGGGTGTGACAATCATCTATCTATCTCAGTTTCAGTGCTCTTCAGCGAGCCGAAAATTCCTCAACCGCCCCAGTGCGCCCAACTCGACGCTGTGCTGCTCGGTTTCAGTGCTCTTCAGCGAGCCGAAAATTCCTCAACCACATCATTCAAATCGAGCGTTGGCACGACACCGGAAGTTTCAGTGCTCTTCAGCGAGCCGAAAATTCCTCAACGGTACGCGCGATCTGTTCAACTCCCCTGGTACTAATCAGTTTCAGTGCTCTTCAGCGAGCCGAAAATTCCTCAACGCTGGTGGTGTCGGGCAATATCGTCATCAAACAGTGGTTTCAGTGCTCTTCAGCGAGCCGAAAATTCCTCAACCGGCCTTGGTGATTATGGCAATGCGTCACCAGTGGCGTTTCAGTGCTCTTCAGCGAGCCGAAAATTCCTCAACACGGTGGCGGTGTCCAGTCTACGGCCTTGGTGATTAGTTTCAGTGCTCTTCAGCGAGCCGAAAATTCCTCAACTTCGCTGGTCAAGCGCTACCCGCACTTGGCAGAGAGTTTCAGTGCTCTTCAGCGAGCCGAAAATTCCTCAACTGACTCCTACCATGCCACGGAACCGGAGTGAAACTGTTTCAGTGCTCTTCAGCGAGCCGAAAATTCCTCAACTTATGGCAAGCCATCGCCAGCACGGTTGGAGCTCGGCGTTTCAGTGCTCTTCAGCGAGCCGAAAATTCCTCAACAGATGGGGTTTTTATTGGTTATAGGCATTATGATGATGTTTCAGTGCTCTTCAGCGAGCCGAAAATTCCTCAACGTTGATAGGGTTGTTATTTCTTCTTATGTTCCAGAGTTTCAGTGCTCTTCAGCGAGCCGAAAATTCCTCAACATGTGACATATGGACGTGACGGAAGAAACTTTTACCGGTTTCAGTGCTCTTCAGCGAGCCGAAAATTCCTCAACAAATTGTTTTCAAGATGTGCAAACTATGGATTTCGAGTTTCAGTGCTCTTCAGCGAGCCGAAAATTCCTCAACCTTGCAAATTATTGACCGGTCTAACTTGATCAGGAACGTTTCAGTGCTCTTCAGCGAGCCGAAAATTCCTCAACCGTATGATAGATAGTTACACGTACAAACTGGTTGAGTTTCAGTGCTCTTCAGCGAGCCGAAAATTCCTCAACCTTTGTCGGTTTGAAGAGACCGGTAGAGAAGATAAAGTTTCAGTGCTCTTCAGCGAGCCGAAAATTCCTCAACAGTAAATATCCGCACAATTCTGAATAATATCGTGAAGTTTCAGTGCTCTTCAGCGAGCCGAAAATTCCTCAACCGACGGGGCGCGTCTGGTCGTAGCCTATAATGACCGGTGTTTCAGTGCTCTTCAGCGAGCCGAAAATTCCTCAACATCAGTTGTTCGAGTCGATCTGGTATTGGCAGCAAGCATCGTTTCAGTGCTCTTCAGCGAGCCGAAAATTCCTCAACACGTGTGAGCGAATGCAGCGGATACGGCTTGTCGTGTCGTTTCAGTGCTCTTCAGCGAGCCGAAAATTCCTCAACGATGGTATTCGAAATACTTCGTTTGTGATGTGCACGAGTTTCAGTGCTCTTCAGCGAGCCGAAAATTCCTCAACGGTAGTCAGGGCGCACCGCGAACAGTTTTTTAAGGTTTCAGTGCTCTTCAGCGAGCCGAAAATTCCTCAACCGGATACAGTGAGCACAGCATAGCGCAAGCGCAAAAAAAGTTTCAGTGCTCTTCAGCGAGCCGAAAATTCCTCAACCGTCGCTGTTGAAGTCCGGCGGGTGGCTGGTGCGCGAGTTTCAGTGCTCTTCAGCGAGCCGAAAATTCCTCAACACGTCATCAATGACGATACCTTGCCGTATGTAAGCCTGTTTCAGTGCTCTTCAGCGAGCCGAAAATTCCTCAACTTCGTATCTGTACTACTATGTTTCCGCTTGATTCGACGTTTCAGTGCTCTTCAGCGAGCCGAAAATTCCTCAACTCAATCGCCGCATTGCGATAGAGATAGTGTAGTCTGCGTTTCAGTGCTCTTCAGCGAGCCGAAAATTCCTCAACCGATCAAGATTCCACGCTTCCGGCGGGTTGATAAACGTTTCAGTGCTCTTCAGCGAGCCGAAAATTCCTCAACGGTCGTCTCTGTTGTGACCGCATATGTACCACAGTAGTTTCAGTGCTCTTCAGCGAGCCGAAAATTCCTCAACTTTCGCGGGGTTGGACTGAGGACGCCCCCGCGGGCGCGTTTCAGTGCTCTTCAGCGAGCCGAAAATTCCTCAACAAGTCAAAGTTTTTCGACGCTAAGGGCGCGTTTATGTTTCAGTGCTCTTCAGCGAGCCGAAAATTCCTCAACTTTTCGTTCGCCTCACAGGTTCCGGCTGGTAGGGATCGTTTCAGTGCTCTTCAGCGAGCCGAAAATTCCTCAACTTGATAGTATCGACGCCGATATTAGATCGATAACGAGGTTTCAGTGCTCTTCAGCGAGCCGAAAATTCCTCAACCGTGAAGAGAAGGCATAATTCGCCGCTTGTACGGTTGGTTTCAGTGCTCTTCAGCGAGCCGAAAATTCCTCAACAAAAACAAAAGTTCTAACTCCCCTGATTAGTACCAGGTTTCAGTGCTCTTCAGCGAGCCGAAAATTCCTCAACCGCGTTGAGTTGCAACTGCGTGACGACTATGCGGAAAGTTTCAGTGCTCTTCAGCGAGCCGAAAATTCCTCAACCGGCGGCTTTGACCAACTCGCGCTTCGTCAGTTCGTTGTTTCAGTGCTCTTCAGCGAGCCGAAAATTCCTCAACAATTTCGCAGTTGAAATCTCGACCAACAACACTACCGTTTCAGTGCTCTTCAGCGAGCCGAAAATTCCTCAACAATTTCGCAGTTGAAATCTCGACCAACAACACTACCGTTTCAGTGCTCTTCAGCGAGCCGAAAATTCCTCAACGATGTTTGCCGCTCTCAGGCGTGCGGATTACCGCGCGTTTCAGTGCTCTTCAGCGAGCCGAAAATTCCTCAACAGTTTGGCGCGTGGCGGAGACGCTGAAGGTGCCCGGTGTTTCAGTGCTCTTCAGCGAGCCGAAAATTCCTCAACCAATTCGATTCTGAATTGAATACGATAGTTGGGATCGGTTTCAGTGCTCTTCAGCGAGCCGAAAATTCCTCAACGGTGATGCAGTGATTGAGCGCGCTCTCGGTGGTCTGGTTTCAGTGCTCTTCAGCGAGCCGAAAATTCCTCAACCGTCCTCGTTCACCGCGCCGTTGATCCATCTGGCGGCCGTTTCAGTGCTCTTCAGCGAGCCGAAAATTCCTCAACTGTGTTGTGACGCTGCTACTGCTGATGACACCGGGTTTCAGTGCTCTTCAGCGAGCCGAAAATTCCTCAACCGACGCGCAGCGCATTGAAGCAGTAAGCGTCGCCGGAGTTTCAGTGCTCTTCAGCGAGCCGAAAATTCCTCAACTCCTTCGCGCCGATGAGGTCGGCGATGTAGACGCCCGAGTTTCAGTGCTCTTCAGCGAGCCGAAAATTCCTCAACGTAACCTTCCTCTCGTTCTGTACTTTCGTATCAGACGGTTTCAGTGCTCTTCAGCGAGCCGAAAATTCCTCAACCCAACGAGATAGTGCAATCTGCGAGTGAGATAGCCATAGTTTCAGTGCTCTTCAGCGAGCCGAAAATTCCTCAACATGATAAACTTCACGCAAAAACGTATCCAGATCGCGCGTTTCAGTGCTCTTCAGCGAGCCGAAAATTCCTCAACCATCGAAATGACGACGCGCAAGCGCTACCATCGATTGTTTCAGTGCTCTTCAGCGAGCCGAAAATTCCTCAACCGTCACGCGCGGGCTACAACATCGATAACCCAGCACCGTTTCAGTGCTCTTCAGCGAGCCGAAAATTCCTCAACGGAATGCGATAGCAATCAACCGATACGCGCATAGAGTTTCAGTGCTCTTCAGCGAGCCGAAAATTCCTCAACTGTGGTAGGATCGTGCTGCTACCGCGTGTGTAACAGTTTCAGTGCTCTTCAGCGAGCCGAAAATTCCTCAACTTTGACGATGTGTTTCGTCTGGCAAATGCCCTGAAAGGTTTCAGTGCTCTTCAGCGAGCCGAAAATTCCTCAACGGTTGGCGGATCACCGCGCCCGCAATCGCGGGCAAGGTTTCAGTGCTCTTCAGCGAGCCGAAAATTCCTCAACCTGGGTCGCCGACGCGCTCGTTGACGACGGCGATCAAAGTTTCAGTGCTCTTCAGCGAGCCGAAAATTCCTCAACTCGTCGATCTCCCACACCGCACGCATCGAGCGGGTGTTTCAGTGCTCTTCAGCGAGCCGAAAATTCCTCAACAACCACAGCGCGCTCGGTTTCGGATGATGCATCCATGTTTCAGTGCTCTTCAGCGAGCCGAAAATTCCTCAACGCGGTCAACTCGTTGTTGAGCACGCTCGCGGCGTCGGTTTCAGTGCTCTTCAGCGAGCCGAAAATTCCTCAACCTGAGTGCGCTCGATCTGAGCGACAACCTCAAACGCGGTTTCAGTGCTCTTCAGCGAGCCGAAAATTCCTCAACGCAACCGTACCGCGACCTCGCGGCGGTGTGTTTGCGGGTTTCAGTGCTCTTCAGCGAGCCGAAAATTCCTCAACCGAACTGCTAATCGGGTCTCATTTACCCGAACCCGATGTTTCAGTGCTCTTCAGCGAGCCGAAAATTCCTCAACGTCGCGTAATCACTTGAACCGCCAACGAACGCCTCCCCGCTGTTTCAGTGCTCTTCAGCGAGCCGAAAATTCCTCAACGGGACGCGCTGAGCACCGCACTTGCGCCGTCTACGCGTTTCAGTGCTCTTCAGCGAGCCGAAAATTCCTCAACTTTCGGCGATCATTGGTGGAGCGTTAGCGCCTGAGAGTTTCAGTGCTCTTCAGCGAGCCGAAAATTCCTCAACTCGCCCAGATGACCGACGCGCAACTAGAGCGCGCTGGTTTCAGTGCTCTTCAGCGAGCCGAAAATTCCTCAACGTTGGCGGTTCAAGTGATTACGCGACGATCACCATGTTTCAGTGCTCTTCAGCGAGCCGAAAATTCCTCAACGGTGACGCTTCTGCGAACAAAAAGGCACATTTCGAGGTTTCAGTGCTCTTCAGCGAGCCGAAAATTCCTCAACCGACGCGCCCCGGGTACGCTTCCGCAAGCAGCGCTTCAGTTTCAGTGCTCTTCAGCGAGCCGAAAATTCCTCAACCGGACGCGGCTTCTTAGCGCACATCCACCCGCTCACCGTTTCAGTGCTCTTCAGCGAGCCGAAAATTCCTCAACCGAATTATCCCCGCGCTCGGCGGGTTGCGTCTGATCGAGTTTCAGTGCTCTTCAGCGAGCCGAAAATTCCTCAACTTGGTTGGGTTCGTACTGAGTGTGTACTGTCGCAACGAGTTTCAGTGCTCTTCAGCGAGCCGAAAATTCCTCAACTTATTGGATGGTTATATTGTTGTAACTACTCACGAGTTTCAGTGCTCTTCAGCGAGCCGAAAATTCCTCAACTATGAACTTTTGGTCGGGACGCACGTTCCCGAACCAGATGTTTCAGTGCTCTTCAGCGAGCCGAAAATTCCTCAACCTTTTGGCGCGCTCAATGACGCTATCGCGATAGAGATGTTTCAGTGCTCTTCAGCGAGCCGAAAATTCCTCAACCTACGGTGCTGGCGTTGGCGGCGGACGCGAGAAGGTGTTTCAGTGCTCTTCAGCGAGCCGAAAATTCCTCAACCGCCGCCACCTCGTCACGCAGCCGCGCGGCGATTTCGGGTTTCAGTGCTCTTCAGCGAGCCGAAAATTCCTCAACAGTCCAGTACGACCGCACCAGCAGTGTACCGTCACCGGTTTCAGTGCTCTTCAGCGAGCCGAAAATTCCTCAACATCGCGGTAACGCTCCAGTATCAGTCTCACGTCATCGTTTCAGTGCTCTTCAGCGAGCCGAAAATTCCTCAACTACACACTCAGTACGAACCCAACCAATCTCGCGTAAAGTTTCAGTGCTCTTCAGCGAGCCGAAAATTCCTCAACGGTATTCCCAACAGTAGCGACGTAGCGCGTCTTGACGTTTCAGTGCTCTTCAGCGAGCCGAAAATTCCTCAACCGAGGCGCAACTGCGTCTCGCCGCCGCGCGGTACGGCGTTTCAGTGCTCTTCAGCGAGCCGAAAATTCCTCAACCTGTCGGGAACGAGTGATGCGTATCTCTACAAGAGGTTTCAGTGCTCTTCAGCGAGCCGAAAATTCCTCAACCAAGTCCGCGCGGGCGCTCTGGTGACGTTGTTGTTGTTTCAGTGCTCTTCAGCGAGCCGAAAATTCCTCAACCCAGGTCGCCAAGGTGGTTGCGTTTCTCTATTTTTAGTTTCAGTGCTCTTCAGCGAGCCGAAAATTCCTCAACAATTGAAGAAGTTCCGCATCAAGAGTTGGAGGACTGTTTCAGTGCTCTTCAGCGAGCCGAAAATTCCTCAACAAACCGCGTCGGGGGTTATCTTGATTGAGGAACCGATGTTTCAGTGCTCTTCAGCGAGCCGAAAATTCCTCAACTCATACCGTACTCGTGCGCCGAAATGCGCGCTGGTGGTTTCAGTGCTCTTCAGCGAGCCGAAAATTCCTCAACCGGTATTCCCAACAGTAGCGACGTAGCGCGTCTTGACGTTTCAGTGCTCTTCAGCGAGCCGAAAATTCCTCAACCCGGTGGCGGCGACGTTGTTGATCAAAGCCTACGGTGGTTTCAGTGCTCTTCAGCGAGCCGAAAATTCCTCAACGGACGTGGGCGATGCGTCGGTGGCGGTCGGCGCGTCGGGTTTCAGTGCTCTTCAGCGAGCCGAAAATTCCTCAACAGATCACTCCGTTGTAAGCAAAGCGTGAAAAGCCCGCGGTTTCAGTGCTCTTCAGCGAGCCGAAAATTCCTCAACTGTGCCGGTGGTGGGGCGGGCGACGCTGATCGCCGCCGTTTCAGTGCTCTTCAGCGAGCCGAAAATTCCTCAACTTCCGGCCAAAAGCCGAACGTCGAATCGAGTTCTTGAGTTTCAGTGCTCTTCAGCGAGCCGAAAATTCCTCAACTCCCAACTATCGTATTCAATTCCGAATCGAGTTGAGGTTTCAGTGCTCTTCAGCGAGCCGAAAATTCCTCAACCAACCGACTCGGAAGTTGGCATAACGGGCGTATATGGTTTCAGTGCTCTTCAGCGAGCCGAAAATTCCTCAACTGAGCAAGCAGTTTTTTTCGTTCAGAACGCTTTTGGTTTCAGTGCTCTTCAGCGAGCCGAAAATTCCTCAACGCGCCGCAGCAGCGCCCGCGCCGCGTGGCGGTCGAGGTTTCAGTGCTCTTCAGCGAGCCGAAAATTCCTCAACCGCGCAGCGCCGCGAGATGCTGCGCCACGCGCCGGAGGTTTCAGTGCTCTTCAGCGAGCCGAAAATTCCTCAACTATGCCCGCACGCCCGCCGTCGCCGCCTCCGTTGCGGGTTTCAGTGCTCTTCAGCGAGCCGAAAATTCCTCAACGCAGAGATCGACAACGGCGATTCGATACGGATACGCATAGTTTCAGTGCTCTTCAGCGAGCCGAAAATTCCTCAACCTCAGGAGAGATTGGACGAACCTTCTTCGTCTACCGTTTCAGTGCTCTTCAGCGAGCCGAAAATTCCTCAACTCGCGTCCTGTGACGCGCGGCGTCGTGATTTACTAGTTTCAGTGCTCTTCAGCGAGCCGAAAATTCCTCAACCGCGCCGCGATTCAACACACCAGTAACCTTGATATCCCGTTTCAGTGCTCTTCAGCGAGCCGAAAATTCCTCAACCGCTGATGTTCGCACAATTCTGAATAATATCGTGAGTTTCAGTGCTCTTCAGCGAGCCGAAAATTCCTCAACATATTGAGATAACCGCGCGCAAGCGCTACTACACGCGTTTCAGTGCTCTTCAGCGAGCCGAAAATTCCTCAACATTTTTGCGACATCGATTATCTTCTCCCAGACAAACGTTTCAGTGCTCTTCAGCGAGCCGAAAATTCCTCAACTCTCTAATGTTCGCTCAATTCTGAACAGAATCATTAGTTTCAGTGCTCTTCAGCGAGCCGAAAATTCCTCAACATGGAACCGCCCGCCGGTATGCTCCAGTGTACGATAAGTTTCAGTGCTCTTCAGCGAGCCGAAAATTCCTCAACTATCCCAAGTATTGCCACCGGTCAGGTTTTGCCCGAGTTTCAGTGCTCTTCAGCGAGCCGAAAATTCCTCAACCTTGAGTTGTAGCCTTAGAACCGGTTTCATCCTGAAGTTTCAGTGCTCTTCAGCGAGCCGAAAATTCCTCAACCTTCTATCGCTTGGCTTTGGTCGTTTGCGCGCCGTAGTTTCAGTGCTCTTCAGCGAGCCGAAAATTCCTCAACCGCCGCTCAATTCGATACGATACTGAAGCCGATAAACGTTTCAGTGCTCTTCAGCGAGCCGAAAATTCCTCAACAATGCAAAACTTCAGCGTGCCCGACGGGCATGCCGTAGGGTTTCAGTGCTCTTCAGCGAGCCGAAAATTCCTCAACCTTTGTTGTGACCGCATATGTACCACAACAAAGCGTGTTTCAGTGCTCTTCAGCGAGCCGAAAATTCCTCAACAAGTTGAAGCGACGCAAGATATAACTAATCCATCCAGTTTCAGTGCTCTTCAGCGAGCCGAAAATTCCTCAACAGAATTGTAGAACTTGAACGCCCGCTACATTTGTCGTTTCAGTGCTCTTCAGCGAGCCGAAAATTCCTCAACACACACAGGCGGTACGGATCGTTGCGCACACCGGGAGTTTCAGTGCTCTTCAGCGAGCCGAAAATTCCTCAACATGTGACATATGGACGTGACGGAAGAAACTTTTACCGGTTTCAGTGCTCTTCAGCGAGCCGAAAATTCCTCAACCAGACGACACGCCGGCCGCGCCGCGCCTGGACAAACCAGTTTCAGTGCTCTTCAGCGAGCCGAAAATTCCTCAACGTGAGTATGCGTGATTGGCGTGTGACTATCGTACCGTGTTTCAGTGCTCTTCAGCGAGCCGAAAATTCCTCAACGGTGATTACTGCTAGTGTCATAGTTTTCCTACTTCGTTTCAGTGCTCTTCAGCGAGCCGAAAATTCCTCAACTCGAGACATTTCGGGTACGGTGTCGCATACGGGCGCTGTTTCAGTGCTCTTCAGCGAGCCGAAAATTCCTCAACGAGGCTCAGCGTACTGCGCAGCGCCGTCAAGACCGCGTTTCAGTGCTCTTCAGCGAGCCGAAAATTCCTCAACTCTGCTCAATCATCGCAGTTGCGCGCACGAGCAAGTGTTTCAGTGCTCTTCAGCGAGCCGAAAATTCCTCAACTCAGCGCAGTCGGGGCGCTGATGGAGCACCTGCGCAGTTTCAGTGCTCTTCAGCGAGCCGAAAATTCCTCAACCGGATGACCAGTACCCGAACATTGTGGTCATCCGGTGTTTCAGTGCTCTTCAGCGAGCCGAAAATTCCTCAACTCACAGCTACCTCACAGCACGCGCGTCCAGTTCGACGTTTCAGTGCTCTTCAGCGAGCCGAAAATTCCTCAACCGCGTTACTCGCCGCGCTGCGGATGAAGATTGAAGAGTTTCAGTGCTCTTCAGCGAGCCGAAAATTCCTCAACCGTCGCCGGAAGACGTGTTTCAGAAGTCGATAGAGGTTTCAGTGCTCTTCAGCGAGCCGAAAATTCCTCAACGCGCCTTCTCAACGACGCCCCGCGCGGCGGGAAGACCTGTTTCAGTGCTCTTCAGCGAGCCGAAAATTCCTCAACCGTACCGCCCGTCGCCCGCGTCACACTGATCGCCGCGTTTCAGTGCTCTTCAGCGAGCCGAAAATTCCTCAACGCAGCGAACGGTGCGGTTTGTAATCGAAAGCGGGTTGAGTTTCAGTGCTCTTCAGCGAGCCGAAAATTCCTCAACGAACGACCGGCATTCGCAAGCGGCACGCAGACCGCGCCGCGCGTTTCAGTGCTCTTCAGCGAGCCGAAAATTCCTCAACGATCGAACGAATGATCGTTGCGCCGATCTATGATGGTTTCAGTGCTCTTCAGCGAGCCGAAAATTCCTCAACCAACTACGAAATTGAAGCAACGCAAGACATAACCAATCGTTTCAGTGCTCTTCAGCGAGCCGAAAATTCCTCAACAACAGTGTTGTTGCCCGCGCCGTCCGCCAAAATCAGGTTTCAGTGCTCTTCAGCGAGCCGAAAATTCCTCAACTCAGTTCCAAAGCGCCTCGCCGCGCCTCGGTGTGCGTGTTTCAGTGCTCTTCAGCGAGCCGAAAATTCCTCAACCGCGTAGTCGCTCGAACCGCCAACGAACGCCTCGCCGGAGTTTCAGTGCTCTTCAGCGAGCCGAAAATTCCTCAACCGCCCCACGCCGCGTGCGCAGCCAGCGAACGCTTGAGTTTCAGTGCTCTTCAGCGAGCCGAAAATTCCTCAACTCTTTGCTTCGCCGCACGATCAAGGATGAGTGCTTCCCGAGTTTCAGTGCTCTTCAGCGAGCCGAAAATTCCTCAACTCGTTGGGCACCCCGCGTCGATCAGTGTGACGCGGGCAACGTTTCAGTGCTCTTCAGCGAGCCGAAAATTCCTCAACCGTCGCGCAGCACCTCGCAGCGCTGCACGCGGAACGGGTTTCAGTGCTCTTCAGCGAGCCGAAAATTCCTCAACCGCTGCCGGGAGCGCTGCAAGGCGCGGCGGTGGTGAGTTTCAGTGCTCTTCAGCGAGCCGAAAATTCCTCAACAGCGGCGGAGGCGGACGGTGAACGTCAGCGGCAAAAGTTTCAGTGCTCTTCAGCGAGCCGAAAATTCCTCAACAGCAAGTGTTGTGACACTGCTACTGCTGATATACCAAGTTTCAGTGCTCTTCAGCGAGCCGAAAATTCCTCAACCGGCGTGTCCCAGCGTCAACGACCGACCTTCGAGACGGTTTCAGTGCTCTTCAGCGAGCCGAAAATTCCTCAACTCACGCTGCTCGCGCAGCGACTTTGCGAGTTCGCGGGTTTCAGTGCTCTTCAGCGAGCCGAAAATTCCTCAACCGAACTTAGCCCCTCCATCCACGCCGTCGGGTGGTCGTTTCAGTGCTCTTCAGCGAGCCGAAAATTCCTCAACCAACGCCAACTCTTCAACGTCTACGGTACTGGCGTTGGGTTTCAGTGCTCTTCAGCGAGCCGAAAATTCCTCAACCCTGCGTCGAACTCGACATATGAGATTTTCGTATCGTTTCAGTGCTCTTCAGCGAGCCGAAAATTCCTCAACCGCCACGCGCCGGAGCGGTTGACGGTCAAGCGCGTCGTTTCAGTGCTCTTCAGCGAGCCGAAAATTCCTCAACCAAAAACGCGGCGCTTCTCTGGTACAATTAAAGTGAGTTTCAGTGCTCTTCAGCGAGCCGAAAATTCCTCAACCCAGCGCACGGTGCGGTTTGTGCTGGAGAGCGGGCGTTTCAGTGCTCTTCAGCGAGCCGAAAATTCCTCAACTGGAACTGGGCGTTGGCCGAGTGGAATAAGCTCTACAGTTTCAGTGCTCTTCAGCGAGCCGAAAATTCCTCAACGCTGGTGACGGTCGGCAGATGCTCGCTGTACGCAATGTTTCAGTGCTCTTCAGCGAGCCGAAAATTCCTCAACGCAGACCGGCGTGGTGCTGTTGGTCAATAGAGACACGTTTCAGTGCTCTTCAGCGAGCCGAAAATTCCTCAACTTGGAGGTGCAGTTTGACGGCAACGCCGTTCCCGTCGTTTCAGTGCTCTTCAGCGAGCCGAAAATTCCTCAACTACAGGAACCGGCAGATCGCAGATGCGCGCCGCCGGGTTTCAGTGCTCTTCAGCGAGCCGAAAATTCCTCAACCCGTGACGCCGACGTCGTCGTCGCCGACTGCGACGCCGTTTCAGTGCTCTTCAGCGAGCCGAAAATTCCTCAACCAGCCCGCACCGCGTTCCGCGCCTAATCATCGCCGCCGGGTTTCAGTGCTCTTCAGCGAGCCGAAAATTCCTCAACTGTACGCCGGTCGTGGACGGTACAGGCGTCGGTCAGGCAGTTTCAGTGCTCTTCAGCGAGCCGAAAATTCCTCAACTCGTGGACTACGTCGCGTATGCTGGAATCGTCCAGCGTTTCAGTGCTCTTCAGCGAGCCGAAAATTCCTCAACGGCGCATTTTTACGCTCGACGATCTCGCGGCCCTGCGGTTTCAGTGCTCTTCAGCGAGCCGAAAATTCCTCAACCCGTGCCCCGCTATACGCTTGCGCCCGTCACGCCGCCGCCGTTTCAGTGCTCTTCAGCGAGCCGAAAATTCCTCAACCGGATCGTTGTGGTGGCTTGGGGAGTATCACGGACCGTTTCAGTGCTCTTCAGCGAGCCGAAAATTCCTCAACCCTTGTGTGCGGTCGGTGCCGCTGTTTGGTACATGCGTGTTTCAGTGCTCTTCAGCGAGCCGAAAATTCCTCAACCGACCGCGACCCGTGACCCGTACCAACCCCCCTCCGGTTTCAGTGCTCTTCAGCGAGCCGAAAATTCCTCAACTCGATGACGACAACCCTGCAATTTTCCGTCCGTCCGTTTCAGTGCTCTTCAGCGAGCCGAAAATTCCTCAACGATGGGCTTGAGGCGCTCGGGCGCGCGGTGGCTCCCCGTTTCAGTGCTCTTCAGCGAGCCGAAAATTCCTCAACGGCATGAGCGCGCGGGCGAGACGGTGGAGATAGGACGTTTCAGTGCTCTTCAGCGAGCCGAAAATTCCTCAACTCGGAAGACCCCGCGCTGTTGGCGTTGTTCCGTTCCGGGTTTCAGTGCTCTTCAGCGAGCCGAAAATTCCTCAACACGCCGACTCCGTCGCCCTCGCCGACTCCCTTCCCGTTTCAGTGCTCTTCAGCGAGCCGAAAATTCCTCAACTGTTCTCGTGTGCGCGCGCGGTGTTCGTGTTCACGCGTTTCAGTGCTCTTCAGCGAGCCGAAAATTCCTCAACACGCCTACGCGCCGCTAGACTATCTGTTACTTGACGACGTTTCAGTGCTCTTCAGCGAGCCGAAAATTCCTCAACCGGTGTTGTGACGACGGCTACTGCTGTATACTAGGAGTTTCAGTGCTCTTCAGCGAGCCGAAAATTCCTCAACCACCGTTCCGGTGTGCGCAACGATGCGCACCGCCTGTTTCAGTGCTCTTCAGCGAGCCGAAAATTCCTCAACTTCAACGATGTCAACAAGCGTGCTAAACGACATCGGTTTCAGTGCTCTTCAGCGAGCCGAAAATTCCTCAACTTTTTCAACGCGAATATCACTGCGGATACGGATACGGGTTTCAGTGCTCTTCAGCGAGCCGAAAATTCCTCAACCGACATTCCCGCGTCGCTCCCGTCGAACTGGACGCGGTTTCAGTGCTCTTCAGCGAGCCGAAAATTCCTCAACACAACCGTCAACTTGAACGCGCGAAAAAACTCGAAGGTTTCAGTGCTCTTCAGCGAGCCGAAAATTCCTCAACTTCCGAAACTTGCAAGTTCACAACTTGTCTAACGTGTTTCAGTGCTCTTCAGCGAGCCGAAAATTCCTCAACCGCTTCGTCAGTTCGTTCGGCTCGACCCCCAGATACTGTTTCAGTGCTCTTCAGCGAGCCGAAAATTCCTCAACTCTAACCCAGTTTCCGTTCGCCCTGGCGCGTCCAGTTTCAGTGCTCTTCAGCGAGCCGAAAATTCCTCAACCGGTCAATCGTCTGACAGAATAATGATATGGTCATCGTTTCAGTGCTCTTCAGCGAGCCGAAAATTCCTCAACGAACAGCAACAAATGCCTTGTCTGCGTACTGGTCAGTTTCAGTGCTCTTCAGCGAGCCGAAAATTCCTCAACTCGTATTGACCGACCAGGGCAGGGAAATGAGCATCAGGTTTCAGTGCTCTTCAGCGAGCCGAAAATTCCTCAACTGTATGGTAGGATCGTGCTGCTACTGTGGTTGTAACAGTTTCAGTGCTCTTCAGCGAGCCGAAAATTCCTCAACTGTGCTTATTCGTTCGTAGGAATGTTACTTTTGGTGTTTCAGTGCTCTTCAGCGAGCCGAAAATTCCTCAACGATAGTTTCTCTGTGGCAAACGACAAGTTCAGCCTGAAGTTTCAGTGCTCTTCAGCGAGCCGAAAATTCCTCAACTATAGAACTTCAGTGCAGAGATCAGTACGCTGACAGTTTCAGTGCTCTTCAGCGAGCCGAAAATTCCTCAACCCGTATACGGTCCTGTCGCCAGGGGGGTGATGGTACGGGTTTCAGTGCTCTTCAGCGAGCCGAAAATTCCTCAACTCGCGAGCTGCACGAGCGCCGCCGGCAACGCCCAGCGCGTTTCAGTGCTCTTCAGCGAGCCGAAAATTCCTCAACTGGTGATACTTCTGGTACTGATACGTACTAAGTTGCGCAAAGTTTCAGTGCTCTTCAGCGAGCCGAAAATTCCTCAACGGGGAGACACCGTGAGATGATGGACGCCATGCAGCGGTTTCAGTGCTCTTCAGCGAGCCGAAAATTCCTCAACGGAGTCGGCGTCGGGGAGGGAGTCGGCGTCGGGGAGTTTCAGTGCTCTTCAGCGAGCCGAAAATTCCTCAACTCTGGCAGGTGTCTGCAAATCCGTTCGACCTGGTGAGTTTCAGTGCTCTTCAGCGAGCCGAAAATTCCTCAACCGATTATTACTTCCGGTCGGTGGAACCGCCGCTCAGTTTCAGTGCTCTTCAGCGAGCCGAAAATTCCTCAACACACCGGACCGGTGCATACGGATGGCGCGCCAAACGTTTCAGTGCTCTTCAGCGAGCCGAAAATTCCTCAACCCAGGCGGTACAAGTGCTCACTCATCAGCAACTTGTGTTTCAGTGCTCTTCAGCGAGCCGAAAATTCCTCAACCAACATCAATTTGATAAGCCCCTGCGGGTACTGTTTCAGTGCTCTTCAGCGAGCCGAAAATTCCTCAACCTTCAGTATATCGCGGTACGCTTCAGTGATCAAGAGCGTTTCAGTGCTCTTCAGCGAGCCGAAAATTCCTCAACGGAGTATGTGCGGGCGATGGCGGATGACGTGCTCTACGTTTCAGTGCTCTTCAGCGAGCCGAAAATTCCTCAACCAGGCGGTACAAGTGCTCACTCATCAGCAACTTGTGTTTCAGTGCTCTTCAGCGAGCCGAAAATTCCTCAACGGGCATGCTCGTGCGGCACCCGTACCCCCTACGCGCCGTTTCAGTGCTCTTCAGCGAGCCGAAAATTCCTCAACCGTATCAGTTCGACGGATGGGGTGTTGTGAGGGTGTCGTTTCAGTGCTCTTCAGCGAGCCGAAAATTCCTCAACCCGGACGCCACCTCCATCCAGTACAAGCCTGCGCGGGGAGTTTCAGTGCTCTTCAGCGAGCCGAAAATTCCTCAACGGCGGCGCAGGGCGATGTGGCGACGCAGGCGGCGCGTTTCAGTGCTCTTCAGCGAGCCGAAAATTCCTCAACTCCCGCGCAGGCCATGCCGTCCAGTCCTCAGTTGCGCTGTTTCAGTGCTCTTCAGCGAGCCGAAAATTCCTCAACCTACGCGCCGGGGGCGGGGGAGCCGGGGAGCGGCGAGTTTCAGTGCTCTTCAGCGAGCCGAAAATTCCTCAACTGCAGCTGGCGGTGACGATGCTGGCGCAGCAGTGTTCGTTTCAGTGCTCTTCAGCGAGCCGAAAATTCCTCAACTGGCGGCGGCCAGTGGCTTGATCTGCTGCGTGTGATGTTTCAGTGCTCTTCAGCGAGCCGAAAATTCCTCAACGCATCCTTGGGCGCGCGGAGCGCGCCTGAGCGAGGTGTTTCAGTGCTCTTCAGCGAGCCGAAAATTCCTCAACGTGGTAGGGCTTCTGGCTGGCGTCTGCCCGGCTTGCGTTTCAGTGCTCTTCAGCGAGCCGAAAATTCCTCAACCCGTCCGTGGCGCGTATGGTGGCGCGCGCACCGACGTTTCAGTGCTCTTCAGCGAGCCGAAAATTCCTCAACCCATCACCAGACGCGCCGCCTGAAGCAGCGGCAAAGTTTCAGTGCTCTTCAGCGAGCCGAAAATTCCTCAACGAGTTACTGGGCGTATGCGGGTTCGTGGACGTTTAACGGTTTCAGTGCTCTTCAGCGAGCCGAAAATTCCTCAACGGACGGTACAGGCGTCGGTCGGGCACAGGCGTGTCAGTTTCAGTGCTCTTCAGCGAGCCGAAAATTCCTCAACTGCAATCGACCGACGGACCCAACGTCGCAGTCGGCGAGTTTCAGTGCTCTTCAGCGAGCCGAAAATTCCTCAATGTGACGACATTGAGTTTGTTGA
>Ga0308393_1000544_pt1 | contig 19306 bp, 17 predicted proteins | sample Hotspr2Sampleee2_FD_202364 | JGI IMG/M metagenome (GOLD analysis project Ga0308393, IMG submission 202364) | Hot spring phototrophic mat microbial communities from Mushroom Spring, Yellowstone National Park, Wyoming, United States - 20050630_ee2 ... | reverse complement strand
CGCACGGGGTGAACGATTTACTGGTGCAGGCTGCCAAACCGCTGTTTTTCATGGACTACCTCGCGATGTCCAAGCTGGAGCCGCAGGTGCTGCAAGAGGTGGTGGAGGGCGCGTCGGAGCTGTGCCAACAGCTGGGCATCGTGCTGCTGGGCGGCGAGACGGCGGAGATGCCCGATGTCTACATGCCTGGCGAGGTGGATGTCGCGGGATGCATCGTGGGGCTTGCCGAGTTCCAGCAGATCCCAACGCCCAGCCGCGTGGAGGTCGGCGACGCGGTAATCGGAATCGCCTCCAACGGGCTGCACACGAACGGCTACACGCTGGCGCGGCGCGTGTTTTTCGAGATTGCGAACATGCGCTTGGACGAACCACTGCCCGATGTCGGCATGACGCTGGGCGAGGCGCTGTTGCAGCCGCACCGCCCGTACCTGAACGCAATCATGCCCCTGCTGGAGGGCGACATCGTTCACGGGATGGCGCACATCACGGGCGGGGGCTTCTACGACAACATTCCGCGCGCGCTGCCAAGCGACATGCGCGTGGTCATCGACCGCCGCAGCTGGGAGACGCCGCCGCTGTTTACGCTGATTCAGCAGCTCGGCAATGTGCCCGATGCCGAGATGTTCCGTGCCTTCAACATGGGCATCGGCTATGTGCTGATTGTGGCGCGGGAGCGGGCGCAGGATGTGCTGACCAGCCTGCAGATTTCGGGCGAGCAGGCGTGGCTGATTGGCGAGGTGCAGCGCGGCTCACGCGAGGTGCAGGTGATTTGAGGCGCGGGGGTAAGCGTAAGGTATAATCCCGCAGGTGAGCGCCGATGGCAGCCGCAGAGACTTTGCTGACGCAACGCACCCTCTCGTGGGAAGAGTACCTCCAGCTTGACAAGGAGCGTTACGAAATCATCGACGGCGAGGTTCACGAGATGGCAACTCCCGTTCTCAAACATCAGCTGTTGGTCACGCGATTAAATCGCGCAATCGGCAACTACACCTCGGCGCACAATCTGGGCGAGATATTCACTGCTCCCTACGACATCGTGATTCGCCGTTCGCCGTTGCGCACGCGCCAGCCCGACCTGTTCTTCTTCTCCACCCAGCAACTTGCCCAAGCGCCCAACCTGATGGAGGAACCCCGTACTGAGATTGCCCCCGACCTCGTGATCGAGGTTCTCTCCCTGTCCGACAGCGTAAGCGTGTGGCGCGACAAGCTCCACGACTATCATCAGATTGGCGTGCGCGAGGTGTGGGCAGTTGACCTGCACAACGAGGAGATTGAGGTGTTGGCGTGGGAGGAGTGGGGGTATCGCACAGTGGGGTGGTTTCGGGGTGAAACGCCGCTCACCTCGCAGGTGCTGCCTGGACTGCAGCTTGTGCCGCAGGCGTTGTTTGCGCGTGGCGCGTCGGCGATGAGCCAGACAGAATGAGCGACAGGAGTACGCCGACGCGCGGCGAACCGACATGGAACAACGGAGGCTCGGAGATGCGACGCTGGAGTTGGCTACTGGGGCTACTCGTTATAGGGGGTTTGGGAACTGTCTGGTGGACTTCGCGCAACGCCATTCGCATGGAGCCTCTGGACGCGCAACGCTTCACCCAGATGAGCGAGACCGAGCAAGTGGAGTGGCTGATTGAGCAGATACTGGCGCGCTCTAAGCGTACCGATACGCTTGCCAAGCTGCTGGAGAGGCTCTCGCTTGGGCGAAAGTATTACCCGCCTACGATAACAGAATATGAACTCACTCTGATAGGCGCAGCGGGTGTGGAGTATGAGCTATCGCACTGGCTGAAGCACTGTGAGCGATATGCGCATGACGGAATATATGATCGAGACTTTCTTAAAGTCTATCAGGCGCTCCTAAAGGCGCACCAGGGCGATTGGCAGGCGGCAGAGCAGGCGGTACTGGACATTCAGGAGCTGGTGGTTCGCGCGCTTGCGCTGGCGCATCTGGGACGGCTGCGCGCCGAATCAGGGCAGATTGAGCGCGCACGGCGCGACTTCGAGCAAGCGCAGGAACTGTTATTCAAAATAACTCGGTTTGGCACATCGGGTTGGAGGACGAAAGATACTGCAAGGCTTATCGTCTTTCACTATCCCACGCAGGCACGGAGCGAATTTGTCGAGAACTTCGCAGCCCATGTGAACACAGCTGCGGAGCTTGCTGTCGTTGCAGACGCCTATCGCCAACTGGGGGACACTGCACGGCTGCGCAAGCTCACCAAGCACGCCAACAAAGCCGTGCGCTCTGAGGCGCGAGCTGCTCTGGTACGGGCGCTCATCGAGCAGGGACAAGTGAAGGAAGGGCTCGCGGAGTGCGCTCGTATAGGAGTGTGGTCGAGTGCGGATTCGATACAAATCGCGCAGGCTTTGTGGGAAGGCGGGCAACGAGACTACGCGCTGAGCTTTGTCAACGCTGTCTCGGAGCGGCTGCTGGAACGACGATTTCCTTCGGGAAGGCTTAATGGCAACAGTTTCGGCATCGTTCAAATTGCAACCCCGTATGGACAGGTAAAAGTCCGCATCAACGCACCGTCTCGGAGTTTGGATGCCCTGACGCGAGCATACGCTGAATGGGGACTCGTCGATCAAGCGGAACGACTGCTGGAGGCTCTGCCCGCAGACAGCAGACTCTTCCAACGCGTCGATTTGGCGTGTATTCTTCATGTCACGGGTCATTCTGAACGGGCGCGCCAGCAGTTGGAAACCGCCCTGCAGGAGATTGAGCGCCAAACTGCGTCGGGCAGCTTCAAGAGGTATCTCGGTCTGAAGAAGATTGCGCATGCGTATGCGAGGCTGGGCGACGACCGTCGCGCGTTTGAGCTGGCTCAATCAATCCCTGATGCCGCGCTCCAGAAGGAGGTTTTGATAGGGATGCTGAGAAGCCGCGTGGAACGACGCAATTGGTTCTGGAGAGAATTCATACACACTTTATGATGGTATCCAGCGACTCGCTCGATGGGCAACTTTTTTTACTGGATTTTTGAGGGTTGGCGGGCAGATTGGCTCACGCCGATGTTAGGCGTGTCTTCAGCCTACAATCGTAGGTGCACTGGGTACGACGATGCTGGTCGCGCAGCCACCGCCAGAAACCTACGCGCCATCGCCTGCCGCACTGAACGAAACGCTTGGGCAAGCCTTTCGTGAATGTGCTGCAGCGGGCGTAGCGAAGCGTCTGGGCTTGTCTCCAGAGGCACTTCTCAGCAGGGATATCACTGCGGAAGAGAGGCAACCGCTCCCCCCGCGAGTTCCCCACACAGGTGAGGGAACCCGCAGAAGAGCCGTTGCATAATGCGCAAGTCTACGCAGGTCGAGATGAGCCGCCGATTGGGGCTTCTAAGAAGAGCCGTCTTTTTTCTCTTCCTTTTTCTCGCCCTGCTGCTGTTGCTGCTGTTGTTGCTGTTGTTGCTGGTCGCGTTGGCGCGCTTTGTCCCAGCGTTCCTGCAGGTTCTTCGGGAGCGCGTTGCGGATTTCCTGAAGCATCTGCTCGTTGACTTCCTGCAGACGGCGAGCGCGCTGGTCAGGAGTTAGAGAAGTGTCTTGGGTGATTTGCTGGCGGATTTTCGTGTAGCGCTGCACAATCTCGCGGATTTTTTCCATTTGCTCTGCGCTGAGGCGCATATCCATGAGATTGCTTAGCACAGGCGATTGCTCCTCCAGCAGTGCCTCGAACGCTTTGAGTTGCTCCTCGTTGAGAGTGGAGCGCACAAGGCGTATATACTCTTCACGCGCTTGACGCAGGCGCGCGATGCGCTGCTCGGCAGTAAGAGAGGTGTCGCGTCGGATTTGTTCGCTGCGGTCGGTGTATTGTTTCCAGAGCCCTTCGATGCGTGCGCGCTGCTCTTCGGTAAGGTTCAGGCGCGAAGCGAGGTTCGAGGGTGCAAGCACATCGCCGCGCACGGGTTGGCGACGCGTTTGCACAGTCGGGTCAGACGCCTCTGCTGGCTCCTGTGCGTCTTGTGCCCACAACGGCACAAGCGTTGCCAAAGTTAGCGTTGCAAGCAGTAAGCCTATTGTTCTCATAGCGGTCTCCTCCTGTGGGCAGGCTACTCCCACCTGCCTAATAGTATACCATATCTTTGGACGGCGATGCTGTAAGGGCGTGTTGCGTGTGGTGTGTGGGGTAGAATCGAGCGGATGGTGCTGCAACGAACGGCTTCGAAGGATGCTCCGCCCCCTCTGGCGGCGTATGGCGCTGCATGGCTACTCACGGTAGCGTGCGTGTTAGTGGTACAGCTGGCGCGGACGATGGAATTTGCGGCGACGCCGTTTCTCGTCGTACTCACGCTTGGAGTGGGCGCCAGCGTGTGGGCGAGTCGGTTCTCCCTCTCCGAAGGCGCACGGTTGGTGTACGGATTCTTGGACGCGGCGTTGGCGCTTTTGTGCCTGACAGCGCAACCGTGGTTGAATACCCTTTTCGGGATACGGTTGGATGCCTCTATTGAGAACTACCTTAGTCTCTCATTTTTGTGGTATCTGTGCTTGCGGAGCGCGTTGATGGTCACGATGAACGCGCTGGTGTTCCAAAGCGTGCCTGCGTTGGCGCTCTTTGGTCTGATTGCGACCTACATGTTGGCGGCGCAGATTTTGTGGCTATTTGTGCTGATGTTGCTAGGCGTGATGTTTTTGATGTTGACCAGCCATCGGTTGGAGTGGGGGCGCGTGTCGGCGTCGTTCGAGACGGGCTACGCTGTGCGCACTGTATGCGCTTCGGGCGCGTTGGCAGCATTAGTGGCGTTTATGACGACTCCCCTCTTGGCGCTGACAGTTGGTCGCGCGATCTCGACGATAGTTATCGGTATCCCGTTGCGTGGCACCCCCTATGCGACCCCTTCCGAAGTGCTGCCTGAACTACAGGTGGGCGCAGGCGCTGTGGACTTGAACACGATGGAGGTTATGCGTGTGCGCCTTGAGGGCGCGGTGCAGCCCCGCTACCTGCGGATGGAGTCGTACAACATCTATACAGGGCGTGGGTGGAATCGGGGAGGTGTGTTTTACGAGGAGATGATTTCGCCACAGCAGGGCAAATTTGCGCACCCGCGCCTCTCAAATGTACCCGCGCAGCACCAAGCGGTCGCAACCGTGCAACTCACTACAGGCTGGCATCGCGCGCTCTACACGCCGGGCTACCCGCTGGAGTTGGAAGCACCTGTGAGTCAGCTGCTGTACGGATACTGGGCAGATTCTGTCAGTAGCTACCGCCCGCTGGGCGCAGGCGAACGCTACACCGTGCGCGCCTACTGGCCCCCAGAGGATCCGCGCCTCCTGCGCCAACTGCCGCCTGCCACGCTGCGGTTCCCCTTCCAAGCCGCTATTTTCTCCGAGTCCCAGCGGCAAACCAATACGCAGCGCACCCTCCTGCAGGAGTTGGCAGACCGCCTCACACGCGACCAGCCCACCCAATATGACAAGGTCGTCGCGCTCATACGCTACATCGAACAAAACACGGCGTACAACTTGAATGTAGAGGCATACCCGCCAGATGTGGATGTGACCGAATACTTCCTTTTTGAGGCGAAGCAGGGCTACTGTGTGGAGTTTGCGACCGCGCTGGCAGTGCTGTGTTTGCACGCTGGCATTCCTGCGCGTGTGGTCTCTGGGTTCCTTTTGCAGGAGCGCGACCCCGCAACAGGCGAATATATCGTGCGCGAGTCGCACCGTCACCTGTGGACAGAGGTCTACTTTGACGGCGTCGGCTGGGTAGCGTTCGACGCCACTCGCAACGCGCCTGTGGTGGAGGGCGAGGGGATGCACACGCTTGCGGTCGAGGCGGCGCAGCAGGCGCGTCGGCAGTGGCTCCAACGCGTGCTGGATGTGTTGATTGGGGCGGTCGCGCTGGCAATCCTCTATCTGCTGGTTGCGCCGCGCTTGGGATGGACTGCAGGCGTTCGGGTGTCGCGTGCGCAACGGCTCTATAGGCAGCTGCTGTTCACACTGCGCCTGCAGGGGCTTGAGCCGCCAGCGACAGGTCAGACGCCACGCGCCTACTTGGAAGCGGCTGCGCGGCGTCTCGCGCAGCAGGGCAGCCGCGCGGCAGACACGCTGCGCTTCCTCACACCCGCGCTCATCACCTACCTCTACGCGCCACCAGACCCAAGCACCGCCGCGCAGTACCCCGAAATTGCCCGCCAAATTAGCCGCCTGCGACGCCAAATCGTGCAGGAAATCGGCGTCCGTCGGCTTATTCTACGGATGCTTACCTTAGGATGGCAGCGGGTCTATGGCGGTCAAGAGGTATAACGAGCTGAAAGCGGGCGACTGGCGCACGCCAGCGACGGTCTACTTGCTGGAAGGAGAGGAGCCTGTGCTGCTGCGTGAGTTCCTGACGCAGCTACGCCATGCACTGCAAGTGGCGTCTGGCAGTCTCGATGAGGCTGTGTTGGACGCGCGGGAGACACCTATCCCTGCCCTCCACAACGCGATGCAGACCGTACCGATGGAATCGGCGCGGCGGCTGGTGATTGTATCGCACGCGAACCGCTACAGCGCAGGCGATTTGCAGAACCTAACGCGCTTGGCGGAGCAGGTTCCACCGTTCGCGTGCTTAGTGCTGCTGCCTGCGCCTACGGAGGAGAGCGAGGGTGCGAAGGCGGCGTGGAACGCGCTGGTGAAAGCGGTCGAAAGGCACGGACTGGTCGTCAAGCTCACCCCGCTGACAGGTGCCTCGCTTACGCGCCGACTGGTCGCTACAGCGGCGGCAGCAGGCAAACAGTTGCGCCCCGAAGATGCCGAGTATCTGCAGACGCTGGTGGATGGTGCTGCCGAGCATGCACTCGCCGAGCTGGAGAAGGTGATTTTGTTTGTGGAACCACGCACAGAGATTAGCCGTCATGATGTGGACTTGGTCGTAAGCGCGTCGCAACAGGCACAGGTGTTTAAACTGGTGGATTCTATCGTCGCGCAGGACGCGCCTGCCGCGCTGCGCCAGCTGCACCTGATGTTCCAGTCGGGCGCACGCGCCGAAGAGACAGCGATGAAAACACTTGCCCTCATCGCCCGACAGTACCGTCTGATTTGGGGTGTGCGCACGCTGATACAGCACGGGCAACCGCTCAAGCAGCCAAACCGCGTCTGCCCAGAGGTTGCCCAGCGACTGCCCAAAGACCCCGATGTGCTGCAGGTGCTCACACGGCAGGCATTTCTGCAAGACAAGCTCCAGCGTCAGGCGGAACGCCTCAGCTGGGCGCATCTGTGCGCAGCGTTCGAAGCCCTCGACGCGGCTGATCGTGCCCTCAAGGGACTGCGCCCTTGTGTGAACGCTGCCGAAATTATGGAAAGACTCATCGTCAGGCTCACTGTAGCGGGCGAGCCTGCACAAGCACGCACAAGACAAGGAGGTTAATTCGGTGGCGAAGCGTGTGGTAGAGAACCCAATCATTACGCCTGAGGCGGTCAAACCCTCCGCACCAAACATGGAGGTAGTAGGCGCGTTCAATCCTGGCGCGACCCGCTACGGCGACGAAGTGATTTTGCTGCTGCGCGTAGCCGAGCGCCCGATTATCGATGACCCCGACCTTGTGGGCGTGCCCGTACTAAACTTGAACCATACCGATTCGAAACGATTGGAGATTCTGACCTTCCCGCGCTACTCGCCACTGACCGATTTGAGCGATCCGCGCGCCGTGACCTACGAGGGGCGCGTGTATCTCAGTTCCATCTCGCACCTGCGCCTAGCACGCAGCAGCGACGGTATCCACTTTACTATCGACGATGAACCAACACTGTTTCCCGAAACTATCTACGAAGAGTATGGCATCGAGGACTGTCGCATCACAGGCATTGATGGGGTGTATTACATCTCCTATACGGCGGTCTCTCGCCATGGGATTTGCGTCGGACTGGCTCGCACGGAGGATTTCAAGAGTTTTCAGCGGCTGGGGCTCATTCTGCATCACGAGAACAAAAATGTTGTGCTGTTTCCGCGCAAGGTGAACGGGCGTTATGTGGCGATTCACCGCACGGCGGCATCGGCATTCAACGGACCAGACATGTGGATTACTTACTCGCTCGACCTGCTCCACTGGGGCGATCACCAGTTCTTGATGGCACCGCGCATCCACCACTGGGATTCGCGTCGTATCGGGGCGGGTGCGCCGCCAGTGGAGACGCCTGAGGGCTGGCTGATTGTCTATCATGGGGTGAACGCCAAAGACGGCTACTGCGCAGGCGTTGCGCTGCTGGACTTGGACGAGCCGCACCGTGTGGTCTGTCGCTCCCATGAGCCGTTGATTGCCCCCACCGAAGACTACGAGGTAAGTGGCTTTTTCGAGCGCGTGGTGTTCCCCACAGGTTTGACCCCGATGCACGATGGGCGATGGATGGTCTACTACGGGGTCGCCGATCGCGCGGTTGCCGTCGCCGAGACGACGATGGAAGAACTTTTGGCAGTCGCCAAGGGCGAGCTGACACTGGCACGTTGAATGCAGCGTGTATCCGCTCGCCGCGTCCACCGCCTCTCGCTGCACTCGCGGCAACTCTGGATTACCCTTGTACACCCTGCACCAACAAGCCCTCCGACGCAGACACTCACACGGTCAGCCTAAAGAAATTACCTGCTGCCACCGATATAACCCCATGATGGCACAGGTACGCAACCGTTGGGAACCGAGTATAGCACTGGAAGACGCCTTCAAAGGTGTTGCCCCTGTTGAACCCGAGCGCGATGTGCTGACCCAGCACCTATGGGAGGCACTTCCGTTGGAGACACTGCGCAGCCTTACGCCTGAACAGTACCGCGCCCTCAAACAGGCGTTCCACACCGCCCCCAAACGACACTGGATCGACCTGCGCGGAATTATCCCGCTCTACTTTACGCAATTCTACTTCGTGTTCGTGTTTGGACCTGATCGGCGGCGTGAGACGCTGGGAGTTTTGTATGAGCGTCGTCAGGCAGTGCGTGAGACGACTGCGAAACTTGTTGGGGGTGTTGCACTAACACTGTTTTTGACACTTCTTGCCCTGAGCGGGTTCGCACTCTGGTATCTGCTGAAGTGCCTTGTTGGGGTCGACTTGGTGCCTGGCTTCAGCTTGAGCGAGTACTTGAGGCGCGTGCTTTAGAGTGCAGCGCATTAGGCGCACTCGCACGCGCGGAGGTAGCGCAGCGTCTCCTGCACCATCGTTTCGGGGTGAGGGTAGTAGTCGAACGGTTCAATCGACGCCCAACCAGCATAGCCGACCGCACGCAGCGCGTCCAGAATCGGTGCGAAGTGGGTCTCGCCGTAGCCTGGCGCACGCAGGTTCGAGTCGTTCAGGTGGACATGAACAAGATACGATGCATACTGGCGAATCAGAGCGGGTATCTCATCGGTCTCCGCCCGTGCGCTTTTGATGTCGAGCATTGTGCGCAGGTTTGGGTGGTTCGCCTGCTCCACGAGCGCCACTGCTTCACTCAGTCGCTGCACGACATTTGTCTCTGGGAGCGGCTCCAGTAGAAGAGTGATTCCCTCCTGCTCGCACACGCGCAGCGCAGGCTGTAGGGTGTCCAGCCAGTATTGTATCGCTTCACGGGGCGTGAGAGGCGGTAAAGCGTCGCGCTGCTTTGGGGAGCCGAACACCATCAGGCGTCCACCCACGGCGGCGCAAAACCGCGCCAGCTCGACCAAGTACGCCGCCGTCGCCGCGCGCACCTCGGCGTCGGGGTGGGTCGCGTGCATCCCCGCGGGCGACCACAGCAACATGTGAAGCCCAACGATTTCCAAGCCGTATCGGCAAGCGGTGCGGCGAATCTGGGCGCGGGCGTCGGCATCCAGCAACTCCACCCGCTCCGCAAAGGTGAACGGTGCAAGTTCCACGCCTGCATAGCCTGCATGCGCCATCTGTGCACACGCGTCCGTCCAGTGCATGTGGCGCAGCACCTCGTTGCACAGGGCGTAGCGAATCAACTCCTCACTCCTCGTCCAGGCGCACCGGCGCACGCTCCACCCCGTATTTGAGCATCAACTTCTCAAAGTCGCGCGGACTTACTAGCTTGATTTGGATGTCGGGGCGCAGGGCGTGCAGCAACGCGATTTTACGACGCTTACGCCGATTGATATTCGCACGACGCACCGTCAGCTCCACATAGAGATTATAGTCAGGGAGGTAGAAGTCGGGAGTGAAACACTCTTTAGGGCTACCATCCGCGTCTGTGCGTAGTACGAAGGTGTGAGGCTCGTACTCCCAGCGAATCTTGTAGTAATCCAACAAGCGTGCAAATGCCTCCTCGCTGGGATGCATAAACGATACTGTCGCCTTGCGACTCCTCACGCCAACTGATGCCTCCGTGTCCTAAATTATGCACGATGCGCGTTAAGGATGTGTTAAGGCAGGCACAAACGACCCTTCAGCGCAAAGTGGCTACGCAATCTCGATTCGAATATCAGGGCGTATTTGAGTGTGTAAAAACTCTTCGTGAAAATTTAAGGTCAATGTCCAAGCAATTATACGGGAATTCGCCCGATTTTGCCTTAATATCCCCTTAACCTCTTGACAAATCGGTTGCCGATGTGCTATAATTAGAGCGTCGTTGGGGAAACCTGACGGCGCAGCCCGAGTGCAAGGGGAATGTCCCTGCCGCTGGGAGCCTTGCTCAGTCTGTAAGCACTTCGCTGCGCAAGCGGCAAGCGCAAGACGGGCAAGGAGTCATGTGGGAGCCTGCGCCCCAGCAAAGGCAACCGCAAGCAGCGGATTAGGAGCGTTCGGAACCAAAGCGTTCACTCGTGGGGTGATAGGACGCCTGCGAATCGGCGGCAACGTCGGTTAAGGCTCCAGTGCTTCGAAGCGACGCTTTGTGGGAAGACGAATCCGAAAAGGACGCTCCCTGAGCGCTTGGGCTTCTTTTCTTTTACGCATACTAAAAAAACCCTTCCATATGACCTCTTGTGCGCTGCAGTAGCAGCACAGTGAGGACGCCAGAAGGTAGCTGACCCTCTTGCGCCGCAATCAAGTTGCACGAAGTGCCGTGCCGATTGCGGCGTGCGTGCAGGCGACAACTATTCGGAGCGACTTGCACATAGACCCTTCGGCGCGCAGGCGTAGCCGACGGTTCGGCACGACCTCCTCCACGCGCCAGAAGTCCACCGCCTCGCCTGGCAGCAGTTCGTAGGGGTGGCGTCGCCCACGACGCAAGCCCGGTCCACCGAAGAGTTTATCGATGAATCCACGCAGTCGCCATGTCCAGTTCCACACCAGCCACCCCGTGTCGCCCCCGAGTGAGCAAAACACGCGGAACTCGGTGCAGGGGGTCGCTTCACGCAGGATTTACCCGACCTCTGCACGGCTGCTGCCGTTTTTAGGCAGCAACCCGCCGAGGTAGACCACATGGCGCCCGCCTGCTTTACGCGCTGCCTCCGCGAACACCTGCGCGTTGCGCAGATCGCGCGCCGTGAAGTCCGCGCCCGCCTGCATCGAGCGCACGAGGTAGTGAGCGACTTCTGCGCTGTGCATAGCACGGCGGAGCGCGTCCACTTCGCCCACAGCACCCTCGACCACTTCCACCTGTTCACGCCAGGGACGCACCGCTAGCCGATTCGCATCCCGCGCCAGCACCCGCACGCAGTAGCCCCGCTCCAAAAGGCGCGGGGCTAAACGCCCCCCAACATAGCCTGTTGCGCCCGTCAACAAAACTCGCACTGCCAAATTATATCTGAGACACCGTGTCCATGCACGGTCGTTCGCAGCCACACCGAGAGTGTGCGTTTTTGGTATAATTTGTGCGATGCCCACCTTCCGATATATCGCGCAGACCCCTGAAGGGCGCGAGGTGCGTGGCACAGTGCAAGCAGGTTCGCGCTTAGAGGCGTCGGACGCTGTACGCAAGCAGGGCTACTGGCTGCTGGAGCTGTACGCTGAGCCAGAGCCGACTACCCCCCTGCGCGCCGCGCAACAAGGTGTCTGGCAGCCACTCTTCGGCGGAGTGCCCCTCAAGGCGTTGGCGGTCTTTTTCCGTCAGTTTGCCACGATGCTGGCGGCGGGCGTGCCGATATACCAGGCGTTGGAGACCCTAAGCAACCAGCGTGGCGGCAACGCGCGCCTGCGCCGCGTGCTCAACGACATCCGCAACAGTATCCTTGCAGGCGAACGACTTGCCGATGCTTTCGACAAGCACCCTGCGGTCTTCTCGGCTATTATTCGCGCCATGATTCGCGTCGGCGAGACCAGCGGCGCGTTGGAAACCATCCTGCGTAAGATCGCCGAATACTTGGAAAACGAGCTGGAGCTGCGTCGCCTTATCAGCCGTGTGACCTTCTATCCGAAACTTGTGCTATTTTTCGCGATAGTGATCCCGCAGTTGATTCCCGCGCTGATTACACTGGTGGGAGCGCAGGGGGGCGCACCTGTGGGGCAAGTGCTGACAGGCATCGTGCTGACCTTCGCGAGAATCCTGCTGCTGATTTTCGGGATCTGGGCGGTGTTTCGGCTGGCGATGCAGGCGCAGGGGTTTCGCTGGAGTTGGGGCTTATTCACGGTGAGTCTGCCATGGATCGGCTTTACCGTGCGCCAACTCGCGCTGGCACGATTTGCGCGGGCGCTGAGCGCACTCTACGGCGCAGGACTGCCCCTCTCTCAAGCAATCCGCTACGCTGCCGCCGCCACGGGCAACGAGTATCTGCGCAGCCGTATCGAGCCTGCAGGCTCGAAACTGGAATCGGGACAGAGCATTACACAGACCTTCGCCAGCACAGGCGTCTTCCCACCGATGGTGATGGATATGGTCGCCACAGGCGAGAGCACGGGCGAACTCGGCTTTATGATGGACAAAGTCGCCGAGTACTACGAGGAGGAGGGCAAACTACGCTCGCACCAAGCGGGGTATGTGTTGGGCGTGGTTGTTTATCTCGGCGTAGCGATTTATGTAGCGATTATCTTAATAGGATTCTATGCAGGCTACTTCGGCGCGATTTTTAACGCGGCGGGTGAACCCTGAGCCTATGCAGAACCACTACGAGGTGCTGGGACTATCGATGCATGCGACGCAGGAGGCGATACGGCGTCGCTATCGCGAGTTGGTGCGCCAGTATCACCCCGATGTGAATCCGTCGTTGCAGGCGAAGGAGCAGTTTCTGCGGATTCAGGAAGCGTATCAGGTGCTGTCCGATCCTGAGCGGCGGCGGCACTACGACGCGCTGCTACGCTTGCAGCAGGGCGAGCCACCCAGTGTGCGCTATACTAAGCCACGCGTGGAGCCCTCCTCTCCCCAACGGGCGTCAAGAGCGACCTCCTCGCAATCGAACCGCTCTGCCGATGAGGTGCGCCGAGTGATTATGCAAGCGGAACGCGCCTTTTTGCAGGGACGATTGCAAGACGCGCTCTACTGGGCGAAGCAGGCGACGCGCCTTGCCCCCCGACACCCGAAAGGGCACGAGATTATCGGCGATGTATACCGCACGCAGGGACATTACGAGGCTGCACTGAACGCCTACACTTATGCCGTTCAGTTAGACCCACACAATTCCGACCTGCAGCGCAAGCTGGACAGCGTGCTGACGCACACGCAGGCGTCGCCACCATCGCCGATGCGGCGCAACCTACCCGCGCTAAAGCTGCCTCCAGAGTGGAAGCTCTACGCAGCGCAGTCGCTGGGCTGGGGCACGGTGCTGTTTTTGCTGACGCTGGCGTACACAGTGCCAGGGGCGCCTTTGGTGCTGGGCTGGAGTCTGAACCTGTTAGCGTATTTAGGGCTGGCGGGCTTTTTGACAGGCTTTTTGATGGCAGTTAGCCGTTGGGTTGCGCCGATTGGCGATGCGTTCCCGTGGCGTCGGGGTGGCGGGCAGATTTCCGCAGGCAGCGTGTTGGTCGGGCTGAGTGCGCTCTGCTTCCCGCTGGCGATATTGCTCTACACGCTGCTTGCACTCACGCAGGGCGGGCTGAGTCGCTCGGTGGCGCGTGTTTTCGGCGTCAGTGGCGCGCTCACGCTGGGCTTCGCGCTACTTTATCCGTACGATTCGCTTTACACCGCGCTCTTTGGGGGCAACCTTCTGTTTCTCGCGCTTGTTGGCGGCTGGTATCTGGCGGACAACCTGCGCCTGACATAGGGTATCCTTTTTCCTGCAGCGTGCGACCGCTGCAGGAGGAGGCGGCGATGCGATGTTGGGCGCTAGTGGGGGTGTGTTGGTTAGTGATCGCATGCCAGCCACGGCAGACGGGTTCCGAGAACGGCGTGTGGGTTCCCGACCTGCGGGTGGTGGGTAGGACGCAGGACTACGAGACCGTGCGCTACGAGCGCGACGGCGTGCCGCTCTACGCCGAGATTTACCGCCCGAAGGGCAAGTCGCGTGCGCCTGCGGTGGTGCTGTTGCCAGGGGGCTTTGTGGGCGTGAACGCAAATCATCGGGCGGCGGCGCGACGGTTGGCGCAGGCGGGCTATCTGGTTGCGCTGCCCCACATGCGCGGGCAGGGCAAAAGCGGCGGCTTCATCGACTTCGGGCTGGAAGACGCGGTGGATGTGCGCGGGCTGGCACGCGCGCTGTCGCAGGTCGGCGGCGACGGCAGGTACGCCTACATAGGCGTCTCGCTCGGCGGGGCTATCGGCATCAACGCCGCCCGCAACGACCCGAATGTGCGCGGCATCGCGTGCGTGATGACGCCTGTGGACTTCCGCGAGCAGCGCCAGATTCTGCTCAACTACGGGCGCACGGAACGCGTCCAGCGCTGGGACGCTTGGAAGGGCGGCTCGCCCGACGAGTGCCCCGAATGCTGGGACGCACGCGACCCGCTGCGGCATGTGCAGGAGGTGCGCGCGCCGATTGTGTTCATTCAGGCGGGCGAGGATGTGCTAATCCCCGTCTCGCAGGCGTGTCGCTGGCGCGAGGCGCGGCGGGCGATGGGGCGCACCGTCCACACCGTCGCGCTCACAGACGACGGCAAGCCGTGGCGCGGCAGGCTCAAGGAACGCCAGCAGTGCGCCCTGCCGTTCACAGGCTGGGGCGACCTGCGCGAGGATCATCTGGTCTTCTTCCCCAGCTTGCCGCACCGCACGAACGACGCCGTGTGGGATGTCGCGCTGAAGGCGTTGGCGCGCTGGTTCGAGGAGGACGCGCATGGTTAGCCCAACGCACGCCAGCGCGGCGGTCGCCCAAGACGCCGACGAACGCTTCCGCTGGGTGGAGGTGTTTCGCGGGCTGGCGATTCTGGAGGTGGTGTTCCACCACGCTTCGGGGCGGTTTCTGGGGATGCTCGATCGCGACGGGCTGGCGTGGCTCGCGCTGGCGGTATTGAACCGCACCTTGCACTACGCCGTGCCCGCGTTTTTGATGATGACCGCGCTGGTGCTGACGACCGCGCTGCTGCGCCAGTTCCGCATACGGCGCTACGCGACCAACCGCGCCTTGCGTGCGCTGCTGCCCTACCTGCTCTGGAGTGGGGTCTACTTGGCGTATCGGTACCTCGCGTTTGGCGCGTCGCCTGATTGGTCGCGCTGGGCAGACTACCTGTTCTGGGGCAAGGCGTATTTTCACCTTTATTTTCTGGCGGTGGCGATGCAGCTCTATGTGTTGCTGCCGTTGCTGTTGCCTGTGGCGCGGGCGCGCCCGCCGTTCTGGGCGGTGCTGATTGCCATCGTCGCACTCACGATGGCAGTTTACTGGTTTAATCGGTTGGTGTACCGCGTGCCCTACACGGGCAGTTATGTGCTGTGGTACACGCCTGTGGTGCTGCTTGGGGTGTGGCTGGCGACTCAGACGGCGCGGCTGGACGCGGTGCTGCGTCGTGGATGGCTGCTCGCGCTGGGGTGCGCAGGGGTGGGGCTGTGGCTCTATTTGCCGCTCGCGCTGGATGCCCTGCGCGGGCAGGCGGTCAACACCTTCCAGTACCAGGTGGGCAACTGGCTGTTCACGACGGGGGTCAGTTTCCTGCTGTTGGCGGCAGCGTATTGGCTGAGTACGCGCGAGTGGTGGGTGGTTCCGGGCATCGGCGTGCTGGGACGCTACTCGCTGCAGATTTACCTGATGCACCCGCTGATTCTGGCGGAGTTGGCGCGTTGGGGCCTGGCGGGCGCGTTGCAGGCGCGGTTCGGGCTGTCGCTGTTTTATTTGCTGGGCTTGCTGGTTCCGTTCGGGCTGGCGTGGCTGATTGCTCGCGCGCCGCGTGTATCGCTGGCGATTTTCGGGCGCGCTTAGCCCAGCATCAGCGCAAGGAGTGCCTTCTGGGTGTGCAGGCGGTTCTCAGCTTGATCCCAGACTGCCGACTGCGCGCCGTCCAGCACCGCGTCGATAATCTCCTCGCCGCGGCGGGCGGGCAGACAGTGCAGCACAATCGCGTCGGGCTTGGCAAGCGACAGCAGCGACTCGTTGACCTGATACGGCAGGAACTTGCGCATGCGCGCCTCGCGCTCGGTCTCGAAGCCCATCGAGACCCACCCATCGGTGTAGACCACATCGGCGTCGGCGACCGCCTCGCGTGGGTCGTCCACCACAACGATTGCGCCGCCCGATTCGGCGGCGAACGCCTGCGCCTGCTGCAGGATTTCCGCGCGGGGCGCGTAGCCTGCGGGCGTCGCGATGCGCACCGTGTGCCCCAGCATCGCCGCCAGCAGGGTGAAACTGTGGCACACATTGTTGCCGTCGCCGACCCAAGTCAGCGTGCGGGGCGCGGTTCCGAAGCGCTCCTGAATGGTCATCAAGTCCGCCAGCGCTTGGCACGGGTGTTCGCGGTCGCTCAGCGCGTTAATCACAGGCACATCCGCAAAGCGCGCGAGTTCCTCCAGCGCGGTGTGCAGGAACACCCGCGCGATGATGCCCCGCACCCAGCGTCCCAGGTTGCGGGCGATGTCCATCACCGCCTCGCGTGCGCCCATCTGGATGTCATTCTGGGTCAGGTAGACCCCGTGCGCGCCCATCTGATACAGTCCGACCTCTAAGGTCACGCGCGTGCGCAGCGACGGCTTCTCGAAAATCAGCGCGACGGCGGTCGGACGCTCGAAGCGGAACAGTTCCTGCCCCCCCTGCGTGGCGCGTTTCATCGCGTGCGCCAGCGCAAGCACCGTCTCCGCCGACGCGCGGGTCAGGTCAGTTATCGACAGGTAGTGGCGCGGCGGGTTCGACGCCTGCCAGCGCACCCACGCCTGCTCGTAAGACACCCACTCGCCTTTTTGCACCCGATTAGTTTACCCTGCTGCGCTTGTGCATCCCCCCAAGCGCAGGCTGTACAGTGCCAGCAGTAGGCTCACCAGCCACGCGCCGACAGCGACGCTGAGAATGCCCGCCTGAAAGTCGCTCGTGAGCGCGACCAGCATGCCTGGAATGAACGAACCGCCGACCCCGCCCAGCAGCACGGTTGTGCCGTTATACAGCCCCGTGCCCGCGCCCACACGCTCGGCAGGCAGCATGCCCTGCAAAGTCGCGAACTCCTGCGCGTTGAAACTGCTCTGCAGGAACACACCAAGCGCGAGCAGCGCAATCACCCCTGCGTTGGCGTCCACATACGCCGTCAGCAGCACATACAGCCCCGCCAACAGTAGCCCCGCGCTGGCGAACGGCACGCGCCTGCCCGTGCGGTCGCCCCAGTACGCCCAGAAAAACACGCACGCAATCCCCGCAATGAACACCCCAAACAGTGGCAGGCTCAACTCGCCGAACGGAATGCCCCGCGTGCGGTTCAAATAACTGGGTAGCCAGTTCAGGATGCCGAACACGCAGAAGGCGTTGCACACGCCCGCCACCAGGTATAGCCAGAACGCCAGCGGGTCGCGCGCGCCGTATGCCCGCAGCGCGTCGGCAACGCGCAGGCGCATTCCCGACCCCTGCGAAGGCTGCCAGTCGGGCGGCTGGTCGCTGATGAAGCGCGCCACCAGCGGTAGGCTGATTGCCATCCCCGCCGCGCCCAGCAGCAGAAAGGTCGCCCGCCAGCCGAACCGCTCCGCCAGCGGCACCACAATCAGCGGCGCGACCGCCAGCGCGACCAAGATGCCCGCCACATAGATTGCGTTTGCCCGCCCGCGCTCGTGCGGAGCGAACCACCGCCCCACCAACGCGCTGTTCATCGGCATATGCACGCTCTCCGCCGCGCCCAGCAGCAGGCGCAGCGCAATCAGCGCGCCCAGCGAACCGCCCAACGGGTAAAACAGCATCGTGCAGACCGAAAAGCCCGCCACCGACGCTATCAGGCTGCGCTTGACGCCCCATCGCTCCGCCAGCGGGCTGAGAATCACCTGCGCAATGCCGAAGGTCAGGTAGAACGCGCCCAATAGCAGGTTGCCGTGCTGCCCGATTTGGCGGTCGTCCCAGCCGAACTCGCGTGCAATCTGCGGCAGCACAATCGCCAAGTTGTTGCGATTCAAGTAATGCACGAAGACCGTGACCGCCAGCACCAGCGGGATTGTCCATCGGTTGCGCGTCATGGTGGGGAAGTGTACCTGCCTGCGCACCTCTGCTTTGCGCCCTAACGAGATACAGCCCGTGTTCAGCATCACCAACAACCGACGCGCCACCAGTGCCTCGTGCACTACACCCCAACTCAGGCAACTCCGCCACCAGTCCAGACGCCACCACGCACCCGGCATCGACCGCCGTTTGCAGTAACGCCGCCCTCTGCGCTAACTCAGCGTCCGACGGCACCAACGCTGCGCCAGAGCCATCCAAGATCATCGCGTGAACACAATGCAGCAACAAACTGCACACACACAAACCCACACCCTCTACAAAACGACGCCTCACAACCGCCAAACACTGACCACGCCCTGCATCACGCACAGAGTTCTCCCGACGCACAAGATGCACATCAAGCTCCTCCACCTTACGCAACAGATTCTCGGCACAATAGTCGATGATTCGGTTCAGCATAGTTCGCTTCTGTTGTGTGGATCCTGGACTCATACACAAGCGAAGACTGAGGGTGTTCGAAAATAGCGGGTGCGGAAGGGTACACTCAACCCTATGAAACGCCGCAACCCGCGCATCACGCTCAGCGTCCTGCCCGCACGCGCCATCTACCAAGCCGTCCTCCAGTTCACCCAACAGCACCCACTGCCCCGCACCAAAGGACGCAAGCCCCTCTACTCCCAAGCCCTCATCCTCACCCTCGCCCTCCTGCGCACCGCCCGACGCGCCTCGTATCGCCAGTTGCTCTTTTGCCGCGCCCCAGAAGCTTTGCCTGACCAGCCTGTGCCTGCTCTGGGCACGCTGCTGTACCGCCTGCAGACCCTCGCCGACGAGCGTTGGCACGCGCTGCTGAGTGGGCTGGCAGCGCAAGGCATCGCCCACAAGACCCCCAACGCGCCGTTTCCGACGCCTGTGGTGTTTGTGGACGGCACGGGTGTGGGGTTCAATACACCGTTTTATGCGCAGTTTCGTCGGGGGGCAGAGATACGGCGCATTCGTTCCCACCTCAAGGCGGTGGT
>Ga0308393_1000542_pt1 | contig 19334 bp, 22 predicted proteins | sample Hotspr2Sampleee2_FD_202364 | JGI IMG/M metagenome (GOLD analysis project Ga0308393, IMG submission 202364) | Hot spring phototrophic mat microbial communities from Mushroom Spring, Yellowstone National Park, Wyoming, United States - 20050630_ee2 ... | reverse complement strand
AGATCGGGGGTTCAACTCCCCTACCGTCCATATAAAATTCCCAAAGATAGTTGAAAATTTTTTATAGAATTTAAAAATTCATTTTTAAATCTTAAATTATTCTTTTTTCAATATGAAACTATCTACTTTAGTTGTAACTAAGCCAAATCCGCCAACATAATTAGCATAGACTCCTACAAAGCCTCTTTTAATTCTGTCAACTGATACAGGAGTCAAATTTAGTCTTTTTCCATTCCAGTAAATAATTGCCTTACCATCTTTTACTCTAATACCTAATTTATGCCATCCTTCCTTCTTCGGAATTCCACCTGGAATCTCGTTTTGTCTCCAAATTCTAAGAAAAACTGGGAAGTTTCTTGTGTCATTGCCAACATAGGCAAGATTGATGCTTGGCTCGGAAGTTTTAAAGTCGCAGACTACTCTGTAAAAATTTCCTTTAATGGGATCAATTAAAAAGGCTAAACCAATAAGAGGTCCCTTTGTTCCTTCTGTTAATGGGCAATAAATGTAGGATTCCAGATAAAAATTTTCAACCTCTTCCGTAACTGCATAACTTAAACTTGCAAAACCACCAACATTTGAATTTTTCAAGACTCCGATTCCGTTGTCCCTATCGGGAGCAGAGGGATCATAAACCCCTTCTAAGTTATCTAAGTTAAAAAAAGGGAAGAAGTTCCATTTAAGCTGAGGCTTTCCATTTGGAAAACTATCTTTGTAGATTTCTTCTGCGAACAGGGGATTTAAAAATATAATTGTAATTAAAATTGAAAAAATTAATTTCATGGCAATCCGTATCTTTCTTCTTTCCACGGGTCAGCAGAGTTACTATAACCCCTCACTTCCCAGAAACCCGGTTTATCATATGAGGTGAATTCAATAGCCCGGACCCATTTTGCACTCTTGTAGGCATATTTCTTTGGAACAACTAATCTTAATGGATAACCATGTTCAGGAGTTAAAGGTTTTCCATCATATTCATAGGCAAAAATTACATCGTCATCTAAAGCTACATCAATTGGAAGATTTGTTGTATAATCATTTTCAGCATAAACAATTACATATTTAGCTTCATTATGAGGTCTTACAATTTCTGCAATAGTTTTAAAGAGTACTCCTCTCCATAGAAGGTCAAATTTTGACCAGCCTGTAACGCAATGAAAGTCTGTTTTTATTTTAACTGAGGGAAGTTTTAAAAATTCGTAATAGTTAATTTTTAATGGATTATTCACAAGTCCCTTTACTGTAAAATCCCATTTGTTAATATCTATCTTTGGAATAGATCCATAATGAAGCACAGGAAAATTATCAATTAATCTTTGCCCTGGTGGAAGTCTTCTATTGTTTTGTTCGGTCATTATCTAATAAAATTATATCATATTTAGCATCTTTTATGCCCTCAAATTGCCATTAGAAAACTGCTTTATTTAAGTGATCTGGATTTTTTGGTAACAATTTTAACAAAGTATAGCATTAACAGCTTTAGATGTTTGAAACTAAAGGAGAGTTTCTAAAAAGTCAAAAGTTTTTTGGGATTACATTTGTGTTTTAAGGTTTTATTAGAGATAGTTTAGAACTTTTAAAAAATTTTCCTGAGCGAAAAAAAGACTCTATTATATCAGTAATTTCAGGAATTGACAATCATTTCGAAAATTGATATAGTAAATTTAAGCAAGCAATGGGAGGCAAAATGAGGACCTTAGAACATAAAGTAGAATCCTTAGAAAGCCTACTTGGTCAATTTATTGTTAATACTGATATTGCATTGCGAAGGTTAGAAAGTGAGATGCAAAAATTCAGGGAAGAAGCTGAAAAAGATAGAAAGGCTTTTGAAGAGAGATTACAACGATACATAGAGGAATCTGAAAGGAATAGAAAGGTATTTCAGGATGAAATGCGAGAATTTCAGGACGAGATGAGAGCATTCAAAGACGAGATGAGAGTATTTAAAGATGAGATGATAGCATTCAAAGACGAGATGCGAGCATTCAAAGACGAGATGCGAGCATTTAAAGATGAGATGAGAGCATTCAAAGACGAGATGAAAGATTTTAAAGACGAGATGCTGGAATTCAAAAGAAGGCAGGAAGAAGAAAACATCAGAAAAAATAAAGAATGGAGCGCCCTTGCAAAGAAAATGGGAACCATTGTTGAAGACCTTATAGCACCTGCTTTAAGACCCACTCTAAGTAAATACTTCCAATGTGAAGTTACAATGGAAGGGCAAAGAATTTTCAGAAGAAAAAATGGTGAAGACTATGAAATAGATGCCATTGCAGGCTGTGATGATAAAATTTTCATGATAGAGGCTCGTTCAACCCCAAGAGTTGAAGATGTAAAGGAAATAAAGAAGAAAAGCGAGAGATTTTTTGAATTTTTTCCTGAACACATTGGTAAGGACTTAATAATTATTTTTGGTAGTATAATCTTTCCAGAAAATGTTATAAAGTATGCAACCAAACTAGGTATTTATGTGCTTGCCTGGAGAGAATGGCAATATATGGACATCCTTAACTTTGATAAAGTAAAAAGCAAGTAACTTTCTAAACTATCTTAATTAAAAAGGAGTGTTTTAATGGATATATCTTCTTTGATTCAAAAAAACGAGACAAAGATAATTTTTATAATCCTTGACGGAGTTGGGGGGCTTCCTGTAAATGGAAGAACAGAGCTTGAATCTGCATATAAACCTAATCTTGATGCCCTTGCAAAATCCTCTGCCTGTGGACTTCATATTCCTGTCGCCCATGGGATTACACCTGGAAGCGGACCTGGACATTTTGGGGTTTTTGGGTATGATCCATTTCAGTATGAGATTGGGAGAGGTATGCTTGAAGCACTGGGACTTGATTTAGAGCTTAAAAAAACTGATATAGCATTAAGATGCAATTATGCAACTTTAAAAGATGGTCTTATTGTTGATAGAAGAGCAGGTCGAATTCCAACTGAAAAAAATATTGAACTTACAAGGAGATTGTCAGATGAGATAAAAGAAATTGATGGAGCTGAAATCATTTTAAAATCTGGTAAAGAACATAGATTTTGTCTTGTTATGAGATTCCCAGAAAATATTACAGAGAAAGAGGCAATGGTAACCGATACAGATCCTCAAAAGGAAGGAAAACCACCATTACAACCAAAGCCATTGAATGAAGATTCACGAAAGGTTGCAGAAGTTGCAAAAAAATTTATTGATAGGGCTAAAGAAATTCTAAAAACCGAAGAAAAAGCTAATTATGTTCTTTTAAGAGGATTTTCTGCTTTACCGCCAATTCCATCTTTTGAAGAAAGATATGGACTTAAAGCATGCTCCATAGCAGTATACCCGATGTATAGAGGTATTACAAAACTTCTTGGGATGGAAAGTGTTCCAGTTGAAGGTGATATTAAGGAAGAAGTTGAAATGGTTAAAAAAGTTTACAAGGACTACGATTTTGTTTTCCTTCACATTAAAAAAATTGATTCCTTTGGTGAGGATGGAAATTTTGAAGGTAAGGTAAAGAAAATAGAAGAGTTTGACAGGTTCTTACCAGAAATTCTCTCATTAAAACCTGATACGCTTGTAATTACAGGAGATCACAGCACACCAAGCCTTCTTAAGGCACATAGCTGGCATCCTGTTCCTTTACTTATAAATTCTCCCTATGTTCTTGGCGGATTAGCAAATGCCTTTACAGAAAAAGAATGTTTAAAAGGTGAGCTTGGAGTAATTCCAGCTACTTCAATAATGCCGTTAGTTCTTGCAAATACTTTGAGGTTGAAAAAGTTCGGAGCATGATTGACAGCCACTGCCATCTCGAAATGTTCAAAAAAGATATACCCCAAGTAATTAAGCATGCCCAAGATGCTGGTGTAAACACTATTATTACCATATCATCAGATACTGAAAGTATTGATGAAACAATTAAAATTGCTGAGCAATATCCCATGGTTTATGCTACAGTAGGGATTCATCCCCATGATGCAAAGGATTTAAATAATGAAATTTTTAAAAAGATTTTTGAATTAAGCAGACATCCCAAGGTTATTGCAATAGGTGAGATAGGGCTTGATTATCACTATGACCATTCACCTCGAGAGATTCAGCTTGAAGCTTTTGCTTCACAGCTTTCCCTTGCAAAGGATGTTGGTCTTCCTGTGATTATTCATTCAAGAGAAGCATTTGAAGACACAATAAAAATTTTAAAAGAACAGAATATCAATAAAGGAGTTATGCATTGTTTTAGTGGAAATCTTAATCAGGCAAAAAGAGCTTTAGAAATGGGATTTTTAATATCAATTTCTGGAGTTGTAACCTTTAAAAATGCAACAAAAATAAAAGAAGTTGCCCGGTTTGTTCCCGATGACTATCTTATGATTGAAACCGATGCACCCTACCTTGCACCCGAACCAATGCGTGGCAGAAGAAATGAGCCAGCTTTTCTGATATATACAGCCAAAGCATTGGCAGAATTAAGAGGAGTTACTGTTGAAGATATCGATAGAATAACAACTGTCAATGTAAATAAACTTTTTTATATCGGAGAGCTTCCAAGGGGTGAAATTGCTTATAAAATCAGGGATATCCTTTATCTAAATGTGACAAACAGATGCACAAATGTATGTAAATTCTGTGTTAGATTTCATACTGACTATGTGAAGGGGCACAATTTAAGGCTTGAAAGGGAACCATCAGCAGAGGAACTTATTGAAGCAGTAGGAGACCCCCAAAAATACAAGGAAATAGTTTTTTGTGGTTATGGTGAGCCCTTTTTAAGACTCGATATTATTAAAAAAGTTGCAAAATGGATAAAGGACAATGGTGGTAAAGTAAGAATTAATACAAATGGACATGGCAATCTAATTCATGGAAGAAAAATTCTACCAGAGCTTGAAGGACTTATTGATTCCATCTCAGTGAGTCTCAATGCCCATGATAAAGAAACTTACAATAAAGTATGTAATCCCTTTCGAGAGGATGCCTATGATAGTGTTATAGAATTTATAAAGGATGCAAAAAAATATGTTCCCTATGTGCAGGTGACAGTTGTTAATGTTAAAGAAGTTGACCTGAAAAAATGTGCAGAGATTGCAAATTCTATAGGTGTTAATTTTAAAATAAGGCATCTTGATCAGGTGGGATAAAAATGCTTGAGATCATAAAAAAAGATATTTTACAGGGTTTAAAAATTCTTAATTTCTGGACAAAAACCATTTCAGAGAGAGTTAAAGTAGAGATTAATATTTTAAGGGTGTTGTCAGAAATCCACAAACTTACAGAAAAAAGAGATGAAATACTTAAAAAATTAGGACAAGAAACTTATCAATCATGTGAAAGTTTTACAAATTTACAGGAAAATGAAAAAATATTAATTTTTATCAGAGAATTAAAGGAAGTAGAAAAGGAGATAGAGGAGAAAAAAAAGAAACTATCTGATCTGGGAGATGTTACTAAGTGGAATTTGTAATATCTCTAATTTTTGGATTAGTTGTTGGTTCTTTTTTGAATGTTTGCATATATCGCATTCCAAGGAACATTTCAATAGTTAAGTCCTTTTCCTTCTGTCCTGAATGTAAAAATACAATAAAACCCTGGCATAACATTCCTGTATTAAGCTACATTTTCCTTAAAGGAAAATGTGCCTCCTGTGGTAGCAAAATTTCCTTGAGATATCCAACTGTAGAGCTCTTAAATGGAATTTTATATGGAATTGCCTATCTACACTTTGGATTAACGCTAATTCTGCCTTTTATTCTTCTGTTTATATCTGCTCTCATAGTAATATCTTTTATTGATCTTGACTTTCAGATTATTCCCGATATAATTTCAATTCCTCTGATAATTTGCGGATTAGTTATATCTTTACTGCCTCATAGTTTAGATGGATTGGTATCAAATATAAAGGATAGTTTTTTAGGCATTCTTGTTGGTGGAGGTAGTCTTTTTATAGTAGCCCTTTTAAGCAGAGGTGGTATGGGAGGAGGCGATATTAAGCTTAATGCAGGTATTGGTGCTTTATTAGGCTGGCAGAATGCTTTATTGACAGTATTTATAGGTAGTTTAATTGGTAGTATTGTGGGGATTATAATTCTTAAAAAAACAGGTAATAGAAAAATTCCATTTGGACCTTTTCTTTCTCTTGGTGCATTGGTAAGTCTGTTCTGGGGAAAAGACATTTTAAGAATATATTTGGGATGAGTTAATTCTTCTGTCATCCTGTTTTACTGTCACCCTGAATCCTTCAGTTTGCTCAGTGTAAACTCTGTGAAGTTTCTCATTTTGTTATTCCGAGGGACTCAATGTCCCGAGGTGTAAACCGAAGGAACTCATTCAGATTATAGAAAAAAGGAGGAGATTCTTCGCTGACGCTCAGAATGACAACATTCGGAGGGGATTCTTCGGTCGCTTACGCTCCCTCAGAATGACAGAATAAAAGAGGCTCAGAATGATTTTTTTCTGTCACCCTGAGGCGTAAGCCGAAGGGTCTCCTGTGGGGATTCTTCCCCTTCGCTTCGCTCAGGGTCAGAATGACAGAATAAAAGGCGGAGGGGATTCTTCGGTCGCTTACGCTCCCTCAGAATGACGGAATAAAAAAGCTCAGAATGACGGAAAAAAGAGGCTCAGAATGATAGAAAAAATTATAATGACAGAGGAGGAATTACAGAATAGGGGCAGAACTATTCGATTGCTTAGCAATAATTTTTATATCAAGAATTTTTTCTACATTAAAATGTCTTTCCTGTTCTCTCATTTTGCAGAAAGCTTTTAAGCCGATGAATTTTTTACTTGCATACTCCATTTTGCCAATCCAAAGGGGTATAACTTTTCTTTTTGACTTGACATCTGTTGATTTTAAATAGACAATTTCAATTTCTTCTTTGTTTGTTATTGCTCTTTCAATCATGGAAATTTTTTCTTCAACAGGTAGCGCTCTGTTAGCGTTCTTGTATTGAAAATGGGTAAGAAATTTTACAATTCTTCTGTCAAGGAGTATGTGTTTTTTTGTGACAGGCTTTTTAAGTATAAGTCCATCAAGACTTTTGCACCTTGAAAGAGCTACATAAAGTTGTCCATGAGAAAAAGTACCCCTGCCAAGGTCGATTATTACCCTGTCAAAGGTTAATCCCTGACTTTTATGAATTGTAATTGCCCATGCAAGCTTTAATGGGTATTGGATGAACTGTCCAACAACTTCAGATAATATTTTCCTCCTTTTGCTGTCATATTTAAATTCATACATCTCCCATGTAAAGGGTGTAATTTCAACAATGTTCCCCTTTGTTAATTCGACAAATATAATATCTGGCTCTGTTTTCCTTTTTTCTATTTCTACAATTCGTCCTATATCTCCATTAATCCATCTACCCTTAGAATCATTGTTAAGTAACATTACCTGAGAATCAATTTTTATCGTTAATTCCTGCACAGTGGGAAGCTCTGATTCATTGAATTGTCCGTCAATAAAACCATAATATTTAAACTCTTTACCCTTTATCTTAGAAAGTTTTTCAGAATTAATCTTTTCAGCCATCCTATTTGTTGTTGTTAAATAAATATAATATTCCTCTTCCGGAGGAACAAAATCGGGCATTACTCTTTTGTTTAATTTTTTTAAATCTTCATCTGTAACAGTATTATTTCTTATTGCATTAAGGATGTGTAGGAACCCTACATCCTGTTGCCTGTAAACTTTTTCAAATTCCACAAATTCGAATTCACATTTATCGAAAACTTCTGCATCAAAAAAATAGGGAGTTTTGTAAAATTCCTTAAAAATATCACTTTCTCTGTATGTAACAACAGGAGGAAGTTGATAGAGATCACCAATAAAAAGCATCTGTATTCCACCAAAGGGTTTATTTTTCTTTCTTCCATGCAATTTTAGAAAAATATCTATGCAGTCAAGAAGGTCTGCCCGCAACATTGATATTTCATCTATTATGATTGTGTCAACCTTTTTATATAGCTGAGGATTTTTGGGTTTTAATTCTTTTACTTTATGGGGTGTTATGTCAGGTTTAAAGTTAAAGAATGAATGTACTGTTTGTCCTTTGATATTTACTGCTGCAACTCCTGTTGGAGCTAAGACAGCAATTTCTTTTTTTATATTTTCCCTTAAAAAACTTAGAAAAGTAGATTTACCCGTGCCTGCTTTACCAGTAATAAAGAGATTTTTATCTGAGTTTTCAACAAGTTCAATGGCTCTTTTGAAATCGTCATTTATTTCAATGTTTTCAATGTCAATCATGGTAGTATTTCAATGGGAGTTCCATCAGGAACAAGGTCCCATATCTCATCCATTTCCTCATTGGTTACAGCAATACAACCCTCTGTCCAGTCTTCAATTATATGATATTTACCGAGAAATTCAACACTTTTTGAAAGTCCATGAATAAATATGTCACCGCCAGGATTGGCACCTAACTTTAAAGCTCTTTCATAATCCATTTCATTTGGATAGGATATCTTCAAGGATTTATAAAAATTACTTTTCGGATTTCTACCAACAATGTAATATCTACCCTCAGGAGTTTTTCCATCTCCTTGAACAGTTTTTTTGCCCTCTGGATTCTTTCCCAGTGCAATTCTGTAGGCTTTGATTATTTTACCTTCTTTCATAAGAAACATAGCCCTTTTTGATTTTATTACAACTACAAGGTCTGCAAAATCCTGTGCAAAGGAAAGATTAGTAAATACTAAAAAAATCGATAAACTAAAAAGAAGCGTCTTTAAGAGCATCTTTACAGGAACAATATCTTTCTTGGGGTAAAATACTCAAAGTTTCTTTTATAAGCTGTCTAATATGTTCAACTTTTTCATTCATAGTCTCTAAAACTTCTTTTACAGTAAGTTTACTCTTTGATATGCCTGCAGCATAGTTGGCTACAACAGTTAAAGCAACATAACAAATTTCTGCCTCTCTTGCTAAGGATGCCTCTGGCATGAGAGTCATTCCTATTATATCTGATCCAATATTTTTATAAAATTTTATTTCTGCAGCAGTTTCAAGTCTTGGTCCGTTTATGCAGATATATGTTCCTTCAGTGAAAATGGGAATTCCCATTTTCTGGGCTGATTTAAAGATAAGGTTTCTTAATTCCTCACAAAAGGGATTTGTAAAATCAATATGTACAACCTTTGGTCCGTCAAAGAAGGTATTTTCTCTCATTCCTTGAGTGAAATCTATAATTTGATTTGGAATAACTATACTGCCAGGAGGAATATTTTCATTAAGGGATCCTACTGCAAAAACTCCGAAAATTCTTTCTACCTTTAATTCTTTGAATCCTAAAATATTTGCTCTGTAATTAACTTTATGAGGTGGAATTGTATGTCCTTCGCCGTGTCTTCTTAAGAAAAAAATTTTTTTGTTATCAATTTCCTGTAATTCATAGGTAGAAGAGGGTTTCCCATATGGTGTTTCCAATTTAAAAGATTTTAGCTCTATCTTTGATTTACTAAGTCCGCTTCCGCCTATTATACCGATTCTCAATATTTCACTCACTTTTTTAATTTATGATATTTTCTAAGTTGTCCCTTTGTCAACTTTTTAATTCTGATTTTACCTTTCTTATTAGTTTGAGTCTGTTCAAAAACTTACAGATGTTTGAAAATCAAACTTCTGTATGAGAAAAACTATTCAACCTTCTTTTGCTGACCTTACAATTGCAAATATGATTCCTGCCGATGACCCCCTTAAAATAATTTTTGACAGCATTGATTTTTCTTTCATCTATGAACTTTGCAAAAACAAATACTCTCAGTGTGGCAGACAGGGATTTAATCCTCAAAGCCTCTTTAAAGCCTTGCTCCTTATTTATCTGGGTTATGCTTCTTCTGAAAGAGAACTTGCAAGAAAACTCATGTTGAGTCTTTCGGCTTCGCCTCAGGAAATTGCTTCGCAATTTGATGGCAGGCTCTGTTATCTTTGTGGATTCTCCTATGGAAACACTCCTAAACATAACACCTTTCACTACTTTAGAATGAGACTTGGGGAGGAAGTATTTTATGAAATACTTCTTAATCTTATAGCTCAAGCTGTATGCCTTATTAAAGCTAAAAATCTTAAGCAATACATAGATTCTTCTCATATAGAAGCATTTAATACTGATAAAGATGCTAAGTGGGGATATAAATCTAAGGATTTTAGCTTTTTTGGCTATAAGGTTCATCTTGAACTCCCTCAGGGAGCATTTTCTATCCCTGTTAGTGTAAAAGTTACAGAAGGTAATAAATGGGATGGCATTATCTTGTAGAACTTACAGAGTCTGCTTGTAAACACCTTTCTGCTAAAGGAAAAAATATAAAAGAAGTTTCCGCAGATGCTGGATATGACAGTGTAGAGACTGCTAAATATCTTCTTCAGAAAAACATTACACCAATTATTGCTTAAAACCCAAGAAGCAGGAAAAACTCTGAAACTACAGGGCAGGTTACAATTACTGCTCAGGGTAAACTGCTTTGCCCTGCAGGAATTGAACTTTGTTACTGAGGCAGAGAGCATAAAATATGTATACAGACTGATAGCATCTGTAAAGCTTAAAAGAGAGCTTTTGCCTGTATAGAGAATGGAAAAGTATTTTATAGAGGTTTAAAAGAAGGGATTTTATTGAGCTTATGTGGGTAATAAATTGATTTTTTATTAAAATAAAGACAAAAATAGGGTGAAATGAAGAATTATGAACTGATAAATTTTTACTTAAGCCTTTTAAAATTTTCTCAACCCTGCTTATATACATAAATTTCTCCTGTTATTGAACAGCCTATAGTAGATTTTTGTCCCTCACACCATCCTCCCCAGTAGCAGGGGCAAAAGTCACCCAACCAACTTATTGGGAGTTGAGGGGCATACTTCTTTGGAGGCTTAATAGCCTATAAAAAATGGAGTCCCTGTCCCTTTTTGTTTTATAAAACAGAAAAAGCCTCATTAAGAGACATTTTACACTAAATTTATTGCAGGAGGAGGAAAATGAAAGTAAAATCTAGTATTACTCTAACCTTATTTGTCATTATTGCCTTAGTAGTATTCTCAGTAAGCTTTGTATTAGCCCATAACCCTTCACTTACTAATCATCCGGGATTAAGTCATATTCATGTTAAAGGAAAAATAACTGCACCATATGGTTCTCCTGCTCGTCTTCCAAGTGGTGCAATGATTGGTGGTCAGTCAGGAGAAGTATTTTATCTGATACCTATTGAATGTCATGCTAATCCGAACTACTTTGTGACTTCTCCAATTAATCCTAATACTGGAGAATATGAAATTATTTTTTACTTCAAAAACAATACCGAGAGATGCCGTGAAGAGTTTGAAATAAGAACCATTTGGACAGAAAGAATGAGATTAATAAATGCTCCGGGTTATGAGTTAAAGAGGGCTCCAAGATAGTAAGCTATTAACTCTTATATCGGATTGCTAAATACATCAGAGGAAGGATAAATCCTTCCTCCGATTTTTTAATTTATAGACTTTTAAAGATATTTTTTGAAATAATGTTTTTTTATTTCTTCAATTGCCTGTTCCTTTGTAGAAATTTTGCCTACTAAAATAAGTATCTCTATTCTTTCTAATATTTCTCCTAATAAAGGAGATGGTTCAAACCCAAGATTGAGAAGATCATCACCTTTTATCATTGGAAGTTTTTTCTTGTTTCTTAAATAAACCCTTTTATAAAAGTCCTCAATCTCTTCATAGAACCATTTTCTTGAAATACTAAGAGGATCCCTGCTTATTCCATATATTAAGGCAGGTTGTAGAATATGTTCAAAATCTTTAATAAATCTAACTTTATCAAGCAGGGTTTCAATTTTTTTGATTCTTGTGCCAGCTTTAATTAAATCTTCGCAAAATTTTTGTTCTTTCCTCGAAGGTTTAATATTTTTTAATAGATCTGAAGAATGAAAATCAAACAGAATTACAAATTTAAAACAGTTTAAATGTTTTATCTCTCTCTTTGAATTAATCAACAATTCTTCTGCTATCTTTAAAGCTTCTATATGAGGTTTTAAGGTCAGATAATCCGAAGTTTTGAATATACTTCTTAAGATATCATCTTCTATGATTAATTTTATGGTTTTATAGCTTCTTTCAACAGAAAAAATCTTCCAGAGTTCTTCCTTTACTCTCTCTTTTGCTGTAATTTTCATTAAAGGAGCATATTTTTTTAGAGCCTCCCTTGTTTTTTCATCAATGTCGAATTCTAATGTAGCATGAAATCTATAAGCTCTCAGTACTCTGAGTGGGTCTTTCTTAAGATTTTCTTCATTTACAATCCTTATTATTTTATTTTTTATATCTCTCATCCCCTCAAAGGGATCAATAATTCTATCCATTGATAAGGGAACAGCCATTGCATTTATAGTAAAATCTCTCTCACTTAAATCAGTTTCAATTGAATCTCCTCTTAATTGAGAAAAATCTATAGTTACATTGTTTTTTACAACTCTACCAATTGAAAAATTTTCATCAAGTAAAACAAAACTTCCTCCAACTGTTTTTGAAAACACTTTTGCAAGTTCAATAGTATTAGCATTAATTGCAAAATCTAAATCTTTTATTTCTTTTTTAAGAAGTAAATCTCTAATAGTCCCTCCGACAAGATAGGAATTATGAAAGAGTTTTTTTGATATTAAAAAATTTGAAACTTCTTTGAAATAGGCATTTTCTTTAAATTTATCAAACATGTCTCACCTCGAATTTATAATAAAAGTTACAGGTCCTTCATTGATAAGGCAGACATGCATAAATTTTTTAAATATTCCCTCTTTTACAGGAACTCCTTTTTCTTTTAAAGATTTAATAAACTCTAAGTATAATTTTTCTGCTTCCTCTGGTGGCATTGCTTTATCAAAGGAAGGTCTGTTCCCACGACTACAGTCTCCTGCAAGAGTAAATTCTGATACAATTAGTATTTCACCATTTACATCTACAACCGAAAGATTCATTTTCCCAAGGGAGTCTTCAAAAATCCTCAAGTTTATGATTTTTTTAACAATATAATCTATGTCTTTTTTATTATCACCTCTTTCAATTCCTAAAAATACAACAATACCTTTTTTTATTTCTGAGATAATTTTTTCATTAATTTTTACCTCTGCTTTACTTACTCTTTGGATTAATGCTATCATTTATGCTAATATATCATATAATGTTTGAAGAAGTCTCTACAATATTAGCAGTTGACGATGAAGAGGTTAATCTTGAATTAATCAGTGCAATTTTTTCAAATGTACCCAATGTAATTGTTCTTACAGCCTCAGATGGATTAGAAGCAATGGAAATTCTTAAAAAACAGACTCCTGATGTCATTGTTCTTGATATTAGAATGCCAAAGATGTCAGGTATGGAAGTTTTAGAATACTTAAAATCTGACCCTCAGACTTCTCTAATTCCTATAATTATTCTTTCAGGTGATGAAAATGAAAGAAAAAGAGCTTTGAATATGGGCGCTTCAGATTTTATTGGAAAACCCTTTGATTCCGAAGAACTTAAATTAAGAATTATGAATAATCTCAAAGTAAAAAAATACAATGATTTAGTTAAAGACATAAATGAGGTCCTTCAAAAAGAAATAATGAAAAAGACTCAGGAATTAAAAGTAGCTTTAGAACTTGCAAAGGAAGCTGAATATGAGATGGTTATTAAGTTTGGTATGATTTCTGAATTCAGAGATGAAGAAACAGGCGCCCATATTAAAAGAATAAGTTTCTATGCTCAGCTATTAGGAAAGCTATATGGATTGTCTGAGGAAGAACAAAATCTTCTTCTTTACGCTGCTCCTTTACATGATGTGGGGAAAATAGGAATACCAGATAATATTTTAAAAAAACCTGGTCCTCTTACACCAGAAGAGTTTGAAATAATTAAACTTCACACAACAATTGGAGCAAAAATTTTAGAATCTGACCCAAGATTTTTAACTTTAAAAGTTGGAAAAATAATAGCAGAACAGCATCATGAAAAAAGGGATGGTACAGGATATCCTTACGGACTTAAAGGAAAGGATATTCATCCTTATGCAAGAATTGTTGCAATATGTGATGTTTTTGATGCGATGACATCGGATAGAGTTTATAGACCAGCCTTCAGTGTTGAATCTACTCTAAATATCATGAAAAATGGCAAAGGTAGTCATTTTGATCCTGATATTTTTGAACTTTTCATAAATAATATTTCAGATTTCATAAAGATTAAGGAAAAATTTAAAGATTAACTAATAAATTATCTATAAGTCTTGTTTCTCCAATTTTAACTGCAATAGCAATTAAACAAACATCTTTCAACTCCTTTAATTCTTCAAGAGTAAAGGGATCGAAAACGCCAGCATATTGAATTTCTTTTATAACAGGTTCTTTTTTCAAAATATTTTGAATTCTCTCAGAAACCTCTGATGGATTAATTTTTGCTTTTAAAAGTTTTTCTCCCTCTTTTAGACATTTATATATTACCGTAGCAGATTTTCTTTCAATTTCATTCAAATAACTGTTTCTTGAACTCATTGCTAATCCATCCTTCTCTCTTATAGTAGGACATACAATGATTTCCACATCAATGTTTAAATCTTCTACCATTTTTTTTATAATTAAAGTTTGTTGATAGTCTTTTTGACCAAAATAGGCTCTATTTGGATTTACTATGTTGAAAAGTTTACAAACAATGGTTGCAACTCCACGAAAATGGTTAGGTCTAAACTTCCCACATAATTTATCACTTAGATTTTCAACATTAATATAGGTACTGTAACCATTAGGATATAAAGAATTAACATCAGGTAAAAACAAATAGTCTATTTCTATGTTTTTTAGTTTTTCGCAGTCTTTATCAATATCACGAGGATATTTCTCATAATCTTCACCAGGAGCAAACTGGATAGGATTTACAAAAATACTTACTACAGTAATATCATTTTCATCCTTTGCCCTTTTTATTAAAGACAAATGTCCTTCATGTAATGCTCCCATTGTAGGAACAAAAGCAATAGTCTTGCTTTTTATTTTTAAATTTTTGGTTATTTCTCTCATCATTTTAGGTACTCTTATTATTTCCATTCATTCGTCTCCCTATAAAATAGTTTTTTGAAAGAAATTGTTTTATGATATATTTATTTTATGTTTTTTCTAAAAAAATTAGCCACTTCACTTATTTTGCCTCCCGGGTTTTTTATAGTTATATTTCTTATGATTTTTATTTTAGTGAAAAAGTACAAATTATTGCGTTTTATATCAATTTTTATGGCTTTTTTTATTTATTCAATTTCAATTGAACCAGTAAAAGATTTTTTAATTACACCTTTAGAAAAACCCTATTCTCAACCTTTGGAATTAAAAGGTGATGTAATTGTTATTCTTGGAGGAGGCGTTTACAATTCAGGATCTTTAAAAGAGGATACTGTTAATCGCCTGTTAGAAGGGTATATGTTGTATAAGAAAATAAAAACTCCTATAATTCTTTCTGGAGGAAATATAGAAGGTAAAACAGGTGAAGCTAATATAATGGCAAGGATTTTAAAAGAATTGGGAGTTAATGAAAAATTCATAATAGAGGAAAACACAAGCAGAGATACATCAGAGAATGCTAAGTATGTAGCTAAAATTTGTAATAAGAAAGATTTCAGAAAAATTATACTTGTTACTTCTGGCTATCATATGAAAAGGGCAGTTATATTTTTTAAGGATAAAGGATTTGAGGTGGTGCCATATCCAGTTGATTTTAAAAGAGATGGAAATTATACAGTATACAGTTTTTTACCTAAATTTAGTTCCTTTGTAAATTCAACAAAGGCAATAAGAGAATATATTGCCCTTTTAATTTTGCTGATATAATTGTTAGAATCAAAAAAACATTGACAAGTTTTAGTGTTTTAAAATTTGACAAAGTATTTGATTTTAAGGTAATTTATAATTTTGAGTCTGAATGATAAATTAATTTGAGGTGAGGTATAAAAATGAAAACAGTCTTTGTTAAAAAAGAAGATGTAAACAGACAGTGGTGGATTTTAGACGCTACAGGTCAAACTCTTGGAAGGTTTGCCTCAAGAATTGCAAAAATATTAATGGGTAAAAACAAACCCAACTATACTCCAAACGTAGATAACGGAGATTTTGTTGTGGTTGTGAATGCTGAAAAAATTAGAGTAACAGGAAAAAAACTAAATCAGAAAGTTTATTATCATCACACAGGCTATATAGGCAATCTAAAGGCAGAAACTCTTAAGGAAAGATTGGAAAAGAAACCAGAAGAAGTTATTGTTGATGCTGTGTGGGGAATGCTTCCCAAGACAAGATTAGGAAGAAAGATGATAAAAAAATTAAAAGTTTACAGAGGTTCAGAGCATCCTCACATTGCACAGAAACCTGAACCTCTTAAAATAAATTAAAGTTTGAGGTGAAAGTAATGTCTGAGAATTTAGCCACAGGAAGAAGAAAAAGATCAATTGCAAGAGTTATTTTATTGCCCGGTTCAGGTAAAATTACAGTAAATAATAAGTCAGTTGAAGAGTATTTCCCGAGAGAAACATTAAGAATGATTCTTATGCAACCCTTTCAAGTAGTCGGGGTTACAGGTAAATATGATGCAATTGTAAATGTTACCGGTGGAGGATTAAGCGGACAGGCTGGAGCTATAAGGCATGGAATTGCAAGAGCCCTTGTGAGTATAAACCCAGACCTTAAACCAAAACTCAAAAAAGAAGGACTTCTTACCAGAGACCCAAGAGAGGTGGAAAGAAAGAAATACGGACAGCCAAAAGCAAGAAAGAGATTCCAGTTCTCTAAGAGATAAAATGCTCAAAGTTTTTATATGTGGTGGAAGCGGTTACACAGGTTCAGAACTTTTAAGGATTCTCACAGGTCACGATGAAGTAAAGGTAGTGGGAGTTACTTCTGAAAAATCAGCAGGGATGGCAGTTAATAGCCTTTTCCCTGCTTTTTTTGTTTATAAAGATTTAAAATTTGAAAATCTTAATGTAGATGCTATAAAAGACAGAGCTGATGTTTATTTTCTTGCTCTTCCTCATGGTAAATCTCAACAAGTATCTGCAGAACTTTTTAAATATGGTAAAAAAGTAATAGATCTTTCTGCAGATTTTAGGATAAAAAATCCCCAGACTTACTCATTATGGTATAAAACTGAACATCATTATCCCTCTCTACTGCAAGAAGCAGTTTATGGCTTACCTGAAATATACAGAGAAAAGATAAAAGAGGCAAAACTTATAGCCAATCCCGGCTGTTATCCAACAAGTGTTATTCTTCCTCTTTATCCTTTTTTAAAGGGAAATTTGATTGATCCCCATACAATTATTGCTAATTCCTGCTCAGGAGTCTCAGGAGCAGGAAGAAAAGCTGAAACTTCTTTGAGTTACTGTGAAGTAAATGAGGATTTCAGAGCATACAATGTGACAAAACACAGACACACTCCTGAAATTGAACAGGAATTAGGCTTTGCTTCCGGTAGTTCATTAACCATAGATTTTACAACCCATTTATTGCCTCTTAACAGAGGGATTCTTTCCACAATATACGCCAACCTGAACAAAGAGTTGACAACTGCAAATGCCTTAGAAATACTCACGGAACAATACAAAAATGAACCCTTTATTAAGATTATGCCAGAGGGTGAACTACCAAGCATTAAGTATGTAAGGGGAACAAATTACTGCTACATTGGTGCAGTGTGTAATCCGAGAACTAAAAGGTTAATTCTTATCTCTGCAATAGACAACCTTGTAAAGGGAGCTTCGGGACAGGCTGTGCAAAATATGAACATTATGTTTGGAATTGATGAAACAAAGGCACTTAAAAATCTTGCTCTGTCTCCTTAATAATTCCTCCACCTAAAACTATATCATCCTTGTAAAATACAGCACTCTGACCGGGGGTTGGAGCAAATTGAGGCTTCTCAAAAACTACCTTAGCCTTATTATTATCCATTACAGTAACTGTTGCTTTTTCAGGATGCATGGCATAACGAATTTTAACTTCACACATGAAATCGCTTTCTATATTATAAAGCCAGTTTAATTCTTCAACATAAAATACTCTTATAAAAGCCCTATCTTTTCTGTCCACATAAACAGCGTTAATTTTTGGCTCTATTTTTACAACATATAATGGATAGGGCGAGGAAATGCCGATTCTTTTTCTCTGACCTATTGTAAAAAGATGGATCCCCCTATGTTGACCAATAATTTTACCTGTTGAGGCTTCAATAACAGGTCCATTGGATGAGGGCTTAAGCATCTCGTAGTATCTTTTTTCCTTAAGAAAGCAAACTTCTGCGCTTTCCTTTGCTGATTTTGAAGGAATATTGTTTTTTTCAGCAATTTCTTTTACCTGCTCTTTTGTATATTCTCCAAGAGGGAAAATCAATTGTTTAAGAAATTCCCTGTTTATGCCATAAAGAAAATAGGACTGATCTTTTTTTCTGTCAATTCCTTTTAGAAGATAGCAATCTTTATCTGTTCTTAAAATCCTTGCATAATGTCCTGTAGCAAAATATTTTGCCCTTAATCTGTCAGCTATATTTTTTAGGGCACGAAATTTTATGTATTTGTTGCAGAGAATACAGGGATTTGGAGTTAACCCCTCTTTATATCCCTGAAAAAAAGGGTTTATGACATAACTTTTGAAGGTTTTTCTTAAGTCTTCTATGTGTAGTTTGATATTGAGAAATTTTGCCGATTCCTTTGCAAACTCAATATTTACAGGGTCATCATAGAAAACAAAATATACACCTTCTACAGCCATTTTATTTTGCATTAGCAAATAGGCTGCTGTAGCTGAATCAACTCCTCCACTCATTGCTATTAATACTTTTTCCATTTTTTTATTGTATCAGAGAGAATTAGTAAAATTCCCATAATAATATTTACATTCCTTTAAATTTTTAAATTGCCGATAGAAAAGAGCTGTCTTTAGCTCATCCCGTCATTCTGAGCAATAGCGAAGAATCTTATCCTTTTTCCACCCTTTTTATATGTCACCCTGAGGCGAAGCCCTGAGCTTCAGCGAAGGGTCTGCGAAGGAATGACCCCCTTACTTTGTCACCCTGAGGGCTTTAGCCCGAAGGGTCTCCTATTGTTGGGATTCTTCCCCTTCGCTTCGCTCAGGGTCAGAATGACAGAAAGGAGGGGATTCTTCGGTTGCTGATGCAACCTCAGACGCTGTCCTGAACGAAGCGAAGGAATGACAGAAAAGGGGGCTAAGAATGAACCTTTGTTTCACCCCCTAACCCTGAGGCGAAGCCCTGAGCTTCAGCGAAGGGTCTGCGAAGGAATGACCCCCTTACTTTGTCACCCTGAGGGCTTTAGCCCGAAGGGTCTCCTATTGTTGGGATTCTTCCCCTTCGCTTCGCTCA
>Ga0308393_1000539_pt1 | contig 19478 bp, 15 predicted proteins | sample Hotspr2Sampleee2_FD_202364 | JGI IMG/M metagenome (GOLD analysis project Ga0308393, IMG submission 202364) | Hot spring phototrophic mat microbial communities from Mushroom Spring, Yellowstone National Park, Wyoming, United States - 20050630_ee2 ... | reverse complement strand
GCGTGCCTCCTGTCCTACGATTGAGGTTGTGCTACCCGTATCGTAGCAGAAGGTCGGCCCGCCTTCAAAACCCTTGACACCTGACCCGAAACGCCCCAAAAACTCTATACGTGAAAGCCTCGATCCCCAGGGTAAACGCAAAGTCGGGGTCCATGGGGTTGTACACGCTCATGTGCCGCTCCTGGCGCCTCGCTGCGTGCCGATCAGATCTTCTTGCGCTACGTCGGGCCTCATGCGGCTATGCCGCATAGGACGGGGATGTGTTTCCCGCGGGCGGGGTAGTGGGGAAACCCGGTTTCCCCACGCCCCGCTCCACGCGGCTATGCCGCACTCCAACGGGATCGCGGCGGGCCTGGCGCGCCGCACTTCTCCCTACGGGTACATACAGGTCGGGCAGCTAAACCATGTCCTGATGTATGTATTATACACGTCCCTGTGGCGCGCAGGGCCGGGATCGGGTTTGCCTGGAAGGGCTGCGCGCTCCCAACCCCTCCCCTCAGGCAGGCGCGGCCTCACGAGCGCAAGGGCGATTGGCGGTCGCCGGCGCGCTGGCGCCAGCGCTCGCGCAGGTAGGCCAGGCCGTTGCGCTGGTACACCAGCCACTCCACCAGCAGCACGATCAGCGCGATCAGGGCCACCAGGCGCCAGAACTCCTGCCGGCTGTCGCGCTCGCGCGAGACAGTGCTGCTGGCGCCGCTGGTCTGGGGGATGCTCAGGTCGCGCTGGGTGGCGATGCGCGACTCGCCCGGCGCGAAGAGGTTGACGGCGTAGCGGTGGCGCCCGACCACGCTGTCGCCGACGAGTTCTTCGACCGTGTAGATCCCCAGGGCGTCGGTGTCGGCGTAGATGGCCTGGCCGGCCTGGATCTGCACTTCCCCGCTGCGGGAACTGACCGTGCGCCCATCGGGGCGCGTCACGCGCACCTCGGTGATCGTGGCGTCCATCTGGCGGCTGAGGGGTTGGCCCGGGGTGAGTTGGGCCGCCTCGGCGCCGCTGCCGGGGGCGAGGAAGTTCATCAGGTTCGAGAGCAACAGGGGAAAGGCGATCTGCAACGGCAGATCGGACTCGTGCAGGTCGAAGCTCAGCACCGCCACGCGCCGTCCTTCGCGTTCGCCGACCACCAGCAGCGGCCCGCCATCGCTGTTGACCACCACACGGCCCCAGTTGCCCGGCACGATCCGCGCCGCCTTGAGCACGCTCACCTCGCTCAGGCTCACGTTACGTAGCATAGGGTCCTCACCGCTGGCCGGGCGCACCTGCGGGAACTCGATCGTTCCGGTGACCGAGAAGTAGGCCGTGGAGCGGAGCGGATTGATGAACAGCAGATTGCCCGGCGGCAACTCCGGCGGCGCCACCCCGTCAAGAATGGTGACCGGCACCTGGGCGACGGTCTCGGTGAAGGTGGTCGTTGCGGCGGGGACGGTGACCACATTCAGGCCCGGCAACAAACTCAGGCCGGTTTCCAGGAAACGATTGCCCGCCGTAACCAGGCGCACGGTGGTGGCCTCGGTCGCCGGGCTGACGGCGAAGGCGCGGTCATCGGCGGGCATGGCATCGGCGCCGTCGAGGCGGGCCTCGACCACTTCGACCTGGGGGGGGAGTTCGATAATCAGGCTCTGGTCGCGGCCAGCTTCGATGGTCAGGTTGTAGGCGTTGAAGATCGCCCCGTCGAGGTAGAGATCCAGGCGGCGGGTGGCGCTGGCCTGGCCATAGTTCGTGACCTGGACGAAGAGCGTCTGTCCGGTTGTGCCCGGTTGGAGGGCGATGGCGCTCACGGCCATGTTTTCGGTGGCGCGCCCGACGGGGAAATAGCTCACGCGGGCGGGCACGCGCAGGTTGGTCGGCAGGGTAACGTTGCCGTCGGAGATGATCGCCACCTCGCTATCCTCCTCGCGGGCGGCGAGGGCGGCAGCGAGGGTCAGGGCCTGGGAGAGGTCGGAGCCGCCGCCGTTGGAGATCTGGATGCGCTCGACGGCGCGCCGCAGTTCGCGCCGGTCGGAGGTGGCGGCGGCGGGGACCTCCATGCGCCCGCCGGCGGCGATCACGGTGGCGCGCCCGCCATCGGGCAGTTGATCGATCAACTGGTAGGCCCGTTCTCGGGCGGCGTGCAGGCGTGTGGGCGGCTCGTCGGTGGCGCCCATGCTGGCCGAGTGGTCAATGATAATGATCAGGTTGCGCCCACTGATGCCCTGGGCCGCCAGGTACGGTCGCGCCAGGGCGAGGACCAGCAGCAGCATGAGCAGGAGCTGGAGCAGGAGCAGCAGATTGCGGCGCAACTTCTGCCAGGGGGCGTTCGCCTCCACATCGCGCACCATGCGCTGCCAGAGGAAGGTCGAGGAGACGGTGCGCTCCTCGCGGCGCAGCTTCAGGAGGTACATCGCCACGATGACCGGGCCAACAATCGCCGCGGCCAGCAGGGCGAGGGGGGTGATCAGGGACATAGCAACGTTTCCGGCTCGTTATCAACGCAACACGCCACGGCGGCGCATGCGTCCCAACACAAACTCTTCGACCGGCACACTGGTATCTACCGGCACATAGATGATCCCCCGACCGTTGCAAAAACTCTCAATCTCGCCGCGCCAGGCGGCCAGGTGGGCCTTATAGCGGCGCATGAGGTCGAGATTGGCGCTAATCTCCACCGGGGCGCCGCTCTCCACATCAATCAGCTTGAGGTCGCCTTCGAGATCCGGTTCAAGTTCCTGAGGAGCGAGAATGTGCATCACGGTGATCTCGAAGGGGCGCGAGGCCAGGGCGCTCAGGGCGTCCTTCCAGCCGGCATCGAGCAGGTCGGAGCACAGCAGGAGCGGGCCGGTGGCCCGGGCCGACTGGATGTAGCGATGGCAGGCCTGCGCCAGGTCGCCGTGCTTGCCGGGTTGCAGGCGTTGCAAGAAGGCGAAGAGCGGCACGGCGCCGCGCTTGCCCCGCACGCCGGGGAGTTGCAACGCGCCTGGCCCGGCGCCGAAGGCGGTGACGCTGACGCGGTCGAGGTTGGCCAGGGCGATGTAGCCATAGGCCGCGGCGAGTTGCCGGGCGTAGTGCAGCTTGTTCGGCGCGCCCCAGTCCATCGAGGCGCTGGTGTCCACCAGCAGATGGACGTTGAGTTCCTCTTCGGCGACGAAGAGCTTCAAATAGAAGCGTTCGGCGCGGGCGTAGAGGTTCCAGTCAATCTGGCGGATGTCATCGCCCCGGGCGTAGGGGCGAAAGTCGGCGAACTCCACCGAGGAGCCGCGGCGCGGGCTGCGTCGCTCGCCCTGGATGTCGCCGGCCATGGGCCGGCGCAGCACCAGGGCAAGGCGGTCAAGCTGCCGCAGGAACGCCGACTCCAGCAGGGGTTCGCTTGCGCGCTGGTTCACGCCAGGCCTGCCTTGGGTGTCATTGCTCTTCCTTCACCGCCTCGAGCACGCCCTTGACGACCTCATCGGGTGAAACGCCTTCGGCCTGAGCCTCGAAGTTCAGCACGACGCGATGGCGCAGCGCGGGCAGGGCGGCGGCCTTGAGGTCGGCGAAGGCCACGTTGTAGCGCCCGTCGAGCAGGGCGAGGATCTTGCCGGCCAGGATCAGCGCCTGCATGCCGCGGGGCGAGGCGCCGTAGCGCACATACTGTTTCGTAACCGCCGGAGCCTCGCGCGCTTCGGGGTGGGTGGCGCTGATCAGGCGCGCGGCGTAGGCCAGCACGTGGCTGGCGATCGGCACGGTGCGCGCCAGGTCCTGCATGGCCAGGATCAGCGGCCCGTTGGCGACGTGGCGGGTCACGGGCTTGTAGGACCCCGTGGTGCGCTGGGCGATCTCGACCAGTTCGGCGGCGGTGGGGAAGACGACGTTGATCTTGAAGAAAAAGCGGTCGAGCTGGGCCTCGGGCAGCGGGTAGGTGCCCTCCATTTCCAGCGGGTTCTGGGTGGCGAGCACGAAGAAGGGCTGCTCAAGTTTGTGGATGGTCTTGGCCACCGAAACGGTGCGCTCCTGCATGGCCTCAAGCAGCGCCGACTGGGTCTTGGGCGTGGCGCGGTTGATCTCGTCGGCGAGGACCATATTGGCGAAGATCGGGCCAGGCTCGAAGCGAAAGCTCTTGCGCCCGTGTTCGTCCTCGCTGATCAGGGTGGTGCCGATGATGTCGGCGGGCATCAGGTCGGGCGTGAATTGAATGCGCGAGAAGCTACAGTCAATCACGTCGGCCAGGGTGCGCACCAGGGTGGTCTTGGCAAGCCCGGGCACGCCTTCAAGCAGGGCATTGCCGCCGGCGAGCAGGGTCACGACCACCTGGCGGATCAGGTCGCGCTGGCCGACGATCACATTGGCCACTTCGGCCTCGATCATCTGCGCGCGCTGGCGAAACTCGTCGGGGCTGATGCCCGGCGTTGCCGGTTCGGGTTGCGTGGGCGTCGGTATGGTCATGGATGATCCCGTATGCTGGGTAACTGTTCACACTCGGGGTAACACACGTGCCTGGGAGTGAGGGCGCCCCGCCCTTGTCGCATCTCCGCGGGCAAGATGCCCGCGCTCCCGGGAGAAATATGAACACTTCCTATGCTGGTTGAATAAGTCCCACACGGCGTTTCATCTCGCGCCGGTTGAGGGGCGCGGGGAAAGCGGGTTTGCTCATCTCCCTGCTCACGGCCTGGGATGACGCAGCCCTCCCAGGAAACGCGTCTGCAGCAAGGGATGACGCGCCCGGCGCCCCCTGGCGCCTACGGTTCCAGCCGGCTGAAATAATCGCGCACATAGTCCTTCAGGTGTGGCGGGATGTAGCCCCGGTCGAGGGCCTCGCTGGCGGCTTCGGCGTACTGTGGGTACACCTGTTCATACGGCACCATCGAGGGGTTGTTGGCGCCGGGTTGCGTCGCCTGGCCTTCCTGGATCTGGCTGGAGCCGCTCTGGCCCTGCTGGCCCTGGACAAACTCAGGCGTGCCCGGCTGTCCCGAGGGGCGATAGGGCTGGTAGACCAGGTCGCTGCTGCCGGAGCCGCTGCCCTGCTGGCTGGCGGGCCGGTTGGGATCCACATTGCCGCTGGCATTGCTCTGACCCTGGCCCAGATGGGGCGCGTTCGTGCCGCCGCCGCCCTGCTGGCCCTGCTGCCCTTGCTGGCCCTGGCTCTGCTGGCCCTGGCCCTGGCTCTGCTGGCCCTGCTGGCCCTGCCCTTGCGCCTGGCCCTGCTGCCCTTGCTGGCCCTGCCCTTGCGCCTGGCCCTGCTGTCCTTGCTGCCCTTGCGTCTGGCCCTGGCTTTGCTGGCCGGCGCGGGCGATCTGATCGCGGGCGTTCTGTAGTTCCGAGAGCGACTGCTGGGTACTCTGCTGGCCGGCGAGGTCACGCTGGGCCTCGCGCGCCTGCTGGGCGGCCTGCTGAAGCTGCTCGGCGGCCTGCTGCGTATTCCCCTGCCGCAGGGCATTCGCGGCGTTCTGGAGGTTCTGCGCCGCGCGCGGTTCGCTGGCGGCCATCTGCGCCGCCTGCTGGGCCAGTTGCTCGGCGAGTTGCTGGCGTTCGGCCTCAGAGAGTTGTTCGAGCTGGCGCGCCAGTTGCTCGAGTTGATTGGCCGCCTGGCCGATATCGGGGCGCTGGCCCGCCGGGCGCCCGGAGAGGGCCTCCAGATTGCGGGCCATCTGCTCGAGCGCGGCGCGGCGGGCGTCGCTATTCGGGTCGAGTTCCTGGCGCAGGCGCGCCTCCGCCGCCGAGAGGTCGGCCAGGGCCTCCTGGCGTTCGCCGGGGTTGCGGCGCAGTTGCTCCTGGAGAGTTTGAAGTTCCTTGAGGAGGCGCTCGCGATCTTCGGCGTTGAGTTGCTGATCCTCGCTGATCTGGCGTTCGAGGGTCGCAAGCTGATCGGCGGCTTCCGCCAGCGCTTCGCGCACGGCCCGCTGCTCGGCAAGCACCCGGTCCTGCGGATTAGGGATGACGAACAGCAACAGGGCGGTAAGGATCAACGGCGGCACGGCCCACCACAGGCGCTGGCGATCGAAGCGCAGCGGCAGCATAGCCGGTCGAAGCTGGCCGGCCACGGCGCCCGCGTCGGCCTGCTGGCGCTCGCTGAGGGGATCATGAGCCTCGCACTCGTGCAGTTCCAGGGCCGTGGAGAGCCGTTCGCGCAGATCGAGCTGCAGATCCACCCGCCGGGCCACGCGGACGGGCGGCAGAGGACGGAAGAGCGCGTAGCCGATCACCGCCAGCAGCCAGAGCATGAGCGGCAAGGCGGCCCAGAGCCACAGATGGGCGATTGGCGTCAGGCGGCCGGCAAGGGCCGTCGCGGTTGACGCGGCGGCGGCGATCCACAGCGTGCGGCTGGCGAACAGCAACGTGTCGCTGACCCGCAGCCGCCGGCCCAGGGGCCGCAACTGGCGCCGGACCAGTTCGTAGGATGTAAGCGTCTGGGCCATGGTTCACCTGAGGAGACGTGGGTTGCAGCCGGCCAGGGCAACCCGTTCGGAACCTCCCGGCCTGGCGCGTATATCGGCGGCGTCGCTCAACCTTCCCTGCGCCAGACGTGCTTCTCCACGATCTGGCGGGTCAGATCGCCATGTTCCCAGACCTCGACGACCCGCTGGCTGACGATCGTCACCACATTGCCGACGGACGCGGCAGGGGTGATGACGTCTGGTTGCGGTTTTTGCAGAGCGCTCAAGGTGTTGCCGGCGATGGCGGCGAGATCGCCGCGTTCGGCGCGGCGCCGCAGCCAGGCGATCCCGGCCTCGGCGGCAACGGCGGCGAGACCGAGGGCGACGGCTCTGGTTACCTGTTTTACCTGAGCCAGCGGGATACTCTGGCCGGCAATCACAAGTGCGCCCTCGTCGCGACGGGCAAGCTCGTTCCGATCCAGCGCGGCGCCGCAGGCGCCACAGAAGCGGTTCTCGATCGGGTTGCCGTGCTGACATGCGGGACAGATGCGCTCAACCATAACTGGCTCCTGATCTCGGTGAACAACGATGACGCTTGCTGCAGGCAGTATAGCATTGCGCGATGGCGCGGCGCAAATGGATTGCGCGATTCGAGGATTCAGCGAAACGCGCCTCGCGCCGCTTCTGCGCAGTCGCATGCCCTGGCAGATGGTTCAGGGAGGCAAGGTTGACCTGGAGGCGCGCGGCAGCCACGGGTTGGTCGCCGCGCTCGGTTCCGTGCGCCGCATCCTCACGCCCGTTCGGGCACAAAGCGGGCGAGAATCACCCCGAGTTCGTAGAGCAGATACATGGGGATTGCCAGGAGGGCCAGGTTGATGGGATCGCCGGTAGGGGTGATCAGCGCGGCGATGATCACCACGGCGACGATAGCGAAGCGCCGGTACTTCCCCAGTTGCGCGGCGGTAACCACGCCCATGAAGGCCAGCACATAGATGATCACCGGAAGTTCGAAGACGATGCCGTTGATCAGCAACAGCACGGTGATGGTGCCAAGAAAGTTCGCCAGGGAGGGCTGGGTCTGGATCAGTTCGGAGGAGGAAAAGCCGATCAGGAAGCGGATGGCGGTGGGCACGGTAATGAACCAGCCGAAGGCCAGCCCGGCCAGGAAGAAGAACATCACGAAGGGCAGGGCGGTGAAGAGGATGCGCCGCTCTTTGTCGGTCAGACCGGGGACGATGAAAGCCAGCAACTGGTAGACGATCACCGGCATGCCGATAATCACCCCCACGGTGAGGGCCACGGTCATATAGCTGGTAAAGGCCTCGGCGGTGCCAACGGCCTGCACCGGAGCGTAGCGTTCGTTGATCGGCGCGAAGGTGGCGATGAGGATGTCAACCAGGCGCACCGGGCCTTCGGGCAGCACGAGAATCACGCCGACGACCACACCGACGATCACGCCGATGGCGGCCCGCACCAGCCGCATGCGCAGCTCGATCAGATGCTCGATAAGGGTCATGCTCCGACCCTCGTCGGGTCCCGACGCATTGGGGGCGGTATGGCGAAGTTCCTGGGCAGTCACCGCGACAAGGTCTCCTGGGAAGGTTCCCGATTCGGGGTCCAGTCAACGCCAATGACGCCGCGCTCGCGCAATTCGCCGACCAGGGCTTGCAGCTGGCTGCTGAGGGCCTGGATCTGGCGCAGCAGTTCCTCACGTTCGTCGGCGGAGAGAGTGGCGGGCGGCGCTTCGGATGGTGGGGCGGCCGGCGTCCCATTGAGCGCGGGCGGGTCATCGTAGTCAGGCAGATCGTGCAGGCGAGCGCGGCGCTCGGCGAGGTACCGCGCCCGTTCGTCCACCGGTTGCAGGACGCCGGTCGGCTCGGTGCCGGGGATACGATAGGGGCTTGCCGTGGCCGGCACCGCCTGGGGGGCGGGTTGGGGCGTGAGGGTTGGCGGGGCGGGCGGTTCGGCGACGGGCGCGCCCGCGTCCGCCGGGGTCGCAGGGGCGGCGGGGCCGTCGGGCGCGGCGGGCGAAGCAGCAGCCCCGCCGTTGTCCAGCCCCGGCGCGGAAGCGTCGGCAGTGCCGGTGTCCGGGGAAGCCGCAGGCGTCTCACCGGGGTTTGCCGGCGTGGTCGGGGCGGCCTGCGGAGGCCGGAGGTCGGCGTCGAGTTGCAGATTGAGCATGGGCCGCAGCTCGCTGCGGAGTTTTTCGACATCTTGCGACACATCGAGCTGGTTGCGGGTGCGGAGCAACTCATCGCGGAGGCTGGCGATCTCGCGTTCGAACTCGCTGCGCACGTCGTTGATCAGGCGCAATTCGGGCGACTGCTGCTGCCAGGCGAGGAAGCGCGCGACCTGCTTGCCGACGAAGCGCCCCACTTCGGGCAGCCGTTCCGGCCCGAAGACGACCAGCGCCAGCGCGGCGATCAGCAAGAACTCGAAGATGTGGATGTTGAATATCTCCATTGCGTTCCCGGCGGTTCAGCGATGCGCCGCTTTCATCTTACCACGTTCCCGCGCATTGTGGGACGGCTGCCGCAGGGCTTGAGCAACGTCCGTCTTCGATGGCGGGGTCTCGGGTGGCTGTGCTGACCTGCCCCCTCCCCAGCCCTCCCCCGCCGGGGGGAGGGAGTCCGGCTCCTCCCCCCCGGCGGGGGGAGGTTGGGAGGGGGGCTGCGACCCCATATGCGCTAACGTGAATATAGGCTGCTGGAGCAGGGATGTGGGAAAACCCGGTTTCCCCACGCCCCTGCCCGCGGGAGGGCCTGGCCCTCACGCAGGGGGATGGGGCAACCCGGTTTCCCCATCCCCCCACCCGGTGGGAGGGTTTGGGAGGGCAAAGCCCTCCCAGGAAGTATGTTCATCCCGTCAGTGTGCGGCGCGAGCCGCACGGACGGCGAACGTGAAAATGGGGGAACCAGGTTCCCCCATACCCCCGTTTTCATTGGGCGGTGTGCCGCCCGGCGGCATGGACGGCTGATGTGAAAGGTATTGGCCCTGGACCTAGCCCTTAGGCTAGGAACGGCTTATCCCCAGGAAGAGCCACTCCCTGAACGCTACCTGATATCCTGTTAATCGTAGTGACCATCGCAGGCGGGCCTGTTCTGTTCTAACGTGGACATACGCCCTCGGCGAGGGGTGTGGGGAAACCGGGTTTCCCCACGCCCCCGCCCCGCAGGGGGATGGGGCAACCGGGTTTCCCCATCCCCCCACCCGGTGGGAGGGTCCTGGGAGGGCGTAGCCCTCCCAGGAAGGATGTTCATCCCGTCGGTGTGCGGCGCAGCCGCATAGACGGCTGAGGTAAGGAATCGTCGTGACCATTCTGGGTGCCCCTTCACTCTTTGAATGTCCTCCCCCCTTGATCGAGGTGGACGAGACTGATTGTCCGGATACCCCTGTTGCAATGGGGGCAGTGCAGGCGTCTCCCGAGGCGCAGGCTTCGGAGGGTGTCTCGCTTACGCTCGACCCGGCGCTGCTGCCGGATTTTGACGAACTGGTCCAGCGGTACCAGCGCCAGGTGTTGCTTACCGCGTACCATATCCTGGGCAACTGGCAGGATGCCGAGGATCTGGCGCAGGAGGCACTGCTCAAGGCCTACCTCCGGCTGGGCGATCTGGTGAACCCGGCCTCGCTCGGCGCCTGGCTGCGCCGGCTGACGGTGAACGCCTGCCTCGATGCGCTGGCGCGGCAGCAGCGCCGGCCGGCTACGGTGTCGCTGACCCCCTCGGAGGACCACGAGACGCCCGTGCCCGAGCGCCTGCTGGCGGTGGATTCGGCTGAAGAGGCGGCGGTGCGCGCCGAAGAGTGGCGCGATCTGCGGGCCACCTTGTTACGTCTGGAGCCCGGGGCGCGTGATGCGCTGGTGTTGCGCGAGATCTACGGCTACTCCTACGCCGAGATCGCCGGGATGCTGGACCTGGGCCTGAGCGCCGTGAAGATGCGTGTGCACCGGGCCAGGCACGCCGTGCAACGCGCGATGAATGAATAGGGGCAACCGGGTTTCCCCATATCCCGGCCTGATGGGAGGGCGAAGCCGGTAGCTGTTCATACCCCGGGGCATCCACGAGCCTGGGGGCGCGGGCCTCCTGTCCTCGTCGCGTCTACGGCGGCAAGCTGCCCGCGCTCCCAGGAGACATGTGAACGTTTATGAGAGGCCCCTGCCCCGGGGGTGGCATTTACGCCTCTACCGAGAAGCGAGCCGGCGTGCGCAGCGCGGCGCGCAGGCGGCGGTGGTACTCCGCTCGCGAGATCTCGATGGCCCCGAACTGGCGCATGTGATCGCCGACGATGTACTGCGAGTCGAGCAGCACAAAGCCCCCGCGCCGCAGGCGTTCCACCAGGTGCACCAGGGCGACCTTGCTGGCGTCGCGCTCGCGATGAAACATGCTCTCCCCCGCGAAGAGTCCTCCCAGCGCCACCCCGTAGAGCCCGCCAACCAGTTGACCCTCGCGCCAGCATTCGACGCTATGGGCATAGCCGAGCCGGTGCAGGGCCACATAGGCGCTGATCATCTCCTCTGAGATCCAGGTCGTCTCGCGCCCCCGGCCGGGGGCGGCGCAGGCGCGCATCACCTCCTCGAAGGCGGTGTCGTAGCGCACCTCGAAGCGCCCGCTGCGAACGGTGCGCAGCAGGCGCCGCGGGGCATGAAAGGCATCGAGGGGGATGATCGCGCGGATGGTCGGCTCGTACCAGCCGATGCTGCCGTCGTCCTCGGCCATCGGAAAGATGCCCTGCGCATAGGCTGCGATGAGGAGTTCAGGGGTGAGCATGGGAGGATGGGTGAATTCGTCCGTGAACGCAGTCTTTTGGCAGCCACCTGTCCCCTCCCCAATGTTTCCCCGTTTGGGGGAGGCTAGAGGGGGTCGGCAAGGCAAGGGAACGTGCTGTACAGCCGTCCATGCGGCTCGCGCCGCATACCGACGGGATGAAAAAAGGTTCTTCCTGGGAGGGCGTAGCCCTCCCAGACCCTCCCGCGGGCGGAGGTATGGGGAAACCCGGTTTCCCCATCTCCCTGCGCGAGCGGCAATCCGTTGCAACGAAGGTGACGGCCCCCTCCCCAACCCTCCTCCGCTGGGGGAGGGAGTCCGGCTCCTCCCCCCAGCGGGGGGAGGGTGGGAGGGGGGCTGCGGCGCCGCATGCGCTTAGGTGAAAGGGATTGGCTCCAGCAGCCTATGTTCCCGTTAGACCCCTCAGGCGCCCAGGCGCCTGATACCGCTGGTGATGATCTGTCCGGCCCAGACCAGCAGCAGGAAGGTGCTGAACAGGCCGGCCAGAACGACCCACGGCTGCCCATCGAGCAGCAGCGCGATCCACAGCGGCGCGCCGAGCAAGCCGTGCACCAGCAGGCTCAACAGCAGGGGCGCCGGCAGAATGACCAGAAGCATGCTCGGCCAGGTGCTGCGGTGGTTCAGCAGCACCACGTAGAGCAGGCCGTAGGCGACCAGCGCCGACATGATCCCCGCCAGCAAGGGCGCGGAGAAGCCGGGCGGCAGGCGAAGCGCGCTGTAGGCCCAGATGTTTGCGCGTAATCCGAAGCTTTCGATCAGCAAGTAGTAGAGTAACAGAGCCAGATAGGTTATCACGCCGGTGATCGCCGTCGGAAACCACCAGCGGGTTACGTAGAGATAGTACACCACCAGCGCCGGCAGGGGGTAGTACCAGCCGGCGCCGATCAGCACCGGCAGGGGCGTGGATTGGCCCAGCAGCGTCTGCACGACGGTCAGATTCAGATCGTAGTTGATCCCGTAGAGCACGCGCCACAGCGGCGAGACCAGGCTGCTGATATGGCCCGCCACCAGGGTGATGAGGTAGATGGGCGTGCCATCGCTCCAGGCCAGGTAGGCGGCCAGGCTGTAGCAGAGGATCAGCAGCAGTGTTGCGGCCAGTTCCATGGGCTAACGTGAACATAGTCCCTCGGAGGAGGAATGTAGGGAAACCAGGTTTCCCCACGCCCCCGCCCGTAGGAGGGTTGCGGGGCGTAGCCCTCGAGCAGGGTAATTGGGAAACCGGGTTTTCCCACTACCCTACCCGGCGGGAAGGGTTGGGAGGGCTACGCCCTCCCAGGAAGAACCTTCACAGGTCCATCCCATCGAGGCCGCTTTTCCAGCGCGCGCGCAGCGTTGCGGCGTCGAGCGCGAGCACGGTGGTTCCGCCGGCGCTGATCAGCAAGGTTGGCGCCACCGTCACCGTGCCGAGGCGGGTGAGCGCCACGCCGTCCAGCGCCGCCTCGAAGGCGCCGGCGTCGTCGGGGTGCACTTCCACCAGGAAGCGGCTGGGGGTTTCGCTGAACAGGGCCGTGAGCGTATCGGCGGCCACGGCGTCCAGACGCAGATCCAGCCCCAGGTTGCCGGCGATCACCATCTCGGCGGCGGTGACGGCCAGTCCGCCCTCGCTCAGATCGTGGCAGGCGCGCGCCAGGCCGGTCAGCATCGCCCGGTGCAGGGCGGCGAAGGTGCGTCGGGCAGCGGCCAGATCCACCCGGGGCAGGTCGGCGCTGGCGACCAGGTGTTCGCCGGCAATGGCGGCCAGGTGGCTGCCGCGCAACTCGGGGCGCGTCGCGCCAACCAGGTAGAGCAGGTCCCCCGGCGCTTTGAGGTCCATGGTCACGCAGCGGCGCACATCGGGCACGTGGGCCAGGGCCGAGATCAGCAGGGTGGGGGGGATGGCGACGCGCCTGCCCTCAGTGTCGCGATACTCATTGTTCAGACTATCTTTGCCGGAGATGAAGGGCGTGCCGAAGGCCACGGCGGCATCGTAGCAACCCGCGGCGGCGCGCACCAGGCCGGCCATGCGGTCGGGCAGGCGCGGGTCGCCCCAGCAGAAGTTGTCGAGGATGGCGGTGCGCCCGGGATCGCCACCCACGGCCACGACGTTGCGCAGGGCCTCGTCCACCGCGGCGAGGGCCATCCAGTAGGGGTCCACGCGCCCATAGCGGGGGTTGATGCCGCAGCCCAGGGCCAGCCCCGCCTGGGAATGGGGCAGCGGTTGCAGCACGGCGGCGTCGCCGGGGCCATCGAGGGCCACGCCGACGAAGGGCTTGATCACCGTGGCTCCGCGCACTTCGTGGTCGTAGGTGCGCACAATGCGCTCTTTCGAGGCGATGTTGGGATGCGCGAGCAGGCGCAGCAGCAACTCGGCGGGCGGGGGCGGAGCGCCCGCCGGCGGCTGCGCGGGGGCCTGAGGCTCGGGTTGCCACAGCGCCTCCAGCACGCGCTGGGGGCGCCCGTGATGCAAGAACTCCATATCCAGATTGACGACCGGTGCGCCCTGATTCGTCACCCGCAAGTGGCCGTCGCCGGTAAACTCGCCAATGACGCTGGCCTCTACATCTTCGCTCGCGCAGAGATCGAGGAACGCCTCCAGATTGGCCGGGGGCACGGCGAGCACCATGCGCTCCTGAGCTTCGGAGAGCCAGACCTCCCAGGGTTGCAGACCGGCGTACTTACGCGGCACGCGGGCGAGTTCCACGCTGGCCCCGCACCCGGCGCCCATCTCGCCCACGGCGGAGGAGAGGCCCCCGGCGCCGCAATCGGTGATCGCCGAGTAGAGGCGCGCGTCGCGGGCCTGGAGCAGCACATCGAGCAGCTTCTTCTCGGTGATCGGGTCGCCGATCTGCACGGCGCTGCCGACGGTCACCGCCGTCTGCTGGGTGAGTTCGATGCTGCTGAAGGTGGCCCCGTGGATGCCGTCGCGCCCGGTGCGCCCGCCGACGAGCACAATCGCGTCGCCGGGGCTGACATGGCGCGGATGCAGGCCGCGGGGGGCGATGCCGACGGTGCCGCAGTACACCAGGGGATTGGCGGTGTAGCCGGGGTCGAAGAGCACCGCGCCGTTGACGGTGGGGAGGCCGAGTTTGTTGCCATAATCGCGCACACCGGCGACGACGCCGCTGGCGACGCGCGCGGGGTGCAGCACGCCGGGCGGCAGCGCCGTGACCGGCGTGTCGGGCATCCCGAAGCACAGCACGTCAGTATTGGCGATCGGCTCGGCGCTGACGCCCAGCACGTCGCGGATCACCCCACCGACGCCGGTATTGGCCCCGCCGAACGGCTCCAGGGCGCTGGGATGGTTGTGAGTTTCGACCTTGAACGAAACCTCGTGGTCCTGGTCGAAGGCGATGATGCCGGCATTATCCACGAACGCCGAGAGCACCCAATCATCGGTCAGCGGGGCCTGGTCGCTCGCGGTGTTCCCGTGGCGGCGGGCCAGCGCCTCGCGCGTCGCGGCCATCAGGAAAGTGCGGATCAGGCTGTCAATCTCGAGCGGGCCGCGCTCGAGGCGGTGCAGCATCGGATACAGCGTCGCGTCGGGCAGATCGGCGGCGGGGGCGGCGCCGCGGTACCGCACGCGGGCCTTGAAACTCTTATGCGAGCAATGCTCGCTCCATGTCTGGGCGAGGGTTTCGAGTTCGCCATCGGTGGGATCGCGCCCGAGGGAGGCAAAGTAGTCCCGAATGGCGCGCATCTCCTCGAGATCGAGGGCCAGCACGCCCTCCTGGCTGATGCGCAACAGCGCGGCATCATCGGCCTGGCGGAGGGGCACGCTGGCGATCAGCGGTTGACCCTCTTCGGGCACGGTCGCCAGCAGGGCATAGAAGGCCAGACGCTCATCGAGGCGCGTGCCAGGGGCATAGGTAAAGCTTGTTTGCACCAGGTCAATCGCCAGATCGGCGGCGCGGGCGGCGGGGTCGCTCTGGGGGGGGAGCAGGTAGCGTCGCAGGGTGCGCGCCAGGGTAAGGCCGGGCGCCTCCAGGCGCCGGGCGCCTTCAAGGATCATCTCGCCCTCGTTATCGGTAACGCCGGGGCGGTAGGCGATCTCCAGTACCCAGGCGGCCTCGGGCGGCGCTTCGGCGGCCAGCGACGGGCGATCGAGGCGCGTCCAGCGAGCCGTCTGCACCACCGGGTCGTGCAGCAACGCCGCCGTAAGGTAGGCCACGGTCTCGGCGCTGAGCGCCGGGCCGGCAAGCAGGTAGAGCAGGTGGATCGTCTCGCCCTGGGGGGCAGGTTCGCGCGGCGCAACCGTAACCAGGAACTCAGGCATCGCGGTTTCCTTTGTCGGGTGGTGGCGCCCGATTGTAGCTCATCAGCGCGGGGCGCGTCAAGAAGGGATGCAGTTTATGCTCACACCCCCATGCCTCGCTGCGCTATGCTATAATGCCACCGGTTCCCGGGCCAGTTCGTGACAATGAGGAGGCGATGCATGCAGCTCTATCTGGACACGGCGAACCTCGACGAGATCCGCGAGGCGGCCACATGGGGCGTGTTGAGCGGTGTCACGACCAATCCGACCCTGATTGCCCGTGAGAAGGGCGCCGATTTCAAAGCAACCATTACCGAAATCGCCGAACTGGTTGACGGTCCCATCAGCGCCGAGACGATCTCGCTCGATGCCGCTGGCATGGTGCAGGAGGGCATCGAGTACGCTGCCTGGCATCCCAACGTGATCATCAAGGTGCCCAGCACCACCGAAGGCTTGAAAGCGGTCACGCAACTGGCTCGCCGCGGCATTCGCTGCAATGTGACCCTGTGTTTCAACGCGGTGCAGGCTCTGATGGCCGCCCGCGCGGGCGCGTTTATCATCAGCCCGTTCGTGGGCCGGGTGGACGACACGGGAGTGGACGGCATGCAACTCATTCGCGAGATCAGCCAGATCTACCGCCAGGACCCGGAGATCAAGACGAAGATCCTTTCGGCCTCCATCCGCCACCCGCGCCATATCGTCGAGTCGGCTCTCGCCGGGGCCGACATCGCCACCTGTCCCTTCAAGGTGCTGCAACAGGCGATGCGGCATCCTCTAACCGACCGGGGGATCGAACAGTTCCTGGCCGACTGGCGTTCGCGGACATGAGCGCCGGGTAAGACGGTCATGCGCATGGCGCACAACGCCGCAATGAACATACGGTTGTTCCTGGGAGGGCTGCGCCCTCCCAACCCCTCCCACGGGTGGGGGACTGGGGAAACCCGGTTTCCCCAGTCCCCTGCGCACGGGCTGCGCCCTCCCAAACCCTCCCGCGGGCAGGGGGCGGGGGAGACCCGGTTTCCGCATACCCCTGCGCAAGGGCTGCGCCCTCACCTTCCCAGGGGCGGGGGCGTGGGGGAACCTGGTTTCCCCATGTTCACGTTAGCATGTGGGCTATGCAATCTTCGAAGGCGAAGCCATGGAGAGTAGACGACCGTTGATGCTCGGTCTGGTGGGCGATAGCGCCTCCGGTAAGACGACGCTGGTGCGCGGGGTGGTGCGCATCCTGGGCCATAATGGCGTAACCCCGATCGCGCTCGACGACTACCAGCGTTACTCGCGCGAGGAACGCAATGCGCGCAACCTGACCGACGCCGATCCGCAGGCCAACGACCTGGAGTTGATGGTCGAGCATCTACGGGTGCTGCGGGCCGGCGGGCAGATCAGCAAACCCGTCTACGATCATCGCACCGGCTTGCGGCGCGATCCCGAACTGGTCGTCGCCACCGGTCTGGTCATCGCCTACGGGATGCTGACCCTGACGCCGCCGAACGCCGCGGATCTTTTCGATTTGACGATCTACCTCGATCCCGATGAGTCGCTGCGGCGCGCCTGGCGTCTGGAGCGCGACGTGCGCGAGCGGGGGTACAGCCCTGCCGAGGTGGTGGCCCGCGAACCGGCCCGCGAGCGTGATGCGGCCCGCTTCATCCACTGCCAGCGCCCCCTGGCCTCCACCGTGCTGCGCGTGCGTCCCGCGGCGGCGGGCCCGGCAGGCGCGCTCGATACGGAACTGATCATCCGTCACGGCGTTGAGGCGCACCCGCTCGACCCCGTGTGCGCCGATCTGGCTGCCGCTACCTACCCGGCCCTGCGCATCGATCGCGACATTATTGATCAAGATGGCCGCGAGGGTGACCGGATCACGATTGCGTCCTCGCTGACGCCCGCCACGGCCGCGCAGGTGGCCGATCTGGTCTGGAGCTACCTGCCCGGCGCCATCCGCGTGCCGCTAGAGCAGATCGGCCAGACCCGCGCCGGCTCGACCGCCCATCATGATCCGGCCCTGGCCCTGGTGCAACTCTTCATCGTGGGCGGGCTGGTGCGCACACGCGGGCTGTAGGGCCACGCCCCTCGCCCCCGGGCGCTGCGCGCGGCACGGCCCCCACCGCCCCCCGCTCTCAGGTATAGCCTGGTTCAGGAGCGAGGGGTGGTGTCATCTCGTGCCGAACCGCCCCCTCCCTCACCCTTCCCCGCTGGGGGAGGGACCCGGCGCCTCCCCCCAGCGGGGGGAGGCTGGGAGGGGGGCAGCACGCGGCGAACGGTGTTCACCTCAGCCGTCCATGCGGCTCTCGCCGCACACCGACCGGATGAAAATTAGGTTGTTCCTGAGAGGGCGAAGCCCTCCCACACCCTCCCACCGGGTGGGGGGATGGGGGAAACGAGGTTTCCCCCTCCCCCTGCTTGAGGACCAGGCCCTCCCGCGGGCGGGGGGATGGGGGCAACCAGGTTCCCCCACGCCCCCCGCGCAAGGGCTGTGCCCTTACCTTCCCGCGGGCGGGGGTATGGGGAAACCTGGTTTCCCGCTCCCCCCTGCTTGAGGGCCACGCGCTCCCGCGGGCGGGGGTATGGGGGAACCTGGTTCCCCCCATTTCACGCTAGCCCGGCGGCCCGGCGCAGGGCCTCGACCTTATCGGTGCGTTCCCAGGGCACATCAATGTCGGTGCGCCCGAAGTGACCCCCGGCCGCCGTCTGGCGGTAAATGGGCCGGCGCAGGTCCAGGTCACGGATAATCGCGCCGGGGCGGAGGTCGAAGACCTCGTTCACCGCCTTGAGAATGACCTCATCGGCGACCTTGCCGGTGGCGAAGGTCTCGACGCTCAGCGAGAGGGGGCGGGCCACGCCGATGGCATAGCTCACCTGCAGTTCGACGCGATCGGCCAGGCCGGCGGCGACGATGTTCTTGGCTACCCAGCGGCAGGCGTAGGCCGCGCTGCGGTCCACCTTACTCGGGTCCTTGCCGCTGAAGGCTCCGCCGCCATGCCGGGCGACGCCGCCGTAGGTGTCAACCACGATCTTGCGCCCGGTGAGCCCGGTGTCGCCCATGGGGCCGCCGACGACGAACCGTCCGGTGGGGTTGACGAAAATCCTGGTCTGGCTATCGAACCACTCCGGCGGCACCTCGGCCTTGATCACCTGCTCGATCACATCGGCGCGGATCTGTTCCTGGGAAACCTGGGGGGCGTGCTGGGTGCTGATCAGGACCGTGTCAACCCGCACCGGCTTGCCGTAGCTGTACTCGACGGTGACCTGGCTTTTGGCGTCGGGGCGCAGGTAGGGCAGGACGCCAGCGTGCCGCACCTTCTCGAGGCGGCGGATCAGCCGGTGGGCTAGAGCGATCGAGGCCGGCATCAACTCGGGGGTTTCGTTGCAGGCAAAGCCGAACATCATGCCCTGATCACCCGCGCCGACCGCCTCTACTTCGGCCTCGGTCATCTCGCCTGTCCTGGCCTCCAGGGCCTTGTCCACCCCCATTGCGATGTCCGGCGACTGGCCGTGGATGGCGACCAGCACGCCGCAGGTGTCGGCGTCGAAGCCATACTCGGCGCTGGTGTAGCCGATCTCTTTCACCGTGCGGCGCACGATCTCCTCGATGGGAATGTAGCCTTTCTCGTAGGTGATCTCGCCGAGCACCACGATCAGCCCGGTGGTGGTGGCGGTCTCGCAGGCCACGCGGGCGCGCGGATCGTGGGTCAGGAACGCATCGAGGATGGCGTCGCTGATCTGGTCGCACATCTTGTCGGGGTGCCCGCTGCTCACACTTTCACTGGTGAAGTAGAAGCGGGGTGAGGTCATGAAGGTGTTGGCCATGGTCCTCTTCCTTCGCTGGTCATGTTCTGTCGAGCGCTTGCGTAGTCTGTGAAGTTGCGTTCCCCGGCACGGGGCTGCCCCTCTCCCAGCCTCTCTCCGCCGGGGAGAGGGCTGGGGAGGAGCAGGTGGTTGCCGTAAGGCGCAGCCCTCCCCCACCATCCCCCCGTTCGAGAGGGAGGAACCAGCGCCTTCCTGAGAGGGCCTGACCCTCATCAGGTGCCTTCCTGCCAGCTCCGCAGGTAGGCCTCCTGTTCCGGGGTCAGCACATCAATAGCCACGCCCATCGCGCGGAGCTTGAGGGCGGCAATCTCGCGATCCAGGTCCTTCGGCAGG
>Ga0308393_1000530_pt1 | contig 19745 bp, 16 predicted proteins | sample Hotspr2Sampleee2_FD_202364 | JGI IMG/M metagenome (GOLD analysis project Ga0308393, IMG submission 202364) | Hot spring phototrophic mat microbial communities from Mushroom Spring, Yellowstone National Park, Wyoming, United States - 20050630_ee2 ... | reverse complement strand
ATTTTCTTGTTCCAAAATGAGCATAGCAAGTGGTTCGAGTCCTTTTTCTTTGGCAATGGTGGCTTTAGTACGTTTTTTGGGTCTGTATGGCAGGTACAAATCTTCCAAAGCACTCATTGTTTCGGCATCTTGGATTTTTTGTTCTAATTCGGCAGTGAGTTTGCCTTGCTCTTTGATAGATTTGAGGATAGTCTCGCGACGTTTATCAAGTTCTTCTAATTGTTCTAATCTATCTCTAATGGCAGTGATTTGCACTTCATCTAAGCTACCTGTAAGTTCTTTACGATAACGAGCTATAAATGGCACCGTGCTACCTTCTTGTAAAAGTTGTGCAGTTGCATCTACCTGCTTGATGCTAATTCCTAATTCTGCGGCAATTTTGATAAAATAACGCTCTGACATTGTACTGCTGATGAGTTATGAGTGTTGAATTATGAATTATGAGTGTTGATTTGTAGTAAGTATTTAAAATGTTTTCTAAAATTGTGCAAGGGATTAAACCTATGCTCAAAATAGTTTGCAAAGATAAGAAAAAAAAGGTTTGAGAGAAGATTTTTGGAAACTTTATTAAGCTAAGGCAATCGATGCAACGCTAATAGATTGAGCTTGGGCTTCTAACAATACTCTTGCACAAGCCTCTAAGGTAGAGCCTGTTGTTACGACATCATCAACGAGCAGGATAGACTTTTGGGCAATTTTTTCAGGTTCTTTTATTGCAAAAACATTTTCTACGTTTTTCCAACGTTCTAAACGGCTCTTTTTGGTCTGGGTGCTGGTGGCGGTATTGCGAAGCAGAATATCGTTTGCCCAAGGCACTTGCATTTGCTCGCTTAGCCCTTGGGCGAAGTAGTCGCTTTGGTTGTAGCCACGTATTTTGAGTTTGCTGGGGTGCAAAGGTACGGGTAAGATATAGTCAAAAGTATTGATTTGATGTTCTTTCAATTCGTAGCCGTACCAATTGCCGAGCATTTGGGCGAGTTCGGGTTGGTTGTGGTATTTAATTTGATGCAAAATTCTTTGTACTTTCCCTGATTTGCTAAACTTCAAGAAAGCCAAACCATACAAAATCGGGATTTTGCCAAAAAATTTTTTCGTAACATCGTTATCCTGCGGATTGAGTTTGTGAAAATTAGTGAAAGGCAAATTAGCTCGGCAAGCCGTACAAATTTTGTGTTCGTTTTCTAACAAAACTCCCTGACAGCCATAACAACAATCAGGGAACAACAAATTCAGAAAGTCTTTGAAAGGCTTTAACCCAACTGCATTATTCATACCATTTTCAGAACTGATTGCTATTTTGTATTTTGCCCAAACGCAATTGTTCGGAAGTTTTACGTAAAATGCGGTAAGTATCCTCTTTGTTGGCTTGTGCGAAGACAACCTCGTTCATTTCTTGTGTAAAAATTTGGCTTGCTTTATCTATTTCGCCCATTATGCGTTTTTCCATTCTGTCTAAGCGGGCATAGACCGCTTCCACTACTTCGTTGAGGTGTTCTTTGTCTTGACTGATGAAACTATCGATTTGTTCATAGAGTTTTTCTAATTTATCACGCAATTCTTTGGAGTCTTTACCGATAATAAACTCTTTAATTGCACCGAGCTTGGTCATTTTGGCACGATTGGTCGTACCGAAAGCATCTTCATCGCTGATGGTTACATATTCTTCTTGCTTACGCAATTTTTCGGCTTCGCTCAGCAGGCGTGGGAGAGCTTTGTAAATATCTTGCATTTGTAACTGCATTTGTTTTCTGTTTTCCTCAATTACCGTAGAAAACAAAGCCTTTATTTCTGCAAGTTGCTTTTCGTAGTCTTTTCTGTTTTCGGAGATAATGGAAGTGAAAAGGTCTTTCATTCCTTGAAACTTTATCTCCAACTCTTGTTTATCGGGGTTGATGACAGCCTCTTTGTAGCTTGAAACCTCTTCGGTCGGGAACTCGTCGGGCTTTTTGTAGGTACTATCGCTTTTATTGATATCCTCCATAAGGTTTATTGAGCTAAGGTTTTAGAAATATCTTCAAATATATTGCCGAGCGTATTTTTGCTGATAGCATTGCGGCGGTGTTGCTCCAAATCCTGACGCAGAGCATTTTGAGCTACCAAAACTTTCTCCAAAAGCCTTGTTTCTACGGCTTCAATAGATTTGAGTAACTCAATTTTTACCTCATCAATTTTTACCGAAATTTCGGTACGATAACTTTCTACCGTTTTGCGGAGATTTTCGATTTCACCATTGTAGGTGCGAATTTCTTCACCAAAAATAATTCTTTTTATTTCGTCTAATTTGTTGGCAGAGCTAGCGGCATCATTGTAGGTATCCATATACTTTTTTTATTTTGCTTGGGTGAATATAGTTGATGAAAGCAAAACTACAAAGTTTTTTAAGTTTTTTGCAAATTTTCTTACTAAGAATTGCTTTCTTTGTGCCTTGATTGTGCAAGTTACAAAATTTTTTGAACAAAAAAAATATATGGGCAATATTGTTGAAGAATTTAACCGCTATCGTAGCCAAATGAACGAGAAAATCCTTTCCAGCCGACAATTTAGTGCCGAAAAGAATTTTCAACCTTGATGCCAATTGCTACGCAGAAGGGGCTTTGAGTGTTACTACCAAAGAAATGATAGGCTTGGCTTGCTCAATGGTGTTGCGGTGTGATGATTGTGTTCGCTATCACTTGGGCAAATGTAAAGAATTAGGCATTACGAAGGAACAAGTTTTTGAAGTATTTGCTATTGCCAATCTGATAGGTGGCACAATTGTTATTCCACATCTACGCCGAGCCGTAGAATATTGGGAAGCCTTAGAAACAGAAAAAACAGCCTAAGCAATCGAAAGCAATGAACCTGCAAGATTTACTCTATCGTACCAAAATACAAAGTATCTACAACAGCACCGACCTGAACGTTTCGGCTATTCAGTTCGACTCCCGAAAAATTACCGAAGGAAGCGTCTTTGTAGCTACCAAAGGCACGCAAACCGATGGACATTTATTCATACAAAAAGCTATTGAGCAAGGAGCTATTGCTATTGTTTGCGAAGATTTGCCCGAAACATTGCAAGAAAACATCACCTACATTCAAACTCCCGATAGTGCCGAGGCACTTGGCATAATGGCAAGTAATTTTTTCGGTAATCCTTCTGAAAAATTGAAGTTGGTAGGCGTAACAGGCACAAATGGCAAAACTACGAATGTAACTTTGCTCTACAAATTGTTCAAAGGTTTAGGCTATCGTGTCGGAATGCTCTCTACGGTTGAAAATTACATTGATGAAACAACTTTGCCCGCCACTCACACCACGCCCGATGCCCTTAGCCTGAACGAACTGCTCGCTAAAATGGTACAGGCAGGCTGTCAGTATGCTTTTATGGAGGCAAGTTCTCACGCCATTGTGCAAAGACGCATTGCAGGCTTACATTTCGCAGGAGCAGTTTTTACCAATATCTCTCACGACCATCTGGATTTCCACAAAACTTTTGAAAACTACATCAAAGCTAAGAAAAAACTCTTCGACGACCTTCCCAAAACGGCTTTTGCTCTGAGCAATTTTGACGATAAACGCGGCAGTGTAATGCTCCAAAATACCAAAGCCCGTAAATATAGTTTTGCCCTTAAAAATCCTGCTGACTTCAAAGGAAAAATCCTAAACAACACGCTACAAGGTTTGGAAATGGATTTTGATGGCAGGCAAGTTTGGTGCAAACTCACAGGCACGTTCAACGCCTACAATCTGCTTGGTGTCTATGCAACGGCTTTGCTTTTAGGCGAAGAGGCAGAACGCATCTTACTTGTGCTTTCGTCGCTTTTGGCGGCTCGTGGGCGTTTCGAGCAAATTGTGGATAGCAAACATAGAATTGGCATTGTAGATTATGCCCACACCCCCGATGCCTTGGAAAATGTACTCAAAACTATTCAAGAACTTCGCCAACAGCACCAGAAGGTCGTTACGATTGTAGGAGCAGGAGGCAATCGCGATGCCACCAAACGCCCCATTATGGCTGAAATTGCCTGTAAATATTCCGATACCGTGCTACTCACTTCCGACAACCCCCGCTACGAAGAACCAATGAAAATTTTGGAAGAAATGTACCAAGGCGTTCCGATTACGCAACGAAAAAAAGTACAAATCATCGAAAACAGACGTGAGGCAATAGCAACAGCCTGCCAAATTGCCCAAGCCGAAGATATTATCCTTTTGGCAGGAAAAGGACACGAAACCTACCAAGAAATACAAGGCATCAAATACGATTTTGACGATATGAAAATTCTTTCAGAATTTATGCAGAAATATAATTATCCATAAAAAACTGCCAGCCCCGCACACACAAGCAATGCCGCTGTTTCGGTACGCAATACGGCATTACCCAAACTGGTAGCCTCAAAGCCTTTGGCACGAGCTAAAGCAACCTCTTCGGGACTAAAATCTCCTTCGGGACCGATTAGCACACAATATTTGCCATTTTCAGAAACCATTTGCCTCAAAAATTTTTTTTCACTACCTCCCAAATGAGCAATCCACTTGTTTTGTTGCGATACGCTTTCTAAAAATTTCGGTAATTTTTCTATGGCATTTATTTTTGGTAAAAAAGCCTTTTGCGATTGTTTGATTGCTTGAATGGCTATTTTTTCCAAGCGTTCTAATTTGATTTCTTTGCGTTCGGAACGCGAGCAAAGCACAAAACTAATTTCATCTATTCCGATTTCGGTACATTTTTCAACAAGCCATTCCATACGTTCTATATTTTTGGTAGGGGCTATGGCTATGTGCAGGTAATAATTTCGTTGATTTTTGGTATCAAAAGATTTGCTTAAAGGTTTCAGAACGCATTTTTTACTTTCTATTCGGCAGATTTCGGCTTGCCAAAAATAGCCTTTTCCGTCTATCAGGGTTATTATATCGCCTACATTGTGGCGTAGCACCTGCAAGCAGTGTCGGCTTTCTTCTTCGGAAAGGACAGGATTTTCGGCAATTTCGGGACAATAAAATAATGAAGGCATAAAAATTTTTGAGTTCTTGATTTTTTAGTTAGTTTTGTCAGATATAGTTGCACAGACTAAGCAATTTTTGGACAAATATGCGAAAAATCAAGAAACTTTTGGTTGCCAATCGTGGTGAAATTGCCTTGCGTGTAATGCGTTCGGCAAAAGAAATGGGCATTGCAACGGTAGCTGTTTTTAGCTCTGCCGATAGAAACGCCTTGCACGTGCGTTATGCCGACGAAGCCGTATGGATTGGCGAAGCCCCCAGTGCCGAATCGTATTTGCGTGGCGGTAAAATCATTGAAGTTGCCAAACAAATAGGAGCTGATGCCATTCACCCGGGCTATGGTTTTCTTTCGGAAAATGCTCATTTTGCCAAAGCCGTACAAGAAGCAGGCTTGATTTTCGTGGGACCTCCCGTAGAAGCCATCAAGGTAATGGGAAGCAAATTAGCCGCTAAGGAAGCTGTAAAAAAATTTGATGTGCCAATGGTGCCAGGCACAGCAGGTGCAATTACCGATACCCACGAAGCCAAAAAAATAGCCCAAGAAATTGGTTATCCTGTGCTTATCAAGGCTTCGGCTGGTGGCGGTGGCAAAGGTATGCGTATAGTTGAAAATGAATCAGAATTTGACGAGCAAATGGAAAGAGCCATTAGCGAGGCAACTTCAGCTTTTGGTGATGGTTCGGTTTTTATTGAAAAATATATTACCGCCCCCAAACATATTGAAGTGCAGATTTTAGGTGATATGCACGGAAACGTAGTGTATCTATTTGAGCGTGAATGTTCTATCCAACGCCGTCATCAAAAAGTTATTGAAGAAGCCCCCTCACCTGTACTTACCCCCGATGTACGCAAAGCCATCGGCGAAGCCGCTGTAAAAGTAGCAAAAGCCTGTAACTACTATAACGCAGGCACAGTTGAGTTTGTAATGGATAGCCAACTCAATTTTTATTTTCTGGAAATGAATACCCGCTTGCAAGTAGAACACCCCGTCACTGAACAAATTACAGGTATTGATTTGGTAAAAGAGCAAATCAGAATTGCACAGGGCGAGGCACTTAGTTTCAAGCAAGAAGATTTGCGTATTTTAGGACACGCCATTGAGGTGCGTGTCTATGCCGAAGACCCTCAAAACAATTTCTTGCCCGATATTGGCAAACTCCAAACCTACAAACGCCCACAAGGTGCAGGCATACGCATTGATGATGGCTTTGAACAAGGTATGGAAATTCCTATTTACTACGACCCAATGATAGCCAAACTCATTGCCACAGGCAAAAACCGCCAAGAAGCCATCAGCCGAATGAAACGAGCCATCGACGAATATCAAATCACAGGCATTGAAACTACGCTTGGTTTTTGCAGATACGTACTCGAACACCCTGAGTTTCTGTCAGGAAAGTTTGATACGAATTTTGTAAAAAATCATTTTTCGCCTGAAAAATTACAAAAAACGCCCTCCCAAGAAGCCGTACAGGTAGGTGCTTTACTGATAGCACATTTATTTGAACAAAAAACCACAAATCACGTGCATCAAAATCATCAAATACAAAAAAGCGAAAGTCAATGGAAGAAAAATAGACTATCACTGCGATAGATAACTTTCTTTGAAAGGTAGAGACCTCTTATAGTGTTCAGAACGCTATAAGAGGTTTGAAAAATTTTTCATCATATTTTTTACAACACAGCCAATTTTTCATTCCTTAATTTTTTTGTATCTTTGCAGTCTGAAAATCAGCGTTGATAACATAAATTTTCAAAAAATGTATCCCGAACACAAAAACCTCCATTACGCCGAAGTTGCCAACGAAATCCTGAAATTTTGGAAAGAAAATAAAATTTTTGAGCAATCCGTAGCCAAACGAGAAGGAAAACCAATCTTTACGTTTTACGAAGGACCTCCCTCTGCCAATGGCACGCCCGGTATTCATCACGTAATGGCTCGCACTATCAAAGATATTTTTTGCCGATACAAAACTTTGCGTGGTTTCCAAGTGCCTCGCAAAGGTGGTTGGGATGCACACGGCTTGCCCGTAGAGTTGCAGGTTGAAAAAATGCTCGGTATCACCAAAGAAGACATCGGCACGAAAATCTCGGTAGAAGACTACAACCAAAAATGCCGCGAAACCGTAATGATGTACACCGACCAATGGAACGACCTCACCGAAAAAATGGGATACTGGGTTGATTTGGAAAACCCTTACATAACCTATGAAAATAATTACATAGAAACCCTTTGGTTTTTGCTCAAAAAACTTTATGAAAAAGGCTTACTCTACAAAGGCTACACCGTTCAGCCATATTCGCCTGCCGCAGGCACAGGACTTAGCTCTCACGAACTCAATTATCCCGGCACCTACCAAGATGTTTCCGATACGTCTATTGTGGCTCAATTTAAAGTAATCAAAAATGAAAAATCGGCATTTTTGTTTGATAATCCCAACGAAGATGTACGTATTTTAGCTTGGACAACTACGCCTTGGACGCTTCCCTCGAACTGTGCCTTAGCCGTTGGCGAAGAAATTACTTACGTGAAAATCAAAACCTTCAATCCCTACACGCACAAGCCTGTTTCGGTAGTTTTGGCAAAGGATTTGGTCAGCAAATATTTTTCCGAAAAAGCCAAAAATTTAAAACTTGAAGACTACAAAACAGGCGATAAACTTATTCCTTTTGAAATTGTAAAAGAGTTTAAAGGCAAAGATATGCTTGGCATCCGTTACGAGCAACTGATGCCTTACGTAACTAACGAAAACTTAGAAAAAAATGCGTTCCGCGTTATTGCAGGCGACTTCGTAACTACCGAAGATGGTACAGGCATTGTGCATACGGCTTCTGTTTTTGGTGCTGATGACTTCCGTGTCTGTAAGCAAAACAATATCCCTTCGGTAATGGTGCTTGACGAAAACGGCAAAGAAACGCCCCTCGTTGATAAGAAAGGTAAATTCGTAAAAGAAGTTGGCAAACATTTAGCCGAAGGCATCAAAAAATACAACATCAAAACGCATAAAACCTTTGGCGAAAATGATTTTTACGTAAAAAATTACCTCTCCGAAGATGAAAGCCAAGAAAACTACAAATCTACCGACGTTATCATTTCTATCATTCTGAAAGAAGAAAACAAAGCCTTTAAGGTTGAAAAATATTTGCACAGCTATCCACATTGTTGGCGTACAGGCAAACCTGTCTTGTACTATCCGCTGAATAGTTGGTTTATTCGTACTACTGCACTCAAAGACAGAATGGTAGAACTCAACAAAACGATTAACTGGAAGCCTGCAAGTACAGGTTCAGGGCGTTTTGGAAGCTGGCTTGAAAATTTAGTAGATTGGAACTTATCGCGTTCGCGATATTGGGGAACTCCTCTGCCCATTTGGCGAACCGAAAATGGCGAAGCTGAAAAATGTATCGGCTCACTTGCCGAACTGAAAGCCGAAATTGAAAAAGCTAATCAAATTTTAGGCTTAAACCAACCTACCGACCTGCCCGACCTACACAGACCTTACGTAGATAATGTTATTTTAGTTTCGGATAATGGCGAAAAAATGTATCGCGAGCCTGACCTCGTTGATGTTTGGTTTGATAGTGGTGCGATGCCTTACGCTCAATGGCACTACCCTTTTTCTCCTCTCTCTTTTGAAGAGGGGCAAAGGGTGAGGCAATTCCCCGCCGATTTTATCTCCGAAGGTGTAGACCAAACACGAGGTTGGTTTTTTACGCTTCACGCTCTCGCCGTAATGCTTTTTGATAGCGTTGCCTTCAAAAATGTGGTTTCCACAGGGCTTGTTTTAGATAAAAATGGTGAAAAAATGTCTAAATCAAAAGGTAATGTTATCAATCCTTTTGAGACGATGGAAAAATACGGTGCCGATACCACCCGTTGGTATATGGTAGAAAATGCCAACCCTTGGGATAACCTGAAATTTGATATTGACGGAATCATTGAAGTAAGAAATAAATTTTTCGGAACGCTTCACAATACCTACAATTTTTTTGCTATCTATGCAAATTTGGACAAGTTCAAGCCCACAGGTTTGCAAAATCAGGCATTTACTGAACTTGACCGATGGATTCTTTCCAAACTGCAAACTACTATCATAGAAACAGAAAAAGCCCTTGACGACTACGAGCCGACCAAAGCCGCCCGCACCATCAGCGAATTTGTCATTGAGCATCTTTCTAATTGGTACGTAAGGCTATCACGTAAGCGTTTCTGGGTAGGTGAAATGAACGCAGACAAGCAAGCTGCCTACGAAACCTTATTTGAGTGTCTGAAAGTTGTTTCACAATTGATGTCTCCTATTGCTCCTTTCTATGCAGACTTTTTATATCGCAATCTAACCTCCCCCTCTCCTTTGGAGAGGGGCAAGGGGGTGAGGTCTCTCCCCTCTCCTTTGGAGAGGGGCAAGGGGGTGAGGTCTCTCCCCTCTCCTTTGGAGAGGGGCAAGGGGGTGAGGTCTCCATACACCTAACCGATTGGCAAAAAGCTGATGAAAGCCTCATTGACAAAGACTTAGAGCAAAAAATGGACTTAGCCCAACGCATTTGCTCGCTTACACACGCCTTGCGTAAAAAAGAGAAAATCAAGGTACGTCAGCCTTTGAGCCGAATACTCATTCCTGTGCTAAATCCTGCCATTAAAGAACAAATTTCGGCTGTACAAGAACTCATTAAAGCCGAAGTGAATATTAAGGCAATAGAATACATTGATGATACTTCGGGAATTTTAGTAAAAAGCATCAAACCGAATTTCAAACGTTTGGGCGAAATCTATAAAGCCAAAATGAAAGAAGTAGCCAATGTTATTCAACAATTTAGCCAAACAGACATCAACCGATTAGAACGTGAAGGACTTTTTGAGGCTCAAATTTCAGATGGTTTCATTACGCTCACAATGGAAGATGTCATCATTGAAGCCAAAGAAATTGCAGGCTGGTCTGTGGCAAGTGATAAAGGATTGACGGTTGCTTTAGATGTTACTATCACCGATGAACTCCGCCACGAAGGCATTGCCCGCGAGCTTGTAAATCGTTTGCAAAATTTACGTAAAGACAAAAATTTAGAAGTTGCCGATAAAATTAGTGTCCAAATCCAAAAATTATCCAACGAGGTAGATACAGCTTTGGAAAAACACAAGAATTATATTGCAAACGAAGTACAAGCTCTTTCCTTCGAGATTATCCCTACACTTAACGGCAATGCCGAAGAAATAGATATGGAAGATTTTGTGCTGAAAGTAAAAATAGGAAAAATTTAGCTTTTCAACCTCGTAACCTCTCATAGAGCTTAAAGCTCTATAAGAGGTTGTAAGAAGTTTTTATCTCTTTAAGCATCTGTTCCCCTCCTATCTGCAAGATTTCTTGTGCCAATTTTTGCCCTGCTTGTTCGTATTCTTGCACCGAGACCCTTAACTCACGCATTAGCAAACGACTACCATCAGGGCTGATAATTCCACCTCGTATGTTTAAAAAATTATTTTCCAGACTTGCTAGTACAAATACAGGCACACTACACCCCCCTTGCAAGGTATGTAAAAAATCTCTTTCAACGTGCAAACAAACCTCTGTTTCCCAATGATTTAATGTTTCTTTTAGCTTTTGTTTAATGTTTGCATCTAAGTTTTTGGCTATTTCAATGGCGATGCTTCCTTGCCCAGCGGCAGGCGTAAAAATATCGGTAGGCAAATGTTGGCAGATTAGATTATCGTATTCTAAGCGATGTATGCCTGCATAAGCCAAAATAATAGCATCACAAGCTCCATTTTCTAATTTTTGCAAGCGAGTTTGCAAGTTGCCACGCATTTCGGTTGTGCGAATGTGAGGATAATAATGTTTGAGTGTAGCTATTCGGCGGGTAGAGGAAGTACCGATAAGAATTTTATCTTGCAAAGAAATCCCTTTCTTGAAACTAACAAGTACATCATTTACCTGCTCTCTTTCGGTAAAAGCAATAATTTCCAAATCTTCGGGCAGAGCCGAAGGCAAATCTTTGGCACTATGAACAGCCAAATGTACTTCTCCCAAACGCAGTTTTTCTTCCAACTCTTCTGTGAAAACACCTTTGCTACCAATTTTAGCCAGCGACCTATCCAAAATTTTATCTCCTCTCGTTTCAATACCTACGATTTCGGTTTCAAAACCTGCTTCCTGTAATTTTTTTTCTACAAAATATGTTTGCCACAAGGCTAATTTACTGCTCCGTGTGATGATTTTTAATTTTTTTAGCATAAATTTTATCTTTTCTAAAACCAAAACTTTGGCAAGTTACGTATATTTCGCATAAGAAAAATTTTTGGTTTAACATTAACACCTAATTTTATGGAAGTAGCTCTGCAGAAAAAGGAAAGTTCGTCATTTGTCAAACAGATTGTCAGTTTGGCCGCCTTAGAAGCGGCAATTACAATTGGTTGGCTGGCTTACGAAAAATATCAGCCTCAACTATTGTTAAAATTCAGTTTTACACAATTCGCCTCTGTATTGCTAATTGCACAAGGAGTGTTGGGAGCGATTTTTCACCCTCTTTCGGGCAAATGGGCTGATAAAGCCTTTAAGGAAAAAGGCTCTAAATTCCCTGTCATTATTTCGGGAGCGGCTTTTGCGGCAGTTATTTTCGTGGCAGTTAGTTTTGCCCTACGTGCAGACCCCAATAGTAGCTTGAAATGGATTTTACCTGTGTTGGTAGTTTTATGGCTTGCGGCAATGGCAACTTTTCATAGCCCTGCAATTTCTTTGGTAGAGTCTTTTGCTCCTGTGCATAAATTTCCACAAGTTGCCGCTATCCTGACAATGGTTTTTGGTATAATCTATACGATTGAGCCATTTTTGATGCAAATCTTAGATGCTCTCGGACTTACCATTACCTTTATCTTAGGCGGCGTACTTGTGTTGCTTACAGCTTATACCATAAAAAATATTAGCGTAACGCCCCCTACCGAAGAAGATAAAAAACTGATGGAGCGTGTAGTTGTTGAAGGTTCAAGAAAAACCGATTTGTTCTTGACAGGATTTTTCGTAGGTTTGTTCAAAACACTTATACTCTTTGCTATTCCTGCCATTTGGGTACATCATAAATTCTTTACTACTGCCCGAAATTTCTTCAACGACCCCGACTACTTGCAATCAGCTATGCTACTATTTTCGGCTGTTTTGGCTATTCCTGTTAGTAAATTAGTTGAGAAATGGACTGCCGAAAAGGCTATCGTAAGAGGTTGTATCATTGCTTTCTTATTGGCAGTGCCCAGCCTACTGATACGCAACCAAACCTTTTCATTTGTGATGCTAATTCTGATGGGGGCGGTGTATAGTTTGCTAGCGATTGCTTCGTTGCCTTACATATTACACAGAGCCAAAGCAGGACACGCAGGGCATAGTATTGGTTTGTATTATGGCGGTACAGCCGCCTCTACCGCTCTCATGCTTCTTTTGCTCTTACTTATGGGAATACAAGTGAATTAAGGATTTCATTTCAACTCTGCTTACAATCCTGCAAAACACGATTTGCAGGATTTATTTTTTTGGTAAATCCAAGTTAATGCGTTATTTTTGCTTCAAACCTCAATTTTTTATGAAAAAAGCATTTCTTGGGATAATTATTTTGTGGCTTTGCAACGCTTGTGCTACTTTACAAGGAGTTGTGAGCAACTTACCCAACGCAACGCAACCTCTTACCGAAACCGAAATCGCCAATGGACTGAAAGAAGCCCTCACACAAGGCATCAGCAATGGCGTAAGCGAACTTGTAAAAACTGATGGCTACTTTGGCAATCAGGCTATTAAACTTTTGCTTCCCCCCGAAGCCGAAAAAGTGCAGAACCTTATCGTAAAAAACATTCCACAAGGGCAAAAACTCATTGATGAAGCTATTTTGAAAATGAACCGTGCCGCCGAAGACGCCGCTAACGAAGCTAAACCCATCTTCGTTGATGCCATTACCTCAATGACTATCGTTGATGCCAAAAATATTCTTTTTGGCAATGAAAACGCCGCTACCAATTATCTTAAAGAAAAAACCTTCCAAAAACTTGTGCAAGCATATAGCCCCAAAATCAACGCCTCTTTGAGCAAAGTAGGTGCAACGCAGGCTTGGTCGGCTTTGGTAAATCCTTACAACAAATTAGTTGGCACCGTAGCGGGCAACATAGCAGGCATTCGCGAACCTATCAATAGCGATTTGGGGGCTTATACCACTCAAAAAGCCTTAGACGGACTTTTCTGGCGTATTTCGCAAGAAGAACAAAAAATCAGAAGCACGCCACTGGCTCGTACTACGGCTCTGCTACAAAGAGTTTTCGGAGAGTTGGATAAAAAAAGATAGCTTCACGAATGGATATAGAATTTTTCAGAGAATATTGTTTAACCAAAAAAGGCGTAACCGAAGAGTTCCCTTTTGATGAAAAAACTTTGGTTTTTAAGGTAATGGGAAAAATCTTTGCCCTCACCGATATCGATGCAGTAGATTTTTCTATTAACTTGAAATGCGAACCTGAAAAAGCAATTCTGCTAAGAGAGCAATACAAAGCCGTGCAACCGGGGCTATCATATGAGCAAAAAACATTGGAACACAATCTACGCAGAAAACATTTCCGACAACTTGCTGAAACAATGGATAGATGACTCGTATCGCTTAGTAGTAGCAGGTTTGCCCAAAAAAATACAAAAAGAATTAGAAAATTTCTCGTAAAATCTTTTCTCCATAAAAACAACGCTGATATGAACTACGGTATTTTCACTATTCCCGAACCCAAAAACGAACCTGTTTATAGCTATGCTCCCGGCACACCCGAAAGAGCCTTGCTCAAAAAAGCCCTTGCCGATGCCAAAAGCCGAGAATTAGATATTCCGATGTTTATTGGTGGGCAAGAAGTACGTACAGGCAACCGAGTACGCATTGCCCCACCTCACGAAATTGCTCATACGCTTGGTTACTATCATAAAGGAGGTAAAGACGAGGTAAATCTTGCTATCCGTGCCGCACTCAACGCCAAAGAGTTGTGGGAAAATATGGCTTGGGAACACCGTGCAAGCATTTTCCTGAAAGCCGCCGAACTGATTTCCACCAAGTACCGCTACGAACTCAATGCCGCTACAATGCTGGGACAATCAAAAAATGTTTTTCAGGCTGAAATTGACTCAGCTTGCGAAATTATTGACTTTCTGCGGTTCAACGTAAAGTTTATGGAGCAAATCTATCGCGAGCAACCTATCTCTTCGGCAGGTATTTGGAACAGGTTGGAACACAGAGCCTTAGAAGGTTTCGTTTTCGCTCTTACCCCCTTCAATTTTACGGCTATTGCAGGTAATTTGCCCACAGCACCCGCTATGATGGGAAATTGCGTAGTTTGGAAACCTTCCGAAACGCAAATTTACTCAGCTCATGTGTTAATGAAAGTTTTTAGAGAAGCAGGCGTACCTGATGGCGTTATCAACTTGGTTTTTGTTGATGGTCCTACGGCAGGCGAAGTGATTTTCTCGCACCCCGATTTTGCAGGCATTCACTTTACAGGTGGTACAGCTACTTTCCAAAGAATTTGGAAAACTATTGGTGAAAATATTGCTCGTTACAAAACTTATCCTCGCATTGTAGGCGAAACAGGTGGAAAAGATTTTGTCCTTGCTCACTACACTGCCGATGCAAAGGCTTTGGCTACGGCTCTTATTCGTGGGGCTTTTGAGTATCAAGGGCAAAAATGCTCGGCGGCTTCAAGAGCCTATATTCCTGCTAATCTTTGGGAAGAGGTGAAAAGTTATATGCTTGCAGACCTCAAAGAAATCAAAATGGGCAGTGTAGAGGATTTTAGCTGTTTTATCAATGCCGTAATTGATGAAAAATCTTTTGATAAACTTGTTCAATACATTGAAAATGCCAAAAAAGATGGTGTAACGATTGTAGCAGGTGGCAATTACGATAAGACCAAGGGGTATTTTATTGAGCCAACCATTTTGCAAGTGCAAGACCCAATGTATATCACGATGCAAGAAGAACTTTTCGGACCTATCCTTTCGGTGTATGTATATCAGCCCGAAAATTTTGAAGACACGCTCACGCTTGTTGATAAAACCTCGCCTTATGCTCTTACAGGTTCTATTTTTGCCCAAGACCGCTACGCTATTGAGTTAGCAAGCCATAAGTTACGCCATTCGGCAGGAAATTTCTACATCAACGACAAACCCACAGGAGCAATAGTAGGACAACAGCCCTTCGGGGGAGCAAGAGCATCAGGAACAAACGATAAAGCAGGTTCTTTGCTCAATCTCTTGCGTTGGACTTCGGCACGAGCCATCAAAGAAACTTTCGTGCCTCCCACCGACTACAAGTATCCTTTTATGCAAGAAAGTTAGGAAATACACCTAATCACTTAGAGTTTGAAAAAGAGATTAAGCTTCTGATTATCAGTAACTTAATCTCTTTTTTTTCTTTTTTTTCTTTTTTTTCTTTTTTTTCTTTTTTTTCTTTGTCATATCAAACTAATGTTCCACAAATTTTAAAGCCTTAAAGCCATGAAAAATCAGTTTTGTTATCCATTCATCATTCTAATGTTGCTGCTTTTCAGCTGTGATAGAAAAAATATCAGTTCTCCTATAAATGAAACTGAGAGTCAGTTGGTCAATAAAATAGATTTTTTTCCTGAAAGTACAACTTACAAGGAAATTACAATAGATGGTCAGAAAGTTATAGAAGCACAACTACCAGAGGGCTTTTTTTTTAGAATAGACGGAGAAATAGCAGGTACTTTGAGGAAATTTAAATGCGAATGTGCATCTTCTGGTAATTGTTATCCAGTACTAAGTGTCGGTCCCAAAAGCAACAAACCTTCTTGCCTTAGCGAGGGCTGTTCTGCTTGCAATTTGATACTTTACGACAACAAAAGCAGCAAATGGGACATTGAAATTGGAAATATAGATTTCATAAAATCAATGGAAGAAATTGGTATAAAAAGCAAAGGTATAGAAGGTAAGAGAATAAAACCTATTACTTCTTACACAAAATTCAGAAGTATACCTTCTGCATCTTATGAGGATTTCTTAGATACCCAAGTACAGCAAGAAATAAAAGAATTAGAAAAAAACTTCTACACAGATTTGGCATCAAAAGAAATTATTCCATTCCCCAAAATAGACCTCAATACAGGTCAAATTCCTGAAGGTTATCAAGCAATCGCTTTAGAACTAAATAGCAAACACTTTATTATGATAGTACCCAAAGATAATGGTTTTATTTCTGTTGATTATAGAACGCTGCCTCACTACAGCGTTATTACTTGTACGGGTTCTTGTACCAATGCCACTTGCAAATTTACCACTGCTCCTGGTTCAAACGGTTCTACCTTATTTATATGTAGTGGCTGTGCGAATGCATGTGAAATAAAATATTAGTTTCAGACAAACCCTTCAAGATAGGAGATTTCTTGAAGGGTTTGTTTATATCTTTATGCTTCCAAAGCCTTCTGAATAATTTCTTCTTGCTCTTTGTTATGAATTTTGTTGTAGCCCGTAGCAGGTGAGGCACTTGCTTTGCGAGAAATGCACTCTATTGGTCCGTAGTGCATTAGCATAAAGCTGTATGCTCCCATATTTTTGGGTTCTTCTTGTACCCAAACCACTTTGGCATTTTTGTACTTTTTCAAGACTTTTTCAAGTTGCTTGGCGGGATAAGGATACAACTGCTCCAAACGAACGATGGCTATATCTTTCCGAGCTTGTTTTTGTTGCTCGCGGTACAAATCTACGGCTATTTTACCACTGCAAAGTAAAACTTTTTTCACTTTTTTGGCATCAGCGTAGCTGTCGTCAATTACTTCTTGGAAAGAGCCTTTTACAAAGTCTTCAATCGGAGAATGTACTTCTTCGGCTCGGAGCAGGGATTTTGGCGACATTATCACAAGCGGCTTTCTAAACTCCCAAGCCAATTGCCTACGCAAAGCGTGAAATAAGTTAGCAGACGTAGTCAGATTAGCAACTACCATATTGTATTCGGCACAAAGTTGCAAGAAGCGTTCCAATCGTGCTGAAGAGTGTTCAGGTCCTTGTCCTTCGTAGCCGTGTGGAAGCATAAGCACCAAGGCATTTTGTTGTTGCCATTTACTTTCGGTAGCGGCGATGAATTGGTCTATAATCACTTGGGCTGTATTGGCAAAGTCACCAAATTGTGCTTCCCAAATCACCAAAGCATTCGGGTTAGCCATTGAATAGCCAAATTCAAAGCCCATTACACCAAACTCCGAAAGGTGAGAGTTGTAAATACGGAAAGGCTGTTTTTGGTTAGGAACGATATGATTGAGAAAGAAATAAGGCTCGTTGCTTTCTGCATCGCGTATCACGGCTTGCCTGTGCGAGAACGTACCTCTACGGACATCTTGCCCACTCATTCTCACGATTTTCTCTTCCAAAAGGATAGAGCCGTAGGCAAGCAATTCGCCACAAGCCCAGTCTAATTTTTTCTTCTCGAAGAAATAAGACTTGCGGTCGGCAAGGAGTTTCTCGATTTGTTTGATAACTCTGAATCCTTCGGGAATTGTGGTAAGTGCTTTTCCAACCTTTTCTATCACATCCAAAGAAATACCTGTTTCGGGAGATTTCTCAAAATCTTCGGGCTTAGATTTACGAAGTTTCTGCCAATCTTTTTCTAATTGCGTGTAGTGATAAGGCAAGGGTTTTTGTTTTACTTCGTCGAGTTTTTGTTGTAGCATTTGGCGAAGTTCTTTGTCCATCTCTTCTACGAGTTTGGCATCAACACTACCACTGGCAAGTAATTTTTGGGCATACACTTCGCGAGGGGTGGGGTGCTTGGCAATTATATTATAGAGTTTGGGTTGCGTGAAGCGAGGTTCATCGGTTTCGTTATGTCCGTGCCTGCGATAGCACACTAAATCAATAAAAATATCCCTTTGGAATTTTTGGCGAAACTCGGCGGCAAGTTGGAAACAGAAAACAACGGCCTCGGGGTCATCGCCATTTACGTGCATTACAGGGGCATCAATGATTTTGGCAATATCGGTACAATAAATACTTGACCTTGCCTCATCAAAATCAGTTGTAAAACCTACTTGGTTATTGATGACTACGTGAACAGTACCGCCCACGCCGTATGCTTCTAATTTTGCCATTTGTACTACCTCATACACCGAGCCTTGCCCTGCTATGGCGGCATCGCCGTGAATAAGAATTGGCAAAATGTATTTTTCATCAAAAAGTTCTTCATCTATCTGAGCACGTGAGTAGCCCTGCACAATCGCATTGACAGCTTCCAAATGTGAGGGATTAGGAGCTAAACGTAAATTGACGGTATGCCCTTCGGGGGTTACGATTTCGCTGGCAAAGCCCATATGGTATTTCACGTCGCCATCGCCCATCGTGAGGTCGGGACTGGCTTTACCTTCAAATTCGCTGAAAATTTGGTCATAGGTTTTGCCCATAATGTTGGCAAGAATATTGAGCCTGCCTCGGTGAGCCATTCCGATAACCACTTCTTTCACACCCAACTCCGCCCCACGATTGATAAGAGCATCAAGACCGGGCAAAACACTTTCGCCTCCTTCCAAGGAAAAGCGTTTTTGTCCTAAAAATTTGGTATGCAAAAAGTTTTCAAAAACGACTGCCTCGTTGAGTTTCTTCAAAATTCTTTTCTTAAACTCTAAGGAGGGATTAAAGGCAAGAGCTTCTTTTTCAAACTTATTGCGTAGCCAATCGAACACTTCTGGCTCGCGAATGTAGGTAAATTCGAAACCGATAGTGCCTTCGTAGATATATTTAAGCGTATCAATAATTTTGCGAAGCGTAGCGGCACCGATACCCAACTCGTTGCCAGCCTGAAAAGTTGTGTCCAAATCGGCTTCTGAAAGTCCGAAAAGTTCTAAATCGAGCCAAGGATTACGCGATTTGCGTGGGCGTACAGGATTGGTTTTTGAACGCAAATGAGCCCTGCTTCGGTAAGCGAAAATTAACTTGGAAACCGCTACTTCTTTTGGTGAAACTCCTTCGGGAACGCTTGTTGCTACTGCTACGGTTCCATTACCGTTGTATTGCTCGGCAAATTCAAATCCTTCGAAAAACTTACGCCAACTTTCATCTACTGCCCCCGGATTCTGACGATAGGCTTTGTAGAGTTCCTCTACATAGCTTCCGTGAGCATTGGCAATGTACGAATATCTATCCATAAAATTGTGCAGGTTGATGTAAAAAATCAAAAATGGCTAAATCAATACAATTTTAGCAAAAATTTTGACAAAAGAACACTTTTCAGGCGTTTTTTTTGAGTTGTTTTACCTAATTTTTGTGATGATGAGACCGCAAAAACCAAATTTCTCTATCTGCTTCTTGGCAAACAGGCACCGCTTCCGAACCTTTGCTCACGGCAACATCTGCCTTGCAAGAGTTTTGCCTCAATAAATGCGTATTGCCTGTGTATTCAAGCCAAAATTTTACATAAAACGCTTCTACGGTCAGATATACGTTTTGTTGTTTCCTGATAATATCCATTGAGGCTTCTGTTAGGTTCTTGTGATGCTCATAGGCTTTGAGGTCGTAAAAATCTTGAATTTCTCGCCAAAACTGAAAGTAACTTCCTACGGCAAGCAAGCCATTTAAACTTATCAGCCATACAAGAGGATACTTGAAATAAGTTTTCTGTACGTTTCGGCTTCGCTCAAAACACCGAAAAGCACAAAACCATTTATTTTTGAGTACAGAAAAAAGCCAATCAAACAGCCACGCCAGTAGTATTGCCAAGAAAATAGCATAATACGTCCAAACCCGATAAAACGGAAAAGC
>Ga0308393_1000526_pt1 | contig 19854 bp, 16 predicted proteins | sample Hotspr2Sampleee2_FD_202364 | JGI IMG/M metagenome (GOLD analysis project Ga0308393, IMG submission 202364) | Hot spring phototrophic mat microbial communities from Mushroom Spring, Yellowstone National Park, Wyoming, United States - 20050630_ee2 ... | reverse complement strand
CATCGCTCCGTTCTACAATGGCTTCTAAGAGCGGGATTTCGCCGAGAAAAGGCACTTGATACTTTTCGGCTAACATACGGCCGCCTTTTTGGCCAAAGATAGGAAATTTTCTGTCTGGCAGCTCGGGTGTCCAGAAATAAGCCATATTTTCAATGATGCCGGCGATGGGGACTTGGACCATCGGCATGCGAAACATTTGGAGGGCCTTTTCGGCGTCGGCGATGGCGAGCTTCTGCGGGGTTGTAACGATGACGGCGCCCTGTGGCCGGAACTGCTGCGCCATGGTGAGCTGAATATCCCCTGTCCCCGGCGGCATATCCACGACGAGATAATCCAATTCGGGCCATGCCGTCTCCAAGAGAAGCTGGCGCAAAGTATTGGAGGCCATAGGCCCTCGCCAGGGGGTGGCTTGACCCGGCGGCACTAAAAAGCCCAGCGACATGAGGTAAATGCCGTACTTCTCTATGGGAACTAAGTAGGGCTTGCCCTCTATTTCGCGTACCTTGGGGCGAGCCCTTTCTAAGCCCATGAGAATAGGCACACTGGGCCCATAGATGTCGGCATCTAATAGCCCTACCCTTCCACCCTGCTGGGATAACGCAATAGCGAGGTTAGCAGCTACAGTAGATTTTCCCACGCCGCCTTTGCCCGAAGCAATCAAAACCAGATACCGCACCGCTAGGTCCTTCCCGATAGGTGCCAGCGCTCGCGACGTAAACTGCACCTCCACTTGCCATCCATTGCCAAAATTTTCCCGTACGGCTTGCGTGATAGCTTCCTGAAAGTAGCCCTTGAGCGGGCAGGCCGGCGTCGTCAGCTCCAACGTGAGCGAAAGCCGCTTATCCTCCTCATTCCAGGCATAGCCCTTCACCATGCCCCCATCTACGATATTGACCTTGAGATCGGGGTCTATCACCGCCCGTAACGCTTGTCGTAAAGCCTCTTCCTGCATAAGAATGTCTTTTTTAACAAAATTGCGCTGCTGGGAAAGCCCTCTCAGCCACCCGCCCAAAAGACTCCTCCGACCTTCCCCCTGCAAAGCTACAGCAAACCTCTGGCGCAAGCGCCCTCCTACCCCATCGTAAAGTTCTAAATCCTACCTTGCACTTTATGGTTCGTCTGCCCTGGCACATTCCTGCGATTTTGGCTGTTACGACTTTTATTCACTATTTGGACCGCAATAACCTTGCTATCGTTCTACCTGAGCTGGCTCGGAGTTTCGGGTGGAGCGACCGAGAAGTAGGGCAGTATGGAGAGTGGATTTTAGGGGCGTTTTATGTGTCTTTTGGGCTAACGCAAATATTTCTTAGCCCCTATGCAGAGCGATGGGGGCTGCGGCGGAGCCTTTTGGCATCGGTAGTAGGCTTTTCCGTAGTAACGTTTCTTTTTTATCCGCTGGGGAAATGGGTCCCAGCGATTGTTTTGCTTAGGTTTCTTCTGGGGGCGGCGGAAAGCGTGCACATGCCTACGAATAGCGCTATGGTGAGTCGGTACTTTCCGCCGTCTCATCGGGCCCGGGCCAACTCGGTATATGTGGGTGGGATTCTGGCGGCGCTTATGGCAGGGCCTTGGATAATTATCCCGCTGGCGGAGAGGCTGGGCTGGCGCGCGACATTTCTGGTACTGGGGAGTGCGGGGCTTCTGGTGAGCGTGCCCCTTATCCTGCGTTTTATTCCCTCAGAACATGCTGGGCGGCTCTCTCCCCTCCATCCCCCGGCCATATCTTGGCGGGAGGCGCTGAAGGGATATGGAGCCCCCCGACCTGCCTTCTTCTGGCTCTATGTAGCTGCGGGCGCCGCTAATGCCTTTTGCATCTTTGGCATGCTGAACTGGCTCCCCAGCTATCTCCACCGCTATCACGGCATCCCTTTTGATGCGCTCAGTGGGCCGCTCTTCAGCGTGTTTTTAGCTGGTATAGTAGGGCTTTTTGGATGGGCCTTCTTAGGCGATCGAATGGGCCAACGCCTTCCCTTAGCGGCCGTAGGACTCCTCCTGGCGGGGATTTGCGTATGGCTCACCGCCTATACCGATTCCACTTTCATTATCATGGGATTACTGGTGCTGGGAGTCTTTTTCCAGAGCAGTTACAATGCCCAGGAGTTTGCCACCTTGCAAAGCATGGTGTGGGCGCATCGGGTAGGAGCAGCCTCCGGACTCTATAATGGCCTTACCGTGCTCATGGGTGGGGTAGGCGGATCTTTCATCCCCGGGACGCTCATTACAATCACCGGCAGCTTCCCGATAGCGATTCTCAGCATTGCTTTTGGCGCATGGATGGTAAGCCTTTGTCTGACTCTCCTGTGGTACCTGCAAACTAAATCTCTTTCTCGGCTCTCCCGAGTGTAATACCGATTCCGGGCAAAGGGTTTCTGAATGTAGGAGGGTAGAGTTAGGTGTGGCTGCCGCTCCCCCCTCAGGCGGGCATGCCCACCTCCTCCTCACAGTAAGAAGGCCTTTGACTTAAAGTGGTATAAGGTCACGAGGAGGGCGCCGAAGGGGCAGGGCACATGGATGTACGATCCCCCTTCACCCCGACCCTCTCCCCCCTTGAGAAGGGGGGAGAGGGTGTAGGGAGTGGTGGGATGGTAAGAGGGACATTTTGAGCACCCCCGCCCCACAGAGCGGGTGCGCTGGGGACTAGTACCGCCTAAAAAGAAAGTCTGTGCAAAACTCGTATCTTGCATCCTATGCTTTGGCGGTGTCTGTGCCTTTGGATGAGCGTCTGGGCTTGGGCTCAGACTTACGATCCTAATGAAGTGATAGGAGACGAAGAGTCGAGCGCCCCCCCGCCAGCTGTTGCACGTCGGGAAGAGGCTATTATCACCGTGAATAAAGCCCCTTTTAGCTGGACAGACCCCCTGATTATCGAGGGCGGCCAGACCTACTATATCCATATTCAAGGGCTCAAGCCCGGCTCTAAGTTTATCATTCGGGCTTATAAAGCAGGTCAAAAAGCCGGTGCCACCCACTTTGACGCGAACGAGTATGGGGAAATAGAGTTGGAAGTTACGTTGGATAAAAAGCGCTTTTCTGGGGAAGCCGAGGTAGTGTATTATCCCTCCTCCGGAAAGGAAATCCGGCGGCGCTTCAAGGTGAAAGTAGAGTAGCAACCGCCTTGTTCAAGCCCCGTTCTCTTCTAGGCGAAAAACGACAGCTACGCTAAGAGGCAGGGTCTTTTTTACGATGGGGGCGGCTTTGGGACTCATGACGCTCGGCTCAAGGGCGTGCTTACTTGGAGAGGGACTTTTAGGAGCCGCTTGGCCCACCAGGATTCTAAGAGCAGGAGCCCAACCGATAAAAGTACCCACCCATACCACTTTCGCCACCGAAGGGTCCAACTTCGGTTTTCGCTTTGGGCCGTGCTCTCGGGGGCTATTATTCGTGTTTTTAGTCCAGCTACCTCCCATGCTTTGAGGTCTAAGGGCGGGGAAGCAGACTCAGCCGGGCTGATATTTACTCCTAAGTATCCTATCCTTTTTCCAGCGGCGTAAACGGCATAAAGGCCGGCAGGCATGGGGTATTCTCCTATGTGCAGTTCTACTTCTGGGCCGATGCGGCGCTGAGGGGGAATGAGTTCTATCCCACCATTTTCCTGTTTTAGACGTACAGGGCCTTCGGGAGCTGGGAGGGTGAGGTTTTGGGAATGGCCTAAGAAAGCGACTCCCACTTCGGATTTTCGGCCTCCGCGCAAAGCATACAGCCGCTCCAAAAACACCGGGAAAAGACTTTGTTCTCCGAAGTTGGCCTCTTCCCAGGGGAAAGTAAAGAGATAGATACGGCCTTCTCCCCAGGGGACTTCCCACAGGAGCACTTCGCCGCCATCGGTAGCTAAGATGGGATAGGCTTCTGCTCCCTGAAACTGGTACAATTGCCGTGCCCGAAAGAAAGTCGGTACGAGGCCTTCGGCGGGCCGCTCTCGGAATACGCCTTCCCAGAGCTCATGCCGAAGGGGCCGTAGCCCTTCTGTGGGCCGCTCCAAAGGTTTAGAACCTTTCAGCTCCAGCCGCCGGCTCAGAAAAGACTGGTTCCATCGGGCCAGATGGAGCCCCGCCGGCGGAAACACTATGAGCACGCCTCCTTTTTCCACCCAGCTCTCCCAGCGCCCCTCCGGCAAAAGCTGGTCTATCCATACGCCGACTTGGACAGAATCGCTCCACCCCAGCTTTAGCTCTAAGTTCAAAAGCCGTGCAGCGCGGGTAAAAGCTGCTGGTACCCCTCCCGTACTCACGACACTTAGCCCACGGGCCCGCTCCCCCCCCTCTAAAAGCCCCACAACAAACCGATTGTCAAATGAAGTTTGATCCCCCGCTATTTCAAGCGTGAGGTGGCCCTGCGAAGTAGCCCATGGCATCTCTCGCCAACCAGGACCTGCTATAACCTTGGCCCCGCCGCTTGCCTGAATGGTGTAGCTTTTACCCTCATCTCCCCTCAGACGCCAGCTTAGCACCCGCTGCCCCCCTACATATTGAACCGCCACCGAGTCTATGTACGCATTGCCTGAAAGGTCCAGCGGCATCGGTAGGAGCACATATTCTACCTCCTTTGGCAAAGCCGTTAGCGCTCCCACCGACGAGGTCTGAAAGTCCGACAAAATATACACCCGTCGCCGCATCCCCTGCGCCCCCGCAAAATGCACATCTAAGTTCTGCAAAATGCGGCTGAGGGGATAGCCCATGTCTGCGGGCTGTACCTCTTCTAAGGCCTCTAACCCTTCCCGTACCGACCGAAATCGCCCCTCCCCATACAACCGGTCTGTAGATAGCAGCTTCACCTCCTCTAACTCTCGCTCCCCTCCTAAAACCCCCTTCAAAAATGTCAGACCTCCCCTAAGGCGATCCCGCATAGACGGAGATACATCCACTACGATGAGCGCTGAGACTTTCCCGGACTGCACCGAGAGGGCTGAACTGACAAGCGGCTTTGCAAACACAAATACTATCACCACCACAATCAAAAGCCGCAGGAAAAGTAAAATCAGGTGATGGAGCCTAAGGTAGGGACGGCTGGCTTGAATGAGTTTCTCCAAGAGGCGCGTCTGCGTAAAGACATATCGCCTACTCCTTCGGAGGTAGAAAAAATGCACAATGATAGGCACCGCCAGGGCTACCAGCCCCCACAAAAAGGCTGGCTGCAAAAAGGTCATGAGGTCCGATTGGGTTTTACATGGCGCTCGGAGTGGTACGAAGAGCGCACCAAAGGCCCACTCTCTACATAATCAAACCCCATTTGGAGGCCTATTTGCCGGTACATAGCAAACTCTTCTGGGGTGACGAAGCGCTGTACGGGCAGGTGAGCAGGGGTAGGTTGCAGATATTGCCCTAAGGTAAGCACATCGCAGCCGTTTTCTAAGAGGTCCTGCATAAGCTCTAAAATCTCCTCGTGGGTCTCGCCTAGTCCCAGCATGGCGCCTGATTTTGTGCGGAAGCCGGCCTGCTTGGTGCGGCGGATAAACTCCAAGCTCCGCTCGTATTTAGCCTGAGGGCGAACCTGCCGATAGAGCCGCCGCACCGTCTCCATGTTATGCGAGACCACATCGGGCTTCTCTTCTAAAACGCGGTATAAGGCGTCCCAGTTTCCCTTGAAGTCGGGTAGGAGCACTTCAATGGTGGTGCCTGGACAGCGGGTTTTGATAGCTCGGATGGTGCGAGCCCATATTTCGGCGCCGCCGTCTTTGAGTTCGTCCCGGTTGACGGAGGTAATGACGCAATGTTGGAGTTTCATGAGTTCTACGGCGCGGGCTACCCGCTCGGGCTCTTCCCAATCCAGCTCCGTGGGTCTTCCCGTCAAAACCGCACAAAACCCACACGACCGCGTGCAGATATTGCCCAAGATCATCAGGGTGGCGGTACCTGCCCCCCAGCACTCGCCCATATTGGGACAATGCGCACTTTCGCAAACCGTGTGCAGGCGATTCTCGTCTATCACCCGCCGCACAAAACGGTAGTTCGCACCGCTGGGAAGTTTTACTTTCAGCCAAGGAGGCTTTTCCGCTGGTCGCACGGCCATATCTCCTCAAAGATAGGCTAAATGCCCCATATCCCAGCCCCACGCCCCCTGCCTATCGCTTGGCACCTCACCAAAAGAACCCGAAAGAAGAGACCATTTCCCCACGATCAGAGAGAGTTTCGGGTTGAGCCTCCCCAGAAAGAGGTGCCTTCACCCCTTACCGCAGCTCCTCCACTAAAATCTCATACGGCTGCTTGGCCATAACTTCCAGCCGGTAGCGCCCCTTCCCCGTCAAGAATATCACATCTTCATCGACCGTTGAGACATTGACCAGCACTTCCGAGTACTCTGGCTTACTTTCGTCATACAGGAGGACTATAAGTTCTCCATTGGCCTTGTTTTGCCAGTGTATTTTCCATTCTTTGCCGCTAACTTTGAAGTAGGGGGTTTTTTGGGGTTTTTGGCTCTTGATTTTGAGGAGGGGGCGCCATTTTTCTTTGATACGTACTTCGGAGCGGGCTATGGTGCCCGTGAGGGGTGGTGGGGTGGTCTCATCACGTTGGGAGAGGCCGCCCGTGCATCCTCCCAAAAGCCCCAGCACCCCTCCTAAGATAGCCAGCTTTCGCCCAATAAGTCCATAATGGCTCTTCATAGGGCAAATGTAACCCAGTTTGGGAAATAGCCGATACACAGAGGCTTCCTATCCACAGGTGCCTTCTGTGGAGAGAAGAGGGTTTTTTTGTGTTTGTGAGCCAGCTTTATGTTTTGCCCTTTCCCCTTAGTCGCGAGGATAACTTGTACTGGTTATATCCGCGGTGGTATGAGGCTATTCGGCGGGCGGGGCACGTGTTTGTGGAGCGGGAAGCAGGGGTGCGACCCCTTTTGCAGAAGGCGGGACTGCCCCCAGAAGCTATCCTATATAGCTATGACGCGCGGCTGGGGGATTGGCCCTGGGAGAGTTATGAGCAGGTTTTTGGGCGCAGGCAGCCTGCCCTATTAATAAGTGAGGCGGGTTTGCCTGGGGTAGCCGACCCGGGCTATCAAGTAGTGCAAAAAGCGCATGCTTTTGAGTATGAGGTTATTCCCTTGGCGGGGCCGAGTAGCCTCACGTTGGCTTTGGCGGCTTCGGGTCTGCCCGGCAATCGCTTTACCTTTCATGGCTATCTCCCTATTGAGAAACGCCCCCGCCGTCAGGCCCTCCAAGCAATTTACCGAGCAGCCCACCACACCACTCAAATATTTATGGAAACCCCCGGCAGGCAGGAAGCGCTCCTTCATACCCTTTGCACGGAAGCCCCCAAGCAGCTTTTGCTCTGCGTAGCCCATCACCTTACCTCACCAAACGGCTTCGTCAAAACCCGCCCTGTCAGTCAATGGGAACCACTTTCCCTACCTAAAGCCCCCACCCTCTTCCTCTTAGGGCCCCAGTCTGAAAAACCACTTCCCTCCTTCTCCCCCTAAGAGGCCTTCTCTAATCTGCTCATGAGCTCTTCCACCCACTGCAGGAGCTTCGGTTCGTAGTAAGCCCAATACAGCATAGGGGCCTCAGGCTCTTCCCGGTATCTCCGCCAAAAGGCATCCCACACGGGACTGACCCCCTGCCGCCAACGCAAAGGCACCCCCAACGCCGCCGCCTCATAAAACTTCCCCGGAATCTTATCCCGAATGTGCGGCAAAGGCTGATAAAGCCCATACAACAGCGCCGCATGTCGCTGCAGATTCTGCACTACGGGGTAAGGCACGAAGTAGCTTCGTAGCCAAAGCCACGCTTTGTGGCGATGCAGGTAGCTTCTCAGGCGGGCTTCCTCCTGCTGAGTCTTGATACTTCCTGCAATTACAAGGGGGATAGTAGGCTTTTGTACGGCTTCCTCCAAGGCATCCCATAGGCCCCAGCTCTCAGTCAGGTTGCCTGTGATGAGATGATACGTTTTTACGAGGTTGGGGAGGAGGGGAGGGGCATTCTCTACGGGCACAAAGGCATTAGGGAAAAACCGAGCTTTTGTCAAAGGCATAAGGCCTGCATAGGCGTACTCGGCTAGCAAATAGCCGGCGGGGCTAGCCCCTCGAGCCCAAAGCCACACGAGGTAACGAATGCCCCTATGCCGAAGGCGATAAGCGGGGTCCTCCCGAAGATTGGCTCCATAGTCCTCCCGCACATCCCATATCCATGGTTTGTACCTTTTGAGTCTCAGCAGGGCCGCACTTCCTGGCTCCGTAACTACTATCCAGCCCCGCAGCTTGCACATAACTCGCAAATACGAGGGGAGCCAAGGTCTTTGAAGGGGGATTAGGCTCAGGTTGGGGGGGTAAGCTGGTGGCACTATCAGGCGCTCAAAGGTGGTGGAGTCTATTTCTTTGACGAGGGGGCCTTCCAAGGAGAGGGGAGGCATTGGCCGGCCCACGAGCTGAAGGGGCCATCGCCGAGCTAAGCTTTGCGCAATACGATAATAGCCCCGAGGATGCCACACCACATCGCGCGCTAACAGAACCGTAACATAGCTTTGTACCATGGGCAAGGTAGAAATCATTCGGGGTGACATCACGAAAATACAAGCAGACGCTATTGTGAATGCGGCCAATGAGGCGCTTTTGCCGGGGGGTGGGGTTTCAGGGGCGATTCATCGGGCGGCGGGTCCTGAGCTGGCCGAAGCCTGTAAAGCTGTAGCCCCTTGTCCCACAGGCGAAGCCCGAATCACTCCCGGCTTTCGCCTGCCAGCAAAATGGGTCATCCACACGGTGGGTCCTACCTGGCAGGGCGGCACCCAGAATGAATCCCACCTTTTAGAAAGCGCCTACCGTTCCTCCCTCACCCTGGCTAAGCAGCACCGCCTCCGCACCGTGGCCTTCCCCTCCATCAGCACTGGCATCTACGGCTATCCCCTGGAAAAGGCCGCCCCCATCGCCCTCAAAGTTCTCTTAGACGAAGCCCCGAACTTTGACGCCCTCTACCTCGTCGCCTTTGACGAAAAAACCTACGAAGCCTACCAAAAAGCCTACGAGTCCCTCACCGCGTCCTAATCCAGCCTCCACTCCCACTCCTCTCCCTCAAAGGAGACTTCCATCCGCGTTTTTTCGGCGGGAAGGGCCTCCCCAATCACCTGCGCCGCAACGCCATACTCTTTACTTATGGCTATCACCTCCTGCGCTACACTCGGCTCTACATAAATCTCCATCCGATGCCCCATGTTGAAGACCTCAAAAAGCTCCCTCCAGGGACGCCGCCCCCTCAGCAGAGCAAATACCGGCGGCAAAGGTAAAAACTGCTCCTTCCGAATGTAGGTGCCTGGAAAATACTTGAGCGCTTTTCGCTGTCCACCCCCTGTGCAATGAACCACCCCATAGATTGCCTCCCGGTGCGTCCGATAGATATCGCGTAGAATGGGCAGATAGGTCCGCGTAGGACTGAGCAAAAGCCGTCCCAGCGGCTCGCCTTCTACGAGGGAGGTAAGGGTATAAGAGCCCCGGTACGGCTGAGAAAGGTGCGGTTCTATCGTCTCCGGATATTTCTCCTCGTACGTCGCAGAAAGTAGCAGGTGCCGAGCCGCTGTCAGTCCATTGCATCCAATTCCGCTATTAGGAAACTTCTCATAGGTGGCTTGGCCGTAGCTGGCTAAGCCTACTATGAGGATGCGTTTTTCGGGGCGGCGGAAGGGAATAAGCGCCTTGTCGGGCAGCCGAACCGCAGCTACGGCTTCCAGCCCTATCGTCCGAACCACATCCGTCATGTCAGCTGTCTCTCCCCCGCCTATCTCCGCCCTAATGCCTATCTCATTGAGCCAGGCCACAGTCTGGTGTACCCCCCAGATCACTCGCTGTACCACCTCATCCGGAATCCGCAAAGCATTTCGCGTAATCACCGTAGAAAATACAAACCCCTCTACGGCACCTATGCAAGCCAGATCGTCTGTGTTCATAATGAGAGCATCTTGGGCCAGACCTTCCCACACAGAGATGTCACCTGTTTCCTTCCACCAGAGGTAGGCTAAAACCCCCTTAGTCCCTACCCCATCGGCATGAAGCGCAAACCGATAGGCCCCATCCCCTGCCAAGTCCGGCAACACCCTCGCAAAAAAGTCTCCCCGCTCTTGCTCTACGTCTTTCAAGAAAGTCTTATGCGCAGAGACCCCCAGATGCCGATACCAGTCGCTCACTCTTCGTCTTTGTTTTTTCGCCGGCCAAAGATGGAAAAATGTACAAAGCGCTCGGGGTGAGTTCGGAGTTCATCCAGGAGTTTTCGGAGGCTGACGGTCGTAGCGTCTAAGTTTTTATACAGGGAGGGGTCTCGGGCCAGGTGGCCGAGCGTACCTTCACCTTTGTTGATGGCTATGAGGAGGGAGTCTAATTCATGGGTGGCATTTTGAAGGTTTTTGAGGAGGGTGGGGAGATTTTGCGCCAGGGAATCCGATAGGCGATGGGTGCTGGCCAAGGTACCCTGAAGAGCAGGACGCAGAGCCTGGATCGTGGTGTCGAGGTTATGGAGGGTGGAGCGAAGGCGCGCCGTAGTGGGAGAGACTTCCCCCTCCACGGTATGCGCCAGGCCTTGAATACTCCTCACGGTTTGGGGGATAACCCCGGTGTCGGCAATGAGTTTATTGAGGTGGGAGGCGGTCTCGTTGAGCTGAGCTAAAAGCTGGTCTAACTTATCCCGAACGGGCCGAAGCTCTTGAATGGTTTTATCTATCGTTCCTGTCGCCAAGCTATCTTGGAGGGTATCTCCATCGGCGGCGAGCTTTTCTGCTTGGCCGGGCACCAGCCACAGCCCCTTCGTCCCCAAAAGGTCCAGATTCGTAATCGTAGCCCGGGAGTCAATAGGTAAGGGTATTTCCCGCAGCACCTCAAACTCAATCAGAACCTCCCCCGTCTGAGGATTGAAGCGCAAATCAGTTACTTGGCCTACCTTATAGCCCCGATATAGAACCTTGTCGCTGGTAGAAAGGTTGTCCGCATTCTCAAAGACAGCGTAGTAAGTATTGTACCGCTGGAAGATGGAGTGCCCCTTTAGATAGTTGAATCCAAAGAAGAGCGCTACGGCCGCCACGATAAAGAGGAGGCCTATCTGGGCTTCTCGGGAAAGGCGCATTCGGGGCAAAAATAAGGTCTCTGCTTTGTCAGCTGGGGTTCCACCCCATTCCCTCAACTACGCCTATGCCCCACCTATTCCCACAAATAGGCCCTTCCTGCGCTCCCTATTCCTGAGGATGCCCCCCCATGAGTAGATACATTGCTCTACCCTTAGTACAAGCCACAAAGTGCCATCGGCATGATCATGATCGCAAGAAAAAGTCGCAAGGTTAGCTTTCGTGGTCCAGTGTGAAAAGAACATCTGACGAGTTTAGCAGGCTGTCGCGAATTCTTACCGATGGACTTACTGCGAAAAACCACTGCAAGAAGACTTGCGATTTTTTGTGTGGCCTCCGAAGAGACTTTGCCTGTGGAATAGGGACGCCTTCTTAGTGCCCTGCCTATTACTTTAAGAAAATGATCAAGAATGCCACGACCTCTGCAATCAGGGCTACCCCTTCTACCAGGGCCGCCGTAAGGATCATGTTATTTCGGATGTTGTCAGCCGCCGAAGGCTGACGAGCCATTCCTTGCAAAGCAGAAGAGGCCAAGGTGCCAATCCCAATGCCAGCTCCAATTGCCGCTAAACCCGCGCCTACTGCAGCGCCCATGTAATGGACAGTACTTGCTTCTAACCACATATCGGCCGCAAAGGTATAAAGAGTTTCTCAATGGGACTCTTCCATGGCCACGCCTAAGAAAACCGCCGACAACATCGTAAAGATGTACGCCTGAAGGGCGGCCACGAGCGTCTCCAAAGCCATCACGAAAAGCCCCAAAAGCACCGAAAACACCGAAATCCCAAGCCCTGCCGCCATACTTTTGAGCACCGCTGCTAAAATAAATATCAGCCCCACCATAGAGAGCATCATCAAGTGCCCCGCCAAAATATTTGCAAAAAGCCGCATCATCAGCGCAAAAGGCTTTGAAAACATGCCTATCACCTCTATAGGCATCATAAAGAGCTTGAGCCACACAGGCACCCCCGGGTACCAGAAAATATGCGACCAGTAAGCCTTAGATGCATGAATGTGAATCACCAAAAACGCCACCAGCGCCAAGAAGAACGTAAGCGTGATATTGCCCATGATGTTGGAGTTGAGCGGGGTCAGCCCCAGGAGATTACTTAGCCAGATAAAGAAAAATATCGTCAGCAAGAGGGGCATGAACTTATCTGCATGGTGATGTAGGTTGGGCACGGCCACTTCGTCTCGGATGAAGACAATCACAGGCTCTAAGAATCGTGCGATGCCCGTGGGAATGCCATTTTGGCTTTTCCGATATGCGCGAGCGGCGGCACTTCCTATCCACAAAAGTAGTAACCCCACTAAAAGAAACTGAAAGGCCGTCTTAGTCAAAGACAAATCCACGATTGGCTGGCAGTCCGTCGCAGCAATTTTCCCATCTGCACCCAGGGTGTAGCCCCGCTTTTCTAACTCCGCTTTGATCTCCGCTTCGGAATGCCCATGCACGAAAAAGACCGAGAGCCCCCGTTGAGGGTGATATAAAATGCGCGGCAGCGGAATAGCTATCGGCACATAATGCCGGGAGCCGTCGGGATTCCACCCCCAGGGAATATCCGTGATATGCCAGTCATAACTGTCTTTCACATGCTCCAAAATAAAGCTCGTGGGGACCTCTTCTTTTTCCGTGCGGCCCCATAGAAGGGCCAGCGGTAATACGACAACGAGCCACCGTCTCATGCGGGGCGCAAGTTACGAAGAACTGCGGGGAGCCTGAGCCCTATACACCAGGAATAGCTCCAAACCCATGAAGAAAACAACTCCCACCACAAAAAGCCCTATAAAAGTCATCCCATGCGGCTCAAAAGCCTTCGCCAGACCTAAAAGCAGCCCAGGCAAAACTACCAGCCGAATCATCGCAGGAATCACAATCACTTTCGCTGTCGTCTTTTCGCTCCGACTTTGAAGAGCATAAATGAAGATATGCGCTATGCCCAGCGTCACCCACATAAAGAGGGCGGCCCAGGCGGTTCTGGCATCGGGGAAGGCCCCCCATAAAAGCCCATGCCCCAGCATCCCCGCCGCCATCGCCCCACTCAGAATCCAATAGCCTCTCTTCATTTCACAAACGCATAATCCGCCACAGGACATGCCCCACCCCTATCAGAAGCCCCCCTAAAAATCCCCAGGGACCCGTGCCGCCGTACTTATCCAAAAAATACCCCACAACACCCCATATTCCTAGGATAGCCACCAGCTCGGTGGAAAAAGCCAGATACGCCATCCAGTTCTTAGCTGGCGGGGCTTTTTTCGGCTTCGGCATAAAGGGCCTCTATCGCATCCTTATACCGCTCTAAAAGAACCCGGCGCTTGAGCTTCAAGGTGGGCGTCAGTTCTCCTCCCTCTATGCTCCACTCCTTCGTCAGCAAGATAAACTTTTTCACTCGCTCGTACTGAGAAAAATCCTCATTGACCCTATCCACTTCGCTTTGAATCAGAGCTATGACCTCAGGATGGTGCACGAGGGCTTCCCGGCTTGTAACAGGAATCCCCCGCTCCCGGGCCCATCTCTCTAAGTTAGGGAAGTTGGGCACCAGCAGCGCTGCGGGAAACTTCCGATACTCTCCAATAACCATGGCCTGTTCTATATAGAGGGAGCTTTTGAGCTTATTCTCAATAGGCTGAGGAGCAATATACTTGCCTCCGGCGGTTTTGAACATTTCTTTCTTACGGTCGGTAATAGATAAAAAGCCGTCTTTATCCAGGCGGCCGATGTCTCCTGTGTAAAACCACCCGTCTCTGAGGACTTCGGCGGTGGCCTCGGGGTTTTTATAATAGCCTACCATGACATTGGGGCCTTTGACGACGATTTCGCCCTCGCCCTCAGGATAACCTTCTATAGATTCTATCCGCACCTCTACGCCGGGGATAGGCCGTCCTACGGTTCCCACCCGAAAGGCGTCAAAGGTATTGACCGAGATCACGGGGGAAGTTTCGGTCAGGCCGTATCCTTCCATGATGGGGATACCGGCCCCCCAGAATATCCGAGCCAAATGCTTAGGCAAAGCCGAGGCCCCTGTTACGATCACGCCCACATTCCCTCCGAGCGCTTCCCGCCATTTACTAAATACCAGTTTGCGGGCCAGCCCTAACTGAAGCTTGTAGGTCCAGGGGTAACTTTCGGCCTTTTCGGGATCGTAATCTTTGACCAGGTCCATAGCCCAGAAAAAGAGCTTTCGTTTGAGGCCTGTGAGCGTCTGTCCCGTAGCCATAATGCGCTCATAGACCTTCTCTAAAAGCCGAGGCACCGAAGTAAAGACATGCGGTCGCACTTCCCGTAGATTCGCCGCAATAGTATCCAGGCTCTCCGCATAATACACGCCAATATCCATCGCCAAATAAGTATAAAATACCATGCGTTCAAAGCTGTGATTGAGCGGCAAAAACGATAAGGCCCGCAGACGTTCCGCCCCTGTACTACGGGGAATGAGGTTGAGGGAACGCACGGTCAAAACATTAGAGACGATGTTGTGATGGGTCAGAATGACGCCCTTAGGGGTGCCCGTGGTGCCAGAAGTGTAAAGAAAAGTAGCCCAGTCTTCTGGTTTGAGGCTCTGGGTGTGGGGGGTGATATCTACGGGGTGGGCTTCTCCTAAAGCGAGAAAGCTCTCAAAGGTTTCAGCTCCCTCCTCGGGATCAAAGACATAGACTTTTTCTACGGAAGGGCAGTTGGGCAGGATACTTTGTATTTTCTGGTAGATTTCGCCGCCAGAGCAGAAGACGAGTCTGCATTCGGCGTGGTTGATGATATACTCGTAGTCTTTGGCGATGGAGTTTGCGTAGAGGGGCACGGTGATGACGCCAATGGAGACGGCGCCTAGGTCTACGAAGTTCCATTCGGGGCGATTAGGGGAGACGAGGGCGATGCGATCGCTTTTTTTGAGGCCTAAGTGAAGCAGGGCCCGGGCTACGGTTTGGGCTTTGCGGAAAACGTCCTCGGTACTGTAAGTAACCCATTTGCCGTGCTGCTTACCCGCGATGCAGTCTGGTCGCGGGTGCTTTTCCAGAGCTTCTTTCAGGAGGTCTGGAAGTATTTGAATAGCCATGAGGCAAAAATACAATGAAGCCGGAAAAACCGGGCGGGCCGTGGGGAGGGGGTGGTAAGCCGGGTTCTGTGTCTACTTCTGCATTTATCTGAGCGGCCTACCCGCCGGCTGTGGGGGTGGTCATTGCCGGCTATTTGGCCTTGCACCGGCGGGGGGTTGCCCCAGCGGAGGCTCTTACCCTCCGGTTTCACCCTTACCCTGATGGGGCGGTATGGTTTCTGTGGCCCTATCCGTCAGGCGACCTTGCGGTAGCCTGCTCCCCCTTGCGGAGGACCGCCTACCCCCTGGTGCCCGGACTTTCCTCTGGCCAATGCCAGCGCAGAAGCCCCCACTCCCTCACTTCGCCGCCCGCGCCAAATCTATACTCAAAATCCGAAACTCCGCCCGCCGATTCGCCTGCTCATCCTCATCCGACAGCTCCGGATAAATCAGCGGCTGCGACTCCCCATATCCCACCCAAGTAAGACGCCGCGGGTCTATCCCCTTCTGCTTGAGATACTCTACCACCGCCTTAGCCCGATTATTAGAGAGCTTGATGTTGTAAGCCTCCGTGCCATTCGTATCGGTGTGCGCACCAATCAAAATCCGCAAGGTGGGATTCCGCTCCAAAATCACCGCTAACCGATCCAATTCCACCGCTGCATCAGGCCGAATGTCGTACTTATCATAGTCAAAGTAAATGTTTTGCAAAACAATCGGCCGAGCAATCTCAATCCGATCCAGATAAATATCTATATCGGCCTCTAAGTCTGCGGATTTAGTTGCATCACGCGTGGAAACTTGGACTTCATTGGCTAAGTACTCGGGGGCATTGCCAATAAGCTTGTAATCTTTGCCGGGTTTGAGGGAGAAGCGATACTGCGCACTTTGATCGGTATTGAAGGTATCCAGCGGGATCAGCTGGCCTTCCTTCATTTCGTAAAGGGTTACCGTTGCGAAGGGGATGGGCAATTTCGTAGAGGCATCCCGTACGGTGCCATGCACAGCCAATTCTATGATCGGCCGAATAATCCGCTTGACAAAGTAGATATCATCCCGGCCTCGCCCCCCAGGCCGATTAGAGGCTAAATAACCTGCTGTATCCTGCTTCACCCAGAAAAGGGAAAAGTCATCGTACGAGGAGTTGATGGGGCTGCCGAGGTTTTGGGGAGGAGACCAGCTGGCTAAGCGCCCTTCCGACCGGAAAATATCATACCCCCCCATCCCCGGATGCCCATCCGAAGCAAAATAAAGCGTTTTCCCATCTCGCCCCACATGGGGATAAATCTCATTGAAGGGAGTGTTGATGATCTTCCCGGCGTGAACAGGGGCACTCCATTCCTTCCCTACCTTTTGCGAGTACCAAATATCCGTGCCCCCCAACCCTCCTTCCCGATCAGAAACAAAATACATGATATTCCCATCGGGCGAAAGGGTCGGCTGCGCATCATAAGTGGGCACCAGCTTTTTCTTACCCTTAGTATTGACAGTTACTTCTCGTTTCCCCGCCAGGGCTTCTATTTTTTCAAAAGGCCCCCACTCTTTTTTCTGAGGGTCAAAGGTGCTCTGATAGATAGCACACCCCCATTTTTTCTGATACTGCCCCTCGCCACAAATCGTATAGTACATCGTCAGCCCATCGGGAGCGATGACGGCCGAACCGTCGTTAGCAGGCGTGTTTATCTTTTTGCCTAAGTTTTGCGGCTTGCCGGTTTTTCCTGTAAAGAGGGTGTCATTTTTGACCTGAACAACCCAGAGGTCTGAGTACATGGGCTCGCCATATTCGGGATAGCGCGCCTTACCTTGGTTCCCCATGCGATGGCTGGTAAAAATTAAAAAACTGTCCGTCTTAACTACAAAGAGCGTAGGGGCATAATCGGAAGCGGGTGAATTGATGCTTAGCACGACCAGCTCATATTCCGGCTGCTGAGCTAAAAGCTTTTGCGCTAAGGTGCACCCTTCCAGTTCTATTTCCGCCTGCTTGCGCAGAATATCCTGCGCTTTGTGCCGCTTCAAAAACTCCTGAAAGGAAGTTTTGGCCTCCTCGTACCGCCCAAGCTTCTTTTGCGCAATCCCTAAATCCAGGTAGATAGTATCATTGGCGTCGGCATTGATTTCAAGGGCCTTCTGATAGTGCTCTACGGCGCGCTCCGTCTCGTTCGTGTACCAGTAGCAGCGGGCAAGCCGGTAAGCCGCATATTGATTTTTCGGATCCTGCTGGAGAACCTCCCTATAAAGCGCGGCCGCTGATTCAGGATTGCGGAAATAATAATACTCCTTATCGGCTTGAGCTAAGAGCTTTTTCACTTTACCTGATTGCGCCCAGCCCAACGTAACTAAGAGAAGCAGACGAAAACCCTTTCGCATTTCAGCGGCAAATATAAGGAGAATCCACCTCATGCAACTTCCATAAGCCTTTTGTTACCTTTGCTCTGATGACTACGGCCGAAGCTCGTCAAGTGTTTCTGGATTTCTTTGCCGCGCGGGGACATCTGATCGTTCCCTCGGCTCCCCTCGCAAACCGCACCGATCCCACCCTCTTTTTCGTCAATGCGGGGATGAACCCCTTCAAAGACATCTTCATGGGGCTTCGGCAGCCCCCCGCCCCCCGCATCGCCGATACCCAAAAGTGCCTACGCGTCTCCGGCAAACACAACGACCTGGAAGAAGTCGGCCACGACACCTACCACCACACCTTCTTTGAGATGCTGGGCAACTGGTCCTTTGGAGATTATTTCAAGCGAGAAGCCATCCAGTGGGCCTGGGAACTCCTGACGCAAGGATATAAACTGCCCCCCGAGCGGCTCTACATTACTGTTTTCGGAGGGGATGAGACTTGGGGCCTCCCCAAAGACACCGAAACTTACGACCTATGGCGCTCCTATGTACCCGCTGAGCGCATCCGATTCTTTGGCCGAAAAGAGAACTTCTGGGAAATGGGCGACACCGGCCCCTGCGGCCCCTGCACCGAAATCCACATAGACCTACGCCCCAACCCCACCGACCTCGCCACCCCCCTCCTCAATACCGCCAACCCCCTCGTGATTGAGCTGTGGAACCTCGTCTTTATTCAGTACAACCGCCGCGCCGACGGCTCTTTAGACCCCCTCCCCTTCCCCAGCGTAGATACCGGCATGGGCTTAGAACGGCTCGCCATGGTCCTCCAAGGTAAAACCTCCACCTACGACATAGATATCTTCCAGTCTTTGCGAGCCACGTTACAAAGCATCACGGGAGTTCCTTATGAGGCTTCTTCGCAGGGGGATGTAGCCATCCGAGTGGTATGCGACCATATTCGGGCGATAGCGTTTGCCATAGCTGATGGGCAGCTTCCCTCTAATACGGGGGCGGGCTATGTGATTCGGCGCCTTTTGCGAAGAGCCCTGCGCTATGGGCACCAGCACCTGCACCAGCGCAAACCCTTCTTACACCGTTTAGTAGAACCCCTCGGACAGCTATATCAAGACATTTTCCCCGAAGTACTCCAAAATGCCTCCTCCATCGCCCGCATCATAGAAGGGGAAGAAGAGTCTTTCCTCCATACCCTGGAGCGGGGCCTAAGTCGCTTAGAAACCTTCCTCCAAAATCACCCCAACCTAAACGTTATCCCAGGCGAAATAGCCTTTGAGCTATATGATACCTATGGCTTTCCCATAGACCTTACCAGTCTCATCGCCCGAGAAAAAGGCCTTTCCGTAGACCTCCCAGGCTTTGAACAAGCCCTCCAGGCCCAAAAAGCTCGCAGCCGCCAAGCCACGCAGAAACAATTTGGCGACTGGTTGGAACTCTCAGAAGACACCCCCTCTCACTTCGTGGGATACGACCTGTACGAAGTGCGCACCGCCATCGTCCGAATGCGCGAAGTCAAAGAAGGCGGCAAAACCCGCTATCATGTAGTCTTACGGGAGACGCCCTTTTATCCAGAGGGCGGCGGACAAGTAAGCGACACCGGTTATCTCCGAAAAGGCCACCAAAAGATCGCCGTCACCCACGTTTATAAAGAGTTGGATACCATCATTCATGTAGTGGAAGCCCTTCCTCGGGACCCCGAAGGAGAGTGGCAAGCAGTTATTGACATCCCTCGTCGAGAAGTGATCTCTATTCATCACACAGCGACCCACCTTCTCCACGCCGCTCTTAGAGAAACGCTGGGGCCCCATGCCCGCCAAAACGGCTCCCTCGTCGCCCCAGAAAAACTCCGCTTTGATTTCACCCATCCCACTAAACTCTCCAACGAAGAGCTCTCCCAAATAGAAACCATCGTCAATACCCGCATTTCCGCCGCCTTGCGCCGAAAAGAGTATCGCGAAATTCCCTACGAAGAAGCTATCAAGATGGGCGCAATCGCCCTCTTCGGAGAAAAATACGGGGATAAAGTGCGGGTAGTGGAATTTGGTGGGAAGTTTTCACGCGAGCTATGTGGCGGCACCCATGTAGATAATACCCTCCAGCTGCGCTACTTTCGTATTCTTTCAGAGAGTGCGGTGGCCTCTGGCGTACGTCGCATTGAGGCGGTAGCAGGCACAGCCTTCCTTCAATGGGTAGATGCCCAGCTCTCCGAGCTCCAAGCCCTGCGCCACCGCCTCAAAAACACCCCCAACCCCATCGCCACCCTAGATAAGCTCCTGACCGAAAAAGAAACCTACGAAAAAGCCCTATCCGACTGGGTACTCACTTATGCTCGCACGCTGGTAGAGACATGGTCTCCACCTCAGCCTAATACCCCCCTCCTCAAGCCTATCCAGCTACCCCCCAGCACAAGTCTCAAAGATTTCCTGGCAGCCCTTCGCAAAGTAGCC
>Ga0308393_1000525_pt1 | contig 19865 bp, 20 predicted proteins | sample Hotspr2Sampleee2_FD_202364 | JGI IMG/M metagenome (GOLD analysis project Ga0308393, IMG submission 202364) | Hot spring phototrophic mat microbial communities from Mushroom Spring, Yellowstone National Park, Wyoming, United States - 20050630_ee2 ... | reverse complement strand
GCGAGAAATCAACACCTCGCCGGTGGCACAACGGTCTGCGCGGCGTCGCAATCGCTTTGCTAGGATGCACGGGGGAGTGCGCCGTTTGAAGGTGCTGTAAGAAACGTGCACCGCGGAGACGCCGAGGACGCAGAGAGGCTTCAGCTTGTCTCTCCGCGCGCTCTGCGCCTCGGCAGTTAGGCGGTTAGATTGAAGAAACGTGCACCGCGGAGACACCGAGGGCGCAGAGATGCTTCGGCTTGTCTCTCAGCGCGCTCTGCGCCTCGGCGGTTAGATTGAAGAAACGTGCACCGCGGAGATGCCGAGGGCGCAGAGGGCTTCGGCTCGTCTCTCAGCGCGCTCTGCGCCTCGGCAGTTAGATTGAAGAAACGTGCACCGCGGAGACGCCGAGGGCGCAGAGATGCTTCGGCTTGTCTCTCTGCGCGCTCTGCGCCTCGGCGGTTAGATTGAAGAAACGTGCACCGCGGAGACGCCGAGGGCGCAGAGGGCTTCGGCTTGTCTCTCTGCGCGCTCTGCGCCTCGGCGGTTAGATTGAAGAGACGTGCACCGCGGAGACGCCGAGGACGCAGAGAGGCTTCAGCTTGTCTCTCTGCGCCTCGGCGGTTAGATTGAAGAAACGTGCACCGCGGAGACGCCGAGGGTGCAGAGATGCTTCGGCTTGTCTCTCTGCGCACTCTGCGCCTCGGCAGTTAGATTGAAGAAACGTGCACCGCGGAGATACCGAGGGCGCAGAGATGCTTCAGCTTGTCTCTCCGCGCGCTCTGCGCCTCGGCGGTTAGTATTGAAGAAACGTGCACCGCGGAGACACCGAGGGCGCAGAGGGCTTCAGCTTGTCTCTCCGCGCACTCTGCGCCTCGGCGGTGAGATGCTAGTAAGCCAAGTCACCCCAAAATTTGAGCATTCCCTCACGGACTGTTCATCAAAACTGAGTTACAATACATGCCAAGTTGCCCTCAGTGGGCAAACCCGGCGTCGCTATCTTTTGTTCGGAGGTGATGTCGCAATGAGTAGTACGCAACGTTGCGCCGTGGCATCACCTCTAGCAATTCGCTAGAAGGCCACGGCGCACACCACAGCCCTCGCAGGATACGAGGGCTGTGGTGCTTTTCCTGGCTAGCGCTTCTTAAGCAGGGTCTCCCGCGCTGCCGCAGCCGCGCCGCGCAACCGCTCCACATCTTTGAAGTGCAGGCGCTTGGGCACTTGATGATTACTGGGCAATAGCTTTACCAGCTTCTCCAAATCCGCGAACGTAAATTCGCGTGGGCTGTAGGCCAGGCTCTCTGCAAGTTGGGCCATGGAGAGTGCCCAGGCCGTCTCGCGGCGCAGGGCATCGGCCTTGCTGTGGTAGGCGCGCTTGTCCCAGGCTTGCGCGCTCTTCTCCGCGTCCTCGTGCACGCGCCGCAGGGTCACGGCCAACACGGCGCACATGTCCTTGCACAGCGCGCTATCGTCCAAATGCTCGAAGAGGTGCTCGCGCACAATCTCGACGACGATGTTGAGGTTCTGGTTGCGCTCCTTGACAGACATAATAATATCCTACTGTGTAATACGCAATACATATTGTGTGGAGCATGCGCATCATTGATGCCGGAGTTCCGGGATGAGCAAGCGCGCGATATTCAAGTAGATCACGATGCCGGTGGCGTCCACGAGCGTGGTGATCAGCGGGGCAGAGACAACCGCTGGATCGATCTTGAAGCGCTGGGCCAGCATGGGGATCAGCGAGCCGATCAAGTTGGACCAGGTGCAGATCACCAGCAGCGAAAGGCCAACTACTAAAGATAGATAGAAGCCGCTGCCCCACAGCTCGGCGCGTAGGAAGGCGATTGCGCCCAGGCTGGCGCCCAACAGCAAGCCGGTGACCAGCTCGCGCCCAAGCACTCGAAGTGTGTCATTCGGTTTGATCTCCCGCAGCACCAGCCCGCGGATGATCATGGAGACGGTCTGTGAGCCGGTGTTTCCGCCGGCGTCGATCAGCAGTGGGATGAAGAACGTCAGCGCGACGACAGCGGCCAGCTCCTCCTCAAACGCCCGCAGGGCGCTGCCAGTGAGCGTCTCGGCCAGCAACAGCAACACCAGCCAGCCGATCCGCGAGCGCACAACCTGGAAGATCGACGTCTTGAAGTATGGCTTGTTCAATGCGCCCGGCTCAACTGCGCCAAGGCGATACACGTCCTCGGTCGTCTCCTCCTCGATCACGTCAACCACGTCGTCCACGGTGATGATGCCCAGCAGACGATTCTGCGCGTCCACAACCGGCAGGGCCAGGAAGTCGTATTTCTTCATGAGGTTGGCGACTTCCTCCTGGTCGGTTCCGACGGGCACGCTGATCACGTCGGGGTTCATGATGTCGCCGATCAACCGCGTTGGCGAAGCGACCAGCAACTGGCGCAGCGACACCACGCCCACCAGGCGGCGCTCGCGGTCCACGACAAAGAGATAGTAGGGCATCTCGTCGTCGGGGTTCCATTCGCGCAAGGCGTCAATCGCTTCCTGAGCAGTCATGCCGGGCCGCAGGGTGAGGAAGCTGGTGGTCATCAGGCCGCCAGCGCTCTCGTCGGGGTGGATGAGCAGCGGGCGCACGTCGTCGGCTTCCTCCATGTTGGCCAGGACGCGCTGTTGGCGCTCTTCGGGCAGCTCGCCAATCACGTCGGCTGCGTCGTCCGGCTCCATCTCGTCCAGGATGCGCGAGAGCGTCCGATCATCCACGCGCTCGGCGATGTCGGCCTGGTCTTCAACGTCTAGCTCGGCGACGATGTCGGCTGCTGTTTCTGGGTCCAGGCGGGGCAACAGTTCGGCCTGGTCTTCGATGTCCAGTTCGTCGAAAAGCTCGACTTGCTCGTCCTGCTTCAGTTGCTCGAGGATAGCAATTGTGTCTTGGACGCTGTTGCGGTCAAGTGCTTCGCGCACCCGCCTGAGGGCAAGGTCGATCTTGTCATGGGTCAACTCGGCCATGACCTACCTCCTGCTGACTGTTGACGCAGGGCTACGCCTGGCCGAGAGGCGTTTTACGGCATGTGTTCGCGCCGCGCTCTGCCAGACGTGGTCCAGCGTTTGTGAGTTGTAGAAGCGCTATCCGCGTTCATTTCGCCGGCGAGAGACGGAGGACGATGCCCGCGCGCTCAGGAACAGCCACGCTGCGCAAGCGACCGTCGCAAACGATGTATTCGGCTGGCTGACCCAGCGCTACGTCCACGCGCGCGCCTTCTGGTAGCGCGTCGCGCACTTCGATCTCCACCGTCGCAGCCGACCCGCAGTTTAGCACAACAATCAGCTTCTCTTCTTCCCAACCGCGCAGGTAGGCCACAATGCTGCCGGCAGCGAGCAGCACGCGAAACTCGCCATCGCGCAGCGCGCGGTGGCGCTTGCGCAGCGCGATACATTGCTTGAAGTAATTGCGCAGCTCGTGGTTCCAGCGCGATTCGTCCCAGTCGAAGGCGCGCCGGCAGTCCGGGTCTTTGCCGCCCGTCATGCCCACTTCGTCGCCGTAGTAGACAGACGGCGCGCCCGGAAAGGTCATCTGACACAGCGTCGCCAGCTTGAGCGCGCGCACGTCGCCGCTGGCGATCGAGAGGAAGCGTGCCGTGTCGTGGCTGCCCAACAGGTTCATCTGCACGTCGCGCACGCTGCGGTCATACATGCTCACAAGCTCTTGAAGCGCCTTGGCGAATGCCGGCGCATCCAGGACTGGCACAGGTGCGTAGCCTACGTTAGAGACCAGATGCGCTTCCATCTTCGATCCGATGAAGAAGCCGATGCATGCTTTGGTGAAAAGGTAGTTCATCACCGCGTCGAACTGATCGCCCTTGAGCCAGCGGTGCGCCGGATGCCAGATCTCGCCGACCAGGTAAGCATCGGGATTGACGGCCTTCACCCGCCGGCGGAACTCCCGCCAGAACTCATCGTCGTCTATCTCCCCTGGCACATCCAGCCGCCATCCGTCCGCGCCAAAGCGGATCCAGTGCTCGGCCACGCTGAAGATGAACTCGCGCACCGCCGGCGTGGACGTGTTCAGCTTGGGCAGCGCGGGGATGCCCCACCACGCTTCGTAATTTACCGGCTTGCCTTCGTAGGCGTGCAAGGGGAAGCCCTTGATGTAAAACCAGTCCAAATATGGCGAGGCCGCGCCGTTCTCCAGCGCATGGTTGAACTGATAAAAGCCGCGGCTGGCGTGGTTGAACACGCCGTCAATGATGACGCGCATATCGCGGCGGTGTGCCGCGTCGAGCAAAGCGCGAAAGGCCTCATCGCCGCCTAGGATGGGATCAACCCGATAGTAATCGTGGGTGTGATAGCGGTGGTTGGCCGTGGACTGGAAGATCGGGCACAGGTAAATGGCGCTGACGCCAAGGTCTTGGAGATAGTCCAGGTGCTCAGCGATCCCCAGCAGGTCACCCCCCTTAAACCCATAGTGGGTAGGAGGGTCTTCCCAGCGTTCCAGGTTGCTGGGTTTTGGGACGCGCGTGCTTTTGGCGAAGCGGTCGGGAAAGATTTGATAAAAGATGGCGTGCCGAACCCACTGTGGTGTCTCGATCATGGCGATAGTTAACCTGCGCGCAGGATGCTGTAGATGAAAGCGCTGGCTGCCGCGCCGAAGAGCGAGGCTAGGAAGTTCACCCAATCGTTGTTGAGCCAGGGCCAGCCGCGGATCAGCCGGTTGGGTGTGCCGTCGCGTTCAAAGGCTTTCTCCGTCTCCTTCCCTCGCTGATCGCTGTAGTACATGGCTTGCACGGTGGCGCCCAGGAAGCTGTCGAACAGCGCGCCGGCCAGGCCGGCCGCTGTCGCGCTGATTGCGATCGCCCCCGCCATGCTCAGCGTTTGTCCGCTGCTGGCGAGTGCCTGTTCAAGGGCGATGAACAGGACGTAGCAAAAGGCGATGAAGGCCGCGCCGCCCAGCGCCGCGCTGCTGCCCAGCAGGGTGACGCCGCCGCTGGTGCCGGGGACGACGCGCCGGCTCGGGCGCGTGATCAGACGGGGGCTGGTTGTGCTCAGCACGCCCAGCTCGGTGGCCCAGGTGTCGGCATTCACAGTGGCCAACGCGCCCACAATTGCCGCGTAAAGCGCGGGCTGGTCTTGCGCCAGCCAGCTCAGCACGGCCAGGCCAGCCGCTGCGCCGCCGTTGGCCAGGGCCTGGCCGAGGTCGCGCTGTCCGCCCTTGTCGAACTGCTCGGCCGCCAGGCGTTTGCGCGCGCTGTTGGCCTTGTAGTGGCTGAGCAGCGACGACGAGACGAAGAAGGCGATCAGCAGCAGGCCAGCCGTCAGCCCGCCGAACCCGAAGATCAACGTGCCCGTGACGATCGCACCCAGCACGCCACTTCGTGAAAGCGCTCTGCGGTTGTAGGCCAGCCACCCAATCAGCGCGCTGATGATCAAGCCGCTGGCCAGGCGCACGATCAAAGGGGAAGCGAGAGTGGGCCACATGCGTGCGTGAATTAATCCGCTGCTCCCATCTGCGCCTGTCGCTCGCGCGTGCGGCGCTCGGCTTGCTCGCGCCGCCACTTGGCGATGGCTGCGTGGTTGCCGCTCAGCAGCACCTCGGGCACGCGCCAGCCGCGAAACTCCGCTGGCCGCGTGTAGTGGGGATATTCCAATAGTCCGGAGGCATGCGAGTCTTCTTCTGGCACGCCGGGCGGCAGCACCCCTGGCACCAGGCGGGATACCGCGTCAATGATCACCATCGCCGGCAGCTCGCCGCCGGTGAGCACGTAGTCGCCAATGCTGATCGCGTCGGTGCACAGGTGCTCGCGCACCCGCTCATCCACCCCCTCGTAGTGGCCGCAGATCAAAGCCAGGCGCGGGTGTTGAGCCAGCGCTTTGGCGACGGCCTGGGTGAACAGCCGGCCGCTCGGGCTCATCAGGATGACCGGCGTGGAAGCGAGCGCGTCGCCGAGCACGGATTCGACCGCTGCGAAGATCGGCTCCGGCTTCATCACCATGCCGCCGCCACCGCCATAGGCCATGTCGTCGGTGATCTTGTGCTTGCCGCTGGCGTAGTCCCGGATGTCGTGCAAGTGAATCTCGACCAGGCCAGCGTCCCTCGCCCGCTTGATGATGCTATGGTCGAAGGGGCCGGCGAACATAGCTGGGAAGAGGGTGAATACGTCGAAGCGCATGCTCGGCGCTTACTTCTTCTTTTGCCTGTCGGACTTCGGCTGGCTTGCTGCTTGTTCCATGCGCGCCAGCCGTTCTAGATAGTTCAAAGGATGGCTAATCGCAGCGGGGATGATGCGAATCTCCACACCAGGGGCGACCTCAATGCGCGCCAGATCTTCGTCGCGATTGAGATAGGTCAGCTTGCCGATGATGCCGCCGACGGTAACGATCTGTTCACCAGGCTTGAGTTCTTCCAAGATGCGTTCTTGCGTCTTGCGCGCGCGATTTTGAGGCACAACAACGACAACCCAGACCAGGAAGAAGACAAACGCGATAGTAATCGTTAAGACGACGACCGCGAGGGTTAAATCCATGTGCGGGATTATAGTAACCTGGACAGGTGGCTCGACCAATCGGGCGCGTTCACCGATAGGGGCATCTTCCATAGGCTGTGCTGCCAGCGAAGGCAAATCTATAGCGGGTGTGCGACGGCACTGCCGTCGCACACCCAAAGTTTTGCCCTTGGCTGTGAATGCACTCTACCAGTCGTGTGGGGTAGGGGTGAACGCAGTTAAGCGAGCCAGCAATGATGGTTTGTGCGCAGCGCTCAGACCGTCCCCAGCAATCCCTGGGGTCTGAAGCGCACCAGCAACAGCAGCGTTAGGCCGTAGATGAGATAGCGCGCGTCGGCCAGCGGGCGGAATAGCTCTGGCAGGACCGTAAGCGCCACTGCGCCGACCACCGCGCCGGCTGGATTGCCCATCCCGCCCAGGATCACCATCGTCAGCCCCAGGATGGACGTCGTGGCCGTGAACGTCTCGTTATTGATATACGAATACATGTGCGCGGTGAATGCGCCGCTCAAGCCGGCCACCAGCCCGCTGGCGATGAAAGCAAGCGCCTTGTAGCGGTTGGGCGCAACGCCAAAAGCGCGCGCGGCCACGTCGTCATCGCGCAACGCGCGCCAGGTGCGCCCCAGGTGTGATCGCATCAGCCGCTGCTGAAACAACGCGCTCATGATGAGCAGCGCCAGGGCCGACCAGTAGATTGGCGCGTTTTGGGTGATCGGCAGCCCGAAGAGCGACAACGGCGGGATATTGCTCAGGCCCAGCGGCCCGTTGGTCAGGTCCTCCCACGTCAGGATGATCTGGTTGATCACCTCGCCGACGCCGAGGGTGGCGAGGGCCACATACTGGCTGCGCAGTCGAAAGACCGGCCAGATCAGCAGTGTGCCCAGGCCGGCTGCCAGGACTGCGCCTAGGATCAAGGATAGCGCGACCGGCAGCCCGAGGCGCATCGTCAACAGGGCTGAGGCGTAGCCGCCGATGGCCAGGAAGCCGGCCTGGCCCAGCGAGATTTGCCCAGCGACGCCAGTGACCAGGGTGGTGCTCAGCGCCAGCATGCCGAACAGCCAGGCGCTGGTGAGGATCTGGAGCAAGTAGGGGTCGGTCGAAACAAAGGGCAGGAAGATAACCGCGGTCAGCGCGGCACGCACCAGACAGCCGGGGAGCTGCGCCGGCTGGCTATTCGGCACAAACGTGCCGGTCAGCGGCTCCGGCGGCAGGGTGCGTCGCGCGCCAAACAGGCCAGTGGGCCGGATCACCAAGGCGCCGATTAGGATGACGAAAGCGAACAGGTTCCGGTAGGTTGAGCCGAACAGCGCTACGCCGAAGGTCTCGATCAGCCCCAGTAATAGCCCACCTATCACAGCGCCTGGCACGTTCCCCAGCCCGCCCAGCAGGTTGGCGACGAACCCTTTGATCATCGCCCCATAACTCATCGTGGGATAGACCGAGGTGAAATACATGCCGATCAGCATGCCGCCGATCCCGCCCAGCACAGATGCGATGGCGAATGTAAGTGCGTTGATCGCGTCCACGTCTACGCCCATTTGCTGGGCCGCCTCGCGATCCTGGGCAGTGGCGCGCACAGCCCAGCCCAGGCGGGTGAAGCGCAGGAAGATGAAGAGCAGACCAGCCGCGGCGATTGTGATCGCTGCGATCAGCAGATCGAGCAGGCCGATGCTCACCCCGCCCAGCGCGATGCGCGTCGCCGGCAGTGGGCTGGGGAAGGACTGTGGGTTGGGTGAGAAGATGATCTGCACCAGTTGGTCGAGGGCGAAGCTGATGCCGATCGTGGCCAGCAGCGGCGCGATGCGCGCCCGATTCTGTAACTGGCGCAGACCGAACCGCTCTATCGCCAGGCCCAGCCCAGCGCAAACGACAGCGACGACCAGGAAGGTCGGCGGCAGCGACCACCCCAACCGCGTGATCGCCACCCAGCCCACATAGGCGCCGATCATGTACACCGAGCCGTGGGCGAAGTTGATCAGGTTAGCGACGCCGAAGATCAGAGCCAGACCAATTGCGATCAGCGCGTAGATGTTGCCGATCACCAGGCCGTTGATGAGCTGATCGCCCAGCGTGCGCAGCGCGAAGTCCGGCATTCTTAGAGTGGCAGCTCAGCGGCGCGGCGCAGCGCATACAAGTTGGCGTCCGGCACGTCCATGCGGGTGCCGCAGCCGGGCGCGAGGAGGAAGCGCCGGCCGCCCGTCGCGCGGATGGCTGCCTGTGCCTCGGCCACCACCTGGTCGGGCGTTCCCGATTGCAACGTGCCGAGCTCGTCTACGCCCCCGATCAGCGCGCGCTCGGTCAGGCGCTGGGCCTCGCCCACGGTGGGGTTGCCTTGGTAAAGGGTTGCCCAGTTGATGGCATGCACCGGATAATCCAGCGCGAGCTGGAAGTACACCTGCGGGCCGCAGATGTGAAGCAAGTTAAATGGTGCGCCTTGCACAGCTTGTAACACGCGTAGGTCGTAAGGCCGGCCAAACTCAGCGTATTCGGCCTCACTCAACACGCCCTGGCGGGCCAGCTTGACGATGGCGAAGAAGATGCCGCTCGCGCCGGCATCTACCGCTGCTGCGGCGTAGGCAGCCAGCACGTCGGCGATCACCCCCAGCGCGGCGTGCACGCCCTGGGGGTTCTCTTGAATCGCGCGCCGCAGCGCGTCGTACTGCGCCTGCGTCAGCGCGTCGGCGTCGTGGCGTGGCGGATGGGCCAGCAGAAAGCCCAGCACCGAGAGGGGCGAGAACACCGTCTGCACGAAGTGCGCCTCGCCAATGCCGGCCTTCACCCTTCGCACCAGGTCCAGGTGTTCGCCGAAGACGCCGCCGGTGGCGCTCACCGGCGCGATCTTCTCCAGATCGGCCGGCGAGCGAATCGGGCCATCCACCAGGCGAGGGAAGACTGAGTGGTAGTCGTCGAAATCGTAGCGATTGCCCCACGCTTCGGCGTAATACGTCGCGCGCGGGTTGAGCTTCAACCAGTCCCAGTCGAACGTGTGGAAGTGCGCGAGGCTGGCGGCTGCGAGTTGCTCAGCCGAGCGCTCTTCGGGGATGAAATGTCGCCAGGCCGAGACCGGCACGCGGTCCACCGCTTCGCCTTTCAGCGCAGCCTCCAGCCGTTCGCGCTTGTTCATGTGTATGTGTGCTTAGCCGCGGCCGTTCGGCAGCGTGCCGTCCCAGGGGACAAACTTCCCGTCCTTCACCATTAGGTCCACAAACTGTGGCTTGGCCACGCGCCGCGTCACCGGATCGAAGGTCACCTTGCCGTAGATCACGCTGGGCACATCTTTGATCTTGGTAAAGGCATCGCGGATGGCCTTGCGATCTGGGCCGGCGACTTCGATCAGCGCAGCGACGATGTTCATCGTGTCGTAGGCGTGCGCGGCGAAGAAGTCTGGCTCCTCGTTGTACTTGGCGCGGTAAGCGTCCACGAATGCCTTCACGATTGGGCGGGTGTCTTCGGGCGAGAACTGGCCGCGGATCAGCACGCCCTCGGCTGCCGCCCCGCCGAGCCGCGTGAAGTCGGGCGAGTGAAGCGACGACGCGCCGACGATCGGCACTTTCAAGCCGGCTGCCGCCACCTGCTGGACGATCTGCGCGCCGTCGGCCTGATATGAGATCAGCACCAGGCCGTCGGGATCGGCGTCGCGCGCGCGCACCAGCGCCGAGCGAAAGTCCTTCTCGTCGGGTAGGTAGGCCTCCGCAGCCACGATCTCTGCGCCGATCTTCTTGGCGTGCTTCTGGAAAAGGTCGTATGTGGCCTTGCCCCAATCGGTGTTCAGGTAGAACACCGCCAGCCGCTTCAGCCCCAGCGTCTGATGGGCGAACTCAGCCAGCGCTGGCGAGAGGTCTTCTTGTGTGGCCGAGTTGCTCCACATGTAGTCGCCACCCTTGGTGAAGTCGGGGTGCGAGTTGGTAAAGCCGAACTGCACCAGCCCCGCGCGCTGATAGATCGGCGAGGCAGCCATCGAGGCCGGGCTGCTGAAGTCGCCTAGCTCGATCACGATCCGCGGGTCGGCCACGAACTTTTGCGCGACGATCACCGACTGCTTGGGGTCGCTCTGCGAATCCTCGAAGATGTACTCCAGCCGGCGACCACGCACGCCACCCTTGCCGTTGATCGCCTCTAGGGCTAGATCAAAGCCCTTCTTCCACTGCACGCCGTAGCGCGCGTTCGGGCCGGTCAGCGGCCCGCTGACGCCGATGTAGATTGGCTCACTTGATGCGGCCTGTTGGGCCGGCGGCGGCGCGGGCAGCGCACAGGCCGAAAGGGCCAGCGCCAGGGCCGCCATCACGCTAAACGTCAACTGTCTGCCGTAATTGCCGGTTCGCACTGATTCAACTATGGAACGCATCCTCTCACCTCTCAGTACTCGGAATACAAGTGACCGAAGTTCGCTCGCTTGCGATGACGAAGGTAAGGTGTAGGGCAAGGGGAAGCTTTGCGCGGACCCGCCGGCGCTTGAGGCGCGCTAGCAAGCCCGCGCGATACACATGCAGGTCCACCCGCCACAGACCTGGCGCAGCGTGTGTAGTGTGCTCGCTGTTGGGGTGATGAACCGCGGTGTGCTGAACATCTATCGCATCCGAATCCTAACAGTAAATCGGCCGGCTGTCAATGGGGGTTGCATTCACAAGCAGGGGCAAAACCCTGGGTGGGCGACGGCACTGCTGTCGCCCACCCTATAGACTTGTGGAAGATGCCCGTATTGGTGAATGCACCCCTCGATGGGTCGTGTGATTCGGCATGAAATCTGCGTCCCCTGCCGTGGATTCCCCTTGCTTTAGACTTAGCTCGATGAAGACATGCGCGCCGCGCCGCAGGAACGTCGCAATGATTGAGAAGAGGCGATACTGCCAGCCGTACTTGCGCCGAAAGGCATCTTCCAGGCGCGCGCACAGCGCGCTTTCGCTGACTTGGCGCGCGCTTGCTGCGATGAACGCGCCGAGTGGCCGTCCGCGCACGTCGCTGGGGGCGATCTGCGCACGTCCATTCGCGCGCACGCGCTTGGCCTTGCCGCTGCTGGCCTCGGTGTACACATACAGCCGTCCCTCGTAGATCACGAACCACACCGGCGTCGCCACAGCGCGGCCATCGCGCCGGAACGTGGTGAGGTTGATGTAGCGCTGACCCGCGAAATCTCGCAGAAGCGCGTCGGGCATGAGTGAATCGGTCACAGGCGCTTGATCTCCTCGTCCATCGCCTGCATCCGGCCCTCCAGGCGATCCTTGAACTCGCGCAGCGCTTCCGAGAAGTTGTCAGTCGCTTCCAGCAGCTCGGCGGCCAGTTGGCTGGGCGACTTCAGGTTGAGCGGGTTGGCTGGATCGTGGAGCGGCAGCGGGGTGTAGCCCACGAACGTCCCATCCGCAGCGCGCTGCATCAGGCGCAGGCCGACGATCGCTTCTCGATCGATCGGCCCGTAGATGTGTGGGAAGAGCGGCGCTGAGCCCTCGGCGAGCACTTCTGGTGGGAGCGGGCCGGCCGGCGCTTCCCAGCGCAGCGGGCTGGTCAGTCGGGCCTCGTCTATCTCTAGCGCGATGAACTCGCCGGGCTGATCTTTGTAAAGTCCGTTCGCCACAGTCAGCAATAGCGCGTCGCCCTGGGTGGCATGGATGAACCCTTCGCGCGCCAGGCTGGGGGCGCGGTAGGGCTGATCGGCCGGCGCGGCCTCCCATTCCGCGCGCGGCAGCAGGTGCAAGATCATTTGGCCTCCTTCACTTTCTCGTCTGGGTCGAGCAAGGCCGGCACGCTGGCGTTGCGGCGGGCGAGGTAAGCCAGGATGATGCTCAGCCCATACAGCAGCAACAGCGGCACCATCACAATGCTCATGTTGAGCGGGTCGGGCGTTGGGGTGATCAGCGCGGCCAGCACGGCTATGACCACCACCGCCCAGCGCCAGTGACGCTTCAGCACGTTGGCGTTGATCACATTGGCCTTGGCCAGCACGAAGATCAATAGGGGCATCTCAAACGCCACGCCCATCCAGAACATCACGCCGGCCACGAAGGGGATGTAGTCGTCGGGCGTGAGCGCCACGTTGAAGACGCTGGGGAAGATGCCAGTGAGGAAGCCCACCGCCGCCGGCAACATCACGAAGAAGGCGAACAGCGCCCCGAGCACGAATAGGCCAAAGCCGAACGGCAGGCCGATCATCACCCAGCGCTTCTCGTGGGGTAGCAGTCCGGGGAAGACGAAGGCCAGCGCCTGGTAGATGATGAACGGCAAGGCCAGGATCGCGCCAGCGGTCACCGACACCGTAAAGACGTTGGTGAGTGGCGAAATCGGGTTGGTGACCAGCAATTGCTTGGCCGGCCCGTAGGGCGCCAGCAGCAGCTTGAGGATGTGCTCGGAGAAGGCCAAGCCTATCGCCGTGCCGATCGCCAGCGCGATTACCGACTTGAGCAACCGCTCGCGCAGCTCGCGCAGGTGCTCGGCCAGGGTCATCTCCCTGTCCTCAACGCTTTGCCGGGCCCGCTGGATGTCCTGCGCCATGCTCAGCTTGATATTATCCTCCCAGGCTGAGCCAGGGGTTATCGTCGTCCAGTCGGTCGGTGCGCACCACAGCACCGACCGACGCCCAGGGGTTATCGTCCGGCAGCGCGATGGATGCCGCCGGCGGTCTGGGTGGCGCGGCAGAGATGACGGGCGCGGCCGTCTGGCTGTTGGGCGGGGGCAGCGCCGGCGGCGAGGAGGCCTCAGTGACTGGCGCTGATAGCGCCAGGTTGCGGTTGATGTCTTCGGTGTAGGGCTGGAGGACGGCGCGGATGTCGGCGGCCTCGCGGATGGCCTGCACTTCCTGGCGCAGCTCGCGCGTCACCTCGTCCAGGTCCTGGGCGATTGGCTGGAGATCATCCTTGAACTCCTGGGTGAAGGCCACATAGGTCTCGCGCAGCCGGCGCAAGGCTTTGCCCAGGCCGCGCGCGAACTCCGGCAGGCGCTCTGGCCCGAACACCAGCAGGATCAAGATCCCGATCAGCAGGACCTCCAGCGGCCCGATTCCCAGTATCGTCCCGTTCATCGCCTGGCTGCCGCGCCCAATACGCCGTTCACAAAGCGAAAACTGTTCTCGCTGCCGAAGGCCTTCGCCAGGTTGACCGCCTCGTTGATCGCCACCTTCAACGGCACCTGGCCGCGCCGCATTTCGTAGAGCGCGATGCGCAGGATGTTGCGATCGATCGGCGAGAGGTGCTCAGGGGGGAACTCCGGCGCCAGCGCGCCGATCAGCCGGTCGAGCACCTCGCGCTCCTGCGTGACGCCGCTGACCAGCTCGGCGGCGTAACGGCAAAGTGGGTCTGGCTTATTCAGCTCGGCCAGGTGCCGCCGCAACACGCTGTCCGCCGAGCGGTGGGCCATGTCGGCTTCGTAGAGCGCCTGGAGCGCCAGCACGCGCGCCTCATGCCGTGACATCCTCAAAATATACGTCCACTGCTGAGACGCGCAGGCCGATGATCTCGCTCACTGCCTGCGCCACCTCTGCCTGAATCGCCTTCCCCAGCTCCATCAGCGAAACGTCTTGCGCCGCGATCAGATGTAGCGTGACGTGTACTTCGCCGTCGTTCATGCGCACCTCCACGCCTCTGTAGCTGTCGCGCGGTCGCCACGCGCGCTCGCGGTCAACCAAGCCGCGCACGCTGGGCATGGCCAGCACAGTGTTGCGCACGATGGTGCGCACCACATCTGGGGCGATCGTCACCGAAGACTGGCTCATCGCTAGTGCATCACCAGGCCGCCGTCCACCGTCAGCACCGCGCCGGTGATAAAGGCGGCTTCGTCGCTGGCCAGGAATGATACTGCATAGGCCACTTCTTCGGGCTTGCCGAAGCGGCCTAGCGGGGTGGCCTTGAGCACGGCCTGTTTCTGCTCCTCGCTCAGCACGTCCGTGAGCGCGGTGGGGATGAAGCCCGGCGCCACCACGTTCACCGTGATGTTGCGCGCGCCAAGTTCACGCGCCAACGACTTGCTGAAGCCGATGATGCCGGCCTTGGCCGCTGCGTAGTTGGTTTGCCCGCCCTGGCCGGCCAGCCCCACCACTGAGCTGATGTTAATGATGCGCCCGCTCCGCGCGCGGATCATCGGGCGAATGGCAGCCTTACAGCAGTTGAAGACGCTCTTGAGATCGGCGTTGATCACCACGTCCCAATCCTCTTCGCGCATCGTCATCAACAAGGTGTCGCGGGTGGTGCCGGCGTTGTTCACCAGGATGTCCAACTGGCCGAAGGCGTCGAGCGCTGCCTTGACCAGTGCGTTGGCTTGCTCAAGCTGGCTGACGTCGGCCTGTACCGCGATCGCCCGGCCGCCGGCGGCGCTGATCGCGTCCACTACCTCCTGGGCGGCTGCTGCGCTGGTGTGGTAGTTCACCACGACCGCCGCGCCGCGCCGCGCGAACTCAATGGCGATGGCGCGCCCGATCCCGCGTGACGCGCCGGTGACGATGGCTGCTTTACCGTGTAGTTGTCCCATGGCTTTGCTTGTGCGCCGCCGCGCTCAGCCGACGGCGCGCACCTCTGCGCCTTCGATAATGCGCTTGATCAGGCCGCACAGCACGTCCTTCGGCCCCAGCTCCACGAACAGCGCCACGCCGGCCTGGTGCATGGCGCGCACGCTCTCCACCCAGCGCACGGGCGCTGTGAGCTGGGCGGCCAGCTCGGCGCGGATGTCGTCGGGGTGGGTGATCGGCTGGGCGGTGGTGTTGGCCATCACTGGCACGCGCGCCGGCGCGATCGGCGTCTGCGCCACAATTTGCGCGAACGCCGCAGCCGCCTCGGCCATCAACGGGGAGTGCGAAGCGACGCTGACGTTGAGCGGTATCACGCGCTTGGCGCCTCTGGCCTTGGCCAGTTCAGCCGCGTCCATCACCGCGGCTTTGCCGCCCGAGATCACGATCTGGCCGGGCGCGTTGTCGTTGGCGACCACCACGCTCGGCTGATGGCGGGCCGAGGCTTCGTGGCACACCTCGCGCAACACTTGCGCGTCCAGGCCGATCACGGCGGCCATGCTGCCGGGCGCGCGTTCGCCGGCCTCCTTCATCAGTTGGCCGCGCGCGCGGGCCAGCCGCAGCCCGTCCTCAAAGGTCAGCGCGCCAGCGGCGCACAGCGCGCTCAGCTCGCCTAGGCTGTGGCCGGCCATGAAGGCCGGTGCGCCCAGCTCGCCCGACAGCTTGACCATCTCGTAGGCGGCCAAGCTGTGGGTGAAGATGGCTGGCTGGGTGTTGAGCGTGTCGTTCAGCGCGTCCTCCGGCCCATGCCAGCACAGCGCCGAGAGCGGGAAGCCCAACACTTCATCGGCGCGCAGAAAGACGCCCCTGAAGACCGGCCGGTGCTGAGCCTGTTCCAGCCCCATGCCGACGAACTGCGACCCCTGGCCGGGGAAGACAAAGGCAACCGACATCCGCGCCGATCAGGCCGGCTTGCTGTCCTCGTCGCCGATGCGGACGACCTGGCGTCCGCGGTAGTAGCCACAGGAAGGGCAGACGATGTGTGGTGGCTTCAGCGCGCCGCAGTGGTCGCAGGCCACCAGCTTCACCGGCGTCAGGTGGTCGTGCGCGCGGCGGCGATGGGTGCGGCCCCAAGAGAATTTCCGTTTTGGCAGTGGTCCCATGGTTAAGCTCCTGTTCTCGACACGGGCGCGGGGAGAGCCAAGCGGCCAACCCCGACGAAAGGCACGGCATTATAAACGTTGAACGCGCCAAAGTGTGTGCAGGGTGCATTCACAGCGAGGGGCAAAACCTTGGGTGGGCGACGGCACTGCCGTCGCCCACCCTCTCACTTCGCTGGCAGCATCGCTTGTGGAAGACGCCCCTATTGGTGAATGCACCCTGTGTGCATTCACTAGTAGGGGCGACGCGATCTTCCAAGATTTTCTGCGCTTTCCGCGTCTCCGCGCGAGGCCCTCCAGCCGTGAATGCACCCGTGCCTAGGGGAATTGCTCAGAATGGCGCTGGCCGCGCCAGCGCTTTTGTCGGCCGCGAGTTTTGCTGCGCTCAGGATGATTAGGTGTTGGCAATCAGCGAGCGCATCTCTCACGTCATCATCTGAGCGCTCCCGAGACATGGCCATTCCTTCCGCCTCGGCGTGAGGATCAGCTGGCTTCTTTAGCCGCCGCCCAGGTAGGCGTCGCGCACCTCCGCGCTGTTTCGCAGCGCCGCCGCCGGCCCTTGGAGGACGATGCGTCCATTTTGGAGCACGTAGCCGCGATGCGCGATCTCAAGCGCCAGGTTGGCGTTCTGCTCCACCATGAACACCGTTACCCCTTGCTGGTTGACCTGCTGGATCAGCTCCAGCACGCGATCCACGAACAGCGGCGAGAGGCCCATCGTCGGCTCGTCCATGCACAGCAGCTTTGGCCGGCCCATCAGCGCGCGCGCCATCGCCAGCATCTGTTGCTCGCCACCGCTCAGCACCCCGCCGCGTTGGTTCAGCCGCTGGCGCAGGCGCGGGAATAGTTCGAGCATCCGCTCGTAGTCGCGCTGGACCTCAGCGCGGTCGCGCCGGCTATATGCGCCCATCAGCAGGTTCTCGCGCACGGTCATCTCCGGGAAGATCCGGCGCGACTCCGGCACCGAGCCGATGCCCAGCCGGATGATCTGGGGCGTGGGCAGGCCGAGGATCGCGCGCCCGTCGAAGGTCACCTGGCCGGCCCGCGGCTGCACCAGGCCGAGGATCACCTTCATGGTGGTGGATTTGCCGCTGGCGTTGCCGCCCAGCAGGCAGACGATCTCGCCGCGTTTCACGTATAGGCTCAATCCAAAGTGCACCTGCAGCGGCCCGTAGAAGGTGTCTATCCCCTCCAGCGTTAACAGTGCGTCGCCGTCGGTCATGGGTTGTGCGAGTGTCCCAGGTAGGCTTCGATCACGCGCGGGTCGTGCCGCACCACCTCGGGCCGGCCCTCGGCGATCTTGCGCCCGTCGTCCATCACCACCACGCAATCGGAGAGCTGCATCACCAGCGAGAGCTTATGCTCGATCAACAGGATGGTCAATCCGCGCTCTTTGAGCGTCCGGATGAAGTCCAGTAGCTCGGCGGTCTCGGTGGGGTTCATGCCGGCGGTGGGTTCGTCCAGCAGCAGCAGGCGCGGCCGGAGCGCCAGGGCGCGGGCGATCTCGGTGCGCCGCCGGTTGGCGTAGGAGAGGGTGTAGGCCGGCTGGTCGGCCCGCGGCAACAGGCGCTCGCCAAATGTCCACAGCACATCCTGGGCCTCCGCGCGCAGCCGGCGCTGCGCTTCGCGCCAGGCGCGCGGTAGGAGCAGCGCCAGCAACAGCTCGCCCAGCGCACCGACGAGCGGGGTTTGTGGGATGCGTTGGCGGGTGTGCGCGCCGATCAGCACGTTCTCCAGCACGCTCAGCGTGCCGAAGGCCCGCCCGTGCTGGAAGGTGCGGGCCAGGCCGCGCGCGGCCAGCGCCTCCGGCGAGAGGCCCGTGACCCGCTCGCCATCCAGCCAGACCTCGCCGGCGTCGGGCTGGTCCAGCCCGCTGATCAGGTTGAACAGGGTGGTCTTGCCGGCCCCGTTCGGCCCGATCACGCTCACGGTTTGGCCAGGGTACACGGTTAGGTCCACGTTGTCCACGGCCATCACGCCGCCGAACGCGCGGCGCAGCCCGCGCACCTCGAGGAGCGGCTTGCCGTCCATAGATGCTGCGATTATCGCCCAAGTTGGCGCGCAGGGTTCTCGGGGTGCGTCCGCAGCGGCGCTGATCTCTCATGTGCAGGCGCGGCGGATGCGGGAGAAGCTACGCTCTAGCAGTGATCGTCTGGAGGAGGGGGCACAGCACTGCGCGCGTCTTTCGGCCTTTGCTTTCGTACACAGTATGCGAATGTCCTACTGATGTCCTAAATCTGTCCTAAATTTGCCCTACCGGATCCAGCCGAACCTGCGTATAAATGTACTGAGCTACGCGCCGGCGTATGCTACTGGGATCTCGAAAAGATATGAAAAGGAGTGAACAAATGAACGCGAAGCGACTAACTGCCTATCGAGTGGTGACGACGTTGGTTCTGTTGGTGAGCGCGCCGGCGGGCCGCGCATCCTTCGCCCGCCTGGTCAGCAGCCTGATCCTGGCGCTGAGCGCGCTGGGCGGGTTGTTGCTGATCACCACGATCATGCTGCCGCCCCGCGCGGCCCAGGCCAGCAGCCCCGACCTGCAGGCGGCCATCGCCGCCGGCGTGGGTCACACCTGCGCGCTGAAGGGCGGGCAGGTCTATTGCTGGGGATATAACTACTACGGCGAGCTCGGCGACGGGACGACGACGCAGCGCATCACGCCGACCCTGGTGGCGGACGGCGCGATGGGCAACAGCGGGGTGACCGCGGTCGACGTCGGCAACTCGTATTACACCTGCGCGCTGAAGGGCGGGCAGGTCTATTGCTGGGGATATAACTACTACGGCCAGCTCGGCGACGGGACGTATACGCAGCGCACCACGCCGCTCTTTGTGGGGAACGGCGCGATGGGCAACAGCGGGGTGACCGCGGTCGCCGCCGGCGGGTATCACGCCTGCGCGCTGAAGGGCGGGCAGGTCTATTGCTGGGGGCCTAACGGCTCCGGCCAGCTCGGCGACGGGACGACGACGAATCGCACCACGCCGACCCTGGTGGCGGACGGCGCGATGGGCAACAGCGGGGTGACCGCGATCACTGTCGGCGAGCATCACACCTGCGCGCTGAAGGGCGGGCAGGTCTATTGCTGGGGGCATAACGGCTACGGCCAGCTCGGCGACGGGACGACGACGAACCGCACCACACCGACCCTGGTGGCGGACGGCGCGATGGGCAACAGCGGGGTGACCGCGGTCGCCGCCGGCGATCGTCACACCTGCGCGCTGAAGGGCGGGCAGGTCTATTGCTGGGGGCTGAACAACTACGGCCAGCTCGGCGCGTCGTCCTCACAGACGTGCGTTGTCTACTACTCGTGCAGCACAACCCCGCTCGCGGTGACGAACGGCGCGATGGGCAACAGCGGGGTGACCGCGGTCGCCGCCGGCGGTTGGCACACCTGCGCGCTGAAGGGCGGGCAGGTCTATTGCTGGGGGAATAACGCCGGCGGCCAGCTCGGCGACGGGACGACGACGGGTCGCACCACGCCGACCCTGGTGGCGAACGGCGAGATGGGCAACAGCGGGGTGACCGCGGTCGCCGCCGGCTGGTATCACACCTTGGGCCTGAAGGACACCTGCCTGTTCGCCTGGGGGTGGAACGGCTATGGCCAGCTCGGCGACGGGACGACGACACAGCGCACCACGCCGGTCCAGGTGAGCGGCGGGTGCGGCTGGGACACCATCACCCTGCCCGCGCCGTTCAGCAAGACAGCGCCGGTGAGCGGGGCGACCGGCCTGCCGACCACGGTGGTGCTGAGCTGGACCGCGCCGGCCAGCGGCACGGTGCATCACTACCGCTACTGCCTGGCGACTACACCCGGCTGCGCGCCGAGCACGC
>Ga0308393_1000522_pt1 | contig 19970 bp, 19 predicted proteins | sample Hotspr2Sampleee2_FD_202364 | JGI IMG/M metagenome (GOLD analysis project Ga0308393, IMG submission 202364) | Hot spring phototrophic mat microbial communities from Mushroom Spring, Yellowstone National Park, Wyoming, United States - 20050630_ee2 ... | reverse complement strand
TTAACCGCCAAACACATGGGTAGGTGTTTACTGTTAGAAACATTCAGTCCCCTTATCCTTTTTCTTGTTGGAGATATCGTTGAAAAAATCCCCAAAAATCAGTATAGAGTTCATAAGAAACGAAACAGGAAGAGATTTAAAACAATCCAATTTTTTATGTCCTTTGATTTTGAGCCATGTAAGAAAGGAGGTTCATATGAAAAGATATGTGATGAGGCTTGATAACGATATTTTAAAGGAACTAAAGAGGTTCTTTAAAGAGAAATACCCAAACATTGATTTTGGGGTTGAGATGCTTATCAATGCATACGACTTCGGATATCCAAACGGGGCGCTCATAACATGCTACACCCCCGATGGCAATCTACTAAACATTGAACTCCACGATGAAGACATGGTCATCACCACCCTCTCAGAAGAGGGTGAAAAGACATTCCTGGACTTCTTAAAAACCAAAGACGCAAAAATAACACAAATTTAATCAAAAGGGGGTTTAACCCCCTCTCATTTATCTATCTATCTTTTCTTTCTAGCATCTGAACCATGTGGGCTAGGAGGTGCCTATGGAAAACATTGAAACTTTAGTTTATAAGTCCCTGCCATACAGGCAGGGACTTGTGTATCCCGAAAGGAAAAGAATATTACCAAATCCTTTCGGGAAAAAATCACCTGCTTGGATAGTCTCTATATGGGACTATTCAAGCAGACTTTGGTTAACTGATAAAGAAATCGGTATTGTTAAGAGCATCTTACTAAGGATGCTGTACGAAACACCGACTGAAAGTGAAGTTGAGTTATTCCTAGCCTCACTCAAGAGGCTAGGTGCTTCAAGAGAGGGAGCCTAATCCCTCTCTATCTATCTATCTTTTCTTTCTAGCATCTGAACCATGTGGGATAAGGAGGTTGTTTATGGAAGGAAAAATTTTTGTTTCAAATGCGTTCAGTCTCTCAATGCTCACCTCATTCCCTGCTAACTTAATTATCAGAGAGGTGAGCGTTGAAGATGTAAAGAAGTTGCTTTCACAAAGCAACTTCGTGTCAGCCGTTGGGCATCAGGCAACGGCTGATGTGCTTACAAAACTACTCAATGTTCAAATACCGTTCAACCGTGTTCAAATTCAACTCAATGAGGGTGATGTGCTTGTGGTATTCCAATTACTAACAAGGCTTGAAGAGGGGAAAGTCCTCACTGAAGATGAGCTATCCAAACTCCAATTTAAGTTTCTATTAGTCATCAATGACATTCCTGTAAGAGTGTTTGTTGGTAACAAGAAAGGAAAGAGAAAGTAGCAAAAGGGAGGGTATCCTCCCTCATTTATCTATCTATCTTTTTACTCTTGTATCTGAACCATGTGGGATGAAAGGAGGTGGTCGTATGGAAACAAGAACCATTTCTATTCTTTTTAAACAATCTCCCCTTGACGTTAAAGGGGAGATTCTAAGTTTGTTAGGCTCCCACATATTGGAACTAAAGGAAAAAACGTATGAAGATTTAAATCAAGAAAGGATTGTCGTTACTGTATCGGCTTCTGAGAAGGATATTGTAAAGAAACTAAGACAGTACTTTAAAAGAAGGGATGATGTCATTGCTATCAACGATGAGGAAAAACCAAGTCGTAACAGTATTAGTATTGCCATTGATTACGGAGAACTAGAAACAGTTAAGCAAGTTCTAAAACTTTATTTGAGGGCACTAAAATACTACTATTATCCATATCCAAGTACTATTAAGAACTACTACTGGATCCCTCAAAAAAATGATTGGTATAGCTACGATTATAACAAGTATGTGGGAGAGTTTTGGGTGTATGTTAAGTATAAGAAAAAAATGGCCGTCATGATTTCAGAATACATAGTCTATAGGAAAGATAAAAGATTTGTTTTATCACTCTCTTGCTTGCCGAAAAGCAAGCAGAGAGAGTTCGTTAAAAAAGTCAAGCAACTACTCAAAGACAAGACTAAAATTCAAGTCTTATAAAGTAAAGCAAAAGAGGGGGTCATACCTCCTCCTATCTATTTATCTATTCTTGTTTTTTCTGTATCTGAACCATGTGGGATAAGGAGGTTGTTTATGGAAGAGTTTAAAGTTCCTATCAAAGAAAAATACGAAGAAAAATACGAATTTTACAAGAAATTGCAAGAACATTTTTCTAAATACTACAAATTTCCATATTACAGTGATGCTTATTACATTGTAAATGGTGTTTTGTACCAGGGTTTTCAGGGTAACATTTGTTACCTTGAAAACAAAAGAAAAACATTTCTTATGCTAGAAGAGCTATATGATGATTATATCCTAATTCGGGTTATCAGTAACTCAAAAAGAACACTCACAGTATTGAAAAAGTTTCTAAAGTTTCTAAAAAACTTTTAAGGAGGCTCTGTCCTCCCATCTATATCTATCTATCTATTTTTGTTTCCTTGTATCTGAACCATGTGGGATAAGGAGGGTAGGTGTATGATTGACATTAAAGATCTTTCTAAAATTACAGAGTTTGTTAAGAGCTTATATCCATCTCGTTATGAGGTGGATATAAACGTTAGAGGAGCTCTGGGAGCTTTGAAAAAGTTGGAAATGGACATGGATGAAATATCCATTCCATTTTCCCCACACCTTCATAATTACATCCTCGCCTTAATGGCGGAGGATGCATTAAGAGAAGAGGTCGGCATAATGTGGGGAGTGAATAAGTTTTTACTAGGCGATGGGACTGCGCATTTTCGCGATGTGCACGGCGTTACATTAACTATTAACTGGTGTAAGTGTGGGGGTGAGATAGGTAAACCCCATCCTAGAGATACCAGAATTGTGATAACTAAATTGTTGAGAAAGTCATTGAGTAGGGATTTTAGAGAAGAGTTCAAAGTTGAAGAAGATAATAGAACGCTCATTACTTGTAATGGTGATGTATTTTTAGAAATTAAAAATGATGAAAAATTCATATACATCAAAATACTTAAAGAAAAGCAAACGATTATAAAGATACTCCAAAATTTCTATGAGGAATTTCAAGAAAGAATTGAAAGTATACAAAAGTAGAAAAAAGGGGGGGGTGAACCCCCCTTTTTATTTGTATCTGAACCATGTGGGATAAGGAGGAGGGTGAGTATGAGGAAAATAGAGATTTTTGATCACATTAAAGCTCAAAGAATGCTCAACAAGGTGGCAAAACAAAAAAACCTAAGATTTTCATTTCAAAATACCAAAACATTCTTCGTTGTTTACCTTGTTGATGCCAACGGAAATATTCCGTTAGCATTATACAGGGATAAAATTCTGAAAAGAGCATTTCTTTTTTTACTTTAATTTTTTTTACTTTAATTTTAAGAGGGGCTAGGCTCCTCTTTTTTTTCACATCTTTAACATTTCACATTTTCAATATTTCACAATGTAAAATATTTCAGAAACGAAATATTTCACTTTTTCAAATATCCAGAAATTCAAATATTCACAAACTCAAGTATTCCAAAGAACAAACAACAAAGCAACAAGCAAAAGCAATAAAAGCAAAACAGCACCGAACCAAAACCAAACAAACAAGCAACAAACAATAAGCAAACAACAAAAACCAAAAACAAAGCAAGCAAACAACAAACAAACAACAAACAAGCAATAATTAAAACAACACCCAAAAAACACAACCTACCTCACCGCCAAACCTTTCAAAAAAGAAAAATTTCACTTTTTCAAATATTTCGTTTTTCAAGCATCCTGACATTTCCCATAACAAAAATTATGTTAACTTCACAAAAGGGCTTTTGAATAAAGGCTTAAAGCAAAAGCACTGCTCTAAGTCATTTGGTTTCAAACCTTTCACTTTTTCAATATTTCACAGTGTGAAATTTTGGAAGGGTGGGGGCGAAGAAATCAAACTTGTAGGGTATGTAACATATACCGAAACTATGGTTTTATTGGTGGTTGGTGGTATTAGTCTGGTGGTATTAGGTTGTTGGGTGTTAGGAGTTTGATAGGTTTTTGTAGTCTGGATGCTAGTCGTATTTCTCTGTAGAGACCTTTTGATGATTGGAGGTCTGATGGGTGGAATAGGAATATCCAGAGTTCGTCGGAGGCTGATAGGAGTTTTAGAGCCATGCGCATTGCTTGATGTTCGTTGATGTTTGACCAGCCGAAGAGGATGGGTGTGTTGATGATAGTGATGTTTTTGTTTAGTTGGTATAGTTTGTTGATGACAGATTTTATTTCTTGGACTCTCCACTGTTCAAGGTTGAACTTATGTGCTAGGTAGATGATTTTCATGGTTATTCTCCTTTAGTAGTTGTAGTTGGTGTAGTTTTATTGTTGCTTCTCGTGTTTTTCTTTGTTAGTCATAGACGTTTTCCCAGTCAATGTCAATTGTGTCTTTTAGGATGTTGGTTGTGAGAGGGGTGAGGAGGTTTTTGTTTTCAAAGATGTTTCCGATGATTTCTGCTTTTTTCCAGAGGGATGGCTTTCTTTTGGTGGGCGGTTTTGGGGTGTTGGTGATGGCTGCGAGTCTGGTGTTCTTTTTGTTGAATTCCACTTCGTTTTTTGCGATTGGTATGAACATGACATCCATTAGCACTTCCCCTGACACGAACCCACCGACAGCGACCACTACTGCCGTTATGTTTTCGTATCTGATGATGTCAAAACTGTAGAGTGGCGAGTAGTTGAGGTTGGTGATGAATGGCATTGCTATGGCGTATGGTGCTTGTGTTACCGAGATTTGATATTCGGTTTCGGACTTTCTTGTTCCTTCCATTCTGCATACTATTCCTCCCGTTGTGACGAGGTATTCGCTGATGAAGTTTTCTGTTATTCCGTTGCCGTAGAACATTATTTTCCTTTCGTTGTCCCATACTCTGAACCTTACGCCCATTGGTTGGAGGAACTCTGCCATTTTGACCTCCTTAGAAGGAGTATGAGAAGATGATGTATACGCCGATGTTGGTGTAGTTGAAGTAGTTGAACTTGACTGCACCGCCGATGCTGAAGTTGTCAAAGATGTTGTGGGTGTAGTAGATTATAGCGTCTCCTCCGCTTCCTAGTCCTCCGCCGATTGTGTTGTTTCTCTTGACTTCGTGGAGGATGGTGTTTGTTATGCTTTCCTTCTCGGTTATTGTTATTTCTTTTGTGATGACGAGTTCGTTGCTGTTTGTTACGTAGTTTGTTATGTAGTTTGTCTTGTAGTTTATTTTGACTAAAGACTTTGTGTTGGTTATGTAGTTTGTTGTGGTTCTTTTTATGGTGTCTATGGGGCTTGGCAGTAGGAGGTTGATGAGCGTGAGGATGCCGATGAGCGCTAGTATGAGCATGACTGTCATTGTTACAGCGAGGATAAATCGCATTGCTTGCCCTCCAGTTTTGATTTGATTATGGTCAGGATGAAGTCGTCAAGTCTTATGTAGTTGCGGTTGGGCTTGCTGTCGGTTGGGTATACGAACAGGTTGCGTTTGATTTGGCTTGTTGTGAACCTGAGTAGTGTCCAGCCGAGTGAGCTTGCGATTGTGTATTTGATGCAGTCTTCCTGGTAGCCTGATGGTTTGTTGTGTCGTCCGTAGTTCCACACGCCCCCCTCCACTTCTATTGCGAGTTTGATGGCTGGGATGGCGTAGTCAAATCGGTATTTGTATTTTGGGTAGGCGAAGTAGTATTCGCGTTCCCACTCAACGCCGTATGCTGTTTTTGCGGTGTCCAGGATTGTCTCAATCTCAATATACCTCATAGCCTGCTTCTTACCCATCTTACAAAGTCGTCAACTTTATCTTTGAGTATTAGGTTTCTTATGACTGCTTCGTAGTCGTTGTTGGTTTTGATGATGATGCCCTTTTCTTTTTGATATTTTTCTGCGAGGTCCAGCAGGATGTCTCTGCTCATTTCCTCAAGTTCGTTTGCTCTTTTGAAGTCGTTGACTGCGTCCCAGATTTCCTTTCGTTTGTTGTATGGCTGTGCTTGTGTGTTTCTGAGCATTAGTGTTTCGGAGTATGAGAGTGCCTTGTTGAGCATGAACGAGAGTTCTTTTGCGATGATGACCATGTTCTCTGTCATTTTCTCAAGTCTCAGTAGTTGCTGGTCTAGCCTGTCCAACTTGTCAATTTTGACAAGTGACTTGTCATTTTTGACAAGTTTGTCGTCCAGGTTGAGTATTCCTCTGTGTTTTATCTCCAGCAGGACCTTTGTGAATTCCTCGTCGGTCAGGGTGGTTGCTGAGCCCTGTTTTATGTTTTTCTCTGGGAATAGCTCTCTTATGACCCTTGTTACTGTCACGTGTGACACGCCGAGAAGTTTGGCTATTTTATTTGCTGTCCACATCTTGTCCCCCTTTGTTTATATTGTCAATGTTTGGTTTCCCGATTTCAACGTTCAGTTCGTCTTTGGATATTCTGATGGATTTTATGTCAATTAGTCCTTCCATGATGATATACATTAGTGAGGAAGTCAGCATGATTATTGCGAATACTTCGTCTGAGAGTTTGTTGTGGGCTTTCATGAGTATCGCTGTTGTCATGTTTGCCACTGTTATCCAGAGTTTGCGTGAAAGTAGTTTCATGCTGACCTCCTCTTTATGCCCTCAAGGGGGGACTATTTTCGTAGGAGGATGGATATGATTGAGATGATGATGGAGATTATGGCGGATATCATTGTGAAGAATATTCGGGTGTTGAGTTCTCGGTATTCTCTTTCAAACTCCTCAAGTTTATCAATTCTCACGGCTTGTGTTGCGTTTTCGCGTTCAATTTTTGTGATGCAGTCCTTGATTTCGCTTATTTTGCTGTTTATGTCCGTTATCATTTCAATGATTTTGTCAACTGTCCTTGCTGGCACTTCCTTTTTCATCTCTTCACCCTATACACCATTGCACTTACAATCACCACGATGACCTTGTCTGCGTCCTCACCGAGTATTGCTTTGCCCTTGAACGGTTTTGCGCCGTTTTCTTTTGCGGTTCTTATGTAGTCTTGGGGGTTCTCAAGAGGGATTATTTCAATGTCGCCCGTGTCTGGTATTATTGGTGGCTCTAGAGATATTACTGTTTTTACCATTCTGTCCTCCTATGAAAACTCGTCCACGCCCTTGTATTTGGCTCTCACGGTTAGCCAGTTTCTCTCAAATACTTTGTTTTTCGGGTTTTTCTCAATCACTGCCTTGTAGTATTCTGACTGGTGCTGGCAGATCCTATCAATTAGCTCGTTGAGTTTGCCGTTGTCAATTATTTTCTTCACGCACAGTAGCATTTCGTTTGTCACCTTGCCAGTGTATTGTGTTTCGTATCCCATGTCCTTTAGTGCTCTGTGGAAGAATAAGATGGCTCTGCCCGTGTGGACTTGTGCATCAAGGAGCTTGGATGCGAGTTTGGGTGATACTGGTGTGACAGCACTGATGTTTGGTGCGACGTAGTAGTCGTAGTAGTATATTTTCTTTGCCTGGTCCAGAGTGAGAGATTTGATGTCAAGGTGCGGGTATTTGCGTTTGGATATTCCGAACTTTGTTTCGCCTCCGCTGTCGTTCGGGTGGTTGGAGTAGCCCCCCTCGTGCTTAAGCACGTCCTTTATCATTAGTTCAAAGTATTCGTCGTTCTCCAATCCCATCTTCCTCCTCCTGATAATATATTAATACCACGCTCTGACTTTTACAACATTGGGCAGTTGTCCGTCAAAGAGGTTATTTGATGTTTCCGCGTTATTCCCAAAATACACCCACACCTCCCACTTCTTTGTTGATGTGTTGTATTTGATTATTTTCTTCCACACGAACCCCAAGCCATCTACTGGTTCACTGCCAGTAGTTGATATGCTTGAGATGTGCTGGTATGCGGTTATTGTTTCTGGTGCGTATAGGTTCTTTGATGAGTTGCCGAGCATGATGTCAACGTATTTTGGTAGTGTTGAGCCGAGTTCGGTTACGAAGACAGTTGAGTTCCTTGCGTATGTTATCGCGACTGTCCTGTTTATTGATGGTGTTGGCAATACTGCTCTCAGAATTTGGTATCTCATTGGCGAGTGGAATGCGCTTGCCTTTGCCACTATTCTTAGTTTCGGTGGTGATGTGCTAGTGTTTATCATATACATTATTCCTGCGAACGCATTCGCGTTTGCGTTCTCGTAGAATGCCCAGCCACCGTGTAGGAACTCTGCTCCTCCCCAGTCATAGTACACGTTGAACACGTTGGTATCAAGCGATAGTCCTGTGATTGAGGGTTCGGTTGGTGGTGTTGATGGGTATCTGCGACCTATTGGTTGGTTTGTTATTGAGAATGAGCCTGATATAGTGGCTGGTATGGTGTATCTTGGTGGTTGCATGATGAGGATTTTGTTGTTTTGTGCGTATACGCTACCGAATATTATTTTGTAGAGTAGTCCCCAGTTACCCGCTCCAACTCTTATGACTGTTGGCACAACTCTTTTGTCAAGAGCGCTTGTTAGTGTGTAGTCGTCTTCCATGACCCAGACGCTGAAGATGTTTGTCGGGATTGGAATAAATCTCTGCTGGAACCATACACTGTCCGAAGTGACATTTAGACCTGTGACATGCTCGGTGTCTATGATGAGTGCGCCGTTGTAGAAATTGGACTGCTCAAGTGATGACTGTATAGTGTCAACTCTGGACTGGATGGTATCAATGCTTGACTGGATGGGTTTCAGGTTTGCTGAGAGTTGCCTTATGTTGACGAATGAGTCAAAGCCTGACAGAGACGTTGAGATTGAGCGCTCTTGTCTTAGTCTCTCAAGCTCCTCATCAACTTGCTTTTTCCACTCGCTACTCATTTATTATCCTCCTGCTGAAACGTTTTGCTACTTCGGTTGTTTTTTTGTATTCTAACAGTTTTTGTGCTAAGTCTGAAACTCCGTGTATTAGCTCGCTTCTTATTTGTCTCACTATTGCCTTTCTTATTTCTTCTTTGTTTGGCTCTTTGGATACCAACGTTGTCAACGTTCTCTTGATGTTTGTTGTCATTCTAGCCTGGGTTTGTGATATGTCCTTTTTGTCAAACTCCTGTATTTTCTTTGCTCTGATGGACACTGGGAATAGGAATGTTTCAAGGCTTGCGCCACCGAAGAACACGTTTCTTCGCACAACGGACGAGAACACAGACGTTGAGAGCTGGCTTATTGGTATCCATGTGCCGAAGAAGTAGAATGGCTCGCTCTCGTTCCTTATCTGCTTTATTTCGCCGAAGTTGAGTGAGTATCCGCCGAGGACTAGCGACAGTTTTATTAGCGGGTTTGTCATGCTCACCAGTTGCTCAACGAATGGCGATGCTATGCCCACTGCCGACTGTAGCAGTGCGTCAAAGTAGTCAAGTGCGTGTTCAGGAATGCTTGTAGTTATCTGTCCTCTTGAGATGTTGTATAACTGTTTGTCCACTGCTGGCTTTATGATTAACGTTTTCTTTATTGTTCTCTCAATGCTGTCTGATGCTTCAATTGCTAGTGCGAGTGGGAATAGGACTGAGAATGTTCTGCTGAGGTCAATTCCGAGGAGTTTTGGTATTCCGCCAGTTGTTGATAAGCCGACTGGTATCATGTATGCGTTCTGGATGCCCATTGTCTCACCCTCCATGTCGTATCTTGACTTTATCAGGTGTCCCACGAACACGTATTTGGTTGTTGCCAGTCTCACTGCCAGCTCAAACGTTTTCCTGAAGAATGTCCAGAAGAAGAAGATGTCGTTGAGGTATTTCTTCTCAACCTTGGCTATTGTTGAGTAGTCAAAGTGCCACATGTCTATTCTTCTGAGTGCTTCTGGGATGCTGTGTCCCTTTTCGGCGATGCTGTCAATGAATGTTGCGAATCTCACGATTTGCTCAATCGTTCCGTTGAGCCTTATCAGTATTCTTCTCTGCATGTCCATTTCCCTGAGTGCTTCTGATAAAATGGTCTTTGCCTTATTGATGTCCTTCATTATTCCTTTGCGTTCCTTTCCGACCTTTGTCATTCTGTTGAAGTATGTTCTCATGAGCAGTGTTATGTCGTCTCTTAGGGTGTCTTGTGATATTGACAGGGTTATTCCGACGTTGAACACTCTGAGAGAAGATGCCAGCTCGTATAGGTCGCTGATTGAGTAGCCGTTGTATACTGTGTCGTATGACCTGAGTATCTTTGATACAGTTCTGCCCTCTTCTACGTAGTTTAGCTCAATCTCCTTGACCACTCTCGGTCCGATGATGTCGGTTATGTTCTTGTTGAGTAGCTCTGCAGCTTCGTAGATATTCACGTCTTTGTTCTTTGTGATGTCACGGAGTAGTTCATCAAACGTTATTGTTTTCTCGTCGCCCTCCACGAACCTTACAATTAGTTTCTTATCGGTTGCGAGGCTGTTCCACTCGGTATTGAGTATTTCCCTTGTTGCCCTTGCGGTTAGTTTCTCGTCGCTTTTGTCAATGTATTTGGCGGTTAGGAACGATACTGCGGTGATGAATGATGACAGTGACCCGCCAGAAAGGAAGTGCTTCACCGCGCTGTCAATGAGGTTTTGGAGATAGAACGATGGGAACCACGCAATCAAGCTCCTCCTGAGCACTCCCAGCACGCTTGATACCTTGCTCATTATTCTGCTGTAAGACTCAATGTCAAGGAACGGAAGTATCAGGTTTTTGACTTCCTTTATGAGCTTCTCGTAGGTGTATACACCGACATCCTTGTATGGGTTCATTATCTTTATGAAGTCGTAGAGTCTGTCTAGCCTTGCGACGGGCATTGCGACGCCAACAGGGATTTTAGTTTGGTTTGCTAGCGCTTCAAGCGACTCTGCGCTCAGCCTGCTAATATAGTTTTCAAAGTCTTTCCAGACGCTTATGTCTGGCAGGTCTTCCTCAAGATTTTTGCCGACTGTGCTTCTGATGAATTCTTCGGCGTTCGTGAAGAACGGCTTCAGTTCGTTTGAGTATGACTTTGCGCTTATGTCCAGCCCGCGTTTGACTGCGAATATGTACCCTGCGATGGTTGATAGTCCTTCCCAGATGTTGCCTTCGGGCTCGCCCTTGTCGTTCTTCGTTATTTCCTTGAATATTCCCTTTTGGTCAAGTATGTCTTTGCCGACTGCGCTACTTGCTATTCTCATGTTGTTGTATTCTTCCATTGATATGTCGCGTTTCAGTTTGAGTTTGAGCAGTAGGTATTCCACTGTTCCGTCAATCTCACCGTTCGGCTTCTTTGCGAGGTCTGATATTATCCTGTCTGCGAGCTCTTCACTGATTTTTGCTGTGTCCTCAATCTTGTATTTCTCTTTCAAGTAGTCCTGTGCCAAGCGCTTCATGTTGAATACGAACGATGACTGATACATTCTACCGCCAATCTTGTTTGACATTGTGTCTGGGTAGAATATCTTCATTGCGTTTATCACTGCGTCCATGCCCTTTATTGTCTTCTTCTTACCGTCAACGACAATCTCAATGCCGTCTCTGTATACCTTCTGCATGTAGTCCTTGTATATTTCTATGCTTGCGCGTATTAGCCCTGCAGGGTCTTTTGAGTATTTTGATGCCGTCGCGATTGCGTTTTTGTATAGCGGGTTGTTGGCAATTGCCATTGTTATTGGTGTTTCTGAGCCTGCGAGCTGAGACTCAATGATTTTGATGTTCTCGTTGTTCTTGACGATGTCTCTTATCGGGATATATGCCTTCCTGGATATTTCGGTGATACCGCCGACCTCGTATTCCATTGCGCTTCTACCGAAGATTAGCAGTGTCCTTGAGACTGACGGGTTTGATAGGAACGACTTGGTGTTCTTTATTATCTCCTTGAGTGCCATCTTGTGTGCGATTGCGAGTAGTGTGTTCTGGACGAATATTCTCTCAAGTTTCATTGGCTTGTTTATGCGGTTCTTTATGTTGGCTATGAACTCGTTTTCAAACTTGTTGAGGTCCGCTTCAGTTATCACCACCTGCTTGCCCTTACCAATCTCCGAGAGTTTAATTCCGAGCTCTTGTTCTTTCCCTATGAGTGAGCTTATGAACTCGGTTGCGTGCGTGTCGTTATTGAAGCCGAGTGCTTTGGCGAACGTGAATAGTGGCATTGATTGTCTGGCTGATGACAGTAGCATGTGGTAGATGTTTGCCTCCTGTGTTGACACGCCGATTGCGAACTCTCGTTCAACCTCTTCAATCTCACTCAGGATTTCCTCAATGTTCATTTCCCTCTTCACGCCCGTTTCAGTCTGCTTAACGAGCTCAATCTGTGTCCTTGCTTGCTTTGACGATATGATTCTTGGTATGAGTGGCAGTAATACCCTCTGCTCACGCTTGAGCGACTCAATTATTGGTGATGGCGACTCTTCGGTCATTATCTTGTGGAATAGTTTCATTGACAGGTCGGTGTCGGCTTGTATCATTTTGTATTCTGGCGACATATAGAATACTCCTCTGCCGTTATCGTCCTTCTTGAGGACTATGTATTTGAAGTGCTCTGCGCCTTCTGGTGCGCGGTATAGCGGTGTTCCTTCCGTCACTTCGGTTATCATCTTATTCATCCACGCGGTTGTGATATTGAGTGTCATGTCATCCATTTCTGACGCTCTGTGCAGTATCTTGTTCACAACAGTTGCGTAGACTGATGCGCCGTATGTCTTTATGAAGAGAGTGTCGGCTGGCTTGAGGAAGTAGCCCATGAGCTTGTCAAACTCGTCAGTTGCGTTCAACTTCACTGCAAGTTCCGCAACTTTTGAGAATGCCTTTAGTCCCTCAATGACATCATCGCCGTCTCTTTTGCCGATTGCCGAGTAGAACGCGATGTAGTCAAGAGGCTTTATGTTCGGGTCAAGGATGTAGTCTCTTGCCTTACTGCCCTGTATTCCTGTCTTGAGCCTTTGTCTGAGTGCTTCGCCGAGCATGGTGAGTGTCTTACCGCCGTCATGCTCAGAGATTATTCTTATCAGGTCCTGGGTATTCTTGGCGTTCTTGAGGAAGTCGGTTACGAATAGCTCGGCGAATGTCTTTTTGCCGCTCACTAGTGCGTTAGCGAATATGTCTGTGTTTTCTGTTAGTGCTGTGATGATGTGTAGCGCTTTTATGTCGCCGAAGTCGGTCTTCTCAATTTCATCTGCCAGTCTGAGTATACTCTTATCCACCTTGCCCTCACTGAACGCTTTCTTTGCCATCAGAGCGATGTTGTTCTTTACGACGTTCACTGACACTAGTGGTCGCAGTGCCTCCTTGAGTGCCCTCTCAACGGTTGCTAGTGTGTGACCTACCTGGAGGTTGAGCTCGTTGGTCTTGTTCTTGAACACGTTGCTTAGCTCGCTGTACAGTTTGTTCATCACAAGTTTCATGAACCCTACTTCTGACTTTGCCTTCTCGTTAAGTGTTTTCGGTATGACGGAGTCTGCTAGTGCCTGCACGCCCCTTGTGTATCTTATTATCTCGTCTCTGCCAACGCCGAGTATTGACATTATCCTGTCAAGTTTGTCCATTGCTCTGACCTCAAGTATGGTGTCCATCATCTGGCGTACTTCGTCCTCAGTTGTTTTGCCTGGTATCAGGTATCTGGTTATGTTCTTGTTCGGCGCGATTACCAGTCCTTTCGCCCAGAGTGAGATTGACGGTAGCCTATACAAGGTGTTTGACTCCTTCAGGATACTCATTACATCCCTTGCGCCTCTGTCTCTCAAGAGGTTTGAGACCGACTTTCCGTCAGAAATGACCCTATTGATTTCATTTTTCGCTTTCTTGAGGACTTCTCTGAACTCGCTGTTGTTGATGAGCCACAGTGGGAAGTTGAATATATGTGTTTTTGTGAGTTCTTCAATGTCCTTGCTTTTGCTTTCCGATGCTATTATTTTCTCAATGCTTGCCATTAGTTCGTCCCTGTTGACCTCAGTGCCACTCGTTCCGAGTTTCTTTATTAGCCTGTTGACTTTGTTGATGTCCTTGCTCTTGATACCCAGTGTGACTGCGCTGTCCTTGAGTGCCTCATCAAACTCTCTGTATAGCCTTCTTACAATCTCCTTTGATGGTATCAGGAAAAGGTCAGCGTTGTTTATTAGTGTTTCCTGTATTTTTGCAAGCTCATTCTCCATTTCCCCTTTGAGGTTGAGCATCTGGATTTTCTGTATTCCCTTGAGGATTGCATCTCTTCCCTCGCTCTTGTAGCCCTCAACGATGGTCCTTGCTATCTCCGACACATCAACATTCCTGTTTATCACTAAATCCTTGATTGAGTTAGCAACTGCGATTTCAACCGATAGTTCATCACGTTCAATCTTTGGTTTAATGACTTCTTGAGGGATTTCTTTTTCCTGTTTTGTGAGTTGGTTCTTGAGGGCGATTGCCTTGTTGTAGATGTCTGCGAAGTATTCGCTAGCCTCAAGGTCATCAAGAGGGGTTTCTATTGTGCCTTGTTTTATGAAGAAGAAGGTTCTGCCAGTTTTGCCTAGTTCCACGCCAGTGATGGCGTTGTCTCTTAGGTCATCTCTTACCGCCTCCTTGATTTCCTTTAGTTCCTTCTCAATTACCTCTTTGGTTACTGTTTCGCCTCTTTCTTTGAGCTCTTCTGCAATTGCGTTTCTGAGTTTCTCAATATCTCCTTTGAATTCACCTTTCCTGTTGACGAAGAAGGTGTATGCTTGTGCGAATTCCTCAACGTCGCTGTATTGCATTGCCTCCTTGAGTATCGGTGGGATGTTTTCTTCCAATGCTTTCGCTGGCTTTTCTTCAACTGCTTTCTTTGCTGTTGTCTGTGCTGGCGCCTCGCCCTTGATGATATTCTCAATCTCATCAATTTTCTGTGCTAGTTTCTGGTTTGCTGAAATGTCACCGAAGATTGACTTGTACGCGTATGCAAGTATTGCTTCCGCCTCAACTGAGTTCTTGAAGTTATTGAGTATCTCGCTTGCCTTATTTATCACTTCCGTTCTGGCATCGTCTATACTCTTGTATGCTTTTGTGATGTACTCAAGTAGTATTTTTCTGTCTTCTGGTGCTATTTGTGCCCTGTCAAGTGCAACTTTCACTTGCTCTATCAGAGTGTCTATGTCGCCCGCCTGGTCCCTCATGTCGCGTATGAAGTCAACGAGCAGGTATCTTTTCCTTACGCCTTTTGTCATCTCAAGTATCGTTCCTGTTTCTGCGCCACCAAAGTCGCTAGTCTCCTCAATCTTCCTTGACATCACTCTTTCTATTCCCTCCTCGCCGAGTTCCTTTCCTTCCTTACCGACTATTCCCTCAATACTGCTTCGCTCTATTCGCAGTAGTCTGCCAACCTGGACTGGATAGTGGTATATCTTCCTACCCTTGTATTCCTTCTCAATTGGCGTTAGGTTTTTAAGCTCTACTTCTGGCGTGATGAGTGACTTAAGTGTTGAGGAGACCTTCATTTTCATTTTGCTTGAGAACTTGTCGCTTGGCAGGTTCATTGCCACCTTGTCAATTATTTCTGCTATGGCATCATCTGACACTTTACCGCTCATGAGCTCCGCGATGGTCATCTCTGGCTTGATGCCCTTAGGAAGTGTCTTTGCAATGTCGCCAATCCTCATTTCCCTGAGGTCACCGAATACCGCAAGTTGTGACATGAGGTTGTATACCGTGTGTCTGCTGTTGGATACGTATATGATGTTGGCGATGTCGGGGCTGTTGAGTATTCTCCTTAGGTCTGTTGACTTCTCAAGGCTTCTTACCAGTGGCACCCATCTCCTAAACACTTCTCTTGATATGGTTGTGAATTTCTTTTCCTTTCCAGCCGAATCCAACATCTTGATTATGTCAATTTGTGACGGGTCCTCAATTATTTCTCTTGTTAGCCCTATGGACTTGAACACTGCTCTTCTCAGTAGTGACTGCGGGTTGTCCTTAGTCATTTCGTCAATCTCAATGAGCGTCTTCTTGTATTTCTTGAGCACCTTGGTGAGCTCGCTCTCGGGCACGAGGTCTGAAGGACTGCTTGGTGTCATCTTCCTAAAGAACTCAACTGGCAGTGACCTGTATGCTGTGCTTCGGGTGATTGTGTCTAGGATTGATGCCTGCTGGAGCTTGTCAATGACCGATGACAGTTTTTCTGGCTTGAGTTTGTATTTGCTCAGCAACTGGCTCACTTCGTTGCCAATAATATCGTTAAGAGCGTTCACGAGGTTATATTCGTTGCCCTTGATTGCATCATCAATACTCTTGACGATTGATGTTACGTTCTCGGCACTCAGGAAGTCTTGGGGTGTGAGGTTGTTGAGTTTCTCCTTTGTGAACGATATGAAGTTATCAAGTGCTACGAGCTCTTGTGTGTTCTTTGGTGTCTTCTCAAGTCTGCTTCCAATAACGTTTACCGCGTCTCTCAGTTCCGTTAGTAGCTCTTCGGACGTTGAGAAGCCGAGGTATGTGCTAGGGTCAAAGTTCTTCTCGGCTATGTATGTCTTGAGTAAATCGGACGAGCTCATAAGCCTTATGCTGTTCTTCACATCTTCTCTTCCCAGGAGCTTGAATACCTGGTATTCGTCGTGTGTCATTGTCTGTGACAGCCACGCGACCTGTAGAGCTCTCTTTGCCTTGTCAAAGATGTTGGTGCCGTCAAGGATATAGTGACCTGCCCTTGCCATCACTCTCACGCCTCTCACAGGGCTAATGAGCACAAGCGGGTCAGTGAGTATGTCAACCACTAGTGACATCGCTATCTTGGTTCCTATCGGGTATTTCTCTACACTGTATGCCTTGTCAACGAACTCAAAGATATCAAACGTGCTGTGACCCCAGATGCCCTTGTCGTAGAGGGCATCAAGGTTACTGAGTTGCTCAGGGTCAGAGATTGGGGCTTTGCTGTATTCCTTGAGTGCGGAGTCAAGGTTATCTTTGATGAAGACATCGCTGAACTTGAGCTCAACGTCACTTATGCTACCTTTTGACTTTGCAGTTTCCCACAGGAGCCTCTCAACATCGCTTCTAACAACAAAGCCGTATTTGCTGAGTGTGTCAATGAGGTTAAGGAATGTGGTCTGACCGATGGTTATTCTCTTACTTTCTCTGTCCAGTTTGTATCCTACTGGCGATGATGTTACAACGAACTTGTATTCCTCATCACCGCTCCTGAGGATTTGAACGATGTCATTAATTCTTTTTGCCTCCTCCTTGACACCGCTAACCACAAGTGGCGCGATGATTGTTCTTGTGATTGTTGACCCAGCAATTGACAGCGCACTAGCAATCCCATGCAATACGTTAAGCGATGTGTCAAGGCTCTTCTTGATTGCTTTGTTTATGAGTGGCTCATCGTCAAAGTCACTGGTCTGAGTGATGTTTACCTGGCTAGTCTGCGTAGGTTGAGGTGTGATGGCTGATAGCTCAAGTGGCGACCGTAGCGAGTAATCTAGATTTGTCAATGTCTTGTTGCTTTCAACTATTTCCTGGCTTATACTCGGCTTAACGAACGTCTCTATGCCGTATGTGTTCCTGAGGTATCCGAATGCTGGCGGGTCATAAAACCCCTCTGGATACCTTACTTGGAAGGAGCCTGCCCTGCTATCAAGTATTCCGAGGTGCGTGTACGGGCTACTAATTTTGCTGTAGCCGAGCACTACATTTGCCTTCTCAACTTCTTGTTTCTCCTCGTCAGTCACCTCGGGCTGTTTGTACGCTGACACTGGTTTCCTACCGCCCTGCGCCTTGTATATTGCCTCGTATATGTCATCGTCCGAGACTTCAATGTTACGGCTCTTTGCCGACTGCTTTATAGCACTCACAACAATGTCAGTCTCATCTCTGAATTCCTCAACTTCCTGTGGCTGTTGATACGGCGTGTATGAAATGTTCGTCCATGCGTCGGTTATCTCCTTTTGTGATTTTTTTGGTAGCGGTGAGGTGAAACTGGATATTGCGTTACGTAGCTCTTCGTCAAGAGTTTTGTTTATCTCAGCGATTGGCGCTGTTAGGATGTCCTCAGGCTTCATTTCCCTCCTCCAGCAGTCTTCTGTCCTACGCTTATCTCTGGTGAGCTGAGCCTGTATCTGAGGTTAGAGATTAGGTAGTCTATGTTGGCTTCTATGTCCTCTCTTATCTGCTTGGCGACTGAACTATTAAGGTCTTTCACATACATCTTGATGTATTCGTCAATGTTACTTTTCTTGCTCTCCAAGTCTTCTATTGCCTTCAGGATACCTTCCCTGTTAGCCGTGCTTATGTCAATGATTGCCAGTATTCCGTTCTTGTCCTCCACTGCCCTGATACCAAGATTTCGTAACCTTGTTTCCAGGTTTTTGTTGAACTGGTTGACTGCCGTTGCGTATATCTTGAATTCTGGCTCACTCATCTTACTTTTCGCGTTGCTCTTACTTTCCAACAGTTTTTGTTGCAGTGCCTTTATCTGCATTATGTCCTTTGCGGTTCTTGCCTGGAGCGCCCTTATTTTTGCTTCGTCCATTGGCGACAGTGTCTGCTGTGTTGCGCTTCTGATGAAGCTCGCGAGCTCCTCGTCCTTTAGTATGCTCTCATACAGCTCTTTGGCTCTACCAAGTTGGATTTCTGGTGTCATCGCAACTGCGTTTGATATTGAGGCGCCAGCGTTATGCACCACTTTCGGGAGCTCACTTGCCACCATGTTGTAGAAGTTGGTCATGTATGCCTCGTATCCGAACCTACCTCTTTGGAACCCTACGCCCCAGTTCACCTTCTTCTCTGGTGTCAGTGTCGGCTTCACAAGAGATAGCGCTATCTTCGCTATCTGCGAGTTGACTGGCTGCTCTTTCGGTTGCTCCTCTTCTGTTTCCGACCCATACGATACCTTTATTATCGCACCTCGTTCAACTGATAGGTCGGGAATATCCTTTCTCTGTTCCAGTACCTCGCTGTCCGACACCATCTTATCAACTACGGTCATGAGCTGGTCTTTTACCTGCTTATCGCTAATTTGAGCTTCTCTGAGGACATCATCAAGAGTTATTGTCTGTATCTGCTGTCTGCCCTTGTCATCAACGTATTGGAACGATATTTTGCCTTTGGTTATGAGGTTCTGTAGCATGGACTTGACAGCATCACCTCGTGAATGTGCCAGCATCTTGTTGAATTCGTATTTTAGCCCCTTATCCTTTATGCTTGCCATTTCGGGCGATGCGACACCAACAACCTTGACTTCCTTTATATCCCCGCCTTTGGATGCTTCGTATATGCCTCTTAGATACGTTGCTAACAGTTTCTTTGTGTTCTTAACTGATGTTGCGTCAATTGGAAGCGTTGTTGCGTTATTGAGTAGCATTCTTGTTGGGTCATCGCTTTTCAGGACATTTCTAACAACATCGTCCATGCTGACATTCTTATCTGTTGGATTAACGAGTTTGTCCAGTTTCTTGACAGTATACACGCCATCGCCAACTTCCGAGAACGTTATTCCTGGTGCTAGTCCTGTGCCAACAACATTGATGGTGCCAGACTGAATTGTCTTTGTTTTGTTATCTTTGCTGACCTGTGCGACGTTTGTTTTACCGCTTTGCACTGCAGTGTATGTTGCCTTGTATAACTTGTATCCTTTAGGCTCACTCATTCTACCCCCCTTATCTTACTTCTTGTTTTTTTCCCAACTCCAATTACTGAATACTGGTGCTAGTCCTGATGTTGCGGTTTGACCGCCGTAGGTTGCTGATGGTCCGAGGAATAGTCCTGATAGTCCTGATGCTAGACCACCGCCAGCCGCTGCGCCAATAGCAGCTCCTGCAGGACCGAAAAGTAGTCCGCCACCGATACCGCCAAGAATTGTTCCAGCAACGCCAATCAATGACCCCCAGGTTGACGCTTCCGCCTGCTTCTTTGCCTCTTCGGCTTGTCTACGAGCTGCCTCTCTTTCAGCGTTGAGCATTTCTTGTTGTATGCTGAAGTTGAACATGCTTCTTAGCCCTTCAACTTTACTCAAGTCAATGTTTAGGTTGGTTCCGATTATCTGTGCTTTTGTCTGGAATTCCTGCTGTAGTGCGCCGAGAGCTGCCTGCTTTGCCGTTGCGTATTCCTTCTGTAGGACTGCGGTCCTTGCCTGGTCGTATAGCGACTGTATCATTTGCTGTTGTGCGCTTATGTTTGACCTCAATA
>Ga0308393_1000508_pt1 | contig 20382 bp, 21 predicted proteins | sample Hotspr2Sampleee2_FD_202364 | JGI IMG/M metagenome (GOLD analysis project Ga0308393, IMG submission 202364) | Hot spring phototrophic mat microbial communities from Mushroom Spring, Yellowstone National Park, Wyoming, United States - 20050630_ee2 ... | reverse complement strand
CGAGGCAGGTTGATTGCCGCCATCGGCGAACCAAAAGTAATCAGTAATGCCGTTATTTCTTTGTCTTCTTCTTCGTGGTGATGATGGTCTTCCCCTTCTTCGTGGTGGTGGTCTTCCTCGTGGCTATGTTCGTGAATATGCCAAACACTCTCTAAACTTGTAAGCACCAGTCTATCTAATACGGTATTAGTTTTTTGCATTATGCCCACTACTTTGTAGGGATTGTCTTTATGTAAAAGTTCTTCGTTGTTGTCGTTTTGCGTGCCGTGTCCGCCGATGAATGTATCACCTACTTTCAAATTTTCTGATTTGGCAACCTCATAGCCAAGCACCGCTTCCATTTCTTTTTGCCACCAAACACCACTTTGTAGCTTGGCTTGATAATTTTCGGGGTATGCCAAAGTAGTTCCTACAATCCTGAAACCTCTAAAATTATCGCCTATGCTGATAGGAATAGCTTTTTTTACGAAAAGTTTATTTTGCTGAATTTTTTGAGCATCTGCAAGGGAAATATTGCCTGTTGGCACATCAATATGATAAACACTTGCCAATACAAGTTGTAAAGGACTGCCCTCTGCCCCTACCACCATATCAATATTTTGTGTATTTCGGTAAAAATTTTGTTCTATTTGCCTAAAAACAAGCAAGGTAAGCAGAATTAGACCTGTTCCTAAGCCCAAAAGCAGTACATTGAGGCTGGTAGCGAGCAGTTTCTGACGAATGTATTTAAGGCTTATTTGCAATAGGTTCATAGCATTAGAGTTGGAAAACGTTTGTAAATTGATTTTTGACGCGTTGGTCGTGAGTGGCAATCACTAATGTAGCATTGATTTCAGCACTGATTTTCCTGAAAAGCTCTACAACAGCCATAGCGTTATCATCATCGAGGCTGGCGGTAGGTTCATCTGCCAAAATCAAGCGTGGTGAGAGCATCAAAGCACGAGCAATGCTTACTCTCTGTAACTCACCCTGACTTAAATTCTTCGGCAAATCTTTTTGTTTGTGCAATATGTTCAGTCTTTCCAACAAGGTTTTAGCTTTGTTTTTATCGGTTTTTTCTTTGGCAAAAAATGACACCAAAAGCAGATTTTCCCATACCGAAAGAGTTTGGACAAGGTGCGATTTCTGAAAAACAAAACCTATGTTTTTAGCTCTGAAAAGGTCTAATTTTTCGCCTTTGAGTTGTGTAAGTTCGGTTTCTGCCACTACTACTTTTCCTTGCGTGGGCGAAAGTAGTGCCGCTAAAATATGTAGCAAGGTACTTTTTCCGCTACCCGATTTTCCCAACACAAGCCAATGTTCGCCTTGTGGCACTTGCCAATGACTAATAGAAAGTACAGGCTTTTCTTGGTAACTATGGTTTAGGTTTTCTATTTTTAGCATTTGATAAAATAAATTTTCGCAAAAGATAGTATTGTTCTTGCAAATAAACTAAATTTGCAACAATGTTGCAAAATATAAAAACCAGTTTTATGAAATTTTCACTTGCGAAGCAGAAAGGTTCATCTTTTTTTGATGCCGATATTTTAGGAGTAACAAGTTCCTTTTTGTGCTTGTTGCATTGTCTTTTTTTACCTTTACTTTTGATTTTACAGCCTGTTTTGTTTAGCTTTGTAAAAGATTTGGAAGCAAAGGAATGGTGGGAATGGCTTGATTTTGTATTTTTAGCAATAGGATTTTTGGCGGTTGTCTTGGCAACAAAAAAGGTGAGCAAAATACGAAAAATACGATTTTACACTGCTTATTTGCTATTTGTCATAGGGATTTTATTGGGTGAAAACTGGATATTTTTGAGTTATGTGGGTTCTATTGGTTTGGTAATTTTGCATCTTAAAAACTACCAAGAACACAAAAATTGTAGTAGGATATGAAAGTTTTTTTAGGATTAATTTTGTTTGTAAGTACGCCTTGGGCTTTCGGGCAGGTTTCGGGCTGGGACGTGCTGGACAAGGTAAAATTTTCGCCAAAATATTTTGAACAAATCAAAACTGATTTACTCACACCTATTATGGATAGTTATGCAAAATCCATTGATGGCAAAGAAATCACTATCAAAGGTTATTATATTCCCATTGGGGCAGAACATAATTTGATGATAGTTTCCAAATTTCCTTACCGAATGTGTTTTTTTTGTGGCGGGGCAGGTCCTCAGAGTGTAATTGAGGTTTATTTTCCACAGGGCAAAAAAGTGCCTATTTACCCAACCGACAAACTCGTGAAGGTGAAAGGTAGGCTCAAAATCAATGCGACAGACATAGAAAAGTTAAATTTCGTACTCTACGATGCCGTAGAAATGAAAGAATAGGATTTGAGTATTTTCCAGCTCAAATCCCGAAACTTTAATTTTCTAAGGCTACTACACCGGGCAGTTCTTTTCCTTCCATATACTCCAACAAAGCCCCACCACCTGTTGAAACATACGAAACTTTATCGCCATAGCCCAACTGATTGACCGCCGCCGCCGAATCGCCCCCACCAATAAGCGAAAATGCCCCTCTCTCGGTAGCTTTTACTACTGCTTCAGCTACGGTTGCCGTACCTTTGGCAAAATTTGGCATCTCAAAAACGCCCATAGGTCCATTCCAAAGAATGGTTTTGGAGTTTTCAATTGTTTCGGAAAAAGTTTTTCGGGCTTTTGTGCCAATATCTAAGCCCATCCAGCCATCAGGAATTTGCGTGTTGTCAGTTTCTTGTGTGTCGGCTTCATTAGAAAAAGCATCAGCAACGACAGAATCAGCAGGAAGTAATAAATTGATGCCCTTGGCTTTTGCTTTCTCTATCAATTGCTTGGCTAAATCTAATTTATCTTGTTCTACGAGCGAGTTGCCTACTTGCCCGCCCATTGCCTTAAAAAAAGTATAACTCATTCCACCGCCGATAATCAAATTATCTACTTTATCCAAGAGCCTTTCGATGATAAGAATTTTATCGGAAATTTTTGCACCGCCCATAATTGCTGTGAAAGGCTTTTCGGCATTTTCTAAAACTTTCTTGGCGTTCTCGATTTCGGCAGTCATTACGAAACCAGCCATTTTATCTTGAAAAAATTTAGCAATTACAGCCGTAGAAGCGTGTTTTCGGTGTGCTGTTCCGAAAGCATCATTTACATATACATTGCCCAAGCGTGCCAACTTTTTGGCAAATTCTTCATCACCTTTTTCTTCTTCGGGGTAAAAACGCACATTTTCCAAAAGCAGAATTTCTCCATTTTTAAGCGATTGAGCTAAATTTTCGGCTTCTTGCCCGATGCAGTCAGGTGCAAAATACACTTTTTGCCCTAAAAGATTTTCCAAAGGTTTTACCAAATGTTTCAGCGAATATTTTTCCTCGTAACCGCCTTTGGGTCTGCCCAAATGCGACATCAAAATTACCGAACCACCATCGCTAAGAATTTTACGAATACTCGGCAAATGTGCATTGATGCGTGTGAAATCGGTGATTTGGTAATTTTTATCCAAAGGAACGTTGAAATCTACTCTCATAAGAGCCTTTTTGCCCGAAAAATTATATTGGCTAATGGTTTGCATACGATAAGGTTTGGTTTCTGAAAAAATTTTGCCCGCAAAACTACAATTTTTTTGATAGAAAAATCTGAAAATTGTGAAAATTGAATTTTTAAAACTATTTTAAACGCTGTTTAAACATCATTAAAATTGACAAACCTCTTGTATCTTGGGTCTAATATCTTATGTCTAACTTCCTACATATTGTTTTTTGGCTGTTGGTAGCGGTATGGTTTTTCAGAAAGTTTCACGCAAAGTCTTATTTTATTTGGGTTTGTCTTAGCGTTGTGCTGAAAATTGTGGCAACCTTTGCCTTTGTGTATTTGCACAAACAACTTTACTCGCACTATACGCCCGACTACACGCTTATTTTTGCCGATGCTTGCAGGTTATCGGACTTGATACATAAAGATTTTTTTTCATATACAAAAATATTGCTCAGTAGCCCTGCCGATACCGAAAGTTGGCATCTTGCCTCTCAACCAAGGGCTTTTTTTGCCGTGAAAATGTATAGTCTTTTGGTATGGATTACAGGAAAAAGTTTTTGGCTTTCAATGATTTATGCAAGTTTTTTGGCTTTGGTGGCTCTTTGGTGGCTTGTGGGGACACTTGCAAAACTTTTTCCAAAATATAAGAAGGCAAGTGTGGTAAGTTTTATTTTTTTGCCTTCGGTTTTGTTTTGGGCATCGGCTACGAGTAAGGAAGTTTTATTGATGATTTTTTTAGCAGTTCTGAGTGGGCTTTTTCTCAATTTTCTGTATCTTGGTTTGGTATGGTGGCAGGCGATTGTTTTTGTGGTGATGGTATATTGGCTTGCTTTGCTGAAATATTACTATGCTTTTGGGTTTTTGTTGGTGATTAGTTTGTACTTTTTTTTATTTTTTCTCAAAAAGTTCAATTTTCGGTTTAAAATTGTTTCTATTTTCGGGATTGTAGCTATTTTATTGGGGCTTACTTTTTTACATCCAAATCTACGATTAGAGCATTTTGCAGAAGCACTTTACGATAACTACACGCTTATTTTGCAGGCATCTCCCGAAGGTTCGGCAATGGATTTGGGCTTAGAACCAACTTGGCGAGGTTTATTGCTACACGCACCGCTGGGGCTTTGGGTAGGGCTTTTTGCACCGCTTCCGTACCAAGCAAGCAAATGGCAAATGCTACCGATTACATTGGAAAGTTCGTTTGTTTTGGCTTTGTGGATATATGTTATTTTTCTGATGTTTAGAGATAAATCACTTATCAAAAACTTTTCAGAAGACACAAAAAGTAAGATTTTATTACTTTGTGTGGGATTGTTCGTGTTAGTGATGGCAACATTTCTGGGGCTTTCTTCACCTAATTTCGGAGCATTGAGCCGCTATCGGATAGGTTTTTTGCCTTTTGAAGTTTGTTTTTTGTTGATTTTGCTTCAAGAAATAAGAAACAAGCACTACTCTTTTTAGCAGTGCTTGCAGGTTTAATTTTTCAATACTTCTTCTTGGCGTTCTTTATTTTTTCCCAAATAGATTTCCCATTCTTTTTCAATTTTTCCCGAAAAATCTCTTAAAAACATAATAAACGAAGGTTTGAAAGGCTTGCGGCGAAGAGGCATTTGGGCTTCTTCGGGGGTAAGGTCGCCTTTTTTAGAGTTACAAGTTTTGCAAGCAGTAACCAGATTTGTCCAAGATGACTTTCCACCACGTGAGCGGGGCAGAACGTGATCTAAGGTCAAATCGGTAGTAGCACCGCAGTATTGGCATTGATGGTTATCCCTTCTGAAAATATTTTGTCTGCTCAATACAACTCCCTTGTAAGGCAAACTAACGTATTTGTGCAAACGAATGATAGAAGGGCGTGGGAAGGTACGAGAAACCGTCTTGATACCTCCTTGTGGCGACTCAGACACAATATCTGCCTTGTTGAGATACACTAAAATAAATGCCTTCTGAATACTGCAAATAGTAAGTGCAGAATAGTCTTGGTTGAGTATAAGTACCTTGCCCATACATTTTTTTGAAATTTTAACCGCAATATAACAATTTTGTTTTACAAAATTGTTAAGTTACAGAGAAAAATATTGCCAAATGAAATTTTCTGTTTTAGGAAAAATCTTTTGTACTCAATCAAAAGTGGTTTTTAATAAAACTTTAAATTTATGACTACAAAAAGTTCCCCTCTCCTTTGGAGAGGGGATAGGGGTGAGGTCTAAGGGGATTAAGGTTTAGAAAAACCAATTTATTTTGAGTATAAATTTGGCATCAAGTATAAGGCGAAATATTGATTTTGGTTAAGTAAAGCAAAAAAGACTTACGGATTTTGTCTTCCCGCTATCAGCGTAGCTCCAACCAAAGCCACTAACAGCAATATTCCCGCTATCTCAAAAGCAAAAACGTATTTTGTGAATAGCAAAACAGCTATCGGTGTGGTTGTTGGTTCTGTGCTTTGTGTGCTTAATTTTAGAGGAATTTGCCATATTTCTTTGCTTAAAATAAAACTCACCGAAACTGCCAACAAAGCCGATAAAACGTTTTGTTTGTTTTTGACAGGAATAAAAGGTTTTTCTGATTTCGTTTTTCCCGAAAATATCAAACCAAAAACAAGCAAGACTAATATTCCTCCCACATAAATCATTAATTGCGTAGTAGCAACGAAATCAGCCCCTAAGAAGGCATAAAAAACTACCATACAAAGCAATACCACAAGCAAAGCCCAAACAGCATAGACCAAATTTTTCGTAAAAACGATAGTTCCCAAAGCAAATAGACAAATTCCGAAAAAAGAATAAAATACAAACTCGTTCATCTGTGTTTTTTAAGAAGTGGCTGTTTTTGTGGTTTTATCGCTAAGATTTCCTGTAAAAAAGCCAAACACAGCTCCAAAAATCCCACCTAAAATATGAGCAAACTGAGAGGTTTGAGCGTGTTGTGGGTCAAAGCTATTCAAAATCTCTTTGCCTACAAACAAAATCATTACCAGAATAAATGTAAGTGGAATGGTTTTGGCTTTCATATTGGTAAAAGAAGAGAGCAAAATCATCATAAAAACGATGCCACTGGCACCGAGCAAACCCGTACTCAAAAACATCACATTGAAAATACCTGTAAAAAGAGCCGTAATGAAAGACATCACTAATAAGGCTTTCGTGCCATATTTTTCTTCCAAAATCGGTCCTAAAATCAGGATAAGTGAAAAGTTGCCAAAAAGGTGGTCCCAACTGCCGTGCCCAATAGCGTGAGAAAATAATCTGAAATAATCCAAAAGATTACTAAAATCCATTGTAGGCTGTACTACGAAAAAACTTTTCGTAAAATCTTCTCCCAAAAAATGGATAACAGTAGCTATAAGTGCGAAAGTTAGCGTAAAAGGTGCATTGTAAGTTATTTTCATTCTTGGCTATTTTAATTTTTGCAAAGGGGCATTTTTGGCTTTTTCTGGAACAGATAAATACACTATGTCTTCGGCATTGAGTCCTTCTGTAATAATAATTTCGTTTTCGTTACTTTTTCCAACTTTTACCTCTTGCCTTACGATGCTGTTGGCTTTTTTGAGATAGACGAAATTAGTACCTTTGCTATCCTGATGCAAGCAGTCTAATGGGATATACAAGCTATTGGGTATAGTTTCGCAAATAATGATATTGGATGTGGTCATAGTTGGTTTTAGTAATTCGTGAGTTTCTTTGAGTTTGATTTTTACTTCAAAAACTTTCACTTGGCTTTCGGGGCGTTGCTCGCCTATGTTAGAAATGGCAATGACCTCACCCTCGAACTTGTTTTGTGGTAAAGCATCAACTTTTACTTTTACTGCTTGTCCCACTTTCACTTTGCTGATGTCTATTTCATTCACATAAGCTCTTGATACCATTTCTTGCGTGTTGGGGAGGGTAGCCACTACGGCGTCCCAAGCACTTACGTAGCTTCCGATGGTTTTTTTCTGTCCATTCCAATCTCTTTGATAAATCACCAAGCCATCGGCAGGGGCGGTAACTACAAAACTTTCTGTCAGTTTTTTGATTTCTTGATATTTTTGTTCTTCTTGGGCGAGGGCTTGTCCTATTTCAGCGATTTTGGCGATAGCTTGTAGCTGTTTGAGGCGATAGGCTTCTTTGGCTTGTTCGTAGCCTCTTTTTGCTTTTTCCAATTCGGCTTGCAATTGTTTTACTTGAGCAGGGGCTTCAAACTGGTTAGCAAGCAGGGCGGCTTCTTTTTCTTTGACCAAAAAACTCCAATTGGTAAGTTCGTTACGTTCGGCACGTAACATCAAAGAGGTATCTAAACGTATCTGACTGAACTGATTGCGAAGTTTGGCGAGTTCGCTTTCTAGCAATCGTAATTTTTCGGACATTTCCATTTTGTCCAAAGTAGCGACATAATCTCCTTTTTTTACAAAAGTCCCTTCGGGTACTAAATCTGCTATTTTTACCTGATACACTTTGGCTGAACGCAAAGCTTCTTCGGGTGCAGTGATTTTGATAGAATTTTGGGCTTCTAATTCCCCGTTTGCCATAACCAATATTTCAAAAGTGCCTTGATGTACAGGCAAAGTGATTTCCTGCTCACCTTGTCTATCATTTACCAGCCAAGTGGCAATTAGGAAAAGTGCAAATACCGAACTTGTTGCAATATAAACATTTTTGGTGTTCATATTTTCAAGATTATTTTTTCTGCTTCAAGGCAGAATTTGAGGATAAGAATATGAAAGTTAAGTGTTTTTCAGTAATTTTTTCGCGATAGGCTCGGTATTTTTGAGTGTCAATAAATAGCAAAAATATTAAAAAATAACACTAAAAAGCAAGTTTTTAAGATAGTTTTTTAACGTAGCGTTCCGAAAATCAAAACGCTATTTTTATGAAAACAAAATTTTATTTTAATTTTCACTCGCTAAAACATTTTTTTTGAGATTTTTTTTGTATTTTTGCGAAAAAAAAGTATTATATTTCACATAAACCTTCAACGACTATGTCAGATAAAAAAAGTTTGAAATTAGATGAAATAGACCGTCTGATTCTAGAAAAATTACAATTTGATTCCAAAATTACAAATGCTCAACTTGCCAAAGAAATAGGGCTTTCGCCTGCCCCCACGCTGGAGCGAGTGAAAAAATTAGAAGCAGCAGGTTATATTAAGAGTTATCACGCTGTTGTTGATGCTGAAAAAATCGGTTTAGGAGTAACCACCTATGTACAAGTTTCTTTGATTAGCCACAAAAAATCTGTTATCAATACTTTTGTGAAAAAAATTAACCAAATACCTAATGTGATTGAGTGCTATCACATGACAGGAGCGGCTGATTTTCTACTCAAAATTACTGCCAAAGACATACCCGCCTATCAGAAGCTGATGCTTGAAGAAATTAGCGAAATTGAGGAAATAGACCATATGCAATCTATGATTGTTCTTTCTACCTTCAAACGAAATCCTGTCTTGCCTTTGGAGCAAATCGTAGAGGAATAAATGAAAAGAAAAAGCCTCATAAATAGAGGCTTTTTTGTTTTAGCAAAAGTTATCAGTAGTTATAGTAGTTTAAAAGGAAGCAGGAACTTGGCTTGATAAGCCCTCTTTTCTTGAAGTATTTTTTTGGATAAAAAGTTACAAAAAAACAAAATTTTCAGTTTTTATCTATTGAATTTTATTTCATATAAAAATTTTTTTTGAATGGTTTTGATACTTTGGAAAAAATCTACACTTTTGTCTTGAATGTTTCAACTACCCAAAATGAACCAAGAATTTCGTAAAGCCTACAAAGAGGCATCAAAGAAAGAAAGTCATATAAAGATTTTAGAAAAACTAATCCAAAACCAACCTACTCAAAATGCTACTATTTTAGCTTACAAAGGTGCTGTTGCCGCTCTTAGAGGAAATTATTCGTTCCTGCCGACAGTCAAATTGGCTCATTTTTGGGAGGCAAATAGTTTTTTTGAAAAAGCCCTCGCCTCAGAACCCGAAAATTTAGAAGCAATTTTCTTGCGTTTTACGGTAGAATGTGGCGTCCCTTCGCTGATGAGCTATGCCCTGCATTTGCAAGAAGATAAGAAAAAAATTATTAAACTATTGCCCACAAGTAGTTTGGACGAGGATTTCAAAAAAGCCATTGCTCAATACCTTATCGATTCGGGAAAATGCACAAGTAGCGAAAAAAAAGAATTAGAAAAATTCCTGTAACATTTCGCTTGTTTGTGTGTTTGAATAATAATCAATAAAATCTTCAAACATCTATGGCGTTTGATAAAAGTCTTCTGCAAATCAAAACACTCGGCGAACTCAAAAAATCGGCTTACCGTTCTCGTTCTATTAAAGATGAATTGAGAGAAAATCTAATAGAAAAGATTAGGCGGAAAGAACAGATTTTTGCGGGCATTTGGGGTTATGAAGAAACCGTCATTCCTGATATAGAAAGAGCTATTCTCTCCAAGCATCATATCAATCTGTTAGGCTTACGTGGGCAAGCCAAAACACGCATTGCCCGCCTGATGGTAGAACTTTTAGATGAATACATACCCGTTGTAGCAGGCTCCGAACTTAACGATGACCCCCTTCAACCGATTTCTCGTTATGCTCTTGACCTTATCGCCGAGAAAGGCGACCAAACCCCTATCGCTTGGCTACATCGCCACGAACGCTATACCGAAAAACTTGCTACGCCCGATGTTTCTGTGGCTGATTTAATCGGTGATGTCGATCCTATCAAAGCCGCCAGTCTCAAACTACCTTATTCTGATGAACGTGTAATCCATTTCGGGCTTATTCCTCGTTCGCATCGTTGTATCTTTGTTATCAACGAACTGCCCGATTTGCAGGCTCGTATTCAGGTTTCGCTTTTCAATATTTTGCAAGAAGGTGATATTCAGATACGTGGCTTCAAATTGCGTTTGCCCTTAGATATTCAGTTTGTATTCACTGCCAATCCCGAAGATTACACCAACAGAGGTAGTATCGTAACACCCCTGAAAGATAGAATTGATAGCCAAATTCTTACACATTATCCAAAGAGTATTGAAATTGGCAAAAAAATTACTGCCCAAGAAGCTAAACTTGCTCCTGCACAAAAACAAGCCATTGAAATTCCTGAGCTTTTGAGAGATTTAGTGGAACAAATAGCAGTAGAAGCCCGTCAAAGTGAATATGTTGATGTTAAAAGTGGCGTTTCGGCAAGGCTTACTATCTCGGCTTACGAGAATCTTGTCAGTGCTGCCGAAAGACGCATTTTGCTCAACAACGAAAGCAAAACTATGCTCCGCATTGCCGATTTGGTGGGAGTAATTCCTGCTATCACAGGTAAAATTGAGTTGGTATATGAAGGTGAGCAAGAGGGCTCGGCAATTGTGGCTCAAAATCTGCTTTCTAAGGCTATCCGAACGCAATTTCTCCGATATTTTCCTGACCCTGAAAAATCAAAAAAATTGAAAGAGAAAAATCCCTACTCACAAATTCTCGAATGGTTTGGCAGTGGCGAAACCTTAGATTTGCTCAACGATGCCAGCAACCAAGAATACAAAAATACTTTGAAACGAGTAAAAGGCTTAGAACAACTCGTAAAAGATACACAAAAAGGACTTGATGAAGATAGCAAATTTTTGATGATGGAATTTGCTCTACACGGCTTGGCGGAGTATTCGCAACTTAGCAAGAAAATCCTGACGCGTAGTTTGCAATTTTCCGATATTCTATCGGGAATGTTTAATATGCCTGATTTTGGTAAATATGATGATGACGACGATTTTAATTACAAAAAGAGAATATAATGTTGCAATTGAAATAAGTAATTGGACACAAGAGACAAGACACAAGAGACAAGACAAAAAATTGTCTATCAGTATTTTGCCTCAGTAAAAGTGTCCTTTTAATTTTGTGGAACTACTTAATTTTCTTGTAAAAGAATTGATAATCAGCAACTTAATAATTAAGTAGTTAGACATTAGTAGTTAGATGTTAGTACTTAGACAAAATATTGTTTTTCAAGTTTTTACACAAATACAAGTGTCTGTTTAATTTTGTTGAGGCACTTAAGTGATTAGACACAAGAGACAAGAGGCAAGAGACAAGACAAAAAATTGTCTATCGGTATTTTGCCTCAGTAAAAGTGTCCTTTTAATTTTGTGGAACTACTTATTCGCTATTTTTTTATTAAATCGGCATTTTATAGTTCAAAAGAATATTTGTCGCTACTACTACTACCCTTGATGATGCCTCTTTCGGAAGTCTCGATGAAATTGATGATTAAGTCTCTTTCAGGTGAAGGCATAAACTCTTGCTTTACGTGTTTGAGGGCGTCGCTTATGTTGTATCCTTTCTGAAAAATAACACGAAAAATATCTTGGATAAGAATAATTTGTTCGTTTGAGAAACCTCGTCTTCGTAGTCCCAAAGAATTTACACCTGCATAACTGAGCGGCTCTCTACCTGCCTTAATGAAAGGAGGTACATCTTTTCGTACCAACGAGCCACCTGCTACCATAGCGTGTGTTCCTACGCGTGTAAATTGATGTAAAGCACTTGTCCCGCCGATAATGGCGTAATCGTCCATTATGACGTGTCCTGCCATTTGTACAGAATTAACCAAAATGCAATGATTGCCAATCACGCAATCGTGAGCGATATGTACGTAAGCCATCACGAGTGTGTTGCTTCCAACGATGGTTTTACCGCTATATGCAGTACCTCGGTTGAGAGTAACACATTCTCTGATGGTAGTATTATCCCCTATTTCGGCGGTGGTATATTCACCATTGAATTTAAGGTCTTGGGGAATGGCGGCGATGACGGCACCGGGAAAAATTTTACAATTTTTCCCTATTCTTGCTCCGTTCATTATGGTTGTATTGGGTCCAATCCAAGAGTCATCACCGATTACTACATCTTCGTAAATCGTAGCAAAGGGTTCTATGGTTACATTATTGCCAATTTTGGCTTTTGGGTGTACGTAGGCTAAATTACTTACCATCTTTTCTTGTAATACTTGCGGTTAATTTTGCTTCACAAACTAATTTTCCATTGACGAAGGCTTGTCCGTCCATTTTCACAATTCCTCTACGGATAGGAGTAGTAAGTACGCAATGATACAAAATGGTATCGCCGGGTACTACTTTTTGATGGAAGCGACATTCATCTATGCGTAAGAAATAAGTCCAATAATTTTCGGGGTCTTGGGTAGTGCTTAAAGCGAAAATACCTCCTGCCTGAGCCAGCCCTTCTACTTGTAAGACACCGGGCATCACAGGATTTTTGGGGAAGTGCCCTTGAAAGTACCATTCGTTCATAGATATATTTTTCAGAGCTACTACACTGTTTTCGTCTAAATGTAAGATTTTGTCAATGAGTAGAAATGGAAAGCGGTGCGGCAGCATTGCTTCTATCTGTACGGCGTCCATTACAACAGGCATATCGGGCGTATAAATCATACCTTGCTTATCTTTTGAAATGTAAGACTGAATTTTTTTGGCAAGTTCTACGTTAGCAGCGTGTCCAGGTCGTATGCCTTGTATTTTTCCTACGATGGGTCTTCCTACCAATGTAAGGTCGCCTACTAAGTCTAATAATTTATGTCGGGCAGGCTCGTTGTCATAACGGAGTTCAAGATTATTCAGGTAGCCTTGTTCGGTAACTTGTACGGAGGGCTTTCCGAGTAGGGTGGCTAACTGATTAAGTTCTTCGGTAGGCATTACTTTATCTACGATCACAATTGCGTTGCTTAGGTCGCCTCCTTTGATAAGCCCACCTTTATAGAGCATTTCAAGCTCGTGCAGAAAACAAAACGTTCTACACGGGGCAATTTCTTCGGCAAAATGTTCTATTTTTTCAAGAAAAGCCTCTTGTATGCCTAAAACTTGCGAGTTGTAATCTACCTTTACAGCAACCTGATAGCTTAATGCGGGGCGAGCCGTTAGTGCTACGCCTTTGGCTGAGTCGGTATAAGTAATAGTTTCGGGAATGTAAAAGAAGTTTCGGGGAGCATCTTGCTCTTGAAGCCCTGCTTCTTGCAAAATTTTTACGAACTCAATAGAACTGCCATCAAGGATAGGGGTTTCGGGAGCATCAATTTCTATCAGTACATTATCAATTTGCAGACCAGTAAGAGCGGCAAGGGTATGCTCTACGGTATAAACTCTCGCTCCACTCTGCTCAATGGCAGTACCTCTTGAGGTATCTACAACGAATCTTGCATCTGCCTGAACAATAGGCTCACCCTCCAAATCTACTCGCTTGAACCTAATTCCACTATTTACAGGTGCAGGTAGAAAGGTCATTGTAACACTTTCGCCTGTGTGCAAGCCCACGCCTTGTATGCTTACACTATTTCTAATGGTATGCTGTTTATAGTGCATCTAAAAATTTTGACAAAACTTAATCAGGGCAAAAATATTACTTTTTTGATAAGTTTTTGCAGTTTGAATAAAAAAATATTTAGTTTCTTGCACAAATATTTGTAATGATGCGATTAAAAAAAACGCCTGGCAAGAAATTTGCTGTAATGAAGTATTGTTATGCTTAAAAAATTTTTTTACAAAACGCATGAAAACCTACTTTTCTAATAGATTGACTAACTTTATTTTGGCTCTTCTTACTCTGTCAGCTACACTGGGTTTATTTATCTATATGGGCAATGCCGATAAGACGAAGGGGTCTGCCTCTTCATCAAATTTTTCACAAACAGATTCATTAGAAACGCAACATTTTCAGATGAAAGAATCTCAAACTGTTCCTGTTATTCCCTTGCCAGCTTCTGAGCTTAGTTCTGGTAAGGCAAAACCTACTATCACTACCGAGTGGGACGTAAAAGGCTGGAAACTAAATTGTAAAATAGAACCTCTCCTAAACTCACACGAAAAAGGGAAAGTCGTTTTCAGAATAAAAATCAATGAAAATGGACGCTTAGTTGCCATAGAACCTCTCAACAATCTTTCCAACCTTTCAGAGGAAAATATACAAAGTTTTAAAACTACTATGGAATTAGAAATAGAATCTTGCTTAGAGAGAAAAAATGTAAAAGTAGAGCCAATCTCTACTGGCACGGTTAGTTTTTTTGTTAATCCTTTGTAAAATTTTAAAAAAATCTTGATTTTCCTTCCAAAAAAATGCTACTTGCGTAATATTTTGCAATGTAGCCTATGAAGAAAAACTTTTTTATTTTTAGTTTTTTTGTTGCTATTCTTTTAGCTTGCCACTCTCAAAATTCTATCACGGATAGAAAAAAAGATAGCAAAACAAAAGATAGCTTTCAAGTCAAGCAGATGGATACGCCTCTTGCTTCGATAACCATAGAAGAAGAGCTTTTTAAAATTAATTTCCCCGAATTTCCTGAAAAAACAGAAGATAGTACCGATAAAACCGTAGAGTATTTGCTCTCGCAAAAAAACGACTCTGTACGGTTTTTGCTTTATTACAGAGATTACAAAACTGAAAGTATTGAAAAATTTGGCGGTGCAGAAAAATTCTTGCAAAACCAAGAAAAACAGGTAATAGAAGGACAAAAATTTACAGAAAAAGATATTGTTGAAAATAGAAAAATCTTGCTGAATGGCTACCCCGGCTTGTCGCTCAAAGCTGGTGCGGCAGGCAATTTCTTTTTGGTATATCGCATCTATTTGGTGAAAAACAGGGTGTATCAGTTAGGTATTTCCAGTATGACCAAGTATCCTACCGAGAAAGAAATAGAAGATTTCTTCGGTTCTTTCCAACTCAAAACTCCTACTGCTAAAATTTCTAAATCCTAAACATTTTTTTGCCTAAAGAGTTTTTAGTGCATAACTCAAAATTAGTTTCGTATGCAAATAGAAGTTTCTAAGCCCAAAGTATTGAATAAAACCGTCATTAACATATTATCGGTGGCAATTCCCGTAGCGGTAGCTGTGCTGTTGGGCTTGCGTTTTAAGGTAAATTTGGGAGAATGGACAAAAAGTTTGCCGCATCTCAACGCCATCATCAACACGCTTACTTCTATTTTTTTGGTGGCAGGATTGGTGTTTATCAAACAAAAAAATATCCGAATGCACCAAACTATGATGCTGGCATCTTTCACTTTGGGCAGTTTGTTTTTAGTAACTTACGTGCTGTATCATTTTTCTAACGAAAGTACCGTCTATCCCGATAACGGCTACCGTCCTTTGTATTTATTTGTTCTAATTAGCCATATTACGCTCTCTATCGGTGTAGTTCGTTTTGTGTTACTTGCTTTGTTTTATGCAATGCAAAAAGATTTTGTGAAGCACAAAAAAATGACTAAAATTGCCTATCCTGTGTGGTTGTATGTATCTGTTACAGGTGTAATTGTGTATTTGATGATAAGTCCGTATTATACTTAAAAATCTTTTTCAAATTTATTGATATCGAGATGAATATACTCAATTTGATGAACAAGGTGAAAGAAATGCAAGCTAAACTCAAAGAAGCCCAAGATAGTCTTTCACAAATTATAGCCGTAGGCGAGGCAGGTGCAGGAATGGTAAAAGCTACCGTAAATGGCAAAAAACAAGTCTTGAAAGTGGAAATTGATAACGAACTCATCAAACCCGATGACAAAGAAATGATGTGCGATTTGATAGTAGCCGCTATCAACAAAGCAATGGAAGAAGCCGAAAACAAAGCTACCGCTCGCCTCCAAGAAATAACAGGCAGTATGATGCCCAATTTAGGTGGATTAGACTTTTCCAAAATGGGTTTATGAGAAATTTTGAAACGTGAAAAATTTTTTTTCAAAGCTAATTTTTGCTTAACATTGCGAAAAATTTTTCAATGTTTGTTCCACTCTTTAAGCTCATAAAAAATGTCAAAAATTAGAGTTGCTATCAATGGTTTCGGACGCATAGGCAGGCTCTCTTTCAGAGCAATGCTTCAAAAATCCGACATAGAAGTAGTTGCTATCAACGACCTTACCGACACCAAAACCTTAGCTCATTTACTCAAATATGACTCCGTTCACGGAAAATTCGCAGGCGAAGTGGCTTATGACGCCGAAAATATCATCGTAAATGGACAAAAAATACGTGTTTATGCCGAAAAAGAACCTAAAAATCTTCCTTGGGCAAGTAATCAGATAGACGTAGTATTGGAATCAACAGGGCGTTTTGTTGATGAAACAGGTGCAGGCGGACACCTTACCGCTGGTGCTAAAAAAGTTATCATTTCAGCTCCTGCCTCAGGCAATATCCCCACCGTGGTCTTGGGAGTAAATGATAATATGCTCACAGGCAAGGAAACTATTATTTCAAATGCTTCTTGTACAACCAACTGCCTTGCTCCTATGGCAAAAGTGTTAGACGATGCTTTTGGTATAGAGTCTGGTTATATTACTACTATCCACGCCTATACAGCAGACCAAAACTTGCAAGATGCCCCTCACAAAGATTTACGTAGAGCAAGAGCCGCCGCTTATTCTATTGTTCCTACCTCTACGGGAGCCGCCAAAGCCGTAGGTTTGGTTTTACCTCATTTGAAAGGCAAATTAGATGGCGTTGCGATGCGTGTGCCTATCCCTGATGGCTCTCTGACAGACCTTACTGCTGTACTCAAAAAACCTGCAAGTATCGAGGAAATCAACACCGCAATGAAAAAAGCCGCCGAAACTACAATGAAAGGTATTTTAGAATACACCGATGAACCTATTGTCTCTATTGATATTGTCGGAAATCCTCATTCTTGTATCTTTGATGCCCAAATGACTGCCGTAATGGGAACACTCGTGAAAGTAGTAGGTTGGTACGACAACGAAGCAGGCTATTCTAATCGCATTGCAGACCTTATCGTGAAAGTAGGCAAATAAATCTATCCGTGATAATAAAACCTCTTTGTTCATTGAGCGAAGCCGAAATGAACAAAGAGGTTTTTTATTAGCCCAGAAATCCTGAAAATCTACACCAATATATCTTTTTGCTCTTGCACAATGGTTAGCACTTCATCATCGAGCAGGCGAGTAGCAAGCCATTTGGTTTTGGGCAATTCGTAGGCAAAAAAGAACTTCATTGTTTGGATTTTACTTTCGTAAAAGGCAAGTTCTTCGCCTTGTGGATTTTTGGTAAGTAGTTGAATTTTAGCAACATTCGCCTGTTTGAGCCATTGCCAAGCTACTACAATCAGGCTTGCCATTTCCATAAACAAATTGGCATCGGCAAGGAAGCGTTCTATTTGCTGTTGCATAGCAAAACCGAGTAGTTTTTGCATTACTTGTTGCATTCTGCCGAGTTCTTTTTGCAATAGTTCAACATACTTTTTAAACTCTTCGTGTGTAGAGGCTTCTTGCAGGGTTTTAGAAATTTCTTGCATCAAAGCCATAGCGGCGGCACCGTTTTTCATTGTCATTTTTCTACCGAGCAAATCCTGCGACTGAATGGCAGTTGTGCCTTCGTAGATGCTTGCGATACGAATATCGCGATAGAGTTGTTCAATAGGGAAATCTACGCAGTAGCCGTATCCACCGAAAACCTGCATTGCTTCACTCACCGACCTGATGCCATACTCGGCAGGGAAAGTTTTGGCAATAGGCGTGAGTAAATCTAAAAGGAGCTGATACTTTTCTTTTTCCTCTCCTTCTGTTACTTCTATCAAATCGGCATATTTGGCACATTCTACGAGCAGACTGAGCGAACCTTCGGCAATAGCTTTTTGGGTAAAAAGCATACGCCTTACGTCGGGGTGATTGATAATTTTGGTTTGAGGAGTAGTTTTTTGGTCTTTTTCGTCTAATCGTCTGCCTTGTGGGCGTTCGTTGGCGTATTGCAGAGAGGCATAATAAGCAGTGGTAGCGATAGAAGAAGCCATCAGCCCTACGCCCAAGCGTGCTTCGTTCATCATTTGGAACATATATTTTAGCCCTTGATGCGGCTCACCAACGAGGTAGCCTTTACAATTATTATTGTCGCCAATTATTAAGTGCATTGCGGGAGTGCTTTTTTGTCCCATTTTGTGATAAATAGTTTCAAATTTCATAGCATTTTGTAGTACTATAAAATTTGTTTATGATTTATGAGCATTTCAAAAAAACACTCATATTCATTGGACGAACTACAACGCCCTCTCTCTCATTTGCCAGTAGGCAGTTTGAGATTGCCTTTATCTTTGTTATTTGCCATCGGTATGTTGCCTAAGAAGGGACAAGGCATGCCTTGTCCGTACAGACAAGGCATGCCTTGTCTCTACTATGTTAGCACCTTTGGCTACCGATATGTAGCGTTCAACTTTTACTGGTTTTACGAATGTATCAAGGAACTATCATGCAAAGATAAACATTTTTTTAATACACTACAAATACTACACCATACTATGTTTTTAGTGATGTTTTAATTATACCTCGTAGAGCAAGAATTTTAGATTGCGAAGATTTACGTAGTTTGCCATTTGTTGAATATTAGAGTTTTACGAAAAAAAAATTATTTATTCACCATAATCCAACCTTTGCACGTAGCCCCCGAAGGAGTTTCGTAGAGATAGTAATACACTCCTGCTGTAATTTCCTTCTGCATTCCCCATTCGTTTTGGTAGTTATCGGTTTTGTAGATGCGTTTGCCCCAACGATTCCATATTTGCAATTTAGCACCTTTTTCGGCAATTTCAAAGGTGTCATTTATTCCGTCACCGTTGGGCGTAATCGCATTGGGCGGTATGCTCAGAGGAGGCAGTTCTATGGTTCTTTGTAAGGTTTTTGTACATTTCTTACTTTTATAGGTAAGTGTAACGGTAAAAGTTTGCGTTTGTGTATCGTTTTGGTCGGGATAAAGATAAGGAGGCGGAGCAATTCCTTGCAATACAACGCCATTACTCAATGTCCAAGTTACGTTTTGGTCGGTTACGTCAAGGAGCAAACTATCAGGAACATTGAGTTTGAAAGCAATGCTGTAAGGGCTGAAACAATCTTTCAAGAGGCGAGTTTCAAAAGGCAGTTCGGGTAAATCATCTAACTTGATTTTCACTTTTCTTTGAGCGATACAGCTATCGTTCTGCAAAGTAAGCGTGTAAGTGATGTCTTCCAAAGGGGTTGCAATAGGGTTAGGAATGTTCGGATTATTCAGATAAGTGCTTGGAGTCCACAGGTAGCTGACAGCCCCACTTGCCGAAAGTTGTACACTTTCGCCTCGGCAGACCGTTACGCTATCTTCTACCACAAAACCGGGTAAGGTAATATCAAATTTTTGGGAAGTAACGAGTGGCGATTTACACGCCGAACTGCTAAATACGCTCAGTTGTACGGTGTAAATTCCTCCTGTTGTAAAGTTGTAGAAGAAATCTTTTTGGGTATTTTGTGAAAAAATTTGATTGTTGTTTTGGTCAAAAATTTGCCACAAGAAACTTTCAGCTCCTACGGAAAGGTTTTTGAAAAAAAGTCTATCTACACAAACAACACTATCTTTTTTCACTACGGCGAAGCCATTTTTGGGGTCTTGGGCTTGAAAATCTACACTTAAATCAAAAGAAATTTTAAAGGCGGCGTTATTGCAGTTGGGACTGCTGTTGCTTCTTGCCCAAGCGTTAGGGGTAGTAGGAAAGCCATTAGTGCCTCTGCACGAAGCACAAACAGCGTGATAGATGGTACCATCTTTGGAGAAACGGCTTGTGCCACCATCTACGTGGTCGCCGCGTTCGCTGGTGGTATTTTCGCCAAAAAAGGTAGCATACAAGAGACTTTCCATATCTTTTTTATAGACAGCCAAGTAAAAATCACTACCATTTACACTTGTACGGCGGAGGGCATTAGGAGTTGTAGGCAAATTTCGGGTATCACTTGAACTATTATTTCCGCCCGCCGAACTCTGATTAACTACTCCCCCCCAACCTGCGATGTAGATGTTACCACAATTATTTTCGGTTACAACCAAAAAAGCCGTAGGCGAGAAGTCAGGTTGCCCATCGCCCGAACCTATACGCGTACTCCATAAACTCGTGGTAAGGTCGGCACTGATTTTATGAATAAA
>Ga0308393_1000487_pt1 | contig 20728 bp, 18 predicted proteins | sample Hotspr2Sampleee2_FD_202364 | JGI IMG/M metagenome (GOLD analysis project Ga0308393, IMG submission 202364) | Hot spring phototrophic mat microbial communities from Mushroom Spring, Yellowstone National Park, Wyoming, United States - 20050630_ee2 ... | reverse complement strand
TAAATGTAACTACTTTTGCAAATATACAAAAAACTTGAATTTTACAAGTTTCTATGTAATAGAACTTTCATAACTTTTATTTTTTCATTATCTTGGCACTTCAACCGATTGCACAATTTGATTGATAACATCTTCTACACCAACTCCTTCTATTTCTTTTTCGGGGGTAAGCATAATGCGATGGCGAAGTATAGGCGAAGCCAAAAATTTTATATCCTCAGGCGTGATAAAATCTCTGCCGTTTATGGCGGCGTAGGCTTTTGAGGCATTGAGCAAAGCCAGCGAAGCTCTTGGCGAAGCCCCCAAATACAAAGCGTGGTTGTTGCGAGTTCGGTCTATGATGCGAGCAATGTAGCTTAATAAACTTTTTTCTACGTGAATTTCCCCGATAATTTTTCGGTAATGCAGAATTTCCGAACCTGAAAGCACAGCCGAAATATCGGCAAGTTGGGCTTTGGTATTTCGTGTATTTGCTTTTTCCAAAATTCCTATTTCTTGTTCTAAGTTTGGATAATTTACCGAAATTTTGAACAAAAATCTATCCAATTGTGCCTCAGGAAGGCGATATGTTCCTTCTTGTTCTATGGGGTTTTGGGTGGCAAGTACCAGAAATGGGGGAGGGAGCGTATAGGTAGTGCCGTCGAAGGTGATTTGGCGTTCTTCCATCACCTCGAAGAGTGCCGCTTGCGTTTTGGCGGGGGCTCGGTTTATTTCGTCTATCAATACCAAATTTGCAAAAATGGGTCCTTTTCTAAATTCAAATTCCGAAGTTTTCAGATTGAAAACAGATGTACCGATTACATCGGAAGGCATCAAATCGGGAGTGAATTGGATACGTGAAAACTCAATGCTCATAATTTTGGCAAAAAGTTTTGCTGTGAGTGTTTTGGCAACTCCTGGCACACCTTCGAGCAAAACGTGTCCATCAGCCAATATGGCTGTGAGCATCAAATCTATGATATGCTCTTGCCCTACAATCACCTTGGCTATTTCGGCTCTGATAACTTGGAGTTTTGCTTGTAATTCTGAAAGATTGATGCGGCTACTAAAAAGTTCGTCTTGTTGTTCCATTTATTTTTTTCTTGTTTTTTGGGTGTTTCTTTCTCTATTTTGCAATGGTTGATTTTGTGATTTAAGCATTTGATTATCAGAAGAAAAGGGAATAATTCTTTCCGTTGGTGTGAGTTGTTGGGTATTGATGTTCCAGAAAAAGGCTTTCTCATCTTGTTCCAAATAAAAAGTGCCTTCGGGTTGTCCTTCGGTGTATTTCTTAAATTTTCGGTCTTCGGTCATATAGAGAGCATCTTCGTTGAGCAACAAGGTATGCGGTGGTAGGGCTGTGAGTTTTTCTGTTTTTTTGTCCAAAAAGTATTGTTTGCCTTTACTTCTGACTTTGTAAAATGTTTTATTGAACGTAGTTATTTCGTCGTAATCGTTTTTCAAAGTTTTTTTCAGTTTTTTTTCATCTAATAGATATACATTCTCTTTTCCTTTCATTTTGCCGATAAATTTCAATTGTGGCGGTTCTATGGCTATAAGTTCCTCAAAATCTTCTTGGCTAATTTGTTGCACTGTGTTGTTTTCAAGAGCAAGAATATTTTTTCCTTTTTCCTTTGTTGCCAAAATGTAGCAGGGGGTTTGATAGCTTACTCGCATCAGGTTTTTGTACAGAATAGGCAAGACGATTTTCTCCTCCGTGCTTACAAGTCCTTGCAATTTATCTTTGGAAACTTGGAAAACATTTTGTTCTTTCCAAAAACGTATATCTTCATAGAGGTGGTTTAGGATTTGCTTGCCTGTTGTGTCGTAAAGCCCGAAAAGGTTGTTTTTTAGAGCCGTGATGTACGAGGCGTTTTGGTCGTACAAAAAACCATCAAATTCTATTGGCAAAATGGTTTTACCTGTTTCATCTATCAAGCCTTTTTTTCCTGCTTTTGTGAGTTCAAAAATGGTACTTTTTCGTTTTTCTTTGAAATGCCTGATGTTGTCGTATTCAATATTTACGATGAAATTCATTTTTTCATCAATCAAGCCTTTTTTAGCATTTTTTTCAACCACAATAAACGTTTCATAAGTCGCTGTATCTCTTATTCTGATGCTTTGGTGTTTGTCGTACTCTTCGCTAAATTTTTTAGTTGTCAGGTCGTAGAAACGGATTTTACCATTTTTTTTAACCTGAAAAAGTGTGTTCTTAAAATTCACTACCGAGACATAGTCAAATTCAATTGGCAAAATTGTTTCATAAACATCATTTTTTCGTAGTAATATGCCCATTTGATTGTTTTTTACAGCCAAAAATACTTCTTTATTCAGTGGTTCTACACTTCCGAAACCCTCGCTTACGATTTCACCTTTTCGGTTTAGCAAAAAACTTTCGTTACTTTTTTTAGCAAAAAGCAAAACTTCGCCGAGTTTTTTTTGTGTAAAAATAGTATCGTAATTTGGTTTAATAACCCATTTGCCTTTTCGGTCAATTATGCCGTAGCTACCGTTTCGCACAAAAGCAAAACTGCTATCAAGCCACTTTCCGAAGGGATAGGCTTCTTCAAATTTGGCTTTGATAACAAACTTTTGGGGATTTTCTTTTTTTACGTAACCCCATTTGTTTTTTTTCTGAGCAGGCTCTAAGTCCTGAGAAAAACCCACAATCGCAATTCCCCAAAGCAAATACGTAATTAGACTTATTTTCATCATACCTTGCAATGTTTGCTCCAAATTTATGCTTTTTTCTTTAAAATTATTGTGTGTCCTGATTTTTCTTTTAACAATAGCAAGTATTTTGAGGTTGTTTTCATAGTTTTGCACAAAATTTAAATACTTTTTAAAGTGAAAACCCAAGATTTTCTACAATTATACCAACACGACGGATTAGTTCGGACTATCATACAAGAAATTTATTCACGAAAAAATAATCGCTTGCAAATCAAAGGTTTGCAGGGAAGCATCGATGCTATCTTTGCAGCGGTTGTTCATCTAATCAATCCAAAATCGGTTCATATATTTGTTTTACAAGATAAAGAAGAAGCCGCTTATTTTCATTACGACTTGCAAAATTTGCTCGGAACGCAAAAAAATATTCTCTTTTTTCCAACTTCTTACAAACGCCCTTACCATTACGAGGAAATCGAGAACGCCAATGTCTTAGAACGTGCCGAAGTGCTGAACACTATTTCACAATACATAAAAAACTTTTCACCTATTCAAAATTCTGCTAAATTAGCTAATTATGAAGGACTTTTGATAACTACCTATCCCGAAGCCCTTTCCGAAAAAGTTGTGAATAAACAAACGCTCTTAGAGCATACCTACACAGCTAAAATAGGAGAGACCTTAGATTTGGATTTTATTGCAGAATTACTGATAGAATACGATTTTGAGAAAACCGACTTTGTGTATGAGGCAGGGCAATTTGCCATTCGTGGAGGTATTTTGGACGTTTTCTCTTTCGCTAATGAGTTTCCATTCAGAATAGAACTGTTCGGAAACGAAATCGAGAGCATCAGAACCTTCAACCCCGATACGCAACTTTCTATTGATAAGTGCGAACAGGCAATCATTATACCCAACACCCAAACCAAACTATTACACGAGAAACGAGAATCTTTTTTAGAGTTTATCCCACAGAATGCTACGATTTGGCTCAAAAATACGGCACTTTGTTTGGAAGTGATAGAAAAATCATTTGAAAAGGTACAGCAAAATTTTGAAACAATTTTAGCAATCAGCAATCAAACGCAAGTAGTTTCCAACCCCGAAGTTCTCTTCGAGACAAAAGATAGTTTCAAGAAATCTCTCTTAAATTTTATTTGCGTAGAATTTGGACGAAATTTTTATTTCAAAGATGCCAAAGTTTTTGAATACAAAACCGAAACCCAGCCTTCTTTCAACAAAGATTTTCAGCTTTTAGCCGATACGCTTTATCAATTTCAATTCAAGAATTTTACAAACATCATTGCATCAGACTCAGTAAAACAGACCGAGCGTTTGCGTAGCATTTTTGAGGAAATCAAGCCCAATCTGAAATTTCAAAATTTAGCTATTTCGTTGCGAGAAGGTTTTGTGGATAGAAATACTCAAATCGTGTGCTTTACCGACCACCAAATTTTTGAGCGTTTTTTTCGCTATAAAACCCAGCAAAGATTTTCTAAATCAAAATCTCTCACCATTCGTGAGTTGCAAACCCTCAAACCCGGCGACTATGTTACGCATATAGATTATGGCATTGGGCGTTTTGCAGGTTTAGAAAAACGAGAAATCAACGGCAATATTCAGGAAATGGTGCGTTTGGTATATCGCGATGATGATTTGCTATACGTAAATATTCATTCTTTGCACAAAATTTCCCGCTACTCTGCTTCCGAAGGAGCAACACCAATTATCAGCAAATTAGGTACTCAAGAATGGGAAAATAAAAAAGCGAAAGTAAAGAAAAGAGTAAAAGATATTGCCAAAGACTTGATAGCTCTTTATGCAAAACGCAAAGCTACCTTAGGTTTTGCCTTTGCAAAGGACGATTTTATGCAAGCCGAGTTAGAAAGTTCTTTCATCTACGAAGATACCCCCGACCAAGCGAAAGCAACAGCCGATGTGAAAGCCGATATGGAAAGCCCCCACCCAATGGACAGGCTCGTTTGTGGAGATGTAGGCTTCGGAAAAACGGAAATTGCTATCAGGGCGGCGTTTAAGGCGGTTTGTAGTGGTAAGCAAGTAGCCGTACTTGTGCCTACGACTATTCTGGCAATGCAACATTTTCGCACTTTTTCCGAAAGATTATCGCGTTTTCCTTGCCGTATTGATTACATCAATCGTTTTCGTAGTGCCAAAGAAATAAAAGAAATCTTAAACGAAGTAGAAACAGGAAAAATTGATATTCTGATAGGTACGCATAGAATACTGAACAGCGATGTAAAATTCAAAGATTTGGGCTTGATGATAGTTGATGAAGAGCAAAAATTTGGTGTAAAAGCCAAAGAACGCCTCAAAGAAACACGGCTGAACGTAGATTGCCTGACGCTCACGGCTACGCCTATTCCTCGTACGCTTCATTTTTCTTTGATGGGGGCAAGAGATTTATCTATCATCAGCACACCACCCCCCAACAGACAGCCCGTAACCACCGAATTACACATTTTTAGAGAAGATTTTATCCGTGATGCTATTAGTGCAGAACTGAGGCGAGGCGGACAAGTTTTTTTCGTACATAATCGCATCAAAGACATTGAAAGCATCGGAAATCTTATTCTCAAACTCGTTCCTGATGCTCGTATCGGTATTGCTCACGGACAAATGGAGGGAAGTGCCTTAGAAAAAACGATGATGCGTTTCATTGAGGGCGACTACGATATTCTACTCTCAACCAACATCATTGAATCTGGATTAGACATTCCCAACGCTAATACCATTATCATCAATCAGGCCCATATGTTTGGGCTTTCCGATTTGCATCAAATGCGTGGTAGGGTAGGGCGTTCCAACAAAAAAGCTTATTGTTATTTGCTCGTTCCTTCTATGCTTTCGCTTACTAACGATGCTCAAAAACGCCTGAAAGCCTTAGAGGAATTTTCGGAATTGGGCGATGGCTTCAAGGTGGCTATGCGTGATTTAGATATTCGCGGAGCGGGGGATTTGCTCGGTGCAGAGCAAAGTGGCTTTATCAATGATTTAGGCTTTGAGGCTTATCATAAAATTCTTGATGAAGCCATCGCAGAACTCAAAGAAAACGAGTTTAAAGAGTTATTTTTCAAGGAAATCAATGCCAAAGAACTGCTTACAGATTGCATCATAGAAACCGACTTGCAGCTGCTTATTCCCGATAGCTACATTCAGAGCATTACAGAGCGTTTATCCATTTACAACGAGTTGGATAATGTAAAAAATGAAGAGGAATTGGAAAAATTCAGTCAAAAACTTGTAGATAGATTTGGCAGAATGCCCAAAGAGGTAGAAGACCTTATCAGCACGGTTCATTTGCGGTGGATTGCTGAAAAAATTGGTTTTGAAAAATTAACCCTCAAAAATAATACACTCAAAGGACAATTTCCTAATGCAGATAACAAAGCCTACTACAATTCGGAGCGTTTCGGAAAAGTCATTGAATTTTTGCAGAAAAACCCCCAAGTGGCAAGACTTAAAGAAATTAACAGCAAACAACTGATGATTTTTGAAAATATCAATACCATTGCTGATGCCATTGCTGTTTTAAGCAAGATTCTTTAAAATGTTTCACGTGAAACATTTGCTAAAAACTTGAAAACAAACATTGTGTTTTCGGGTTTTTATTTTGTAAATTTGCACTAATGTTCCACGTGGAACATTGGTATTTGAAAACAAGAAAAATGATTGATTATGTTTCCGAAATATGATGTAATAGTGGTGGGAGCAGGACACGCAGGCAACGAGGCGGCGGCAGCAGCAGCGAATATGGGTTCAAGAGTTTTGCTTGTTACAATGAATATGCAAGTAATCGGGCAGATGTCTTGCAATCCTGCTATGGGGGGAGTAGCCAAAGGGCAAATCGTGAGAGAAATAGATGCTTTGGGCGGGCTTTCAGGAATTATTAGCGACAAGACAGCTATTCAGTTTCGTATGCTGAACCGTTCAAAAGGACCTGCTATGTGGAGCCCCCGAACACAAAACGACCGTATGCGTTTTGCCGAAGAATGGCGTTTGGCTTTGGAGGCTATCCCCAATGTGGATTTTTGGCAAGATATGGTAGTAGGAATTTTAGTGAAGGATAGGCGAGCCGTAGGCGTGAGAACAAGTATGGGCATAGAGATTGAAGCAAAATCGGTAATACTTACAAGTGGCACTTTCCTCAATGGCGTAATACACATTGGCGAAAAAAGATTTGGAGGTGGAAGAACAGGTGAAAAAGCCGCTACGGGAATTACCGAACAACTCGTAGAACTCGGTTTCGAGGCAGGAAGAATGAAAACAGGCACACCTCCACGACTTGATGGCAGAACCATCAACTATGCGGCTACCGAAGAGCAACCCGGCGACGAAAAGCCCTCCAAATTTTCTTTCGTAGATACTCCTATTTTGCAAAAACAAATGAGTTGTTGGATAACCTATACCAACCGGGAGGTTCACGAAATTTTGAAAACAGGTTTTGATAAATCGCCAATGTTCACAGGACGCATACAAGGCGTAGGACCTCGTTATTGCCCCTCAATAGAAGATAAAATCAATAGATTTGCTGAAAGAGAACGACACCAAATTTTTCTCGAACCTGAAGGTTGGCAAACAATAGAAGTGTATGTAAATGGATTTTCTACCTCTCTTCCCGAAGATGTGCAGTACAAAGCTATTCGCAAAATTCCCGGTCTCGAGAACGTAAAAATGTTCAGACCGGGTTATGCCATAGAGTACGACTACTTCCCGCCTACACAACTCAAACTTACCTTAGAAACCAAATTGATTGAAAACCTATTCTTCGCAGGGCAAATTAACGGAACAACAGGTTACGAGGAAGCCGCTTGTCAAGGATTGATAGCAGGAATAAACGCTCATAACAAAGTACACGAAAAAGAGCCTTTCGTTTTGAGCCGTTCCGATGCTTATATCGGTGTTTTGATAGATGACCTCATCAACAAAGGCACGGAAGAACCTTACAGAATGTTTACGTCAAGAGCTGAATACAGAATTTTGCTCAGGCAAGATAACGCCGATAGCAGATTGACAAAAATGGGCTACAAGATTGGATTAGCAAGCGAGGAACGTTTGCAAAGACTTCGTAAAAAAGAAGATGCCGTAGCTAAACTTATCAACGACCTGAAACAGAAAAAAGTACAACCCGAAGACATCAACGGTGCATTAGAGAGTTTAGGAACATCAGCCATTAGAGAAAGAGCAAGTTTTTATACTTTGCTAAAACGCCCTCAAATTACTTTGCCCGATTTGGCAAAAATGTATAAAGACTTGGGCAGTTACCTGAGCAAATACACTGAAGAAGAAATTGAACAAGCCGAAATACAAATCAAGTACGAAGATTACTTAGCCAAAGAGCAACAAAATGCACAAAAAATGAAAGAGTTGGAAGATTTTAAAATACGCCCTGACTTTGATTACGACTACGTAAAAGCTCTTTCGGCAGAAGGAAGAGAAAAACTGAAAAAAATAAAACCTGAAACGCTCGGACAAGCCTCACGTATCAGTGGAGTTTCGCCTGCCGATATATCGATTTTAATGGTGTATATGAAAAGATGAAATTTTTATCTTATGATTTTTTTTTAATAAAATAATTTTGTAGATATTCAAGAGAAAAAATTTGCATAAGGCAGTTATTTTTTTTACAAAAAACTATATCTTTGTTCCCTCAAAGGTATAGTTTTTTGTTTTGCGTTATGATGGAAGAAGATAATGTCTTAGGTAGCCACGAAGAGGTGGTAAATACGGCAACTGAAAGCCATATTTCAGAAGTAGAACCACATCAGGAAGATTACTCTGATTATTCTAAGGAGCAACTTTTACATTTGCTTGAAAAATATAAAAGTAAAAAACTCTCTGCCGAAGAGGTAGAGCAAGCATCTGCTTTGTTAAAGGTAATCAAACCTCGTTTTGATGAATTAGTTGCTCACTCCAAAGAAGAAGCCTTACAAAAATTTTTAGCGGAAGGTGGTGAGGAAGACGGCTTTATCTATAAGCAAGATACTACTGAAAAACAATTTTTTCAGATTGCCTCTAACATCAGGAAGCAAAAAGCCGAGTTGCAGGAACAGATTGAAAATGCTTTGAAAAGAAATCTGGAAAAAAAGAAAGAAATTATTGACAAGTTGAGGGCTATCGTGAGTAGTGAGGAGGAAAACGAACAGACCAACAAACAAGTAAGAGAGTTACAACAAGAATGGAAAAAAATAGGAAGCGTTCCCAAAAAGGAGGCTCGGGAACTTTGGGCTAACTACAACGCACTGATAGACCAATATTATAGCCGTTTGAGCATTTACAAAGAATTAAAAGATTTAGATAGAAAAAGAAATTTAGAGGCTAAAACGGAGTTGTGTGAGAAAGCTGAAAAATTGTTAGAGTTGCCTTCTATCAAGGAAGCTATCAGGCAATTGAACGAACTGCACGAGGAGTTCAAACATATCGGTCCTGTTGGGAGCAAAGAGGAGCAAGAAGCAGTCTGGAAACGTTTTAAAGATGCTTCTGATGCCATCTACGAAAAGAAAAAACAAATTGCCGAAGCCTACAAGGCTGAAATACAGAAAAAATTAGAACAAAAAGAGGCTCTCTGCCAGAAAGTTAAGCCTTTTGAGACCTATCAGGGCGAAAAAATAAAGCATTGGCAAGCCAAAACGCAAGAACTTTTAGCCATTCAGAAAGAATGGGAAGCAATCGGACAAGTACCCTCCGAAAAGGCGAAAGAAATTACAAAGGAGTTTTGGAACAGTTTTAAGATATTTTTCAGAAACAAATCTGAATTTTTCCGTAAATTAGATGAGGCAAGAGAAGCCAATTTGCGAGCCAAAGAAGAACTTTGCAAAAAGGCTGAAGAATTGGCATCTTCGGCAAATGATAACAATTTGGAGGAAATCGCCGAAGAATTGAAAAAATTGCAAGAGCAGTGGAAAGAAATAGGAAGCGTCCCTGAGAAGCATAAAGAAGCTATTTTTGAAAGATTTAGAAAAATATTAGACGGCTTTTTCGAACAACGCCGTCAGTTCTTTGCTGCGAAAGACAAAGAAGAAAAAGACAACTACGACAAGAAAAACGCTCTTTGTGAAAGATTGAAAAACTATTCCGAACAAGATTTGGCAAATATGGACATAGAAACACTGGCAGACCAAGCCATAGAGGAGTGGAAAAGCATCGGTTTTGTGCCTCGTAAAAATATTGCCAAAATTAAAGAAAGATTTTACAAGGCTCTCAAATCTTTGGCTCAAAAAGCGGAGCATTTGTCTCCAGAGGATAGAGACCTTTTGGAGTTGTCTATTGAGTTGAAATGGGCAGGGCTTTCGGGGAAAGTTAATAGCAAAGATTTAGCAAAAAGAGAACAACAAATTCGTAAGAAAATTAGTCAGTTGGAAGATGAAATCGCTACACTTAACAATAACTTAGGATTTTTTGAGAGTTCCAATAAAATAGATTCGTTGAGAGCCTCTTTTGAAACCAAAATTAAAAAAGCTGAGGCTCAATTGAAATCTCTCAAAAATCAATTGAAAATGATTAGAAAGATGCAAAGAAACGGAAGTGAACTACCAAAAAACTAAAGATTTTTTGGCTTCGTGCTTCACAGCAACTTGCTTACATCCTGTTAAGGTAGAAGTCTTACTATTGCTCCACACGTGTACTCGCAAGTTCCTTACGAGGTTTTAATGTCTTTACTGACAATACAAATATACATAGTTTTTTTACAAAGTCAATATTTATTTTAAATATTTTTTGTGCCTTACATCCCCGAAGCTAAAGACTTCGGGGTTTTACGGCACGTTTTATAAAACACAAATTTTTATCAATAAGCCCTTTCTAATTTACCTTCTATGAAATTCATCAGTGCTTTATTTACGACTTTGTATCCACCGGGCGTAGGATAATTGCCTGTAAAGTACCAGTCTCCAAGATGATTGGGACAGGCTTGGTGTAGGTTTTCTACACTTTGGTAAATTACTTTCACTTCGGCTCGGATATTGGCTTTTTTTCTAATCATTTCGGCTATTTTTTCCGAGATTTCATCATCAGAAAATTGAGCATACAATCTTTGAACAATATTTTCTTGTGTCGAAAGAATTTCTTTGCCAATAATCTCTTCCATATCTATGTTTTTTTCTTTCAGTAGCTCTAAGGTTGCCCTGAAAGCAACAAACTCGCCCATTTTAGACATATCTATTCCGTAGCAATCGGGATAGCGAACTTGTGGAGCGGACGAAACAATTACGATTTTTCGGGGGCAAAGTTTATCAAGCATTTGCAAGATGCTTTCTTCCAGCGTTGTTCCCCGCACGATGGAGTCATCAACAATTACAAGCGTATCTTGTCCTGCTTTTACAACATTGTAGGTGGTATCATAGACGGTATTGACCATTTCCTTGCGGTGCTTATCATCAGTGATGAAAGTACGTAATTTAGCATCTTTTACGACAAGTTTTTCAATACGAATATTGCTATGTGTAATTTTACGGAGATTTTCCAAATCGTTTTTTTGGAGCAAGAGCGTTCTTTTTTCTGCCAAATAATTTTCTATTCCTTGCAGAAGTCCTAAGAAAGAGGTTTCGGCTGTATTGGGTACATACGAGAAAACAGCATTTTCTAAATCAAAATCAATGGCTTCTAAGACTTTGGGGGCGAGTAGAAGTCCTAATTTTTTTCTTTCGGCATAAATTTGTGGGTCTGTGCCTCGCGAAAAATAAATTCTTTCGAAACTGCAAGCCTTTTTTTCGGTAGCTTCGGCAAAAGGTTTTTGCTCAAAATTGCCGTTTTTATGCACAATAAGCAGATGAGCGGGCTTTATTTCTTCAATTTCATCGTAGGGAGCATCGAAGGCGAGTTTGATGGCGGTTCTTTCGGAGGCAACCACCACGAACTCATCATTTGCCCAAAAATAAGCGGGGCGAATGCCCGCAGGGTCGCGAGCTACAAAAGCCGCTCCGTAGCCCGTTATGCCTGCTATGGCGTAGCCACCGTCGAAATCTTTGCAAGCTCTACGCAAAACACGCTGTAAATCAATATTTTGTTCAATAATGGCAGACATTTCGCGTTTTGTGTATTGGTCTTTGTAGGCATCGTAGATGAGTTGATTTTCTTCGTCTAAGAAATGCCCGATTTTTTCAAGGACGGTAACCGTATCGATTTTCTCTTTGGGGTGTTGCCCTAATTGGAGGAGTTTGTCGAAGAGTTCGTCGTTGTTAGTCATATTGAAGTTACCTGCCAGCACTAAATTTCGGCTACGCCAGTTGTTTTGTCTAAGGAAGGGGTGGCAGTTTTCAATAGAATTTAGTCCGTGTGTGCCGTAACGCAGATGTCCCAAAAGCACTTCACCTGTGAAGGCAACATTTGCTTTGAGCCAAGTGGCATTTTGGCTTTCGTGCTTGTGGTGTTTGATAGATTTTTTGATTTTTTTGGCAATTTTCTTAAAAATCTTGTGTGTTGCCTGTTGGTTGGTAGAACGATACCTGCTGATATAACGAATACCCGGTTCTACATCTAACTTTATGACAGCAACGCCTGCCCCATCTTGCCCTCGGTTGCTTTGTTTATCCATCATCATATAAAGTTTGCCGAGCGGATACAAAACCGAGCCGTATTTATCAATGTAATGTTGATAAGGTTTTCGCAGACGAATAAAAGCTATTCCACACATAGAATTGGGCGTAAAAATTTGCTACAAACTTAACAAATTTGTGTGGAAAAAAATGCCTTTTGCATAGAAAAAGCAAAAATTACTACGTAACGTGAGTTATAAGCAGTTATCTTAAAAAAATCATATTTTTTTGACTATGCTTCGGCGGTTCGGCTACGCTCACCGACCTTAGCTCAGTAACCACCCCCAACCCCTCCTTCAAAGGTCATAATCTTGCAAAAAAAGTTTAAAAAAATAATTTTTTTTAGTTTTTTTGTTCGCAAATATTGCTAAAAGGTTTTTTATGGCTTCTTCTAAGATTTTTTTCAAAAAAGTAATCAACGATGTATTCGCAACGCTGATGGCAAGTAGTTTTTTAGCTACGTTTGTGGCGTATCGCATAGGCAATTACGAAGTAGAAAGTTTAAGTTATTGGATTTTGTTTGTTTTATTTACGATTTTGCTTTTATCGGGGCTTATTTTTTTGAGAAAGTCAAGACCACAGCGAAAAAACGTTTGGGACTGGATTTTCCCAATTAGCCTACTTGGTTTTGCAATAGGTTTAGTTGCATTTGCTATGAGTTTAGGAGATATTTACGACAAAAATTTTGGAAAAAAACTTTTAGATAAGATTGATAGCGATTTTATGCGTAGTATGGTTGATATTTATGCCAGTGGAGCAAACGAAACCTTACTTCTCAAACCCTTAGGATTGATTTTGGTGCTATTGGTTACGATTGTGCCTCGTTTTTTAGGAGCTTGGGGTAGCAACCGAAAATAATTATGTAATCCTTTTCTAAAACTTACATTCGCTCAATTTTTGGGCGAAATGGCAAGGTATTTGAGCTGATTTAAGCAGTAAGTTTTAGTAAAAGTTTAAAGATATGAAAAAGGCAAACCTTCATTAAGGTTTGTTTTTTTATTCCTAAAATGAAATTGGCAAAACAATTTTTTGAATTTAGAAAAAAGCCTTGTATTTTTATTCAAATTTTTGGTATTTCTACTCAAAAAACTATGCTACAAGAGGAAATAGAAATCAGCGAACTGCGGTTAATCACCGACCTTATCAAGCAAAAATACAACTACGATTTTTCTAACTATGCAATGTCTTCGTTCAAGAGGCGTGTAGCAAGAGTATTGGAATTGTACAAAATGGATAGTGTCAATACCTTGCTACGTCGTTTGGATATTGACGCTAAATTTTTTAAGGAATTTTTGGCAGAAATCACGGTCAATGTTACCGAGATGTTTCGCGACCCTACGTGTTGGGTGGAACTTCGCAACCAAATCATTCCCAATATTCGTCAGAATAACCAAAAGTTTTCTATTTGGCACGCAGGTTGCTCCTCGGGCGAGGAGGTGTATTCGATGGCTATCTTGCTCGAAGAAATGGGCATCTTAGATGATGTGCGTATCGTTGCTACCGACATAGACCACGTGATTTTAGACAAAGCCCGCGAGGCACGCTACCATATCAAAAATATGGAAATCAATAAGAAAAATTACAATTCCTTCGGTGGTAAATTTAGCTTAGAAAAATACTACAAAGAAGAAAACGGCAAAGCCGTGATGGATAAAAACTTAGTGCGAAACGTTGAATACAAAGAGCATAATTTGGTTACGGGAAGCACCTTCGCAAAATTTGACTTGATACTCTGCCGCAATGTAATGATTTATTTCAACCAAACCCTACAAAACCAGGTACTCAAGCTCTTTCACGAAAGCCTACACCGATACGCCTATTTGGTCATAGGCTCAAAAGAGTCTTTGATTTGGTGCGAACTTGCCAATAAATTTATTGTAGTCAATAACGAAGAGAAAATCTACAAGAAAATCAGAGATTAGCAGATGAGTCGTATCAGTCTTACGAAAAGTAAATACAACTTACACAACCAATACAAAGCCATTGTGATTGGAGGCTCGGCAGGAAGTTTTCAGGTAATTAGCAAAATCTTACAACATTTGCCCGAAGATTTCCAAGTGCCTATCGTGATGTGTCTGCATCGCCTCAAAGATGTACGCAATGGCTTTGTAGAGGCTCTCAACATCAAAAGCAATAAAATCATTGAAGAACCCTTAGACAAAGAGCAAGTACGCAAAGGGAAAATCTATTTAGCCCCCGCCAACTATCATTTAGGTTTTGAGTTGGGCAATACCTTTACGCTCTCTACCGAAGAAATGTTCAACAATTCCCGCCCCGCTATTGATATTACCTTCCTTACAGCCGCTTATGTGTTCCGAAACAAACTTATCGGCATACTGCTTTCGGGAGCTAACCGCGATGGTGCTTTGGGTATGAAACGCATCGCCGAAAAAGGTGGTATCACTATCGTCCAAGAACCTTCCGAGTGCCTGATTGACACAATGCCCGCCGCCGCCCTGAAAGAAACAGAAATAGATTACGTCCTCACCACCGACGAAATCATTGAGTTTCTACATCAACTTCATTACCATTACGTATAATTAAAACATCACTAAAAACATAGTATAGTATGGTGTAGTATTTGTAGTGTATCAAAAATAATATATTTTTTTGTTTTTTGTATTAAAAAAATGTTTATCTTTGCATTGTAGTTCTTTGATACATTGGTAAGCGGTTGCAAGTCAAAAACTCGGCTTGCGTAAAACCAGTAAGAGTTGAACGCTACATATCGGTAGCCAAAGGTGCTCACATAGCATAAGTACGGACAAGGCATGCCTTGTCCCTTCTTAGGCAACATACCGATGGCCAATAACAAAGATAAAGGCAATCTCAAACTGCCTACTGGCAAATGAGATAGAGGGCGTTGTAGTTCGTCCAATGAAGATGAGTGTTTTTTTGAAATGCTCATAAATCACAAACAAATTTTATAGTACTACAAAATGCTATGAAATTTGAAACTATGAACAAAATTGTAGGTAGGTTATACGCTTTACAAATGCTTATTGTCTTCCTAATCGGCTTTTTTTGCGTATTTCCATTTTTATTTTTATTCGAGTACGTCAAAAAACCTCATTGGAGCGTGTATTTGTATCGGTTTTGGGCTTTTGTTTTCTACAATTTCACATTCATACCTGTCAGAAACAAATATTTGCATAAGTTTTCTGCCAAACGCACTTATATTTTTTGTGCCAATCATACTTCTTACTTGGATATAGCCACGATGGCAAGCCTGATGCTTGGGGCATTTGCTTTCGTAGGTAAAAATTCGCTTTCACGAGTGCCTTTGTTTGGGTATATGTTCCGAAAATTGCATATTGCTGTTGAACGTGAAAGTAAAGTCGGTTCGGCAAAAGCCTTTCTGAAAATGAAAAAAACCTTACAAGCAGGCAAAAGCCTCATTATTTTTCCCGAAGGAGGCATTTATACCGAAAATCCCCCCGAAATGACGCCTTTCAAAGAAGGTGCTTTTCGCTTGGCTATCGAGACGCAAACGCCCATTGTGCCTGTTACGCTCAAATGGGCTTGGAAAGTGCTTCCCGATACACCTCAAAAAATTGCCTCTTGGCACGTTTTGGAAAACACCATTCACCCACCCATCGAGACAGCAGGAATGAGCCTTGCCGATTTGGAAACACTCAAAGAACAAACCTATCGCACCATAGCCTCAGCTCTTTGATTGTTCTTGTTTAAGATGCTCTAAAAATAATTTGAGAGATTTTTCAAGAATAAAATACCCTTCTTCAAAATCTTTCATTGTGCCGTAGTATGGGTCTGGTACTTCCAAATTGTTGCCTTCCCAATCTCTGATGAGATGCAGTTTGGCTTTTGAGTTGGTCGTTTGCAAGGTTTTGAGATGAGCCAGATTGCTGCTATCGGCGGCGAGGATATAGTCAAATTCATCAAAATCAGTTTTTCTGAACTGTCTTGCTCGGTGCGTGAGCGTGATGCCATATTTTTCGGCAATCTGTCGGGTGCGGTAGTCGGGCAACTCGCCGATATGATATGCCGAAGTACCTGCTGAATCTACTTTTACTTTTTCGGCTAAACCATTTTCTGCCAATAGCTTCTGAAAAATTCCTTCGGCAAGTGGCGAGCGGCAAATATTGCCCAAACAAACAAATAAAATTTTCATTGATTTTCTAAAAAAAGTACAAAAATATTTTTGATAAAATGCAAAAAAATATTTTTTTTGAAAAAAGTACAAAAATTTCTGAAAAAAAATTAGCAAAATACTCGGCTTGCATAGTATCTTTGTAACAGCAAAAACACAAAAACATTTTTCACCTCCTTAAAATCTACATGTATGCAAGACCTATTTAAAAAATTCATTTACACAGGTATCGGTTTCATTTCTATCACTGCCGAAACTTTGAAAAGTACCATTGAAAAACTTGTAGAAGAAAGCAAACTTTCTGGCGACGAAGGTAAAAAAATTTTGGACGAGTTTACCAAAAATACCGAAGCCAAAAAACAAGAATTCGAGGAGCAACTTAGCAAATTGATTGAAAAAGTAACGGCTCGTTTCAAATTCGTAACCGAAAGCGAACTACAAGAGGTGATTAAGAGAATAGAAGTTTTGGAAGGCAAAGATACTTCCGAAAAAGCCACTAAAAAAGCAACTGTGAAAGCTTAATCAAAAACGCTCTTTCTATTGAGGGAGCGTTTTTTTATTTATTTTTTCTGTTCTTAGCCGCTTCCAAACTGCTAAGCATTTTTTCGGCAACTTTGCTGATTTTTTCTTTTTCTTTTTCCAAATAGGCTTTTATTTCTTCTTCGCTTTTGCCCGAGTAATCCACCTCAAACTCTTGCATCCATAGGTTCATGGCTTGGTAGGCATAATTGAGGTCTTGCCGAATTTTTTGATATTTCTGCAAAGCAATTGTATCTTTCAATAATTTTTCATCTTTTAGCTCTGCATCAAGCGTATCGCGATACTTGGCGATAATGCTTTGCTTGGGCATTACGTCGTCGTGTATTCGCATCACTTCATCGTACAACGCCTGATTTTCTTTGCTCAATTTACCTTCTTGCTGATGCTCGTGGCTCGTTTGGCAAGCCGTAAGAAGCAAAAAAACTAAAAAACAATTTTTCAACATAATTTTTATTTTTTTGCTAAAAATTTTCGCAAATTTAGTAAAATTTAGAATTTGTGCAATTTCTTGATAGCGATCCAAATTTTTTATTTCAAATTTCTAAAAAATGTTTCTTGAAGGTCTGAAAGTAGTAGAATTGGCATCGGTACTGGCGGCTCCGAGTGTGGGTCAGTTTTTGGCAGAATTGGGGGCTGAGGTCATCAAAATAGAAAATCCCTTGCAAGGTGGTGATGTTACGCGTTCGTGGAAATTGGCAAAGGAAAACGTACAAAAGGGCAGAAGTGCCTATTTTACAAGTATCAATTGGGGAAAAACCTCTTTGTTTCTGAACCTGTACGAACCTGCTGACCTTGCCCGATTGTACGAAATCGTGCAGACAGCCGATATTGTGCTTGCCAGCTACAAGCCCCAAGATGCCGAAAAATTGAAGGTTTCGTATGAAGATTTACGAAAAATCAATCCTACAATCATCTACGGACACATTACAGGCTACGGCAGAAATGTTCCGAAAGTAGGCTATGATGCTATTATCCAAGCCGAAGCAGGTTTTGTGTATATGAACGGCGAACCAGACTGCAAACCCTCTAAAATGCCTGTCGCCCTGATTGATGTACTGGCAGGACACCAACTTAAACAAGGCATTTTGCTTGCCTTGCTCAAAAAAGAAAAAACAGGCGAAGGTAGTTATGTAGAAGTTTCGCTGTTCGACTCGGCTGTTTCGGCATTGGTTAATCAGGCGAGTAACTGGCTCAATGCAGGATACATACCCCAACAAATGGGAAGTCAGCATCCTAATATCGTGCCGTATGGCACTATTTTTGTTACCAACGATAAAAGAATGATAACCATAGCCGTAGGCACAGACAAACATTTTGCGAAACTATGCGAGATTCTGCAAATTCCTGCCCTTGCCCAAAACCTCAAATTTGCTACCAACGCCCAACGAGTAATCCATCGCCAAGAACTGATTACGATTTTGGAGGAAAAAATTGCTCTTTGGGACAAAAACGACCTGCTTTTGGCATTAGAAAAAGCACAAATTCCTGCAGGAGGCGTCAATACGATGCCCGAAGTATTTGCCTTAGACTATGTAAAAGACCTAATCTTTGAAGCCGATAATCTCAAAGGTATTCGCCAATGGGTAGGCATCATTGATGGTGAAAGAGGCAAAAATTTGCCCGCTCCGCCTGAGGGTTTGTGAAAAATTATTTTTAAGCTATATTTAACGTAACTGATGTTACACAAGGAAGTTGTTTAGGATTGTAAAAGATCTTCAATAAGAAGAGGATTTCTTATTTTTCCAATTATTTAAGGTTTTGTCTGTAACTGTATTCCCTAATTTGTTATACTCAAAATAAATTGGTTTTTCTAAACCTCAATCCCTAAATCCCTTTGGCTTCGCCGACTTTTAGTTCTCCAAAGGAGAAAGGGACTTTTTAAGGTCATAAACTTGAAATTCTCTTCAAAACCACTTTTGATTGAGTATATAATCAGCACTTTAAAAAAATCATCGGGTAGAGTAAGAGAATGGTAAAAAATTACCTTTTTAGTAAAAATCTCATTCAATACCCAATTATTTTTTTATTTTTGTAAAAAAGCCTTACTCGTAATGCAAACGCTCGAAAAAATATGGACTTACGAGATGCTCGTAACGGAGTTTGCCCCCGAAACTCGCATAGAACTCCTTGATAACGAAATTTTTATGCCACCCTCACCCAGCCCTGACCACCAAAGAACTTCAAGAAACTTAGAGTTCTTGTTGTACGAATTTGTAAGAAAAAATAAATTGGGAGAAGTTTTTGATGCCCCCTTTGATGTAATTTTGAGCAATACCAAAGTAGTTCAGCCTGATATTGTATTGATCTCTACCAAAAATCTGCCGAACATCACCAAAAGAGGTTATGAGGGCATTCCCGACCTGATAGTAGAAATTATCTCACCTTCTACCTTCTACCACGACAGCGTTACTAAATTTCGTTTGTACGAAGCCCTTGGCGTACAAGAATATTGGCTTTTAGAACCCGCCAATAAAGTAATTGAGGTTTTCAGATTGGAAAACGGCAAGTACGAACTACATTGTTTCGTAGTAGAAACAGGCAAAGCTACCTCTAAGCTATTGCAAGGCTTTGAGGTAGAGGCAGGAGAGATTTTTGGTGCTTGATATTATATCACTTCCTCTTAGCATTTGCCTCTTGGGGTTTATCCAATAACATTTGAGCCTTGATTGCCTCTATTTCGGCTTTCATTTTTTCAATTTCCGATAATTTGCTCTCCAAAATTTCATTTTTTGCTTTTTGTCTATCGTTTTCTTGTTTAAGAACTTGTATTTCTTGTTTTTGCAAATCTATCATTTTTTGTAACTATCTACCTACTTATACTTATAAATAGAATAGTGCATAACAAGTAATGTTGAAGGTTAGAAACAAGCGTTATTACGAGGTTTGCGGTAACAAACCGAAGTAATCTGTTGGGAGTAAAAGGATTACTTCGCCTTCGGCTCGCTGGTGACGAAAACCACTGCATTAGCTCTTTAACACTACCATTTTTACCAATAGCTTTTCAAATAAGCATTTTTTCTTTATTTTGCAAATAGGTAAATAGTTACGAATATTTTAAAAAAGTCTATCCAACGCTTTTCAGCGAAATGTACAAAATTTATTTGTCCTACACTCACACAAAGCGACTTGCGACTCTGTGCCTATATGAAAATGGATTTAAACCGAAAAGAAATTGCTCAAATGCTCAACATCAACCCCGAAAGTGTCAGAAAACATATTTATAGATTGAAACTAAAACTCGGAAAAGAACTACAAGAAATTGAAGATTTTGATAGAAGCACCTATGCCGAATGTAAAAAATTATGTGATACCCGCAGTATAACAGATTTTCGGTGATTTTTATTCAAAAAATATTCAGCAACGCTGAAAGCCTTACCCAAAAATTTGCTAATTTGAAAAGCAAAATCTTTGTAGACTTTTTGCGTATTTCTCCTGAGAATGAATATCTATCAAAATAAATTCAAATTTAAAGTTGCTATCGTAATCATTGCCTTCCTAATAGGCTTTGCTTCGCTGTATTATACCAATACACTTGTTCAGAAATTAGTGCAAAGAGAAAAGGAGCAAATCAATTTGTTCGGTAAAGCATTACGTTATATGCTCGACCGCGAAAATGAAGAACCCAGCCGTTTTATTCTGGAAGAAATTATCAAAACCAATACCTCAATTCCTACTATCGCTACCGATGAAGACGACAACATTCTGATTTACAAAAATCTCCATATTGAAAATATGAACAACGAAGAAAAACAACTCTATCTCGAGAAAGAACTTCTGCGAATGAAAGCCGAATTCCCCCCTATCAAAGTAACCATCAGCGATACACGTTACAACCTAATCTATTATCGTAGTTCAGACCTCATCTATCAGCTCAAAT
>Ga0308393_1000483_pt1 | contig 20901 bp, 17 predicted proteins | sample Hotspr2Sampleee2_FD_202364 | JGI IMG/M metagenome (GOLD analysis project Ga0308393, IMG submission 202364) | Hot spring phototrophic mat microbial communities from Mushroom Spring, Yellowstone National Park, Wyoming, United States - 20050630_ee2 ... | reverse complement strand
AATGCGTCGTGTGCCATGTGGTCGGGCTGGAGTTCGAGGGCGGGTTCCAGAGCATGCAGAAGACGCCCACCCTCAAGGATGTCGGCTGCGAGAGTTGCCACGGACCCGCCCGCAAGCATGTGCAAGATCCAGAAAAGCATCGGCTGGGCAAGGCGGGTGAGCAGTCGTGCATGACCTGCCATGTGCCTGCGCACAGCCCCGGCTTCGATTTCCAGACCTACTGGAAGAAGATCGAACACGGCTTCAAGAAGTAGCGACAGGTATACTGGAGGCGTTATGCGCACAGGTCAGCGTTCAACCACGCGGATTGCCCTCATAGTAATTGGGGGGCTACTCGCGCTCTATTTGGGCAACATGGGCGTTGGCTACTACCAGGCGAGTCGGATGCATCTTTCAAAACTTGCACCGTCGCGCTTTACGGTGTTCGGCTTCCCCGCGCGCGCGATGGAGGAGCGTCGCTGGAAAATCATCATCACACACGAGGTGCCCAAAGTGATGGAGCAGTTGCGCGAGGCGGACTTTGCGCGCCCCGAGTTCGGCGCGGAAGACCAGCAGAACTTCAAGCGTGTACCGATTGAAGAGGTCGTGCGCACGCTGCCTGTAGTGCTGACCGAGCAGCACATCGAGCGGGCGTGGGTAGAGGAGCGCGCCGCCGAGACGCTGCGGGCGCAAGGGCGGTTCTTTGTGGTGCATCTGCGCCTGACGGCGGAAGGGCGCGCCCGCCTGTGGCACTACGCCCGCGAGCAGGTCGCCCGATTCCGCGCGCTCGGCGAGAAACCGCGCGACGAACGGCTGCTGATTATGGTCGGCGAGCAGCCGTGGGCGTCGCCGATCATTAGTCCCGAAGTCAGCAGTAGCTGGTGGCTGATGAGCCGATTCTCCATGCTCCAAAGCTCCGATGTGCAAATCTTCCCCATCTACGATGAGGAAATCGCACAGGAGATTGTGAAGGGCTTCGAAACCGCCAAGCAGCAGGGACTGGCGCAGGCGGGGGGCGCACGATGACCATTCGACTGGGACACAGCCCCGACGCCGACGACGCTTTTATGTTCTGGGCGCTCGCCGAAGGGCTGGTGGAGACCCCGCTGCAGTTCGAGCATGTGCTGCGCGATATTCAGACGCTCAACGAGTGGGCGCGGGAAGGCCAACTGGAGTTCACCGCGCTGTCGGTGCATAACCTGGCGTATGTCGCCGACCGCTATGTGGTGCTGAATCAAGGGGGCAGCTTCGGCGACGGCTACGGACCGGTGCTGGTTGCAAGCGAACCTATCCCACTGGAGCAGTTGCGCGAGTATACGATTGCCGTACCAGGCTACCTAACCAGCGCGTACTTGGCGTTGCGCCTATTCCTGCCTAACGCGAAGACCGTCGAGATGCCCTTCGACGCGATTATGCCCGCCGTACAGCGCGGCGAGGTTCCTGTGGGGCTGCTGATTCATGAGGGGCAGTTGACCCACTGTGAGGCGGGGCTACACTTGCTGCTGGATTTGGGCGTCTGGTGGGGCGAGCAGACAGGCGGGCTGCCGTTGCCGCTGGGGGTCAACGCTGTGCGCAGCGACCTGCCCGAAGCAGTGCAGCGTGAGATTGCCCGCGCCTTCCGCGAAAGCATTCGGCTGGGGCTGGAGAACCGCGACCAAGCGATGCGCTACGCCATGCAGTTCGGGCGCGGAATCGACCCCGACACTGCCGACCGCTTCGTGGGGATGTATGTGAACGCGCTGACGCTGGCGATGGACGAGCGGGGCAGGCACGCAATTACCGAGTTCCTGCGCCGCGGCGCCGAAGCGGGAATCACACCCCACGCTACCCCGCGCTTTCTGGAGTGATGCGATGTGCTTGCACACGGGGGTTTTTTAAGCGCGGGTTTTCTCGTTGCGTCACGGGTATACTCTCGACCCATGTCCACGCACGACGACGCGCTGACGCGCTGGCGGCTGATTCTGGGGCGACGGGCGGAGCAGGCGAACCCCGCGTTCCGCCTTGGGGGCAAGGGTGAGCAGAGCGAATCGGGCGACGCGCCCCTGCAACACGCCCTGCCCGCAGGGATGGGGCTGACCGCGCTGGATCGCGCGCTGAGCTTCGTGTACGACAGCAACGAACGCTTCGGCGGTACGGGCGACTCCGCGCCGTATGTCCCCCAGTGGCTGGAGCAGATGCGCGCGCTGTACAACCAGTCCACGCTGGCGATGGTTCAGCGCGACGCCTTCGAGCGCACGGGGCTGGCAGAGCTACTGCTGCAGCCCGAAATCGTGCCGCGCCTGCAACCCGATGTGCGCCTTGCCGCAACCATCCTGAGCTTCAAGGAGCAAATCCCCGACGAGGTGAAACAAACCGCCCGCGACCTCATCCGCCAAGTGGTCGACGAGCTGCGCCGCAAACTGGAGACGCAAATCGTGCAGACCGTCATCGGCGCGCTGCAGCGCAACCGCTACTCGCCCATCCGCAGCGCACGCAACCTCGACTGGCGACGCACCCTCAAAAGCAACCTCAAGAATTACCTGCCCGAACGCAAGACGATTATCCCCGAACGGCTCTACTTCTGGGCGAACGAGAAGCGCTACCGTGACTGGCAGATTATCATCCTGGTCGACCAGAGCGGCAGCATGGCGAACTCGGCGATTTACGCGAGCCTAATGGCGTGCATCTTCGCCTCGCTGCAGGTGCTGGAGACGCACCTGGTGGTGTTCGACACCAGCATCGTGGACTTGACGCCGTACCTGAGCGGCGACCCTGTGGAGTTGCTGTTCAGCCTGCAGTTGGGCGGGGGCACGGATATTGCGCAGGCGGTTGCCTACGGCGCAAATCTGGTCAAGCGCCCTGAAAAGTGCATCTTCGTGCTGATTACCGACCTTTATGAGGGGGGCGATGAAGCCGCGCTGCTGACGCGCCTGCGCGCCTTGCGCGAGAGCAAGGTACAGGTGCTATGCCTGCTCGCGCTGGAAGACGGCAAGCCGCAGTACAATCGGTCGCTGGCGCGACAGGTCGCTGCGCTCGACATCCCGACCGTCGCCGCCACGCCCAACAAACTGCTGGAGCTGATGGAGCAGATTCTGAAGGGGGTGCGCCGCTGAATGACGCCGATGACGCTGGACGAGGTGCGCGCGCTGTGCGATATGGCGACCTACCGCAACGCCGAACAGATTGCCGCAGGCGACCAGTTGCTCCACTTGGCGCGCTCGGATACAGCGCTGTACGCGCAGGTGCAAGGCTCCAAGCCCTACACGGTGCGCATCGAGTTCAAGGACGGCGCGCCGAGCGCGAAATGCACCTGCCCCGCCGCACGCTTCAGCAAGTTCTGCAAGCACGCAATCGCCGTGCTGATTGTGTGGGCGCAGTCGCCTGAACGGTTCGCCTACGGACAGCAGACGCTGATGGAGACCCCGCCCGCCGCGCCCAAACGCGGGGGCAAACGCGCCGCCAAAGCGACCGCCGAACGCGCCGACCTGCAAACGCAAGCCCTCGACCAGACGCTCCGCCTCGCCCAAGAACTCGCCGAACGCGGTGCAACGGGCGTGCAGGAAGCGTTCCTCAAGCAACTGCTCGACAGCGCGGAGAATCTCGCGTCGCTCAAGACCCGCCGCCTGCAACAGCGCATCCGCAACCTCGTGCGCCTGATCGAAGCCGCGCGCGAGAACCCCCTCTCCGAGCAGGACTACACCCGCGCCTTTCTGGATTTGTGGGTCACGGCGCGCGCCATCGAGGAGCATTTCGCCGAGCGACGCCCACTGCCCGAAGAGCAACTGGAGGAGATGCTCGGACGCACTTGGCGCGACAAGGATCTCGCCATCCGCGAGAACCTGCGCCTGATGGAGCTGGCTTACGAGAACATCGAGCTGGCGACGGGCTTCCGACTGGACATCAGCACGCTGATTGACCTCGATTCGGGCGAGTTGCTGCGCGAGATGAAGATTGCCCCCCTGCACACAGGCGGGCGCGAGGCGCAGGCGTTCAAACCGCGCCGTCCCGCGCCGTTTCTGGCGACGCGCGTGGGGGTCTACCCCGGCTACGCGCCGAAGCGCATCAAGATTTACGACACGCAGCCGCTGAACGAGCCGCGCGACACACTAATGGCGCAGGCGCTCCAGCACGCCCACACCGAGTGGCAACCCCTACTGGAACGCTACCTCCAGCAGCGGCTCGACCCGTTCGCCCCGCGCGAGATGCCCTGCCTGGCGCGCTATCACGCCATCGCGTGGCAGGACGGGCAAGCGTGGCTGGCGGACACACAGGGACGGCTTGTGCCGCTGGCAGTGCTGACGCCTCAAGACCGCCCGCAAACGCCCCGCGAAGTATCGTGGAGCTTGGTGTCTTCACCGCAAGCCCACAAGTTGCTGGAGAAATATGTCCCGCCCCAAATGCCCAAGCCGTGGCTGCCTGAAGAGGCGCTGCTGCGCCACCCGTGGGACGCGCTGTTCGGCTACCTTGAGGGCGAAGATACGGTCTACTTCCGCCCCGTGAGCGGGCTACACGCGCACGGCGTTGCGCCCCTGCTGTTCATCCTGCAATTCCGAGAGTATTAGCCCCAAATGTGTCCTTACCAGATTACCCTGCCTCTCGCCCCTCTTCACGAGAGGAGAAGGCGCAAGGAGTAGAGGTGATTCCCCATTCAGCCGTGCTCCAGCGGGAAGTGATGCTCCTGCCAGGCGAGGATGCCGCCCGTGAGGTTGTAGAGGTTGCGGTAGCCCCGCGCCATCAGCGCGCTGATGGCGGTGCTGGAGCGGTCGCCGCCCAAGCAGTGGACGATTACGGGGCGGTCGGTCGGAATCTCGTGCGCCTGCTGCAGCACGCGCCCCGCGTGGATATGCTTCGCGTTCGGGATGTGTCCCTCGCGATACTCCGACAGCCCGCGCACATCCACAATCACCGCCTCGCCCGACTGCCACATTCGGTGCGCCTGCTCCGCCGTGATTTGCGGCACGGTCTCCAGTTCGCTGGGCGCGTAGCCCTCCAGCGACGGGATGTAGCCGATAACATTGTCCAGCCCGACGCGAATCAGTTGCCGCACGAGCGTCTCTATCGCGTCGGCGGGCGCGAGCAGAATCAGTGGCTTATCATACGGCAGCAGCCACCCCGCCCAAGTGGAGAACATTTTGCCTGCGGGGATGTTGATGGCGCCCTTGATGTGCCCGCCCGCGAAGGCGAACTTGTCGCGCGTGTCCACCAGCACCGCGCCTTCCTGAATCGCCTTCTGGAACGCTTCGGGGCTAAGCAGCGGCGGTTCAGGCAGCTTGCCCAGAATCGGCATCCCGTCGCGGTTGAGGCGCTTCATCACGGCGAAGTAGGTCGGCGCTTCGGGCTGGTCGGCAAGCAGGTCGCGCACGAACTGCTCCTCGTCGTAGTTGGCGATGGTGCGCGACCACCATGCGTGTCGCTTCTCGTAGCCGAGCGTGGTCGCGGGCAGCGCGCCCAGCGCCTTGCCGCACGCCGAGCCTGCACCGTGTCCGGGCCAAATCTGCAGGTAGTCGGGTTGTTCGATAAAACGCACAAGGCTCTGGTACAGTTTGCGTGCGCCTGGCTCTGCCGTGCCCTGAATGCCCGCCGCCTCCTCCAGCAGGTCGGAGCGTCCCAAGTCGCCGACGAAGATAAAATCGCCCGTAATCGCGATTATCGGGTCGGTCGGCTCTTTGCCGTCGTAGAGCAGGAAGGTGATGTGTTCGGGAGTGTGTCCGGGCGTGTGGACGGCGCGCACGCGAATGTTGCCAATCAGCCACTCGTCGCCGTCTTTGAGTAGGCGCACCTTGAAGTCCTCCAGCCCGCGATACTTCCAGTTCTCGTCGCCCTCGTCGGAGAGGTAGAGCGTCGCGCCTGTGGCGTGCGCCAACTCGCGTGCGCCCGACAGGAAGTCGGCGTGAATGTGTGTCTCGCCGACCGCCACGATGTTGAGTTTCGTCTCCTGTGCCAACTGCAGGTAGACATCGATATCGCGTCGGGGGTCAATCACCATCGCTTCCCCCGTTGCAGGGCATCCGAAAAAGTAGGATGCCTGCGCCAGACCGTCTTCGTAGATTTGCCGAAAGATCATCGTTGAACCTCCTTATGCCAGCCCACGCAGCATCAGGTTCCAATACATAAATGGCAGCCCGTACTTCTTGAGTAGCCACATGTCGAACCGCTCCTTCTGCGTGTTAATGAGCGGGATGCTAGGCGTGGGTCGGTTGTCGTAATCGAACTCTGCCAGCACCATGCGCCCGTAGGCGGTCACCAGCGGGCAGGAGGTGTAGCCGTTGTAGCGTTTGTCGGGCTCTTTGCCCTGCATGACCTTGAGCAAGTTGTTGATGAGTACAGGCACTTGCTTGCGCACGGCGGCGCCTGTGCGCGAGACGGGCAGTCCCGCCGCATCGCCCAGCCCGAACACATTCGGGTAGTCGGGGCTTTGCAAGGTGTGGATGTCCACTTCGGTGAAGCCGACCATCTGCCCCTCTTGGTGGGCAATCGGCGATTCGCGCACGACGGCTGCTGCACGCTGCGGCGGACCGATGTGGAGCATATCGAAGCCGATGGTCTTGGTCTCGCCAGGTTTATCCTTCAGCGCGAAGGTCGCCTCCTTGCGCACGGGGTCAACGGCGATAAGTTCGTGCTTGAGGAGAACTTCGATCCCGTACCGCTCACACACCCCCTCCAGCACCCTGCGGAATTCAGGCACGCCGAACAGCACGCCGCCTGCGGTCGCATAGATGACCTTCACGGGGCGGTTCATCATACGGAAGTAGTCCGCCGCCATGTAGGCGATTTTCTGGGGCGCGCCACCGCACTTGATGGTGTAGCCTGGCTCGGCGGTGTTGGGCATGGTAAACAGCGCGACGCCCTCGCGCGTCTGCTGGATGAACTCCCAAGTCTTGGGCGCAAGGTCATAGCCGTAGTTGGTGCTGACGCCGTTTTGCCCCAGCGTCTCGCGGGCGCCTTGGATTTTGTCCCAGTCCGACTCGACGCCTGGCGCGACCACGAGGAAGTCGTACTGCACGCGGGTTCCGTCGCGGGTGCAAACCAGTTGCTGTTCGGGGTCGATTTCGACGGCGTAGTCTTGAATCCAGCGCACGCCTTTGGGGATGAAACGCGCCTCGTCGCGCACGCTCTGCTCGGCTTGGGCGACGCCTGCCCCCACAAGCGTCCACAAGGGCTGGTAATAGTGCTTCGACGAGGGTTCGATCAGGGCGACATCGTGGATGCCCCGCCGCGCCAACTGCGCCGCGACGGTAATGCCCGCCGTGCCGCCGCCGATAATCGCGACACGATGCCGATAGATCTCTCGCGCCTTGGTCGGTGCCGCTCCTACTGCTGTGTAGGTCTGCATATGCATTACCTCCATAAGGGTTAGAGGCAGTCGGGCGGGGAAAGGATTCGTCAAGCGCAGGCGAATTTCCCCTACTTTCACAGCGTGCAGTGATCTTTGGAAAGCTGCGGGTTGATCATCGGTTCGCTCAAGTAAGCGTCATATAGCACGCCCGCGCTCGCATGCAGGCATTATCGACAAGGTTTGCATTTCCCAAAGGGTATCCTATACCCCGCGAGGAAACCCATGCACACACTGCGACGATTAGGATACGCGGCGCTGATACTCGCCGCGAGCGTTAGTCTGTACGCGCTTTCGGGATGCGAGTCCCAACAGCAGGAAGCCGCCCCGCCCCCCGAAGGCGGCAGCGCGCTGCAACCGACCGAACCGCCCCTCCCACCCCCGCAAGCCGAATCCACACCGCCTCAACCAAAGGCATCGGGGGCTACCGCGACCGCCGCGCCCGACGACTTCCCGCTGCCTATCTACGCGGGCATGCAGGTCAAAAACACCCTGCGCACCCAAACGGGCGACTTCAAGGGCGTCCAAGTGGAACTCGTCGGGGACGCCAGCCCGCAAGCCGTCGCCGACTTCTACGAGGCGGAATTCACCAAACGCAACCTGAAGGTCAGCAAAATGAACCAAAAAACCGCCACAGGCGAGGAAATCCTCATCTTGGGGCAATCCGAGACCATCACGGCGGGCGTCTCTGCCATGCGCGAGCAGAACCAAACCCGCGTGGTGCTTTCCTGGAGCGAAAAACAGAAACAGTAAGGAGGCAACTATGCAGACCTACGCTTACGGCTACCCCCGACTGGGCGAGAACCGCGAGTTCAAGCGGCTGATTGAAGGCTACTGGCAAGGCAAGGTAAGCGAAGCGGAGTTGCGCGACGGGCTGAACACGCTGGAACACCGCCGCCTCGCAACCTACGCGCAGTTCGTGGACGCCTACCCTATCGGCGAGATGACCCTGTACGACAACATGCTGGATACCGCCATCATGCTGGGCGTCTACCCGATTGACCCCAACGACTTGGACGCCTACTTCAACTTGGCGCGCGGCGCGGACGCCCTGCCGATGACCAAGTGGTTCAACACGAACTACCACTACCTCGTGGCGCACATCGATGCGCAGACCGCCTTCCGCCTGCACTGGAACAAGCCGCTGCAGGCGTTCCAGCAGCACGGCGCGGGCTACCCGTACCTGATTGGACCCTACACCTTCCTGCGCCTCAGTCGCGGCTACGCGCCCGACCAACTGCCCGCCCTGCTGGAGCGGCTGACGCCCGTCTACGCCGAGATTCTGGGCAGCCTCAAGCAGGCGGGCGCGGCGTATGTGCATATCGACGAACCCGCCTTCGCGCTGGATGTCCCAGACGCCGAGCTGCACGCCATCCGCGCGGCGTACCAGACGCTGGGACAGCACGCGCCCATCCTGCTGATGACCTACTACGACAGCGTGGACTTCCTGCCCCATCTGTACGACCTGCCGATTGCGGGCGTCGGGCTGGACTTGGTGCATGGCAAGCGCAACTTCGAGATCCTCGCGCAACACGGCTTCCCCAGCGACAAGGTGCTGATTGCGGGCGTGGTGGACGGGCGCAATGTGTGGAAGACCGACCTGCGCGCAGTGGCGGAGCGCGTGCGCACACTCGCCCAGCAGACAGGCGCGACCGTGTGGCTGGCGAACGCCGCGCCGCTGATGCACCTGCCCGTGACGGTTGAACCCGAAGGCGCGTTAGACCCCGCCCTCAAGGAGCGCGTCGCCTTCGCCAAAGAGCGGCTGCAGGAACTGCGCCTGCTGAAAACCCTGCTGACCGACGGCGAAACGGAGGCTGTCCGCGCGTGGAACGCCTACCAGCACGCCACCGACCACTGGCATAGCCCCGCCGTGCAGCAGCGCGTCGCCAGCCTCAACCCCCAAGACTTCGAACGCGCCGCGCCCTACCCCGAACGCGACCGCATCCAACGCGAACGGCTGAAGCTGCCCCCCTTCCCGACCACCACCATCGGCAGCTTCCCGCAAACGCCCGAAGTGCGCCAGATGCGTCAGGCATACCGCACGGGCAAAATCACCGCCGAGGAGTACGACGCCTACATCCAAAGCCAAATCCGCGAACTCATCGCCTTCCAAGAGCAAATCGGGCTCGATGTGCTGGTGCATGGCGAGTTCGAGCGCACCGACATGGTAGAGTTCTTCGCCGAGAAGATGGACGGGATTGCCTTCACCCAGCAGGGCTGGCTGCTGTCGTATGGCACGCGCGTCTACCGTCCGCCGATAATCTACGGCGATGTCGCCCGCACTGCGCCGATGACCGTCAAGGAGACTGCCTACGCCCAGTCGCTGACCCAAAAGCCCGTCAAGGGCATGCTGACGGGTTCCGTGACGATTATCGCGTGGAGCTATGTGCGCGAGGACATCCCCGTCGAGCAGGTCGCCTACCAGATTGCGCTTGCCTTGCAGGACGAGGTGCGCGACTTGGAGGAGGCGGGCATCCCGATTATCCAAATCGACGAACCCGCCTACCGCGAGAAGGCGCCCCTCAAACGCGCCGACTGGGACGCCTACTTCCACTGGGCAGCGCAGGCGTTCAAACTCGCCTCCCGCGCCAAGCCCGAAACGCAGATTCACACCCACATGTGCTACTCGGACTTCAACACCGTGCTACAGTATATCGACTGGATGGACGCCGATGTGATTACGATTGAGGCGGCGCGCGCGAAAGGCGAGGTCATCAGCGCATTCGAGCATTACAACTACACGCGCCAAATCGGACCGGGTGCCTTCGATGTGCATACGCCTGCCGTGCCGAGCGTGGAGTCCATCGAGGCGGTGATGACCCGCGCAGTGCGCGTCTTCCCGAAAGAGCAGTTCTGGGTGAACCCCGACTGCGGGCTAAAGACGCGCAAGTGGGACGAGGTGATCCCCGCGCTGAAGCACATGGTGCAAGCCGCACGCAACCTGCGCGAGCGACAGGCATAATCCGATACTGGTTCCCCTCGCAAAGCGGGGGGAACCTCAAGGAGGGAGGCGAAGAAACTAAACTCTGCACAGCGGGCATAAGATGCAACATGCGTTAGAGGAACTGCAACGCGCGATTCAGCATGTGCTGGCGTTGGGGCTAGGGCGTGCGGGGGGTCTGGAGCCGCTGCGCGATGCGCTGCGCGCCCTACAGCCTTACGACGCGCTTGCGCCGCTTGCCGACGGCGTGCAGGCGGTGTTGGATACGGACGACGCGCGTGTGCAACTGGATGTGCTGACACGCCTGCACTACGCCTGCGGGCGGCTGCTGACGTGCCTGCGCGCCGATGCACTGCCAATGCTGCACGCCGACGCGCTTCGCGAGCCGACGCGCAGGGTTGCTGCTGTAGTACCCCCCAACACCGAACCGTTCGCCCACCTGTTTCGCGGCGAGGCGTCGCTGTTGGAAGTGCTGCCCGCTGTCTACGCCCACCTGCAGGCGTGGCAGCCCGACCAGCCCCTGCTGCCCGTGCAACTCGCGCTGGCGCACTGCGGCACGGCGCACATCGCGACGGAGCGGCTGCGCGCGCTGGGCGCGGACGCGCTGCAGGCGGTCATCCAACTGGCGGGCAGCAAAAGCCCCGCCGTGCGCCTGCGCGCCTGCGAACTGCTGCTGGAGTACGACGCGCCCAAAGCGACCGCCGCCCTGCGCAGCGCGCTGCCCAAAGCCCCGCGCGCCCTGCCCCTAATGCAAAAACTGCGCGCCCGACCCGACTTGCACGAGGTGTTCCTCAAGGACGGCGCACCCACCCTCGAACAGTGGCTGTCCGCCCTCGGCGACCGACGCCAGTACCACCAGATGCTGCAGCAGACCGAAGTGCAAATTATGCTGATGTCCCCCAACGCGCCCGCGCTGGACGCCCTGTTCCAGAAAATCCACGCGCTGGCAGCGAATGAGTACGACCACTGGCGGATGCTGGTGCGTGTGCCCCACGAGCGCGTCACCCAGACCCTGCTGGCGCACCCCGAATGGCTGCGCAGTCTGTGCTATGAGCATTTTCTTGCGACGCTGGACTACCGCCTGATTCCTATTCTGCGGAGCATCCACCCACAACTCTGGCGCGAGCAGGTGCGCCAAATCGCACAGAACCTGCCTGACGCAGCGTTCCTGCCCAACGCGCTGCGCGGGCATCCCGACCTTGTGAAGCGGTTCGGCGAGCCTGCCGAAATCGCCCAGACCCCGAGTTAGGACTTAAGTCCCTACCGTCAGGCAGCGAGCGCGGGGTATGCTTCACTCGGAGGTGATTGGAATGCGCCTCAAACGCATGAGTGGCGCCTTGTGTATGCTGGTTGCTGCCGTGCTGTTTTCGGGCTGCGGCGACCAGGAGTGGGTGCGTGTTTCACCCGACGGACAGTATGTGACGATTGTGCGTAAGCCGCCCGACGCCCCTGCCGATTCTGCCGACCTTGAACTCGCGCTATACCATCTCGATCGCCGCGAGATAAGTCCAATCCTCCGCTTCTCCTTCGATGAAGACTCTCCCCATCGTGGTCTTCTCCACGAGTGTGCGTGAACCCCCGACTCGCGCGCTGTGTTGCTCACCTGGATTCCTGATTGGTCGGTAGATGTGGCGATGCCCTCGTCTGAGAAGGTTGAACGCGGCTCTGCTGACACATCCCACGACTCTGAACGCAAGCCGCAGGTGATGCTGTACGAGGTTGCTTCGGGACGCTTGACACGGCTGCCCCTCGAGGTATACCTCTCTCGCTGGAGTGCAGACGGCAAGTATCTGATGGGACTGAGCGACGATAAGAACCAGCTTTCGATCCACATCTACCGCACGGACTCATGGATTCGCACCCAGCAGATATCGCTCCCTGAAGAGTGGAGCCTTGTGTCATTCGACTGGGCACGCTGGATAAACTCCGAGCCTGCCACCGCGGTGGTACATTTTGAAGCGACGGACTCTGCGGGCGCGTCAGGGCGCAATCTCTATCTTTTGCGTGGGGCGCAACTCATCCCGCTAACGACCACAGGCGATGTGCAAGCGTTCTGGGTGGATAGGTCGGGCGTCGTGACGCGTTGGGTACGAGTGGAACACGGGAAGTTCCTCGCGGTGTTCGAGCGACCTCTGCAGGGAGGTGCGCCGCGTCGCGTAGCGCTTATCCCCTACGCGCCACTCCCAAAAGACGCCTGCATCGACGAGACCTTCTACCGCTTCTCGCCCGACGGGCAGCGACTGGCATGGCAAACAGACTACGGCGTCAGCGTGCTGGAGATTACGACAGGGGTTATCCGCACGCTACACGCCCACAAGCCCCACAAGGCTACCGATGAGACCCGAACTGATGGTAAGGGCTGGAGTTTCGAGCTCAAACAGCCTGCCATCATCGGCTTCGACTGGCGCGACGCGGAGACGCTAATTATCCAGCGCAACGAAGGGCAACTGGAACTCCGTTCGGTGCGCGTGTTGAATCCGTAGGGGGTACTCTCTGCTGCAGGGGCAACTGGGGGTTATCCCTGCAGCAGGCTGACAAGGCTTCAGGTACTTCTGCGCAGCAGCGGAAGCCCTACCCCACTCCTTCTCGGTGAACAGCCACATCTTGGGGCATCAGTCAGTCCGACGCACTTCGGGCACGCAGCGTCTTGATATCTATCGGTTTCCGTATATGCCTGCCGCGCAGTTGCCCGCAGGCAGCGTCGATGTCGTGCCCCCGCTCCACACGCTGGGTGACCTCAATCCCAGCCGATTCGAGAATTGCGCGGAATCGGCGCACGCGCGTGGCTTCGGGACGCTCGAACCCTTCGGGCGTGGACACATAGTTGAACGGAATCAAGTTCACTAAGCACGGCACCCCGCGCAGTTTGCGAGCGAGTTGTTGTGCATGGTCGGGCGTGTCGTTCACCTCGCGCAGCAGCAAGTACTCAAAAGTAATACGCCGCTTGGTAGTTTCGAAGTAATCGCGTGCTGCTTGGATCAGCACATCCACCCCCCACTTGCGGTTGATGGGCATAATCTTCGCACGGGTCTCGTCGTCAGGCGCGTGCAGCGATACGGCAAGTGTAATCGGCAGGTTCTGCGCCGCCAGCGCGTAGATTTTGGACACGATGCCCACTGTCGAAACCGTCATCCGTCGGTAGCCGATTCCGAGTTCGTCGTGCATCAGGCGCAGGGCATCCAGCGTGTTTTCGAGGTTCAGCAGCGGCTCGCCCATGCCCATCAGCACCACATGTGTGATGCGCCGCTCGCTTAGCCGCTGCAGGTGCAGCAGCTGGTCAACGATTTCGCCTGCCGTGAGGTTGCGCGTGTAGCCGCCTTGAGCCGTGGCGCAGAATCGGCAGCCCATCGCGCAGCCAACCTGCGTCGAGAGACACACCGAGACGCGGTCTTCGTAAGGCAACAGCACACACTCTACCTCGTTGCCGTCCGCCAGACGCAGTAAGCACTTGACCGTACCGTCTTTAGAGTGCTGGGTAGCGCTGATGGTGTTCGGCGACACAAGGGCGACCTCGTTCAGGCGGGTACGCAGCGTGGCAGGCAGGTCGGTCATCACACTGAAGTCTGCCGCCGCTTTCGCGTATATCCACTGCGCCAGTTGTGTCCCGCGATAGGCAGGCTCGCCTAATGCTGCGACTACCCATTCGCGCAGTTGCGCACGGGACAGCCCCACCAACACGGTTCGGGTCTCCGTTGTGGGCATACCGGGCTAAATTGTACCCGTCTGATTATACTACGAATCATTACTTGGAGGAGTGACCACCGATTGCCCAGAACAACAAGAAAAATCGTTCGTTGGGTATCCTCGCCATTAAGCAGGAATCGCCCTGCCCCACACGAAACCGTCCTTAGAGCTTGGAGGGTACCAATGCCTGTCCTGTGGCATAAAAAACCAAACGATAAACCTCGCGACGCCACCTGCGGTGTAATCCGAACGCGCGGGCGACAATCTGGCACGGGGGAGGGGTGAGCGGCATGAACAACAAACCACCCTACCGCAAGTGGCTGCACCGCCTGCCTCACGACCTGCAGCAAGCCCTTCGCGACCTGCCCGAACCGTTGCAACGGGCAGTTCACTACGCGGTTGCACGCTGCCAGCCCCAGAACACTCCCAGCCTTTATGCGGACGATTGGCTAGAGGAGCTGTATCACGAGGCGATAGCTGCCGCTCTGGAAGCGCAGCGGCGTTATGACTCCAGCAGGGGCTGCTCGCTCTACAGCTGGGGCTTGCGGGTGATTGGGCAGCGGTTGCAGGCGTTTTGTAATGGGGTGTGGGACGCGGCAAGGAACGAGTGTGACTACCCGTGCGATGAGGAGACGGGCGAGGAGGTAGAGTTTCCCGATGAGAGAGCGTTGGAGCAGATGGAGGAGGGATGGTTGGTGTGTGAGGTGCGGGAAGCCTTGCATGAGTTGGGCGGGTTGGACGAGCAGATAGGGTTGTGGTATTTGTTTGATGAGTTGAGCGAGCGGGAGATAGCCAAGATATTGGGTATTTCGCAGCAAGCTGTAAGCAAGCGGCTAAAAGGGGTTTTGGTGCATTTAAGGAGACATGTGGTTTGGAGGGAATAGAGGGTAAAAGCTGAAAGGTACGGAAAAAGGGTAAAAAGGGCTTGAAGGTGGTTGTATTTTTTGGCAGGGTCGGCTACATTAATTGAGCAAGGGGCGGGAATGGCGTTCTGGAAACCACCCTGCCTCCTGACAGACCAAATCGATGGAGGAGGTATGAGGCGATGGAGACTGGCAGAAAAGAAGGTCGCCGATTAGCCAGAAGGAACCGAATGGGGTTGCTCAACGGACGGCTGATACTGCTTGTGCTAGGAACTTACTGTTACGCTATGACATATTCCCAGCCTCGTCAAGATTATTTTATCCACGCTGAAACGCTGCAACCGATTACATATCTAATCCCCGACTTTGCTGTTCTGTCCGATGTGTCTATCGAGCCTAATCAGGACAGATATCGCATCTCTCTGACAGTAGAGGCGAACCTTCCCCATAATCTGTCAGATCGGGGGCGAATGGTGATGGAAGTTTGGTTCCGCCACATAGATTCACCGCCTTTGGGATATGATCGGGCGGTAGTTTATGCCGCCGGCGGTATCGAATATCCCAGCGCTCCATGCTTGCTATCAGGGCAAGCAGGTCTGATTGAGTGGAAGCGGGATGAAGATAAGGCAGTGAAACTTGCCTCTATAGATGTTCAGGTGGCAGGCAACCAGGTGCATTTACAGGTTCCGTCGGGGCTGCTGTCGGGCTATGAACCGATTATGGCAGTTGTACGGTATCTGCCGAGTGATGTAAACTTGGAGCATGTCGGAGGTGGATTCGGGATGTGTACCAGTTCCTCTCGACTGCTTGATGACAGGTTGAGGGGTAGGTCATTAGTTTTGCCCCCTTTTCCACCTTCACATCGTAAAGTATCCTTTACTGGGAATAGTGGCGGTGGTGGAAATGGTAGAGGATTCCTACGAGATGACCATCGGCTGTTTCCTTTTGTTATCCAAGGGGGGTGAATCTAACGGAATTTTACGAATGCGAACCTCATCGAGGAGCGACCTGTGAGCTAAGTGCAGGCTTAGTAACGATTCGTGTTACGCATGTGGCAGAATGTATTCCTTTTAGGAATACCCTATTGGCTGCCCACCTTCTCCCCCAAAGCCCGCTACGCCAACCCCGCCTCGCGCCGTTCCGAAATTCAAGGCTGGATTGCCAGCCTGCAGCGCATACGCGCGTGGCTGGACGCCGCAGGGCGCGCCGAGCAGTTGCTCCTATGCGTCGGTGATGGGCGGGGCGACACCCAAGCGTTGGGCACGCTGGATGTGCCCCACACGGTCTGCTGCGTGCGCACGCGCCAAGACTCGCGCTGGTGCGACTTGCCGCAGGGTGCGCCTTCAGGTCGGGGGCGTCGGCGGGTGTAGAGCGACCAAGTGTGGACACCGCAAGACAAGTGGCAGCAGCGCACGGGGTGGCAACGGGTGTCGCTTGTGGTGCGGGGGCGTGCGGTGCGGTTGTTGGTGCGGGTGGTGGGTCCGTGTCGTCGGGTGGGGTGGGGCAAGCGGGTGTTTTTTGTGATTATCGTGCGCGGACATCACAAGCGCACCAAGCGGGGCAAGTCGCGCGCGCCGATGGCGTTTTGGGTTCACGCGGTGTCGGACGGCACGGGTGGTTGGCAGTTGCCTGTGCCGTTGAAGTCGTTGTTGTTGAAGTTGTGGCAGCGTTGGGAGGTGGAGGTGGGGTTTCGTTGGATGAAGAGCGGTTTTGGGTAGGGCTTACGCAGTTGCTCACAGCCTTTTGCTGGAGTTGGAGATGTCTGCCCGAGAATTGCCGTACTAAACTGCGTAAGTCCTTATAAAATCGATATATACTCTCCTTAGAGCTGAGCGGACTATAGGAACAGTACAGCCTATCTTAGGGGATGAGTTTTTGCTGAATCGTTGGCATCTACCGAGTCCAAACGCAGATGAAGAAATCACGGCGAGCGAATTTGCTAAGAGTTCCTCCGTGCGTTGGAGCGAGCTGAGAGCAAAGGTTGGCAGGTAGTCCGATTCCTCATCATCTTCAGACAAGCAGGCGCGGATTCACACCCTTTGCCTCGATGCCCCTTATCCTCGCGCCCTTCTCAACTAACCCCCACCCAACACGGGTATAATCCTGCCGTTACGAAGGAGTGTGGACGATGGCAATCACGGTATCGACGACGAAGCAACGGAGCTGTGCGTTTCTGATTGAGCCTGCGCCTGCAGGCAGTGTGTTCACCCCCGAAGATTTCGACTCCGAGACGCGCATGATGGGCAAGGCGGCGGACGACTTCGTGCGCAACGAGGTGCTGCCCCTACTGCCAGAGATCGAGCAGGCGAAAGAGGGCTTGATGCGCGCGTTAGACCGCAAGATGGGCGAGCTGGGCTTTACTGCTGCCGAAGTGCCCACCCACTACGGCGGGCTGGACTTGCCCAAGACGACCGTCGCGCTGATTGTGGAGAAGCTCGGACCCGAACCCGCGACCTGCCTGACGCTGCAGGCGCACGCGGGGCTGGCGATTCTGCCGCTGGTGCTGGAAGGCACGCCCGCCCAAAAAGAGCGCTACCTGCCCAAACTCGCGTCGGGCGAGTGGTGCGGCTCGTTCTGCCTGAGCGAGACGGGCAGCGGCTCCGACGCGCTCGCGATGCGCACCCGTGCCGTGCCCACCGACGGCGGCTACCTGCTCACGGGCGAGAAGATGTGGGTCACCAACGCGGGCTTCGCCGACCTGTTCACCGTGTTTGCCAAACTCAACGGCGAGCAGTTCACGGCGTTTCTGGTGGAGCGCACGACGCCCGGCGTCAACTTGGGGCGCGAGGAGCATAAAATCGGGCTGCACGGCTCCAGCACGCGGCGCGTGGCGTTCGAGAATGTGTTCGTGCCCGCCGAGAACCTGCTGGGCGAGGTCGGCAAGGCGCACTACATCGCGCTCAACACGCTGAATCTGGGGCGCTACAAGATGGCAGCCAGCGCGCTCGGCACGGGCAAATACGCGCTGGAGCTTGCCACCCGCTACGCCAAAGACCGCCAGCAGTTCGGGCAGCCCATCGCCAACTTCGGGCTGGTGCGCCACAAACTCGCGCGGATGGCGACCCACCTGTTCGCGCTGGAGAGCATGCTGTACCGCACGGGACACCTGATGCAGGCGTGGTTCGACCCGATTCACGACCTGCCGCCCGATCACCCTGAGTTGCACCTGCGCTACCGCGAGGCGGCGTCGGAGTACGCGGGCGAGTGCGCCCTGCTGAAGTTCTACGGCACGGAGGTGCAGTACCTGTGCGCCGACGAGGGCGTGCAGATTCACGGTGGCTACGGCTACACGGAGGACTTCCCCATCGCCAAGATCTTCCGCGAGTCGCGCGTGCCGCGCATCTACGAGGGCACGAACGAAATCAACCGCCTGAACTTCACGCAGCATGTGATTCGTCAGATGCAGCGGGCGGGGCTGCCCATCTTGGAGGAGGCGCGTGCGCAGGCGTCCGCGCTGACCGCCGAGCTGCCGACCGACACGCGCGGCATGCTGGACGCGCTGGTTGCCCAGTTCCGCGCGGCGACGCTTGTGGCGTTCCAGCGGGCGTGGGAGGCGTATGGCGACCACCTGCGCGAGCAGCGTCAGGAAGTCGCCGCCGCGATCGCCGAGATGGCGGTCTACCTGTACGGGCTGGAGAGCATCGTCGCGCGGCTGCCCAAGCTGCAGGGCGCACATGCCGAAGCGGGCGAGTTGATGGCGCTGCTGTTCGCACGCGAGGGCGCGTTCCAGACCCGCGAGCGACTGGAGCTGGTGCTAAATGCGCTGGGCGCGTCGGACACAACGCCGAACCTGCCCACCCCGCGCATCGATGCGATTGCCGTCGCCAACCGCCTCGCCGAGCATGTGCTGCAGCGGGACGGGTATCCGCTTGCGTAGCGGGTACAATCCCCCCGCATGCGCACAGAGCGGTTAGAGCCTGTTCTCGAGGCGTTGCGGGCGCGGGGGGAAGCCGCGCTAATTGCCTACATCACAGCGGGCGACCCATCGCTGGAACGCCTGCCCGACATCCTGCGCCTGCTGCAAGACGCGGGCGTCGACATGGTGGAGGTCGGCTTCCCCTTCAGCGACCCGTTGGCAGACGGTCCCGTGATTCAGGCAGCGATGCATCGCGCGTTGCAGGCGGGCACGACGCTGCCACGCGTGCTGGAGACCGTCGCGGCGGTCAGCCCCACGCTGCAGACGCCGCTGATTGCCTTCACCTACTACAACCCTGTGCAACGGTACGGGCTGGGGCGATTCGCACAGGAGGCGGTCGCCGCGGGCTTCACCGCCTGCCTGATGACCGACCTGCCCCCCGACGAGGCGGACGAGTGGCTGCCCCACACGCAGCAGCACGGCTTGCAGCCGATTTTTCTGCTCACGCCGACCAGCACCACCGAGCGCATACGACTGGTTGCGGAGCGGGGGCAGGGGTTCATCTACTGCGTCTCGCGCACGGGCGTCACGGGCGCACGCGACCAACTCCCGCCCGACCTGCCTGAGCTGATTCAGCGGATACGCCAGCACACCACACTGCCGATCGCCGTCGGCTTCGGCGTCTCCAAGCCCGATCATGTGCGCCAGATTGCCCAACTCGCCGACGGCGCGGTAGTGGGCAGCCAGCTGGTGCAGTATCTGCATGAGTTCGCGGAATCGCCCCACTGGCAAGTGGCAATTGGCGACTACCTGCGCGGGCTGAAGGTGGCAACGCACCGTTCGGACGACCCACAGTGAGACGAACGCGCGAGGGATTAGCGCAAGGTACACTGGCGCATGCGTTAACACATCGTTTACACCCGTGCCTGCCCCCCATGCTCTACCTACACTTGAAAAAAATAACCGCACTCCCTGGAGAACCGCTCCAACATCACGCACAACAAAACACGCGCCACCGATGAAACTGACCTACAAGAAGGTAAAACCCACAAACCCTACCAAAGCACGCAGAAGCATCGTCCCAACCGACCAACACACCCAAACAACGCTGCACAACCTCCCCCCCAACGCGTGCGCCAGTAAGTCAAACACGAAACAATACGGCGAACAAGGATTGCACAACCTGCCCAAAACCCCCAAACACCAGCCCAGAACAACCGACCCCAACAAACAAGCGCGTGCTGCAACGCCACCAAAAACCACTCCAGATGCGGGCACCTCGCCCAACCACGGCATCCACCTCTCCCCCAACACTATCCGACACAGCCTCAGACGCCACGCACCAGCAACCGACCGCCCGCGCAAACAGCGCCGACGCCTCTCTCCCGCGCACGGGGCGTGGGCAACGCAGGAACCGTTCACGCTTATTCAAGCCGATGGGAAAGCCATCTCCGACACGGGCACGCTCGGCACGGAACACTGGGATCACTTGCGCAAGCACCGCCTGCCCCGCTACCAGTGGACTTCTCTTGAAAGTCGCACGCGCTTGCGCCTGTTGGCGTTCCGCCGTGAGATTGCCACGCTGCACGGGATGGCGTTTTTGAGTGTGGCAGTGAGTGGGCTGCGCGTGTGCGGGGCGCAGACGGAGAGGACGCTCCAGACCGACTGGGGCGAGGCGTGGGGCGGGGCGAACCCCGACAAGTTTGGAGGCAGAGTATCTGCGTCCGCTGGGGGCGCGGTTGGGGCGCGTTCGGTTGGGTCGCAAGGCGTATAATGGTCGTGTGGGGCGCGGCTATGGGCAGGTGGTGAGGCGTTTGACCTGCCGTGCGTGTTCTCGTTGGACACGGTGGAGGCGTTTTTGGGCACGGGTTTGGGTGGGTTGTGTGATTACCGCTACGCGCGTGTGCATTCGGGTTATGGGATGGCGGGTCGGACGCCGTATGCGTGTTGTGTGGCGTTGGTTTTTTCGGGTTCGGAATGTGTAGGTGTGATGCCTGTGGTGTTGTTGGACGATAGAGTGTTATACCAATCGCCGAGCCAAAGTTTACTAATCACACGGCAAACCCTCCAGCGCCTCCCGTATCCAGTCCCAACCCACTAAACGCACCATCCCTTCACGCAACCCACCCAACGCACCCGCCACCGCCGCCAGCTTCGCCTCCAGCGACCCATACACCACACCCTCTACACAACGACGCACCTCACAAAACACACGCTCCACTGGATTCAACTCAGGCGAATACGCAGGCAAATACACCAACTCCAC